>Ga0209415_10015641_pt1 | contig 12277 bp, 5 predicted proteins | sample PeaSoiSIISIP2007_FD_187696 | JGI IMG/M metagenome (GOLD analysis project Ga0209415, IMG submission 187696) | Peat soil microbial communities from Weissenstadt, Germany - SII-SIP-2007 (SPAdes) (version 2) | ecosystem: Environmental > Terrestrial > Soil > Wetlands > Peat | place: Germany... | reverse complement strand
GATCTGAAAACCTTCCAGCCGGATTACGAGGTCCTGGAAAGCCGAAGCAAGGTAATCGGGGAACTCAAGAAGCTGGCGAAGGAAAGCGACAAGGTTTACCTGGCGACGGACTTGGACCGGGAGGGTGAAGCGATCGCCTGGCATCTGAAGGAAGCGTTGGGGATTCCGGACGAGCGGGTGTACCGGGTCATTTTCAATGCCATCACCAAGAGCGAGATTCAGAAGGCATTTGAGAAGCCGCACCAGATCGACATCGACCGTGTGAACGCGCAGCAGGCGCGGCGCATTTTGGACCGGATCGTGGGTTACGAGATCAGCCCGCTGCTGTGGCGGAAGGTGGCGCGGGGATTGTCGGCGGGCCGGGTGCAGTCGGTGGCGGTGCGGCTGGTGGTGGAGCGGGAGCGGGAGATCGACAAATTCATCCCCGGCGAGTTCTGGAAAATCGGAGCGATCTTCACGCCGGACTCGATTCGGGCGCGTGGGCTTGCCGAAACATGGAGCGACTTTCTGCTCAACACCGGCAACGGCGCGCGCACCAAGGCCGAGCGAGACAAATGGCTGAGCGAGCATGCCGCGTTCGCCGCGGAGCTGATGGAGCTGGGCGGCAAGAAATTCGACGTCGACAACAAGGCGGCGGCGCGCAATGCGGCGGAGGCGTTGGGATTTGTCATCACCGAGGAACAGAACACGACCGATCCGCAGGGGAAAGGCCCGGCGGCGAATCTGACGAAATTGATCGGCCGGCTCGAAAAAACCCCGGTGTTCATCGTTCGCTCGATCGAGAAGAAGCGCGTCTCCAGCAAGCCGTCGGCGCCGTTCATCACCAGCACGCTGCAACAGGCGGCCAGCAGCCGGCTGAGCTTCGGGGCGCAGCGGACGATGCGCATCGCGCAGTCGCTGTACGAAGGTGGATACATCACCTACATGCGAACCGACAGCACAAACCTGTCGGCCGACGCCCTAGCCATGGCGCGGGCGTATATCGGCCGGACGTTCGGCGACCGCTATTTGCCGGAGAAGGCGAACGTTTACGCGTCGAGCAACAAATCGGCGCAGGAAGCGCACGAGGCAATCCGTCCGACGGATCTTACGTTTACGCCGGAGGCGGCGCACGCGAAGCTGGGGGCGGACGATTCGCGGCTGTATCAACTGATCTGGAACCGGTTCGTGGCCTGTCAGATGTCGGAGGCCCAGTTCGACGCGACGACGGCGACGATTTCCGCGGGAACGAGCGCCGGCGAGGCGATCTTCCGCGGTTCGGGGCGCAAGCTGGTGTTCGACGGATTCATGCGGGTGACGGGCGTCAGCAGCGAAGACCAGTTGTTGCCGGACCTGACCGAAGGCAAGCCGGTCGTGGCCATCGAGATCGACCCGACGCAGCATTTCACGCAGCCGCCGGCGCGGTTCAGCGAGGCGTCGCTGGTAAAGGAGCTAGAGCGGCTGGGGATCGGCCGGCCGAGCACTTACGCATCGATCATCCAGACGATCCAAGACCGGGAGTACGTGGAGCAGGTGAATCGGCGGTTCCACGCGACGATGCTGGGCTCGATCGTGACGGACAAGTTGATTCAGGCGTTTCCGGAGATCATGGACGTGCAATTCACTGCCGGGATGGAGGGCAAGCTCGATCAGATCGAGGAGCAGCACCTGGACTGGATCAAGCTGCTGAAGGATTTTTACGGGCCGTTCCATAAGATGGTGGATGGGGCGTTGGACAAATTGGAACATGCGGGCGGATCGCCTTCGCCGTACACGTGCGAAAAGTGCGGCTCGCCGATGGTGTATCGCATCAGCAAGAACGGCTTCTTCCTCAGTTGCACGCGGTACCCCGAATGCGATGGGATCAAGGCGGTTGACAAGCAGGGCAAGCCGAAAATGCAGGAGAAGAGCGAGTTCAAATGCCCGAATTGCGGCCGGGAGATGCGGAAAATGAAGGGCCGGTTCGGGGAATTTTTGGGATGCAGCGGGTACATGCTGAAGAAGCCGGACGGCACGCGCGAATGCGAGACGATCGTCAATCTCGATAAGCAGGGCAATCCGATGCCGCCGAAGGCGAAGGTGCTGACGCCGGTGAAGTGCGAGAAATGCGGAAGCCCGATGATCCTGCGGAACAGCAAGCGCGGCCCGTTCCTGGGCTGCAGCGCGTTTCCAAAATGCCGGGCGACCCGGCAGGTGTCCAAGATGACGGGCGAGGATTTGAAAACGGTGGAAGCGCTGATCCCGAAATTGAACGAGGGTGGCGACAAGGCGGCGAAACTGGTCGCGCAGCTTACGGGCAACGCGCCGGCGGCCGCGCCAAACAATGGCCCGATCGCCACGGACATCGACTGCGACGAATGCGGCAAGCCGATGGTGATTCGATCCGGCCGAAGGGGGAAATTCCTGGGGTGCAGCGGGTATCCGAAGTGCAAGAATACGGCCGAGGTCCCGGCCAAGCTGGTGGAGGAACTTGGGCTGAACGGGAACGGCCAGGCTTCGGGGTCGGCGACGATAGTTCCGCCGCCGCTGTTGGAAGAGGATGCGGCGTAGGGATCACCTCAGCCGGCTGGCGCGTTCACCCGTGCCGGAACTCCTGCAAGCTTTTCACAAAATCATCCGGCTCACCGAAGTCGAAGCGTTGGGCATGGAGCATTTCCAGGGCCAGGTAGCCTTCCCGCTGGCGCAGGATTTCCTGGGCTCGGGTGAGTTGAAATTCGTTGTTGTCGCGGACGTTGTCGCGGATCATCTGTTCCAGCACGTCGTAGATGCCGGGGGCCAACACGTGCATGCCGAACCAACCGAGGAAGACGTCGTCTTCCAGCCCGTCGACGCGAAGCGATTTTCTTGCGGTGGCGAGATCGGGCTTTTCGATGATGAGCGAGACGTCGATGAGACGGCGATTGCCGGCGCGGCGTTTGCCGGCGATCGTGCCGAAGCCTTTGAGCTGTGTCGGCCCGATACGGTTGACGGCGGATACGCTTTTGCCGCCGGAAATCTTGGCCGCGTCGGCCATTTCGACATACGGAGAGACCGGCACGCCGCGAAACAGGTGATCTCCCAGGCAAAGCAGGACCATTTCGCCGCCGGCGAATGACTTGGTTTGATAGACCGCGTGGCCGTAGCCTTCCTGCTCGCGCTGCACGGCAAAGCAAACGCGGCCGGCCAGTTCTCGCATCTGCCGGGCCTCGCTCAGAAGCGCGGGGTGTTTCTGAAGGCGCTGGAGATAGGCGTCGCCGGGACCGGCGAGGTATTGGCGGATCGGCTTGTCGTCGCCGGGCTGGACGATGATGCAGATCTCCTCAATCCCCGCCGCGGCGAGTTCCAGCAAATGATAATGCAATAGAGCGCGGGCGATGCCGTCGGGCCCGACGACGGGGAAGAGTTCTTTTTTCACGGCGTGGGATGCGGGGAAATGCCGCGTGCCGAGTCCGGCCGCGGGGATGACGGCTTTGCGGACGCGGGGGGAAGAGGAGATTGTGGGGATGGTCATGAGTTCTTCCGTGTCGAGCTATTTTATTGGTTGATATCCCGCGGCTGACCTAACGGACGGCAGCCCGTTGGGTCTGCGTTGTCAGGTTGCTTTGGTTATCTCTCAGCATCCTTACGTTTGATTACCAAGACAGACTTGACCCTAACGGTCGACCCTTCGCCTTGGAAGATTGATAGCGATTGGTTGACGTGCGAGAAGTCGGCAGCGGTCCGGTATCTTTGTCTTCCATCCACACGGATAGTTAGCGAATCGGGCAAGACTTCTAACGTAAGTTCGACCCATTGGTTCTTGGGGATATTGCCTGCTCCGTTCAAATATCTGCCACCGGCTGGGCCGCCATCAATCCGCAATTGGGTTTCGTTGGGCCTCCAATTGAAGATCATCTGGTCTGCGGCATAGGCGATGCGGATATCTGTGCCATCGGTCATTGCGGTAATCCGGAACGTAACCGGTACTGCGAACGCCGCACTTGTGTCGATACGGTCGCCCTCATGTAAGACGATCACGCCGCTTTCCGTTTTGCCCGTGCTGCCCTTCATCGTGCCCAGAAGTTCGATTCCCTGCTCTGGGTTAGCAGTATCCAGCGGAGTGGACGCAGGCTGGTTCAACTCGGGATTCGCGTCAAATTCGGACTGAATGTTTTCGGCTTGCTCAAACTGCCGAGCCTTGGTGAGATCGCGAATCGCTTGTTTATAAGCGGCTGCGAGTTGTAGCCGGCTGGTTTGGATGCTGCGATCGTATCGCGCTTTTGCCTCGAGGATGGAGGGGTCTGTCGTCTCACTGGGAATGCTTCCGTCTGCTTCAGCCGAGTTCATTACGGCCCTGAGCGACACGACCGTCTTGAGATCGCCCGCATCGGCTGCAATGTTAATTCGGGCGGCAATGGTGGAAATCAGGGCTTTCTTCGAGGCAGAGATGGACTCGTTGTATTTCGCCTTTGCCTGAGCCAACGCAGCGCGGAATGGGTCCGTGCTACTTGGAACTGTTGATGCAACATGCTGGGACGTATTACCCACAAAGCCGTTCGTTGGCTGCAGGATTTCGGCGGGTGCCGACGGTAGCGCCGGGTTTGTCGCTGGGATCTGGCCTCGAGTTGCGGCCACCAGGATTGGGATGACCAACGCGGCAGCGAACGACAACCTGCCCTCTTGGGCATTCACTAGCCTTCGACGTGATGATCTGCAACGCAATAGAAGGGATTTCGAGCCAAGCATGGTCATCCTTCTTTACGCCAGCCCGAAGAGCGTACAGTGTGAGTACAAATGCGGTCAAGTTTGAGTTTTCATTCCGCGTCGAGTTGGTTCATTGGCGATCTAAACCCTTATCCCTGCGCCGCGCGCCAGCCGTTGGCAGTGAACGTATATTTCCTGGCGCCAAATTCCATCGCGCCCGAGGAGGATCCATCAAAGATATCCGGCATGACGCCGACTCTTCGCGAGTACTCGGTCGCAATTTGTGGGATCTGCTCGCGGAGGGCGTCGAGCGTGCCGAAGACGGCGACGGTGCCGCCCGTACCGCCGCCGGTGATCTTGGCGCCGTAGAGGCCTGATGCGGGGCCGCGTTTGCGCACGGCGTCGATGAGGAAATCGACCTCTTCGACCGATAGGTTGCAGTTGTTTTTGTAACTGTCGTGGGCGGCGTACATCATCTGGCCGGCGGTCTCCAGCGATTTGCCGTCGCCTTGGTTGGCGGATCGGAGGGCGTCGATGAACTTGAGCACGCGCTCGTTTTCCTCTATCGGATGACGCGTGGGGCCGGCGACGCGATACTCGGCATCGGGCTGGATCGTCGTGACCGGGTCGCCGTGCGTGCGGTGCTGCTTGACGAACTCGGAGCCGACGATGGTGTTGGGAAGCAGCTTGGCGAACTTGCCGTTGAGTTCATCGACGGAAAGTTCGGTCAGGTAGCCGAGGGGGGCGGTGCCGGCGAGGGCGCGGTTGTCGTTGATGATTTTCTTGCCGATGAACGCGCCGATGCGGGTGTCGGCATAGGGGCTGGCGCCGACGGAGTGGCGGACCATGGAGTTGATGCCGACGAACCCCGTGCCCGGCGGAATCTCCACCTCGCCCACGATGCTGCCGGGCCGGCAGAGGATGTGCGTGAGCTTGCCCTTTCGGCCCGAGGTGATCGCGATCTGGTCCATGATTCCGCAGGGCGCGCCGACGACATGGTTCTCGGCCATCTGCCCAAGTTCGGCGATGCGCTTGGCGCTGAGCGAAAGGCCCAGGTAAGCGTTGAGGCAGGCGAGCGTTCCGATCTCCACCGCGGCCGAGCTGCCGATGCCCACGTTCATCGGCACCGCGCTGAGCAGGAGCATGGAGAACCCATAGGGAATTTTGACCGACTCCTCCTTCAGCAGGGTAAAGATGCTGCCGCCGATGTACGCGGCCCAGAAGGCCAGCGGGTTGGCCTGGCAGAGTTGGCGCACCTGCGCGTAGCTGCCCAGGCCGTCGCCCGAAGAGAAGTAGTTGAGCGGAATGCGAGTCTCGACGGGAAGCCCGCGTCCCGCTTGCATCGAGCGAATGCGTAGCGTGCTGTCGGTGCGGGCCTGGAGAGCGATGAGCATCCCGCGGCCCAGCACGGCCTGGCAGACGTTGGCCCCCGAGTAGTCGGCGATCCCGCCCATGACGTCGAGCCGGGCCGGCACGCGTCCAACCCACACCTCGCCGCTGTTGAAAAACCCGGCCAGACCGGTCGGGTCGCTGTTGGGCTTTGATAGTAGCCGATCAAATTCCTGAACTTCAAACGGGATTTCTTCTGCGCTCATATCTGGTTTCCGCTAGCCTCGTCAAAAGCGTAATGATAACAGAATTGGGGCCGTTCGACGCCCACCCAGCCTTTGCGGAGCGTTCTGTGAAGATTACCGCGAAGGAGCGAAGGCGCGAAGTTGCGCGAAGGAATGCAATCGCCTTCGCGCAACTTCGCGCCTTCGCGTCTTCGCGGTTAATCTTTTCGGAAAAGCCTTGATTGCGGACGATGCGGAAAATGCGACGACGCCAGCGTATTATCCTTGAATGGCACAGACGCTCCCACGACTTTTTCTGATCCGGCACGGCAGCACGGATTGGGCCGAGGCGCATCGGTTCACGGGCCGAACCGATCTGCCGCTGAACGCCCGGGGGGAAGAGAACGCGCGGCGAGTGGCGGGGCGCTTGGCGGGCATCGCGTTCAGCCGCATTTTCAGCAGCCCCCTTCAGCGGGCGCGCCGGACGTGCGAGTTGGCCGGATTCGCAGGCGTCGCCCAGGTCGATCCCGATCTGGCGGAATGGAATTACGGCGAACTGGAGGGGAAGTTTTCGGAGGAGATTCATCGCCAGCGTCCCGATTGGGACCTGTTTCGCGACGGGGCGCCGGGCGGAGAATCGCCCGACGACGTGGCCGCAAGGGCCGACCGGTTCATCAACAAGGTGCGGCAAATCGGCGGCGACGTGGTGGGGTTTTCCAGTGCGCATATCAGCCGGGTGATCGTTTCGCGCTGGATCGGGCTGGGGCCGGAAGCGGCCGGGAAATTCCTATGCTCAACCGCCAGCGTGAGCGTTCTCAGCTACGAGCACAACGTTGACCGCCCCGCCATCGAATTGTGGAACGATGATGGGGGTGTCCTCCGGCCGGGGCGATAAAGGGTCGGGTTGGAGGTTTGTGCGAGCGGAAGAACCCACGGATGGCCATCCGTGGGCTTTCGGGACGGGAATTCATCCCACTTATCGCGGCCGAATCAGCGCATCGACGCTTGGGTCGATGGGATCGCGTTCAGTATCGCCAGGACCTGCTGAAATTCCTGCGGGGTGCCGGCGGGAGGGCCGCTGGGGTCGATGTGCTGCATTGCGACGCGGACAGCGGGGATCAACTTGGGAGACGTGGCAGCGCCGCGGGCCAACAGGATCTTCACGACGGCGGCGTGGCCCATTACCGCGGCGTTATACAGCGGCGAATGGGTGAAAATCCTGTCGGGGCCGTCCACCAGGGCGCCATGGTCGAGCAGAAGAGTGACGATGTCGGCAGTGCCGCTCCAGGCGGCTTTCTCCATCGGCTCGGTGTTGTTCCAGCCGCTGCGGTCGTGGACGTTGGCGCCACGATCGAGCAGAAGTTTCGCCGCGTCGAATTGGCCGGCGTATGCGGCGATTTGCAGCGGGGCGCAGCCGCCGAACAGAATGTCATTGGCCTTGGCCCGCTCGTCGATGTGGGATGGATCTTGGGCGAGGATTTTGTCCAGTTGGGCAACGTCCCCGACGGTGGCGGCAAAGAAAATGTCCGGCTCGGCGGCGCCTTTGGATTGAAGAAATCGAATCAGATCGCGGGTTTGCGGCTTGCGATCCGACAGGGCGGCGGCAGCCCAACGCAAGGGCGTGGCGGAGTAGCGCGCATCGCGCGCGTTGATGTCGGCGCCATTGTCGAGCAGCAACTTGGCCATGGCGGCCGAGGTCGCCATATGCAGCGGGGTAACGCCATCGGTGGTGAGTCTCTCCTTCGCAAGGGATGGATTTTTGGCCAGCATGGCCGCGGCCAGTCGCGTGTCGTCCGATTCAATAAGGCGAGAGAAGCGGTGCACGTCGGCATGCAGCGACGCGACGGTTGGGCCGGAAGGGGCGGTCAAAATTGCAGCCGGCTGCGATTCGGTCGGCCATTGCCAGCACAGGAGCATCGCCCCAAGCAATACGACCGCGAGCAGTCCAGCCACGGCTGCGAGCGTTGCCTTGTCGACGGGCTTGAGGGGCATTGGAGGCCTCTGTAAAAAAAGCCCGCGGATGGCCATCCGTGGGCTTTAGGGGGAATCAAATCGCAATCACCTCAGGTCCCGGCTTGGGGGACGGGCTCGCCGGTCGGGACGGGCTGCTGCTGGGCCGCGGCGGCGGCAGCGGCTCGGGCGGCGGGAGTCGGGGCCTCGATCTGCGGGGGCTGGGCCAAGTGCTTGATCTTCAGGTTCAGGTGCGGCGAGAAGGCCGTGCCGGCCGGAATCAGGTGGCCGAGGATGACGTTCTCCTTCAAGCCGACCAGCATGTCCACGGCGCCCGCCAGGGAGGCTTCAGTGAGGACCTTGGTGGTCTCCTGGAAGCTGGCGGCACTGATGAAGCTCTCGCTTTGGAGAGAAGCCTTGGTGATGCCGAGGAGCAGGGTTTTGGCGCGGGCGGGCTTGGGCTTCTTGCTCTTGGCCGGCTCTTTGCCGGCGGCCTCGGCGGCGTCGTTGGCCTCCTTGTATTCGGACTTGACCACGACATCGCCCTCCTTAAAGCTGGTGCCGCCCGGCTCGGCGATTTTGACGCTCTGGGCCAAGAGCTCGTTGCCCTGGCGGAAGCGGAAACGGTCCACGACCTCGCCGGGGAGGAACTTGCTGTCGCCGGCATCCTCGACCTTCACCTTGCGCAGCATCTGGTTGAGGATGATCTCGATGTGCTTGTCGTTGATCTTGACGCCCTGGCTGCGATAGACGTTCTGGACCTCGGCCAGGAGATACTGGTAGAGGGACTCTTCGCCCTTGATGCGAAGGATGTCGTGGGGAATGATCGGCCCGTGGATGAGGGGATCGCCGGCCTCGATGCTGTCGCCGGCGTGGACCTGCAATTCCTTGTCGTTGGGGACGTGGTGCTCGCGTTCCATTCCGGTTTCGGAACGGACGATCATGGTGGTTTTTCCGCGGCGTTTTTCGGCGCGGATTTCGACGGTGCCGGAGATTTCGGCCAGGACCGAGGGGTCCTTGGGCTTGCGGGCCTCGAAGATTTCGGTGACGCGGGGCAGTCCGCCGGTGATGTCCATGGTTCCGGCGGCCTCGCGCGGCTGGCGGGCAAGCATCTGGCCCGGGGTGATCTTCTGTCCGTTGCGGACCTCGATGCGGGCCTTGGCGGGCAGATAATGGAAGTCGAGGATTTTGCCGTCTTCGGCTTCGATGGTAATGCGAGGATGTCGTTCGCCCTTGTGCTCGATGACGACGAGCTTGGCCTCGCCGGCGCCGGCGCCGCCCTTGCGTTCTTCCTCCATGCGGGCGGTTTCGCCTTCCTCGATGTCTTCGTAGCGGACGGTGCCGCCCTTCTCGGCGAGGATGGGGGTGATGTGGGCATCCCAGACCACGAGTTGCTGTCGCGGCTTGACCTTTTCGCCGTCGGCTACCAGGACGGTGGAGCCGTAGGGGACCTTGTATTTTTCCAATTCGCGGCCCTTGGCATCTACGATGGAGATTTCGCCGTTGCGCTTCAGGGCGACAAGGCGCTTGTTGCCGTCGGCGTCGGTCACGGAGACGGCGTTGATGTCGTGATGCTGGACGGTTCCACCGGAGACGGCCTTGATGTCGTTTTCGATGAGGCTGCCGGTGGCGACTCCGCCGGTGTGGAAGGTGCGCATGGTGAGCTGGGTTCCCGGCTCACCGATGGACTGGGCGGCTATGATGCCGACCGCCAGGCCTTCCTCGACGAGTTGGTTGGTGGACATGTCCACGCCGTAACAGGCGGCGCAAACGCCGCGGGGGCTTTCGCAAGTGAGCGGGGAACGGACGCGGATGCTTTCCAGCTTGAGTTCCTTGAGCTTGTCGGCGATCTCGGCGTTGATGATCTGATTTTCAGAGACGATGGTCTCATCAGTAATCGGATTGCGGATGGTGTCGCGGGCCGTTCGGCCGACGATCATGTCTTTCAATTCCACTTCGACGGTTTCGCCTTTGTAGATGGTGGTCTTGGTGACGCCGTTGAGGGTCTTGCAATCCAACTCGTTGACGATGACGTTTTGCGCGACGTCGGCGAGCTTGCGGGTGAGGTAGCCGGAATCGGCGGTCTTGAGGGCGGTGTCGGCCAATCCCTTGCGAGCGCCGTGGGTAGAGGAGAAATACTCCAGAACGCTTAGCCCTTCGCGGAAATTGGCCTTGATGGGGGTTTCGATGATTTCGCCGGAGGGTTTGGCCATGAGGCCGCGCATGCCGCCGAGCTGCCGCATCTGGTCGACGGAACCTCGGGCCTTGCTGGTGGCCATCATATTGATGGGGTTGAGGTATTTGAGAAAGCCCTTCTGCTTGGCGAATTCGCGTGAGACGGGCTTGCCGTTTTCGTCACGGAAGTCGTTTTCCAGGCCGGTCATGAGGTCTTCGGTGACCTGCTTTCGGGCGTGTCCCCAGAGATCGATGAGCTGGGAATAGCGCTCCTGATCGGTGATGGCTCCCATGCGATAATGCTTTTCGATCTTGTCGGCTTCCTTCTGCCCTTCGGCGAGGATGGTCTGCTTGGATTCGGGGGTGCGGATGTCGGTGACGCCGAAGCTCAAGCCCGCCAGGGTGGAGCGTTTGAAGCCGAGGGCCTTCATGTCGTCGAGGAGCTTGATGGTGGCGGGCCGGCCGAGGGTGGCGTAGGTGTCGGCGATAACGCGGCTGCCGCCGGCGCTGGTCAGGGCGTAATTATAGAACGGCATCTCGTTGGGCAGGATGTCGTTGAAGATGCAGCGTCCGACAGTGGTGAGAATAACCTGCCCGTGGAAGCGTTTGGGCCGGGGTTGGGGCTGATAGGCCGGGTCCTTGCGCTTGCGCTGGTTTTCCATGTTTTTCCAGGCTTCGTCGGCAAGGGGAACGGGTGCGGATTTTTCGCCGGCGACGATCAGGCTGCGATCGCGGAGGCGGACCAGAATCCGCGTGTGGGTGGCGATCTTGCCCAGATCGTAGGCCAACATCGCCTCGCGCTCGCTGTTGTAGAGGGTGTATTCGCCCTTGTCGCCTTCACGATCGACGGTCATGTAATAAATCCCCAACACGATGTCTTGGGAGGGCGTGATGATGGGCGTGCCGTTGGCGGGCGAGAAAATGTTGTTGGGGGCGAGCATGAGGACGTGGGCCTCGGCCTGGGCCTCGATGCTGAGGGGAAGGTGGACGGCCATCTGATCGCCGTCGAAGTCGGCGTTGAAGCCCTTGCAAACGAGCGGATGAATCTTGATGGCGTTGCCTTCAACCAGCACCGGCTCGAAGGCCTGGATGCCCATGCGGTGCAGGGTGGGAGCGCGATTCAGCATCACGGGATGCTGGTAAATCACCTCTTCGAGAATGTCCCAAACCTCGGGATCGCGGCGTTCGAGCATCTTCTTGGCGGACTTGATGGTATCGGCCAGGCCGTGCTCCTTGAGCTTGCGGATGATGAAGGGCTGATAAAGCTCGAGGGCGATCTTTTTGGGCAGACCGCACTGGTGCAACTTGAGTTCCGGACCGACGACGATGACGGATCGGGCGGAATAATCGACGCGCTTGCCGAGCAGGTTTTCGCGGAACCGGCCCTGCTTGCCCTTGATCATGTCGGTGAGGCTCTTGAGCGGGCGGTTGCTGCTGCCGAGGACGGGCCGGCGGCACCGGCCGTTGTCGAACAGCGCGTCCACCGCCTGTTGGAGCATGCGTTTTTCGTTGCGGATGATGACTTCCGGAGCGTTGAGGTCGACCAACTTCTTGAGCCGGTTGTTGCGGTTGATGATGCGGCGATAGAGATCGTTGAGATCGCTGGTGGCGAAGTTGCCGCTCTCCAGCAGGACCAGCGGGCGCAGGTCGGGGGGGATGACGGGGATGACGTCCATGACCATCCACTCGCACTTGTTTTCGGAATTGCGGATGGCCTCGACGATCTTGAGGCGCTTGGTGAGGTCCTTGATCTTCTGCTTGCTGTTGGTTTTTTCGATGTCGCGGCGGATTTTCTCCGCTTCGACGTTCAGATCGAGCAGGCCGAGAAGCTTCTTGATGGCTTCGGCGCCCATCTCGGCCTCAAATTCGTCGGCGTATTTTTCATAAGCCGCGCGGTATTCATCCTCGGTGAGAAGCTGCTTTTTCTTGAGCGGAGTCTTTCCGGTGTCGGTGACGAC
>Ga0209415_10015640_pt1 | contig 12277 bp, 11 predicted proteins | sample PeaSoiSIISIP2007_FD_187696 | JGI IMG/M metagenome (GOLD analysis project Ga0209415, IMG submission 187696) | Peat soil microbial communities from Weissenstadt, Germany - SII-SIP-2007 (SPAdes) (version 2) | ecosystem: Environmental > Terrestrial > Soil > Wetlands > Peat | place: Germany... | reverse complement strand
CGATTGAAGTGCTGGAAAAGCAGGTCCCTCCACTCGCCAGTTGATCGGCTTTGCCGCTCAACTGACTCGGTCGGGATGACAGAATATGAGAAGACGAACAACCCAATAAATGCCCAAACGCACTGACATCTCGAAAATTCTAATCATCGGCTCCGGCCCCATCATCATTGGGCAGTCGGCGGAGTTTGACTACTCGGGAACGCAGGCCTGCAAGGCGCTCAAGGCGGAAGGCTTTGAAGTGGTGCTGGCGAATTCCAATCCGGCCACCATCATGACTGATCCGGAGGTGGCCGACCGCACCTATATCGAGCCGCTCACGCGCGAATATCTGGAAGAGATCATTCGCGTGGAGCGTGAGATGTCGCCCGGGGTCGGCTTTGCGATTCTGCCCACGGTCGGAGGGCAGACGGCGCTCAACCTGGCCATCGAACTGGCGGACGCGAACGTCCTTGACAAGTACAACGTGAAACTTATCGGGGCTAATATCGCGGCGATCAAGAAGGCGGAAGACCGGCTGTTTTTCAAGGATGCGATGCAGAAGATCGGGCTGGATGTGCCGAAGTCGCTGCTGGTGAACAACCTGAAAGATGGGCTGGAGTTCGCGGGAAAGATTGGGTTTCCGGTGATTGTGCGGCCATCTTTCACGCTGGGCGGCTCGGGCGGCGGCATGGCCTACAACCGCGAAGAGTTGCTGGGAGTGCTGGCGCGCGGGTTGGATTTTTCTCCGGTGCATGAGGCGCTGATTGAAGAGTCGGTGCTGGGGTGGAAGGAATACGAACTGGAAGTGATGCGTGACGTGAAGGACAACGTCATCGTCATCTGCTCGATTGAAAATTTCGATCCCATGGGCGTGCATACCGGGGACTCGATTACCGTGGCTCCGGCCCAGACGCTCAGCGACCGCGAATACCAGGCGATGCGGGACGCGGCGATTGCTGTGATTCGCGAAATTGGGGTCGAGACCGGCGGTTCGAATATTCAGTTCGGGGTGCACCCGTCGACGGGGCGGATGGTGGTGATTGAGATGAATCCGCGGGTTTCGCGTTCGTCGGCGCTGGCTTCGAAGGCGACAGGATTCCCCATTGCCAAGATTGCGGCGAAACTCGCCGTGGGCTACACCCTGGACGAAATTCCCAACGACATCACGCGCAAGACGCCGGCTTGTTTTGAACCCACGCTCGACTACGTGGTGGTGAAGATTCCCAAATGGCAGTTCGAGAAGTTTCCTGGCGCCGACGAAAACCTGGGGCCGCAGATGAAATCCGTCGGCGAAGTGATGGCGATTGGGCGCACCTTCAAAGAAGCGCTGATGAAGGGCGTTAGGGCGCTCGACACCGGCAAGCGGATCGGCGGAGAGAAAATCGAGCCGAAGATTCTGACGCAGCGGCTGGTGACGCCGCATCCGGAGCGGCTTTCCTACGTGCGCTACGCGCTGCGGCAGGGGCACACGGTCAAGCAAGTGGCCAAAATGACTTCGATCGATCCCTGGTTTCTCTACCAGCTCAAAGAAATTAACGATATGCAGCTGGAGTTAGAGAAGCACCCCATGGAATCGGTTCCACCCGACGTGGTGCGCGAGGCCAAGCGCATGGGATTTTCCGATGGGCGTCTGGCGGGGACCTGGCGGCTGAGCGGCAAGGGCGATCAGGAGAAAGTCCGGCATTTCCGCAAGAAACACGGCATCCAGCCGGTGTACAAGCGGGTGGACACGTGCGCGGCGGAGTTTGAGAGCTTTACCCCGTACCTCTATTCGACCTACGAAGAAGAAGACGAAGCGGCGCCGACGACGAAGAAGAAAGTCATCATTCTGGGCAGCGGGCCCAACCGCATTGGGCAGGGGATCGAGTTTGACTATTGCTGCTGCCACGCCTCGTTCGCGCTGCGCGAAGACGGGTACGAGACCATCATGGTCAATTGCAATCCGGAGACGGTCTCCACGGACTATGACACCAGCGACCGCCTGTACTTTGAGCCCCTGACGTTTGAAGATGTGTTTGCGATCTATGAACATGAGGCGGCTTCCGGCGCGCCGATCGGCGTGATTGTGCAGTTTGGCGGACAAACTCCGCTCAACCTGGCGCTGCCGCTGAAGGCGGCGGGTGTGAACATCATTGGCACGTCGCCGGAGTGCATTGATCTGGCGGAAGACCGCAAGCGGTTTGGCAAGCTGCTCGATGAATTGGCAATTCCGCAGGCGCCCGGGGCGATGGCGGCGTCGGTGGAGGAAGCGGTCGAGGGGGCGCGGCGGGTGGGCTATCCCGTGCTGGTGCGTCCGTCGTATGTGCTGGGCGGGCGGGCGATGGTGATTGCCTACGACGAAGAAACGGTGATCCGCTACATGAAAGAGGCGGTGGAATATTCGCAGGACCGGCCGGTACTGATCGATCACTTTTTGGAAGATGCCATTGAAGTGGATGTGGATGCGCTCTCGGATGGGGAAGACGTGGTCATCGGCGGAATCATGCAGCACATCGAAGAGGCTGGGATTCACTCCGGTGATTCTTCGTGCGTGCTGCCGGCGGTGGATATTCCGGCGCATCTGCTGACTCGTATGCGGGAGTACACCTTCAAGCTGGCGCGGGCGCTCAAGGTGGTGGGGTTGATGAACGTTCAGTTCGCCATTCCGCGGAGCAGTCCGAAGGGCAATGGCGACAAGGTCTATGTGCTGGAAGTGAATCCGCGGGCCTCGCGGACCGTGCCGTATGTGTCGAAAGCGACGGGCGTCCCCATGGCCAAGATTGCAGCGCGTCTCATGACTGGACGCAAGCTGCGCGAATTTTTGCCGGAATTCATCGAGCGGCGCGCTGACCTGGACACCGGGCACGGCTATTACGTGAAGTCGCCGGTGTTTCCCTGGAACAAATTTCCGGGTGTGGACACGGTGCTTGGTCCGGAGATGAAGTCCACGGGCGAAGTGATGGGCGTGGCGGATAGTTTTGGCGAAGCGTTTGCCAAGGCGCAGACGGCGGCCGGACAGAAGTTGCCGATCGAAGGGACGGCGTTCATCAGCGTGACCGATCACGACAAGCTGCATGTCGCCGAAGTAGCGCGCAAGTTCGTGGATATGGGGTTCAAACTGGTGGCGACCGCGGGAACGGCGGACATCCTGGAAGCCGCGGGGATGAGCGTGGAGCGGGTGTACAAGGTGAAAGAGGGGCGTCCGAACGTGGTGGATTTGATCAAAGGGGAGCGCATTCAGTTGATCGTGAATACGCCGCATGGGCAGGATCCGTTTTTTGATGAAAAAGCGATTCGGCGTGCCGCGGTGCAGGCGCGGATTCCTACCATCACCACGCTTTCGGCCGCGCGCGCCGCGGCGGAAGGGATTGCCGCCTTACAAAGCGGGGAAGTGCGAGTGCAGGCGCTGCAGCAGTTGCATGCGGAGCGGCATGCGACCCGCTCCACGTTGTCATCCTGAGGCAGGAGGCCTCCGCGCTGCAGCGCCAAGGCCTTTCGAGTCGAAGGATTCCTATACCGAAGAGCCTGCCTGGGCGGTCTCGTGGCATTCGCACTTTGCAAGCTCCAACGGAGATCGTGCAAGAATTCCTTGATGCATCCTCGATGATGCAAACAAACTCCAGGTCTTTCGACTCCGCAGCTGCTTCGCTCCGCGAAGCAGCTACTCCGCTCAGGATGACAGAGAACTGGTAAGCTGGCATAGAAAGGCCTAAGCTGCATGTTCCTTCACGGTATTTTCCCTCCTATTACGACGCCGTTCTATCCTGACGGCAATCTCTACCTCAAAAAGCTCGAGCACAATGTTGAGCGCTATTCCAAGACACCGATCGCGGGGATTGTTCTGCTGGGGTCGAACGGGGAAGCCATTCTGCTCTCCGACCAGGAGCGCCGCGAGGTGCTGAAGACAGCGCGGGAGACGGCGGCGGCCCATAAAGTCCTGATTGCAGGCACCGCAATGGAATCAGCCATCGAGACGCTGCGGCTGACGGAATACGCGGCGGAACTGGGATACGATGCCGCCCTTATTCGCACCCCGCATTTCTACCGCAAGCAGATGCAACCGGCGAACATGCTGGCGTTTTATCGCACGGTGGCCGACCGCTCGCCGCTGCCGGTGCTGATTTATAACATCCCGTCGTTCACCGCCTACGATCTTCCCGCTGAGCTTGTAATCGAGCTGGCCGAGCATCCGAACATCATCGGCCTCAAAGAGTCGAGTGGGGACGTCGAGAAAGTCCGCAGGATGGTGGAGGGCACGCGGCACATCAAGCGCACGGCTACCGTAACCGAAGGATTCGAGGCGGTGACTCCGCGCATGCTAAAGGCGGCCGGTGCGGGCGTTGTTAGCGAGATTCAGGGGCAGGGCGGGGAACTGGTGCAGGTCGCCGCTGGAACGGCCAAGCCTTCGTCCTCGGCCGTGAGCGTGGTCGCCGGAATTAAGACCCGGCAAAAGGAAGTTGGGTTTCAGGTGCTGGTGGGCGCGGCACAGAAGCTGGAACCTTCGCTGCAAGCCGGGGCGGTCGGAGGCATCCTCGCCTTCGCCGATATGGCGCCAACCGCTTGCTACGAAATCTATGCGGCCTGGAAAGAAGGCGACATTGAGATGGCGCGCCTGAAGCAGGAGCACATTGCCAAGGCAGCGCAGAGAATCGGGGGAGAGTTGGGCATCCCAGGCGTGAAGTATGGAGTGGATTTCAATGGCTACTACGGAGGGCCAGTGCGTTTGCCATTGCTGCCGCTGACGGCGGATCTGAAGGCCGAGGTGGAGGGGCTGCTGGCGGATATGCGGAATTGATCGTTCTAGAACGGGTCGATTCAGGCTGGGTCGATCTAGATGGCCGGGGTAACCTTTGAACCCGGCCGAGGGGCTAGAATCTAACCGGCGGCTTATGGTGTCTACCTCGACCAGTCGACATAGGCTTCCACGGAGTTCTTCTCAAGGAGTCTGACCATGGCTACGACCGTGTCTCCTGCCACTGAGGGAACCACCAAACAGCTCATCAACTATCGCACCGAGGCAGGTGTCGCGGTGATCGAACTGTGCGATCCTCCGGCGAACACCTATACCTATGAGATGAACCGGCAGCTGGACGAGGCGATTCTCAGAGCGCGCATGGAAAACGACGTTCACGTGATCGTGCTCACCGGGGCGGGCGATAAGTTCTTTTCGGCGGGCGCGAATATCAAGATGCTGGCCAGCGTGGATCCAACATTTAAGTATTACTTCTGTCTGCATGCGAATGAGATGCTGCTTCGATTGGAGCACACACCTAAGCTGGTGATTGCGGCGCTGAATGGACATTGCGTTGGCGGCGGGCTGGAGATCGCTATGGCGGCGGATCTCCGGATTGCGCGCAAGGACGCGGGCAAGATCGGATTGCCGGAAGTGAATCTGGGAGTGCTCCCGGGAACGGGCGGAACGCAGCGCTTGTCGCGCCTGGTGGGGAAGAGCAAGGCGATTGAGTTGATGGTGACGGGCAATACCTTTTCGTTTGAAGAAGCGCTGGAAAAAGGGATTATCAATGACATTTTCGAGCGCGATGGATTTATGGAAAACATCATGGAGTACGCCCGGCAGTTCTGTCCGCCGAACAAAGCGGCCAAGGCCGTAGGGCGCATCAAGCGGGCGGTTCAGACGGGGTGGGAGATTCCGCTGGAGGCGGCGCTGGCGGTGGAGCGCGAGAATCAGCAGTTGTTGTTCCAGAGCGAAGACGCGAAGGAAGGGCTGAACGCGTACGTGGAGAAGCGGCCGGCGGAGTTTAAAGGAAAATGAGAATTGGCTGCCAGCATCATGCACCCGAAACTCGGCAATGATTTGGAGGTTTGAGTGGCTGCTGCTTTTCTGCCTTGGGAAAAATGGGTTGCACGGCTCCTTCATCCCATTGCTGTCATTGTGAAGCGCTGGTTATTCGAGATTCGACGGAAAAGACTCCTAGATCGGAGCGAGGGATGGCCCGAGACAGAGGGATCCATCCAGCGAATCAATTGGGACAGTTCGTGGCCTCGGGAAGAGTTGGTGTACTCGTATTGCACAGAGCGAGGATATAGTGCCGGTTCTTACTGGCGCTGGTTCGAACCCTGCAATGCTCGTGAGGTGCGAGTTGGCGATCGGATTGTGTTGCGTTATAACCCGGAAGACCCTGACGAAGCTGTCTTCCTGAAATTTACTGATCGTGGAGACGGGTGACCCATGCCCGGCAAAGTAGCTAAAATCGGGACCTTCAGCGATTGGATCGGGCTTTTTGACGACTGGCGCAAGGACATTGGCGTCAATCACGGCGAGATTGCCAACTTCCAGTTCGATACGTTGTATGGCGCGATCGAGACGGAAGAGATCCAATTCGGGGCATTCAAGGGGCGGCGCAAATGGGAAAACTTGCGGCAAATCCCCACGCAGCAGATGCGCGACGCGCTGATGAACCTGATTGTGTACCAAGGGGACACGGAGTTTGCCAGCGTTGAGCAGCAACGGCATTTGTTCGAAACTGCGCCTACCGACTGGGACCGGCGCGCCATCACTCGCGTCATGATCGAGGAAATGCGCCACGGCTGGCAGATGTGCGCTTTGCTGATCGACCATTTCGGGTATTCGGGAAAGGTAGAAGCGCAGAAGATGCTGGAGCGCCGGGCGTTCGAGAATAAGCGGCTGCTGGGCGCGTTCAACGTGGACGTGGACAACTGGATGGACTTTTTCACCTATACGGATTTCGTGGACCGAGATGGCAAGTTCCAGTTGCAGATGCTGAAGTACTCGGCTTTCGCTCCCTTGGGCCGGTCCATGTCCTACATGCTGCGCGAGGAGGCGTTCCACATGGGGGCGGGCAATGACGGCCTGCGGCGCATCGTAGAAGCTGGCGTCATTCCGGCCTGGCTCATGCAGAAATATCTCAACAAGTGGATTTCCAGCTCCTACGATCTGTTCGGCACAGATCATTCTTCCTCCGCGCACTGGGCGTATGTATGGGGCATCAAAGGCCGCTACGATGAGCTTAAGAATGAGCAGGAAGCCAAACTCGATGATCTGAACGACTATAACCGGCATCTTTACCACGATGAAGTTGCCGGATTGATTGAGCGGTTCAATACTGCGCGCAGGCCGGGCGTGCCCAAGCTCTATACGCCCGACATCAAGTTCAACCGCGCCATCGGAAGCTGGGCAGGACAGAAATTCCACGCGCAAACCGGCGAGGCGATGGACGACCGCGCTTACGAAGAGCACGCCAAGGACGCTCTGCCCTCGGCGGAAGACAAGAAGCTGCTGCTGGACATTATCGGCATGGAGAAGCAGTGGATCGTGGCCAAAGAGGGCGGCCGTGATCCGCTGGAGACGATTGCCGAGCCCCGCAAGTCCGCCATCAACCTGTGACCAACCCGGCGGACGAGATCGCGAAGCCGGACTCCTGCCATCCCACTTATCGCCTGCGTGAACTGATGGTGGCCGCGGCGGCGCGCGAAATCCGGGACGGCGAGGTGATATTCGTGGGTATGCGTCTGCCCATGATCGCGTTCGTCGTCGCCAAGAACACACATGCGCCTAACGCGGTTGGCCTGTTCGAGAACGGTGTGATCCGCAGCACCCCTGCGAAGGAGTTGATCTACACCATGGGCGACCCTCCCAACATTCTGGGCGCGACACAATGCGTGGACATGCTGGGAGTGATGAGCCTGCTGCAGGCCGGGCGTGTCCACCTGGGTTTTCTGGGGGCCGCGGAAGTGGATCGTTTCGGCAACCTCAATTCGACCGAAGTGCGTGGGCCGGAGGGGTTCACCCGTTTGCCGGGCTCAGGCGGTGCATGCGATATTGCATCCCTGGCGCAGCGTTACGTCGTCATGATCGAGCATAGCAAGGAACGTTTGCCGGAGCGGGTTGCGTTTCGGACGAGCCCAGGCTACGGCGATGGCGGCAACTGGCGGCGGTGTGTGGGGTTGCCGCGCGGAGGTCCGGCGGCGGTGATCACGACCAAAGCGGTGTTGCGATTTGGCGAGGACGGCGAGGCTTATTTGGCTTCCGTCCATCCCGGCGTGGAAGTGGAAAACGTGCTGGCAACCACCGGCTGGAAGTTGCAAGGTGCGGCAGATGTGCCCACCACGCCAGAGCCGAGTGCGGACGAGTTGAAGGCAATCCGGGAATACGACAAGGAAGGTTTCTGGACGAAATAAGATCGCGTGGGCGCTCCGGCCGCGAAGCCAGGCCCGCAAGGTGAAGGAAGAGATGGCGGCACAGTTGCCTGCAACATTTTCCCGAATCAAGTATGAGGTCCAGCCTCCGGTGGCGCGCGTTTCCCTGCATAACCCACCGCACAACATCATCGACCTCGCGATGATGGAGGAGCTGGCGCAGACTCTGACTGAGATTGAGTCACGATCCGAGGTTTCCGTGCTAGTTTTGGCTGGACTGGGCAAGAACTTTTCCGCCGGCGTGGATGTCGCTGCCCATGCGCCGGATCAGGTCGAAGCCATGCTGTCGAAGTTTCACGTGGTGATTCGCGCGCTGGTAGGCATGAAGAAGGTAAGCATTGCCGCCGTGCAAGGCTCTTGCCTGGGCGGAGGAGCGGAGCTGGCCATGGTTTGCGACCTGGCATACACCACGGAACTCGGACAGTGGGGATTTCCCGAGATCAGGCTGGGGTGTTATCCGCCGGTGGCGGTGACGGCGCTGGCAGCGGTGGTCGGGCAGAAGCATGCCGCGGACCTCATTCTCACCGGCCGGAGCATCACGGGATCGGAGGCGGAGGAGATCGGACTGGTGAACCGTGCGGTGCCGGAAGGGCAATTGACGGCCGCGGTGGAAGAGCCGGTCCAGCGACTGGCGCAGATGAGCCCGGCGGTGCTCGGCATTACGAAGAAGGCAACCTACGCATGGGACTCGATTCACTTCGATAAGGGGCTGGCGCGGGCGGAGAGGATTTATCTGGAGGAATTGGTGAAGAAGGAAGACACGCGGGAGGGGGTTCGCGCGTTTTTGCAAAAGCGGGAGCCGAGGTGGAAAGGGAAGTGATGTCAGACCTGATCAAAGAACCCGGCAAGAATCTCGCACTGCGCACCGATTGGCTAACAGCCTTAGCCGCGCTTGGCGCATTTCTTTTTTTCGCTCTTCTCGCATTTGCCATGATCTGGGTGACTTTGCGGGGGACTTTCAAGGTGAACTCCCCTACTTGGTGGACCGCCCCTTTTGCGGCTTTCATCCTGTACCTAGGAATCAAGTCTTCAGAGAGGTTGTTCAGGATCGGCGTGCTCCTTCTGGCGTTTGGCCCGGTTTCTCGAATCGTCCTGTGGTTGATGCGGGCATCCTATCAGGCGAGGTTGACCGATGAGATCTTCGTCAGGTGGATAGACAGCGCACTGTATTTCGCGGTTTGCGTTTACATTATTTATTGGTTCAGGATGAAGATTACTCATGTCTAAGCTCATCTCGATGCGCGAAGCCATCGCGGAACTGGTGCCGGATGGCGCTTCCGTGGCGCTCGGCTTGCAGCTGGAGCAGATGATTCCCTTCGCCGCCGGACACGAGATCATTCGGCAGAAAAAGCGCGGCCTCACGTTGATTGGGCCGATTTCCGATATTCTTTTTGACCAGCTCATCGGGGCAGGCTGCGCAGAGGTGGTGATCGCCGCATGGGTGGGCAACGTGATGATGGGCTCGGCCTACAATTTTCGCCGCGCGGCCGAGCAAGAGCGGGTAAAAGTATTCAACATGACCAACTTCACCATTGCGCTGGCCCTGCAGGCGGGCGCCATGGGGATTCCCTTCATTCCCTCGCGCACCGCCTTGGGCAGCGATGTTGCGAAGGGAAATCATTTTTTCTATCAGATATTTTCGCCATTTGCGCCGAAGGAGTCGTTATGGGCGGTGCGCGCGCTGACTCCTGATGTCGCGATCGTGCACGCGCAACGCACCGACCGTGAAGGCAACGCCCATTGTTGGGGAAGCTTTGGAGTGATGATCGAAGGCGTGCGCGCGGCGAAGCGGGTGATCGTGGTAGCGGAGGAGATCGTCGAGCCGGAAGTGATTTCGAGCGATCCGAATCGCACCGTGATCCCTGGATTCCTGGTGAATGCGGTGGTGGAATGCCGCTACGGAGCGCATCCTTCGCCGGTGCAGGGATACTATAAGCGCGACGATGCTTTTTTCCGCCAGTACCATGAGCAGACGAAAGTGAAGGCTGACAATGACTCCTGGCTGGAGCGCTGGGTTTATGGAGTGGCCGACAGGGTTGCGTACATGAACCAACTGGGTGCCTGTCGTGTGGATGGGTTGGGTGTGAAACGTCACGCGTACGCAGCGCAGACGGATTTTGGATATTAGTGTTGCAGGATGAAGATGGACTACGAAATTACACCTGAAGACGTCAAGGCTAAGCTGGTTCGCGGGGAGGCCCTCACGCTGCTCGATGTGCGGGAGCCGTGGGAGTTCGCATTGGCGCACATCTCGGAGGCGAAGCTCATCCCGATGGGCGATGTGCCCAGCCGGGCGCATCAGGAACTGGATCCTGATGAGGACATCGTGGTGGTGTGTCATCATGGGGTGCGTTCGCTCAACGTTACAAACTGGCTGCGGCAACAGGGATTCGACAAGGCGCAGTCCATGCGGGGTGGGATTGACGCCTGGTCGCGGCGGGTGGATCGGAAAGTGCCGGTGTACTGAAGGGACCGTTGGCCCTTGGCTTTTAGCCGTTGGCTTTGGCCGGCTCAAACAACATTTATCGCGAAGTGAACAGGTGGCCTAATTTTTCCTTCTTGGTTTTCAGGTACTCTTCAGCGTGAGTGCTGGGCGGAACTTCGCAAGGGACGCGCTCGGTCACTTCAATTCCTGCTCGTTCGAGCGCGGCTACCTTGTCAGGATTATTGGAAAGCAGGCGGACGCGAGAAACGCCCAAAGCCTTCAGTATTTCGGCGGGCAAGGCGAACTCGCGCTGGTCGGCTTTGAAGCCGAGGCGCTCGTTGGCTTCCACCGTGTCCAGGCCGGAGTCTTGCAGTTCGTAGGCCTTCAGCTTAGCCATAAGACCGATGCCGCGGCCTTCCTGCTGCTCGTAGATGAGAATGCCGGCGCCTTGCTCGGCGATCATGGCCAGGGCCATCTCCAGTTGCTGGCGGCAATCGCAGCGCAGGGAACCGAAGACATCGCCGGTGAGGCACTGGGAGTGGATGCGGAGCAGAGCCGGTGCCGAGTGGACATCGCCCATCACCAGGGCAACGGCTTCCTCCTGGCGCGGTTGCTGGCCTTCGCCGAAGGTTCCTGTGAACCCGAAGATGCGGAAATTTCCCCAGCGCGTAGGAAAATCGGCGGACGCGACTTGTTGCACAGAGCGAGGACTCACAATTGCATTATAGCTGCTGGAGTTGGGCGAGGTTTTGGCGGAGGCGCGCCGGAGTACGCAGCTAGCCCGGCGCCTTGAAGTGGTAATACACGTCCTGCTTGGAGGCGATGGCGACCCCGTTTCGCGTGGCTGGCCGAAAATGCCAGTTCTCCAGCGCAGCCAGCACTTTGGTATCGACCGCCGGGCCCAGGCTCTGCAAAACGACCTTCTGGATGACTTCTCCCTTTTCGTCAATCGTGATCTCGACCACCACGCTGCCCTCGGAGCCGTGAGGCAGATCTCCAGGGTCGACGACGGGGTCGGAAGAGACAACGGGAAGAGCGGGGCGAATCTCATCTCCGGTGGTTGGACCCTCGGCCAGCGTCCCATAGGGAACGCCCGCGGGAGCAGGGGTAGCCGGGCTCGGTGCGACAGCCGGAGCCAGTGCCGCGTCAGTCGAGGGCGCTGGGCTGGGCTTCAGAGCCTTGGCAGATTTCCTGCGGTTGTTCCAGGTGAGCCGTTCTCGGGCGGCGGACTGCCGTTGCAAGGTGCTTGGGGCGGCGCTCTTGGCATCCATCATCAGATGACCGGACCAATAGAGGTGGGTGATGGAAGTGCCGTATTCACCGATCGCCAGAGAAGAAGGCGCGAGGAATTTGGGATGGGGGCTATGCAGCAGCCAACCCAGCAACAGGCCATGCAGAATCAGCGAGACTGCCAGATTTTTCGCCTGCTGTCCGGGAACTCCGGCTCTCAATTGTGTAAACATAGGGGGCACAGCTGGTAACTTCCCTCTATTGGACGTGGAAAAACCGGTTTTGTAAACGCGTTTCTATGCCCAGAGGTTCACCGGTTGGCTTCTGCCGGACTAAGCGCAGGTCTCGGGCGCTTGGTCTTAGACAAAGAGCACTGCTAGAATTGCGATGCACGGTTAGTGGTTCCAGGATGGGGCTATAGCTCAGCTGGGAGAGCGCATCGTTCGCAACGATGAGGTCGTCGGTTCGATCCCGACTAGCTCCACC
>Ga0209415_10015639_pt1 | contig 12277 bp, 9 predicted proteins | sample PeaSoiSIISIP2007_FD_187696 | JGI IMG/M metagenome (GOLD analysis project Ga0209415, IMG submission 187696) | Peat soil microbial communities from Weissenstadt, Germany - SII-SIP-2007 (SPAdes) (version 2) | ecosystem: Environmental > Terrestrial > Soil > Wetlands > Peat | place: Germany... | reverse complement strand
AAATGTTGAAGTAGCTCAAAGCCAGCTCGCGCAGCGAGCGGTACACCGGCTCGCGAAAGCGGCATCCGGTAAAATTCGACTTGGCCACCGCTCCCCAATGGCCATCGACCTGATAGATGGCGAGGACGTGGTCGGTATCGTGCTCGGCCTCGAGATCGAGAAGCAGCGGAGGATACCCGATCGCGCGCAGCGCGGCCGCCGCGAACAGCGCGCCCTCGTAGCAGTGCGCCGTGTTCTCGCGCAGGACGAGGCGTGGCGACCAGGCGCTGTCTTCGAGGTGGTAGGGCATGGCGTCCAGCAAGCGCTGGATGCCGTACGGAGTCTTCAGGCTGCGCAGCTTGCGGAGCTCGGCAGGGGTCAGGCCCCAGGAGTCTATGTTGTTGACCATGCGGCCTTTATTGGAAAGTGTTTCACGTGAAACATTTTGTAGTGGTATAAGTGTACGTATAATACTATACATATAATCATGCGAATGAAGAAACGAAAACAAGTACCCAAGGGGCGAAAGATTGCCCGGCTGCGGGCTGCGGCCGGCCGAGCCCATCTTCCGCTGGCACTCACTGAGGAATGGTCAGGATACTACAAGCCCATCAAGAAGCCGGTTACGCTGCGCCTGGACGCCGATGTTCTGGCCTGGTTTCAAAAGAAGGGGCCGGGCTACCAGACGCGGATCAATCAAGCGCTGCGGAAGTTGATGACCGGGGAGAGAAAAAAATCGGGGGGATGAGCGTCTCGTACGCACCCTGACGCCGCAAGAGACGCGACATCTGGAGGAACGTGCTGGACAACCCACACAGCACAAATCCGGAGCGCGGAATCCCCCTCCCGCGCTCCGGCACCATCAGCCAGGAGACCAGCTGCGGTGAAGTTTGATTTGCAAGCGGCGCGCTCTCCTGCCACAGATAACGCCGCTTGCCGAATCGGCTTCCTACTTGCCGGTTCCGCTGAGTTGTACGGTCTGCGTGCCGGCAGCGTCTTTGATATTCAAAGTCGCCGTTAGTGCCCCGGTCGCAGTCGGTTTAAACGTTACCGTGATCGTGCAGTCCCATCCGCCCTTCACGCTCGATCCGCAAGCCGACTTCGCGGGGAAATCGCCGGGATCGGTTCCCGCGACCGTGACGCTGTCGATCGCGAGCGCCGTGCTCTGGTCGTTGGTGACGACCACGGTTTGTGCCTTGCTCGACGCGCCGACAGCAACCGTGCCGAAATTCATGTTGATCGGCGAGACGCTCACCGGCTGCGTGCTGTTTTGCATCACGGTGACGAAGCTGACGTAAGTGACGACGCCAAAATCGTCATCATTCAGTATGGCGATGTCCGGGCTGCCGTCGCCGTTGAAATCGGCAGCCACCGCCGCGCGGCTGGTCGCCCCGATATAGAACTCACCGAGGCGGTTAAAGGTGCCGTCTCCATTGCCTTGGAGCAACGCCGGACCGGAGACTGGGTTATAGCCGTACTCCTCCAGCATGGGGATGAACGCATCCAGCTTCCCATCTCCATTGAAGTCGCCGACCACCGGATAGACGGGATAGTCGCCGCCGGTGCAAACCGGGGAACTAGCGGTAAACGTGCCGTCGCCCTTGCCTTGGAGGAAAGCGTAGGCGGCAGAGCCGTTGTAACCTGAGCAACTCGCTTCGAGGGTGACGAGCAAATCCATCTTGCCGTCGTGGTTGAAGTCACCGGCCGCCAACGTGTTGGTGTCGGTGTACTGCGGCGCGGCCTGAACCGTGATCGGCGCCTGGAACGTGCCGTCGCCTTTGCCCAGCAGGATATACACATTGTTGCTGTAGGAGCCGGGATAATAGGATGCGGCCGCGATGTCGAGCTTTCCATCGCCGTTGAAATCGGCAATGGCCAGAGCGTTGAGATGGGGGCTGAGCGCGGCCACGCTGGTGATCAGGCTGGCGGTGCCGAACGTCCCTTTGCCCTTGTTGAGCAGCACGCTAATGGTGCCGTCGGCGTTGGAAATGACGATGTCCGGGTGGCCGTCGCCATTCACATCGGCCAGGAACACATCGTTCGATTGCACCGACGCGCCCGTCGAATAGAACACAGGCTTGGCGAATTTCCCCGTGCCTTTGCCGATAAAGACGGCAACTTCGTTCATCGGACAGCCGGTGCCGCTGTAGTTTTGAATGGTCGCCACGATGTCGGCTTTGCCATCGCCGTTCACGTCGCCGGTGGCAATCCACTCCGGGTAGCTGGCGCTGCAAGTGCTGGAGAGATACGTCACGTAGGTTGGCTTCGCCAGTGCGCCGTGCGAACTGCCCAGCATGACCCCGAACGCCGGCACGGAGCTAGTAGAGTGCGCCCACGAGAACGCCACATCCGGGAATCCGTCGCCGTTGAAGTCGGCGGTGACAAGATTGTTCCCGAAGCCGGTGACGCCCCAGCCGGAAGCCTGGTTGGTCTGGAAGGTCCCGTCGCCGCGGCCCAGCGCCACCTGGCCCTTCCAATAGTGGTCGCCCGCTTTGAAGATGTCGAGCGCCCCGTCTCCATTGAAGTCGGCGAGGATCACGTTGCTCGGTGGGCGATCCCACCATTGCAGCGGGTAGACTGGCCCGGCAGTGAAGGTGCCTTTGCCCTTGCCATAGAACGTAAAGATCTCTCCCCACAAGTCGGTGAGTACGACGTCCATCTTCTTGTCGCCGTTGATGTCGGCGATCGACACCAGCCACGGGAGAGATACCCCCAGTTTGACGACAACGCCTTTGACGGCAAACTTGCCGCTGCCCTGGTTCAGATAGAGCACGACATTGCCGTAGTAATCCGTAATCACAATGTCGTTCTTCTTGTCTCCGCTGACATCCCCAATCGCGATGCCCATCTGGCTTTCGAAGGGAGCGATACCGGAATCGTAATAGGTGGCCGTTCCAAACGTGCCGTTGCCATTATTCAGTAAAACGGCCATGCCAGCGCCCTCCGTCACCGCGATATCCATCTTGCCATCGCCGTTCAGATCGCCGACCGCAATGCCGGCGGCGGTGGACTCGTTGGTGTGATTCGGGTCGACGGTGGAGTAGCCGACGGCGGTCTGGAAGGTTCCGTTGCCGTTACCCAGGAAAATAAACACGCCGTTATAGGGAGTCAGCGCGGCCAGGTCCAGCTTGCCATCGCCGTTGAAGTCGGCCACGTAGAGGCTGTTGGAGCCGGGATTGTAGTCGGTGCTGTTGGGAGCGCCATACGTATTGCTGTAGTTGAAGGTTCCGTTGCCATTGCCCAGGAAGATGACCACTTCGCTGGTGTTCCCCGGGCCACTGACGCCCCATAGGGCAACGTCGAGCCTGCCGTCGCCATTGAAGTCGCCCACGGCGATGGCATAGGCCGTTGGCTGGCTAATGGAAAAAACGTTCTGGACGATCGGGTATTGGAACGTGCCATCTCCGTTGCCCATCGCGACGTCGAGTTCATATTCTGCGCCGCCGCCGTTTATGGAGACGACGTCGAGTTTGCCGTCGCCGTTGAAGTCGCCCACCGCGGCCGCCTGAATGGGAGAGACGGAACCGCTGACATCGTTGCTCACAACAAAAGTTGAGGGGTCCGGAAAACGCACCGGATAGGTTTGCGCCTGCGCCGGAATTGCCATCCCGGCCAATAGCATTACCGCGGCGAGCATGGTAAGCGCGATTGCGGCCATGCTCGAATACTTCACTTGCCGATAAATTAAGTTCATATTTAAAGTCTCCTGGGAATCAGACCGCGTCTGTCGTTCTGGAGGAAATACGGTCATAATTATCCGCGTCGGATTTGACGCTGGGGCGAGCGTGCGGTCAATGCTCTGGAGGCAACGCCTGCGCGACGCGTATGCAACGCGCTAGCGTACTTGTTTACATCATGTTGAAGAGAGTTCTTGTCTGGCAGCGGAAGCGGCAAGAGTGGCCCGAAAATGCTAGTTCAAAGAGATTCGTCTGGGTGTAAAATGTTGCTTCCCTCCCCCGCAAGTGCGTTGTGCTATGGGCCTTGCGCAAGCGTCTCCGACGATGGTTCGCTTCGGTGTGTTCGAGGCGGACTTCCGTGCGGGCGAACTCCGCAAGAGTGGAAGGAAAGTCCGCATCCAAGACCTGCCGTTTCGCACGCTGGGTGTCCTGCTGAGCCATCCCAACGAAGTCGTCACCCGCGAAGAGTTACGGCAAGCGCTTTGGCCGGACGGCGTTTTTGTGGATTTCGACCGGGGTATCAGCAGCGCCATCAAGCGCCTGCGTGACGCACTTGGCGATGCCGCCGATAACCCTGTCTTCATTGAGACCGTGGAACGCCACGGCTACCGCTGGATCGGCCCTGCATCCATCGTCGAACCGTTACAGGCTCCTGACTCCCATTCCGATGGAGTTTCGCCTGCCAGAGTGGGCGAAAGCGAAAATGCGTCGCAGGTTTTTCCACCTCGGGAGCGCTGGACCATACCTGTGCGCTGGGCAGTGCCGGCCGCAATTCTGGCCGTGGTGGTAGCAGCGTCCGCGGTGTTTGCGAGCTTTCGCTGGAACAGCGGCGCCTTCCGCCCCGGCTCCGTTCATTCGATTGCCGTGCTGCCCCTGACAAACTTGTCCGGCGATCCCAGTCAGGATTATCTGGCCGATGGCATGACCGATGAGCTGACGACCGACCTGGCCCGCATTTCGTCGCTGCGAGTTGTCTCCCGCACATCGGCGCAGCAATACAGGAACACGAACAAGTCGCTGCCCACGATTGCCCATGAGCTCGATGTGGACGTGGTTGTGGAAGGATCGGTCAGAAAAGAAGCAGACGTCATTTCCGTTAACGTGCAGCTCATTGACGCCCGCAATGACCGTCACCTGTGGGCCGACGTGCTGCGCAGAAACCTCGGCGGCGCCTCGGCAATGCAGGATGAGTTGACCGAGGCCATCGCGCACCAGGTTGGAGTGCAGCTCACGCCGCTTGAGAAACAATATTTTTCGGGCCGCCATCCGATTGACCCCGCGTCGTATCAGGCTTATCTGCTGGGCCGTTACTACTGGAATCAACGAACGCCGGATTCGCTCGCCAAAGCCGAAGGCTATTTCCAGGATGCGGTCAGCCGCGATCCGAAGAACGCGTTCGCCTTCGCCGGCCTTGCCGACACCTACGTGGTCGATGCGATCTTCTCCGTCAAACTGCCTCCTGATGAGGCCAGCCAGAAGGCGCGCGCGGCCGCACAACAGGCGATCGCGCTCGACGATTCGCTGGCCGAGGCGCATTGCTCCGCCGCCTACATTCGCTTTTTCAAGGACTGGGATTTCACCGGCGCCGAAGCCGAGTATCGCCGCGCCTTACAACTGAATCCCAACTTCGCCACCGCCCATCAGTGGTACGCGGAAATGCTGACGGCGTTGGCCCGGTACGACGAGGCCCTCGCGCAAATTCGTCAGGCGGAAGCGCTCGATCCGTTTTCGCCGGTGTTGCACCACGTCGCCGGGCAGATTTTGCAGGACGCCCGCCAGTATTCGCAAGCGCTCGCAGAGTATCGCAAGGCGGAAACCGGGTCGGACTGGAGCTGGACCCACATCGCCGCAGCGCTAGCTCACCGGCGGTTGGGAGAATACGACCAGGCGCTCGAAGAACTGCGCGCGGCCGCGAAGCTGAACTCAAGCCAGTTGGATCCCAGGGACGTGGACGCGCTGGAGCATGCCTACGCGAAATCCGGCGCGCGCGGATTTTTTGCGCAATCCATCATCGCCTTCCGGCAGTATCCCCACTCCGCTTATGGCCGCGCGCTGGACTACGCGGCGCTGGGTGAAAAAGAAAAAGCGTTTGCATCGCTTGAAGAGGCCTATCGCAATCACGATCTGGATGTGCTCTCGCTGCTGTCTTCGCCGGAACTGGACCCGCTGCGCTCCGATCCCCGCTACCTCGAGCTTAAGACGCGCATCGGACTGCCGTAGGAGCGTGGCTTGAAGTGTGCTGCTTCGTCCTTCACTTGGCCGGCTCGTTCGCAGCCTGTTCTTGCTGCTCTTCCGCTTTTTTCCAGCCGGAACCGGGGTCGTATTCCTTCATTGCTTTCCCGGCCACCTCGGTCTTCTTTCCCAGATCTTTCTCGTGCACGACGCCGTCTTCGCCAACAATGAACGTCATCACGCCCGATGACCTGTACTCCGCGGGATAGGCTACGAAGGCGAAGCCCGCAGTCATTTTGCCGTTTACGACGAAACTTTTCGCTCCGCCTGGGCCACCTTTTCCCTGGCGCTCGAGGATATGAAAATAGTAGCCGCGATAGGGAATGGGAGCGCCCTCCTGGCTCTTGGCATAGGCCTCGACGGCCGATGCGACCAGCGGTCCGATGGGACTTTGCGGTTCACCGTTGGCAGCTTTCCAGTAGAGACCGTTCTTCTGGCCTTCATCGCTGAATATCTTCTGCGCGTATTCGCCGCCGTGCTGCGCGGCGTATTCTTTTTGTGCGGTCACCAGTTCCTGGCAGATGCGAATGGCCGAGGCTTCATTGCGGCCAATCCGCCGGTAGAGAATTTCTTTTTCGCCTGCTGCGGTATCGAAATACCAGGAATTGCCTTTATTCATCAACGGTATCGGCGACGGCCAATTATGAGCGCCGATATACAGGATTGTCGTCCCATCCGGTTCTTTCACCAGACGGTGCATTTCCCGATATCTCTCGACAAAATTCGCGCGGCTCTCGGCGTCCTCGGCCTCGTCTCCGGAGGAAACGATGCGCTTCCCTTTGGGTCCGAGGATTTCGAGCAATGCTTTTTCGTCATTGCTCTCGGCGGCCGTGACCAGCGCCTTGCTGGCTTCTTCCGCCGATGAAAACGTTTTCTGGCCCGCTGCCTGCGCCATCAAACCCGTGGAAAAACACATCGCCAGGACGATCCCGACCACGGCTAATTTAGGAAGATTGGCCCCATGAAATTTATCGAAGTTCAGCTTGGTTCGCTGCATATGGCTTCTCTCCATTTCCAAGTTTTTCGCATTCCAGTAAGATACCGAGCCTTCGATCAACGACCGAGATCACTGATCCCCGATCAATGATCTCGATTAATGACGGCCACCACCACCACCGTGCCCGCCGCCTCCTCCACGCGCTCCGCCGCCGCCGGCGCGCGCGCCGCCCATGCTGGTCCGTCCGCGAGAGGAATAGCTTTTGGACTCGCCGCCATGATCGTAGCCGCTGAACGCGCCCGAGCGTCTGCCGCTTTGACCGTGAGGCGCAGCGTATCCGCGAGCCGCCTGACGGTTTCCCTCGAACGGCCTGGCGCCCACTCCGCTATGGAAAGCTCCGCCGCGCGCGATTCCGCCTCGGCCGAAGTTGCCACGGTTGTAAAACGTCCGGCTGTGAGAGAAGTACCGGCCGCCGCCGTACATTGCGTATCGGCCATGCCAGTTGAAACCCCAGTGCCCCCATCCCCATCCAAAACCGCCGAACCAGCCAATGCCAAAGCCAAGTCCGAACGAGAGATACGGGCCGCCAAACCAGATTCCGGGATACGGATACCATCCTGGCCAAGCCACGATGGGATATCCGTAAATCAGCCACGGATCGTACGCGGGAACGTACACTACCTCGGGATCGGCAGGCTCAATGTCGACATCCGGGCCGTCGTCTTTTACAGCCAGCTGCGGCGTGCTCTTTAGATTGCCGGCGGCTTCCGCCTTGTGGCGCATCACCTGCACCGCGTCCATCACGTCCTGCTGCTGGTTGTAATAGGCGTCACCGAGAGATGACGTCCAGGAAAGATTCTTGTCCATATTGCCGAGGACGCTAGGAAACGCAGACAGCGCCTTGACGCTTGGATCCCAGGGTTGCTGATCCACAGCTTGACCCAAGGCTTGTCCCTTCAAATCAGGATTCGCCTGCACCCAGCGGTCGGCTTCGACCACTTCGTCGGGGAAGGTGGACGCCGCGAGGACCTGCGCCACCAGCGAATCCGGATAGAGCGCGATCGGCGCAACCAATCGCTGCAACTGCTCGGGAGTCTGCTGCGCATAGGGCGGCGCCTGCGTGCCTTGCGGCGGCGCGGCCTGCGCGTCTTGATCTTGAGCCGACACGGTGATCGGCATGGTCGCGAACAGCAGCGACATCGACAGTACAAACGCCAAACTCTGCTTAGCCAGTCGAAGTATTTCGAATCCTGTAGTTTCTTTGGAAGTATTCATGTCGTAGAACCCCCTCTATATGTTTCAACACCCGAGGCCCTTATTTGTTTCTCTGAGTTTAGAGATGCAGGGAGAGAACTTTTGGCTGCAACTTTACATTTCTAGACAATACCCCGCTGGCGACTACCGGAACAGCTCCCCGAGTTCCCGCGGACTATCGATTAGCACATCCGGAGCCACATTCTGCAGCGTATGCGGCGCAAAGCCGTAGGTTACGCCGCACGTCCACAAGCCGGCGTTGCGGCCGGTCAGGACGTCAATCGAGGAGTCACCAATCATCAGCGCTTCATCGGCGGCGATGCCGGTTTCTTGCAAAATCGTCTGCGCGCCCAGGGGATCGGGCTTCTTGGTCGGAAAGCTATTGCCGCCGTAGACATGCACAAAGAAGTCGCCCAGGCCGAGCGCGCGCACAATGTCGCGCGAAGGGTTGACCGGTTTGTTCGTGAGCACCGCCATCAACCTGTGCTTGCCATTCGGCGGGGCTCCGATGGACATGTCAGCCAGACGCGCAAGGGTTTCCGGAATGCCTTCATAAACCGTGGTGTGGTCGAGCTTATGCAACCGGTAGTATCCAAGAAAATAGTCCAGAGCCGTTCGGAACGTCGCCTCGTCATCGCCATCGGCATCGCCGAGTGCGCGGCGGACGAGCGTGGGAGCACCGTCTCCCACATAGCTGGCAATAAGGTTGCCGTCGAGCTCGGGGCGGCCGAGATGGCGCATCGTGGCATTCACGGAGTGTATCAAATCCAGGCGAGAGTCGATCAGCGTGCCATCCAGATCGAAGACCAGCAGGCGGATGCGATGGGGATCCAAGGGGCGCAGGAAGCGAATCATGACTGATCAGGATAACGCAGCTCTCAGCTCTCAGCTCTCAGAAAGGCCCGTCCTGATGGGATTGTCAGTCGATGGCTTTCCGGACACCCGCGAAAAGCCCAGAGTCCGCGAAAAAGGGGTGTTACTGATAGCTGATAGCTGAGACCTGACACCTGGTTTACAATGTTGCGGGGCTGGAGCACTGTGGGGTGAACGGCACACGATGGCCACGACCAAAGTCGATCCCAAGCTGAACGAAACAAACCTTGCGAAATCGGCCAAGACCTATCAGGGCCTGACCGGTCAGCAACTCATCGATTCGTATCGCCTCATGTTCATGTCGCGGCGTATCGATGACCGCGAGATTCTGCTCAAGCGGCAGCAGAAGGTTTTCTTCCAGATTTCGGGCGCCGGCCACGAAGCTTTGGGCGTAGCGGCAGCGCTGGCACTGAAGCCTGCCTACGATTGGTTCTATCCCTACTATCGCGACCGCGCGCTGTGTCTGGGCCTGGGCGCCACGGCCTATGAAATGTTGTTGGGCGCGGTGGGAGCGGCCGACGATCCCAATTCCGGCGGGCGGCAGATGCCGTCGCACTGGGCCTTCAAACATTTGAACGTAGTGAGCCAGTCGTCGTGCACCGGCACGCAGATTCTACAGGCGGTCGGATGCGCGGAGGCGGGGCGCTATTTTGCCGGACACCCGAATTCCGCAAGCAAGAGCGAGGGCGATTACCGGCAATTCAAGGATGTTCAATTTCACGGCGACGAGATCACTTACGTTTCGCTCGGCGACGGCACTACCAGCGAAGGCGAATTCTGGGAGGCGCTGAATACGGCCTCCAACCGCCGGCTGCCCGTGATTTTTTGCATCGAAGATAACGGATACGCGATCTCCGTGCCGGTCGAAGTGCAGACCTCGGGCGGCAACATTTCGCGTCTGGTTTCCGGTTTTCCCAACTTTCATTTCGAAGAGTTCGACGGTACCGACCCAGTCACTAGCTACGCGGCGTTCAAGCGGGCGTCGGACTATTGCCGCGCCGGACACGGTCCCGCGTTTGTCCATGCCCACGTGATTCGTCCTTATTCCCACTCGCTCTCCGACGACGAGCGGCTTTACCGGCCCGACTCCGAGAGGCAGGCCGATGCCGCGCGCGACCCGGTGCACCGCTTGCAGTTGTTCCTGCTGCGCGAGGGGATTCTCGACGAAAAAGGAATCAACAAAATCGAGAGCGAAGTCGAAGAACAGATTCAGGCCGACGCCGACCGCGCGCTGGAAGCCGCCGTCCCACAGCCGGACACGATTTACAACTTTGTGTACTCGCCCGATCTCGATCCCACTTCGGCGGCATTCGAAACTCAGCCGACAACAGCAGCGCCCACCCCTGAAACGGCAGGGGATGGCAAGCGCCCCGCGGCCGCTAACAAAACCATGGCCGACCTCATCAACTACACGCTGCGCGACGAGATGCGGCGCGACGAGCGCGTCGTGATATTCGGCGAGGACGTCGCCGACTGCAGCCGCGAGGAATACGTCAAGTCGAAGCAGGTGAAAGGCAAGGGCGGAGTTTTCAAACTGACTTCAGGATTGCAGATGGAGTTTGGCGCCGATCGCGTGTTTAATTCCCCGCTTGCCGAGGCCAACATTGTCGGCCGCGCCGTTGGCATGGCTACGCGTGGATTGAAACCGGTGGTCGAGATCCAGTTCTTCGACTACATCTGGCCGGCGATGATGCAGTTGCGCGACGAACTCCCCATTATGCGCTGGCGCTCGAACAATGCCTTCTCGTCGCCGGCGGTGGTGCGGGTCGCGATTGGCGGGTATCTGACAGGCGGAGCGATTTATCACTCGCAGTGCGGCGAGAGCATCTTCACGCATACCCCGGGATTGCGGGTTGTGTTCCCGTCGAATGCCCTCGATGCCGCAGGTCTGTTGCGCACGGCCATCCGCTGCGACGATCCCGTTCTGTTTCTCGAACACAAGCGGCTTTACCGCGAAACCTACGGACGCGCGGCTTATCCCGGGCCCAACTACATGGTTCCGTTCGGAAAAGCAAAAGTGGTGCAGGCGGGAACCGATCTCACCGTCATCACCTACGGCGCGGTGGTTCCGCGGGCGCTGCAGGCCGCGCAAAAACTGGAGCGCGAGCATCACGTCAGCGTTGAACTGATCGACTTGCGTACGTTGAATCCGTTTGATTGGGATGCGATTGCCGAGTCGGTGAAGAAAACCAACCGCGCGCTGATTGCCTACGAAGATTCGCTCAGCTGGGGTTACGGCGCCGAAATCGCGGCGCGCATCGCCGACCAACTCTTCCATCATCTGGATGCTCCGGTGAAGCGCGTGGCGGCGACGGATACCTTCGTTGCTTATCAGCCGATTCTGGAGGATGCGATTCTGCCGCAGTCGAGCGACTTGTTTCGGGCGATGAAGGAGCTGGCGGAATTTTAGGAGCAGCTTTTAGCTCGTACTGTTAGTGTAGGCACCAGAATTAGTTCTACGAGCGTTGGATCTGTGCGAGAAGGGCGTCGGCCGATTCCGCGCTGGCAGCTTTCTCGGCGATTTCCAGAAGCCAGGCGTGGAAGTCAGTCGCGTCATTCAGGCGCGCGCCGTTGGCAAGCCGGGCGGTGTAAACGCGTTCGGCAAGCCCGCGCAGGATTTTCTCGACGTCCGTCATAGGATACACAGATCACATCGGACACACGGCTAACTTCGATGCGTGTCAAAGTCAGCTTCCCGTGACGTTGGTAATTAGGAAGCCCGGCCAGTGGAGCGAATAGGCTCGATTTCTGGGCGTGGTCGCCATAAAAGAACAGCAGCCACGACGAGTGTCACGCCGTAGAGAATCGGGATCACCCTTTCCTCGTTTTACTCGAAGCGCCTCCGCCCTTGCCGAAATTAAATCCCCACGGGCCGCCGCCAAAACAAAGCAGCGCAAATGCCAGCGACGCCAGCGCCAGCGGAAATTCGTAGCCGTTGCTGCCCGTGAATCCGCTCTTAAAATGCACTTTCCAGATGGCTACTCCCATTTCGATCACGAAGGCGAGCGAGCAGAAGCGCGTAAACAATCCCAGCACGATGGCGATGCCGCCAAAAAATTCCGTGCCCGCGGAAAAGTATGCCAGCCAGCGCGGAATACCGAGCGAGCTGACCATATCCATGTGATGATGAAAGCCGCCGAATACCTTGTGATAGCCGTGCGCAATCATGATGGCTCCCAGAGCCAGGCGCATCATGAGCAGGGCCAAGGGTTGCATCCGATTGAGAAAGTCCAAGCTAGCCTCCAGAGCAGGTCTCAGGTCTCAGGTCTCAGGTCTCAGGTCTCAGGTCTCAGGTCTCAGGTCTCAGGTCTCAGGTCTCAGGTCT
>Ga0209415_10015638_pt1 | contig 12278 bp, 7 predicted proteins | sample PeaSoiSIISIP2007_FD_187696 | JGI IMG/M metagenome (GOLD analysis project Ga0209415, IMG submission 187696) | Peat soil microbial communities from Weissenstadt, Germany - SII-SIP-2007 (SPAdes) (version 2) | ecosystem: Environmental > Terrestrial > Soil > Wetlands > Peat | place: Germany... | reverse complement strand
GGCCTGTGGCGCAGTTGGGAGCGCGCTTCCATGGCATGGAAGAGGTCGTCGGTTCGAACCCGACCAGGTCCACCAATATCCCGATCCAGTTGGCTCCCCATCACGTAACGCGCTGTATACTCGTCGCGTGCTTGGCATTGCACCTGAGCCTTTCCATTCCGCTTACTATTCGGCGCAAGTCTCTGGGTTCTTGCGTGAAGACGCTGCTGGCATCTTGGGAAAGCTTACTGCGGCTCACGGGCACGATTTGGAACTTCAGCAGCGACGGGCATGGGAAGAGGAAATCGAGATTCTCAAGTATGCGCTACGAGAACTGGACGGCACGATCTTCCTCGAGTTTGAGGTACCCCGGCTGGGAAGTCGCGTCGATGCGGTGCTAGTCTCCGGCCCTGGCATTTTCCCAATTGAATTCAAGTGTGGGGAGCGGCACTACCATCCTGCCGACTATAACCAGGCGTGGGATTATGCCCTCGATCTCAAGAATTTCCACCTCGCGAGCCACAATTCCCCAATCCTGCCGATCCTTGTTGCGACAGGCGCCACGTGCAGCGATGAAAAATGGGAATGTGCACACGCCGATGGTGTCAGGCCACCTCGACGCTGCTGCCCCGCCGATTTCCATCGGATATTGGCCGAGGGCTTGGCGCTTGTCGATGGTCCATCGTTGGATGGCGAAACGTGGGGCAATGCGCCGTATCATCCCACACCGACAATAGTTGAAGCTGCACGCCTCCTCTACTCGGGACAAACGGTGGAATCGATCACACGCAATGATGCCGGTGCTCAGAACCTTGCGATCACTTCAGGCGCCGTGGTAGACATCATCGACCGAGCGCAAAAGAACCATGAGAAAGCAATCGTCTTCGTCACTGGCGTGCCAGGTGCGGGAAAAACGCTTGTTGGTTTGAACCTAGCGACGCGACGGCATGAGTTCGGAGAGGCTCGCGCGGTATTCCTCTCTGGAAATGAGCCCCTTGTCGCGGTCCTCCAGGAGGCGCTGACTCGCGATGAACTGGACCGTCGCACCAAGCGTGTGCGCAAAAGCTGCGACGAACAAGACCGACGTGGCGGACGTGTACGCAAAAACGATATCCGGCGGAAGGTAAAACAATTCATCCAGAACGTCCATCATTTTCGCGATGAAGGAATCCGCACCTCGGCTGCCCCATTCGACCATGTCGTGATTTTCGACGAGGCGCAGCGCGCCTGGGACAGGAAGAAAACAGCTGATTTCATGAAGCGACGTAAGGGGTTGCCCGATTTTAACCAATCAGAATCCGAGGTTTTGATTTCGTACCTAGATCGTCATGAGGACTGGGCCGTTATCGTCTGCCTCGTAGGCGGCGGTCAGGAGATCCACACTGGTGAGGCGGGCATCGCCGCGTGGCTCGAAGCAGTGCGCGAGAAATTTCGACATTGGGTGGTGTACGTGTCACCAGATCTGACGGACTCGGAGTACGCTGCCGGCCATGCATTGGATGCCTTTGCAGACGGCACGCGAGTTGTGCCTGATCCAAGACTGCACCTATTGAGCTCGATGCGAGCGTTTCGGTCCGAGAAGGTGTCTGCCTTCGTGAAAGCCGTCCTTGATTGCGACAGCGATGGGGCACAAGGTCTGTTTCAGCAGATCTCGTTAAATTATCCAATTGCGATTACGCGCGATCTGACTCGTGCCAAACAATGGATCCTTGAACATAAAAGAGGTTCTGACCGCTACGGTATAGTTGCCTCCTCGGAGGCACAGCGATTGAAGCCCTATGCGATCGATATTCGTATAAACGTGAATCCAATCCACTGGTTCCTTAACGATAGACATGACACGCGTTCGAGTTACTACTTCGAGGACGCAGCGACGGAATTTCAGATTCAGGGGCTTGAGTTGGACTGGATATGCATCGCCTGGGATGCGGATCTTCGCTTACAGGGGAAATCTTGGCGGTACCACTCGTTTAGGGGCGACGGGTGGATGACGATCCATAAAGACGATCGAAAGCGGTACCTGCTGAATGCATATCGCGTTCTGCTGACGCGTGCACGTCAAGGAATGGTGATCTTCGTTCCGCCAGGGGACGATGCGGATCCGACGAGAGACGCTTCCGTTTATGATCAAACTTATGCTTACCTGTCGAGGCTAGGCATCGGTGAGGCCTGACTTACTCCTGTATTCATCCGATCCGACCGACAAACATGAACGTGACTCACCTGTACTTCTTACCTGTGATCCTTACCTGCGTTACGGGTACAAAGACCCAAAAGACGGTCCTCTGGGCGTTGTTGGATTTCTTAATCGGGGTTAAATGGCATGGAAGAGGTCGTCGGTTCGAACCCGACCAGGTCCACCAACCCTGCCACTACTTCGAGACTCCCCGCCGAAACTGGCTGATGCTACTCTGATCTCAGAGTGCCAGCATCTCTGTTTTTCGCGTGCGCGGGGCGCAGGAATCTTCTCCTCCTGCTTGCTGGAGCTTTGCTCGGTGCGCTGCCTTTGGCCGCAGGCCCACCTGCTTCCAAAGCGGCGAACAGCAAAGCTGGCCGTACCTGGTTGGTGCATTGGCAGCCGTCGCAGCTGGTCAATGGATCTCCCATCGTGTTTCAAGTGGCTTCGTCGCAGGTGAAATCGCTTTCGGGAACATGGCTCGACCACGAAGTCTTCTTCACGTTTGATCCTCAGAGCAAGAGCTGGTACGGACTCGCCGGCATCAGCCTGGAAACTCGTCCCGGCAAATATTCGCTGGAGTTGAATGGGACGGACGCGAACGGGAAGGAGATCGTGCTGCAGCGGAAGATTACGGTCGGGAAGGCGAAATATCCCAGCATCCGGGTGAGCGTCTCCAAACAATACACGGAACCGAATCCCGAACAACTGAAAAGAATCGGCGAGGAGAAGACACTGAAAGAACACATCTTCACGCAAATGGATCCTCAACGCGAGTGGGCGGGTAAGTTTCTGCCACCGGTGAAGGCGGGGATCTCCGATGTCTTTGGAACTACGCGCACCTTCAATGGCAAGGTGGAAGGCGTGCATCAGGGACTCGATTACGCAGTGCGCGAAGGGACACCAGTCTCTGCGCTCAATCGGGGCAAGGTTCTGCTGGCGCGACCGCTGTTTTTCGAGGGCGGCTGCGTGGTCCTTGACCATGGTCAAGGCTTGCTGACGGTCTATATGCATCTTTCGAAGATTGAAGTGAAAGAGGATGATCAGGTGACGCGCGGACAGGAGATTGCTTTGAGCGGGGGCACTGGCCGAGCCACCGGCCCACACCTGCACGTGGCCGTGCGCTGGCAGGGGATTTACTTAAATCCTGAAACGCTCTTAGGTCTCCAGTTGCCGTGAGTCTTTACGCCGTGCGGGGTTCGTTTCGCCGCCCAGTACCCGGTAAACAGCGCAGCGACTCCTTCAAATCCAGATTTCGAATCAGCCGGTGCAAATAGTTCACGTGCACCCCCAGTGCGCGCGCCGCTTCCGTGTAATTCCCCTTGGTTTCCTCAAGAGCGTTGAGGATCAGTTGTCTCTTCAATTCCTTGACTTCGGCGTGATACTTTGCGCCGCCTGCCCCAGCCGGCAAACTCTTCTCCAGAATGGATTCCGGCAGATCCTCCGAACGAATTACATCGGACTGAGTCAGCACCAGCGCCCGCTCGATGGCATTTTCCAGTTCGCGCACATTTCCGGGCCAGTCATAGTGCTCCAGGCATGCCATCGCTTCGGGAGAAATCTTCTTGATTTTCGTATTGCACTTTTTGCTGTACTTGGCGACAAAGTAATCAGCCAGCATCGCGATATCCTCGTGACGCTCACGCAATGGGGGCAGGACAATGGAAAGCACATTCAGCCGATAGAACAAATCCTTGCGGAACGTTCCAGCCCTGATCGCTTCTTCGAGATCCTTATTGCTGGCTGCGATCAGACGTATGTCCACGGGAATCGGCCGGGTTCCTCCGACCCGCTCGAACTCACGTTCCTGCAGAACTCGCAACAGCTTCACCTGCAGCGCGGGCGCGAGTTCTCCGATTTCGTCCAGGAAGACGACGCCGCCGTTGGCCATCTCTAACCGGCCTTTCTTTTGCGCAACCGCGCTGGTGAATGCGCCCCTCTCGTGGCCAAACAACTCGGTTTCCAGCAGCCCTTCTGGAATGGCGGCGCAGTTAATCGCTACGAAGGGCTTGCCCGAGCGCGGACTGTTGCGGTGGATGGCCCGGGCCGCTAATTCTTTTCCGGTTCCACTCTCACCCTGGAGCAGCACGGTCGAGTCGGTGGGCGCCACTCGCGCCAGGAACTGATACACCTGCTTCATGCGGGCGCTTTCCCCGACAAGGTTGTGCTCCAGATTGATTTCCGTGGAAAGCCGCAGGTTCTCCTGCTCAAGCCGTTGCAGCCGGCACGCGTTCTCCAAGGCTACAGCCGAAGTGCCGGCCATGGCCGCGACCAGCTGCAAATGATCCTGGTCGAAGCGATCGTTTGCATCGGTTGTGTCGAGATAAATGCAGCCGGTCACCTTTTGGAACATGGTGAGCGGGACGCACAAGAGCGAGCGGATGTTGGAGCTCACCAAACTTTCCACTTCCGCCAGATCGCCGGAGCTGGGGACGTCGGCCCCCAGAATCGCCATGCCCTGCTCCAGCACCTGCCGGGTAATGGTGCGGCTGACGCGTACCACTTGTGCGGTCTTGATCCGCCGGTGCCGCGCGAACACCGACCCGAAATGCTCGCCCCCTTCACCATCCAAAAGGATTGCGCCCCGCTCGGCTGGGATGGCCTCAAAAATCAGATCGAGGATTTGCGCCTGTAGCTCGTCGAGACCACGTATGGAATGCACCACTTGGCTGATCTTCAGCAGGGCATTCAAATTTCTCACTACTCGGGAACTGGCCGGAAGCTCTTTAAGAATCAAGTCCGGGTGCAGGTAGAGCACATCCCGAGGGCGGAGCTGGGCGGTCGCTTGGACTAATCCATCCTCGAACTCGACGCGTCCGCCCGCCGGCTCTTCGGTGTCTTCTTTCAGCAAGACTACAAAAATTGAATCTCCTGCCGAAATCTGGTCGCCGTGGTGCAGCCGCGCCTCCTTAACCGACACGCCATTCACGAAGGTGCCATTGCGGCTCTCCAGATCTCGAATGTCGTAACCGTTCTTGTTCCAGTTCAGGACGCAATGGCGCCGCGAAAGAGAAGGGTCGCTGATGGCAAGCAGGTTTGAGGGATCGCGTCCGATCTGGACTTCGCCGCTGGGCAAAGCGAAGCTCGAATCCTTCAAGGGTCCGGCAACGATCTGAAGCCTTGCGTTCACTTCATTCTTCCACTGCAGACCTCTCTAACACACTTTTTGCCGATTTGCACAAATATGTGATTGCGTTCCACTATCCGAAGGGATAGTCGCCCTATCTGTTCGGATAGTCGCGCCGGCTGTAAGAACAAAACCAACGTCCTCACTGAGAAACGCAACTTCGTCGAATCAATAGGTTAGAGAGGACTCGAGGTGCGGCGTGCCGTGCCGGTAATGGTTGCACGCGTGCATTGATGAGCGCGGGTACTGGCTTGGCAAAAAGCGATGGGGGAAGCGCTTCAAGCAGTCTGGCCAGCTAGTGCCTATCGGGAGCCTGGAGACCCCCTCATCAGGTTCCCGATTTTTTTGGATCGGATTTCGAGCGGTTTGGGCTCTCTTACCCGGTAGCGGTTGCCAGCGGCGGCGATAGTCGAGCCTCTTCATTCGGCACGGCTACCCCGTCGCGGAAGCTTACGGTTCGTCCCGAGATCGCCGGCACGCGTTCCCCGGGAACCAGAATGCCGGCCAAATTCAGCGGATCGGCGGCGGACAGCGTGAGGGCTTCCCCGGTCGGCGGCAACTTCCGCGTGGCTCGCAAGGACTCAACCGCAACCGGCAAGGCGAACTGTTCGCCCAGGAATCCATCGACGAAGCGCCCGCCGCGAATTTCGCCGCGATCTTCCAGCCGCCGAAACGCCATCTGCAGCTCACGCCACTTCGGCAGATTGGTCTCTCGCGCCAGCACGTCGCGGAAAACAATTCCATAACGCTTCAGCAGCATCCAGCACGTGGCCTCAACCGCACGGTTGCGCTCGACAGCCTGGTCGGTGTAGAGCAGAGCCCAGCGGCCGGAACTGTGCCGCGGGCGTGCGCTGCGGCCGCTGCCTTGTCCCGCGCGCCGTTTGGGATCGATCAGGGAGCGCAGGTTATCGAAGCCGTCGGCTGTAACTACCCCGGCGGCGACCAACTCCCATAACGCGGTTTCCACTTCCGCCTTAAGCTTGCCTGTGCCTCGCACAATGTCCGCAAAGAACGACGCCCCGCGCTGGCGCAGGAATTCCATCACCTGGCGTGCGCCCTCACTCAGGCCGCGGGCATCGGGCTGCTCTCCAACGGAATTGTGCGGAGACATCCAGTCGGCTTCTTCGCGTACGAAAAAGGTTATCGGAGCCACGCTGGTGGGAATCACTCGCCGCTTGCTCTGGGCGAATCCCGATTTCTGCGTCCCCGGGGCACCCGCGTTTGGTGCGCTGGGATAGTCCAGTGTCGCGGGATGCGGGGACAAACGCCCCCAGCCCACGGCGCCGGTCAGGCAGAGCTGGTCGAGCCACTTGGGATCGTAGTCTGTGATGCGCCGGGCCAGAATCTGCCGCTCCCAGGCGTTGGCCGGAATTTCAAATCCCTGGAGCTGCCGCAGTACTTCCAGGGTGGCACGTTCCCCCTGAACCTGCGTTCCCGGCGCCATGTGCTGCCAGCGCAACAGCCAGCGCATAAATTGTGCGGCGGTGACCGGTTCGATCTGCTTGCGCAGCGTGGCCACTGTCAGGCGATGGATCCGCGCCAGCAGCCGCCGCTCGCACCATTCGTTTTGGCCTTGTGGCCCCCCCGCCCGCGTGCTCGTGCCCGTGAAGTTGCCTCTCAGCACCGCTCCGCTCGCTTCCATGCGCAGCAGCGCTTTTTCGACCTCCGAGGCCGGCAGCCCGAGCAGTACTTCGAACTGGTTCGCCGTTACCGGCCCCAGGTGCTGCATCCAGCCAGTAACCAGCGCCAGTAGAGCATCATCGCGAGAGGGAAATGTGCTTTCCACATCAGCCGGGGCTGGTTCGAATGTCGCGTTCGGGAACAGCAAAGAAAATGTCTTGGCCCGCTCCACCGCGACCCAGTACTGTCTGCAGTTGTTGACAGCCTTGGTCGCTCGACCGTGTCCAATCAATTGCTGGAAATAGGCATCCCATCGATTATTCCCGCTCTCCACCATGTAACCACGGACGCCCTCGGGAGCCTGCCCTGAATGCAGTTGAAGGGGGTGGGCGAGAGCAAGCTCGCCAGAACCCGCTGCGGAGCTTTGCTCCGCCGGACGGACGAGGGCGTCCGTCCCTACATGGTCCGAAGGCAAGGCAATCAACGTGTGCAGCACGTCATGCAATTCGTCCGCATCGCGCACATCGGGCCAGGCCTCTTCCCGCACTTGCGCAATCGCTGCGGGATCAAGCTTCCCGACCTCCTCCAGCACCGACTCCGGCAGAATTCGCCGCATCTCCACGGCCCGCGCTCGCCGTTCTTCAAGCGGCGCGTCGTCCAGATAGGCATACGGATTCGCATTCAAAATCTCATGCGAGAACTGCGATGGCACAGGTGTATCCACCGCCACGCAGCGGATGCGGCCGTCTGCCATCGCGCGCAACAGATTCTTTAGCCCGTCCAGATCCATCGCCTCGGTGAGCATGTCTTTCATCACTTCATTCACCAGCGGATGGTCGGGAATCTGGATGTCGCCCTCGATGTTTTCCTGGCAAGCCGCTACGTCGGGGAATACCGACGCCAGCAGATCGTCCGAACGCATGCGCTGGATCTGCGGCGGAACTTTCTTGCCGCCTTGAAACCGAAGCAATGCCAGGGCGCGGTTGGCGTCCCAGCGCCAGCGCGTTCCGAAGAGAGGTGAGGCCAGCGCGGCCTGCTCCAGGATGGGTTGAACGGTGTCAGCATTCAGAAAATGAAAAACGTCAGCCAGCGGGAAACTGTGTTGCTCGGCCAGCGCGATGTTCAAACCGTTGTCGGTAGCCGCGGCTTGCAGTTCAAAATTAAGACTGCGGCAAAAGCGCTTGCGCAACGCCAGTCCCCAGGCTTTGTTGATGCGCCCGCCGAAGGGGGCATGAATGACCAGTTGCATTCCGCCGCCTTCGTCAAAGAAACGTTCGGCGATTACGGTGTCTTGCGTAGGTACCGTACCCAGCACGACCCGTCCCTGCACGATGTATTCGATGGCTTGCTCAGCGCCGGAATCGTCCAGCCCGCACTCCGCTTTCAACCAGGCGACTGCTTTTGCAACCTCCGGCTGGCTCGGTGACATGCCAATCGTCGAAATGTTCGGCAGCATGTCGCTGATCTGTTTCCGCAGTTCGGCAACGTGCAGGGACAGTTCCTCGGTTCGCGCCGGAGCTTCGCCGCGCCAGAAAGGAATGCCGGGGGGCGCGCCGTGCGCATCTTCCACCAGCAGCCTGCCTGATTTACCCTCCACCCGGCGAATGCGCCAGGAACTGTTGCCCAGTAGCATCACCTCGCCGGCCATGCTCTCGACCGCGAAATCTTCGTCCACCGTTCCAACCACAATCCCTTCCGGCTCGGCAACCACGTTAAACAGCGCCGTTTCCGGGATTGCTCCGCCGCTGGTGATCGCCGCCAATCGGGCTCCGCGCCGCGCCCGCAGTCGGTGATTGATGCGATCACGATGGATGTACGCGCCGTAGCGTCCTCGTCGCGCTGCAATGCCCTCGGACAGCATTTCGAGAATTGCTTCGTAGGTCTGCCGCGAAAGATTGCGGTAAGGATAGGCCCGTTTCACCAACTCAAATAGTTCGTCTTCGTCCCAGCCGGGATCGTGTGGAGCGAGCGCCCCCGACCGCGTGTCGGCATCTGGTAGTACTTCTTCAGTTGTAGTCCTAGCAAGAGCTTCGCTACCGTCAGACGCGGACAAGAATGTCCGTGCCACACGACTACCGCCAGCCGCGCAGATGGCGACGATCTGTTGCGCCAGAATGTCCAGCGGTGCGTCGGGAATCATTAGGCGGTCGAGATCGCCGTGCCGGATCGCGCGCACCAGCGCCGCACATTCCTGAAGTTCGTCGCGCGTGGTTACGAAAAATCGTCCTTTCGGAACTGCGCCCCGCCAGTGGCCGGAGCGTCCCACCCGTTGCAGCGCCACGGCAATGGCTCGTGGGGAGCTGATCTGCACGACCAGATCCACGGTGCCGATATCAATTCCCAACTCTAGCGAGGCCGTTGCCACCAGAACCTTGACCTGTCCTTCCTTGAGCTTTTGCTCCGCGTTCAGCCGCAGCTTACGCGACAGACTGCCGTGATGCGCGGCAACGTTGTCCGGCCCGAGCCTTTCCGCCAGATGGTGCGATACGCGCTCGGCCAACCGCCGGGTATTCACAAAAACTAGCGTGGAGCGATGTTGCTCGACCAGTTCCACCAGACGGGTGTAGATCTCATCCCACATCTCATTGGTCGCGATGGGACCGAGTTGGCTGGCAGGCACCTCCACGGCAAGATCTAATTGCCGCTTGTGTCCGATGTTGACGATCACTGGAGCCGGTCGACTGTTTCCGGTCAGGAAGCGAGCCACTTCCTCGATCGGCTTCTGGGTAGCCGAAAGGCCGATGCGCACGAGTGGCGAAGCCACGGAAGGGAAGGGCACGATTTCAGAAGCCTGCAGTGAGCCAAGCCGAAGAGTGCCACCCGCCATTTCCATTTCCCTTGTCATTCCGAGGAGCGATAGCGACGAGGAATCTGCTGTTCCCTCGCTGCCGGCAAACTGCAGATCCCTCGCTTCGCTCGGGATGACAACAGGGGGAGACGGCTTTCTCAGTCGCAGCGTCTCCTGTCGCAGTGCCTCTAGCCTTTCCAATGACAATGTCAAATGCGCCCCGCGCTTGTCGTCCGCGACTGCGTGAATTTCGTCGACGATCACCGTCTCCACATCGCGCAGAATCGCCCGGCTCTTCTCTGCAGTTAGCAGGATGTAAAGCGACTCCGGCGTGGTGACCAGAATATGCGGAGGGCATTTCAGCATCGCCCGCCGCTCGTGCGCCAGCGTATCGCCGGTACGGACCGCAGTGCGAATCTGCGGCATCAGCAGGCCGCGCTCGCCAGCCATCTGCAGAATCTCGCCCAGCGGCACTTCGAGGTTCTTCTGAATGTCGTTGCCCAGCGCCTTCAGCGGCGAGACGTAAAGAACTTCGGTTCGATCCTGGAGATCGCCGGCCAGCGCCTTCCTCACCAGCCGGTCAATGCAGGCGAGAAAAGCCGCGAGCGTTTTGCCGGAGCCGGTAGGCGCGGAGATCAGTGTAGTTCGACCGGCCAGAATATGCGGCCATCCCTGCTCTTGCGGCTCGGTGGGTGTCCTGAAGCGTTGGACAAACCAATCCCTTACGAGAGGGTGTGCCCAGGCGAGTGAGGCAGGGAAGGATGACATTGGCGGTATTGTAAACGGAAGCGTAGAGTTTCGCAAAACATTCGCCTATGGAACCTGATAGATCGCGAGGAGGGTCTGCGATATGTTGACGATGAGTAGTATGTATAGTAGTATGAGTATGAATAATATGTTCAGTGGAGGTAATCCCGAAATGGCAAGCGCAAGGGTCTCCGTTCTTACCAAGCAAGCCATAGTTTCAGCGGCAAAGAACTTTCGATGGAACCGCCAGATGCCAAAGTGGACAGTGATGGTGGACGGGCGGGAACTTCCGGCTAGGCCGCTTATCCTGGAGGCGGCGGGAGTGCCGCCTAACGATCCTACCAATTCACATCAAGCGGTCGCGATTTTGCAGGATCGAGGATTTGATGTTCGCTACGAGGGCAAGATAATTCAGAACGAAGACAGCGCCCAAGTACTGCAGCCCGTCACGGACGAGTTCATTCATAGCCTTCGCGGTTGTTGCAGGGGCAAGGGATCAATGCTCGAAGACCGGGAGCGCGAACACAGAATAGAGAAAGATCGGATGGCACGTGAATAAGACCTATGTGCTCGACGCCAACGCCATCATCCATTTTGCGGAAGACCAGAGTGGAGCGGAACGCGTGGAACAGCTAGTCAAAGAAGCTGTTCATCAGACCACTCCCTTGCTGATGTCGGTCTTAAATTGGGGAGAGGTGTTTTATTACGCGTGGCAGCGGCACGGGGAAGAGAAGGCGCGACAGACGATGGGGAATCTGTCGCGCCTCCCACTTGATCTCATCCCGGTCGATCTTCCTCAAGTCTTGAAAGCGAGCGAAATCAAGGCCGTCCACAAAATACCTTATGTGGACTCTCTTGCTGCCGCCTTGGCCGAAATCCGCCGGGCTGTTCTGGTCACTTCCGACCGCGACTTTGAGAAGCTGGGCCGACGTATTCCGGTTCTGTGGATTGCGCGAGAGTAAAGGACTGAAAGCTGCGGAGCTGCTCCGCCGGACAGCCGGGGGCGGCCGTCCCCACGCGGGCAGATCCAAATGCTAAAGGCTAAGAGCTAACGGCTGAAAGCTGATAGCTGGCAGCTCCAATGCTAGAATCGCCCTTCATGCCCAAAACACAATCCGCCAAAGCCCGCGCCAGGAGAATCAAACTCCTTCTGTTCGACGTTGACGGCGTCCTCACCGACGGCAAGCTGTACATCTTCCCTGCACCTGCCGGAATCCAGCAATCCACCGACGATCATACCGCCAAACATGGCGGGCAAGGCGGTTTCGGCCTGGTGAGCCAGAGCATGATCGAAGCCAAGGGCTTCCATGCCCACGACGGCACTGCCATTTCGTTAGCTCGCCTCGCTGGGATCAAGACTGGGCTGATCACCAAGCGCATTTCGGACACGGTCGCTCTGCGCGCCCGCGATTTGAAGCTTGAGCATGTTCACCAGGGCATCCAGGATAAGTTGACGGTTTTCGAGCAAGTATTGCGCCAGGAAGGACTTAGTTCAAGCGAGGCTGCCTTCGTGGGGGACGATGTCATCGACCTGCCGGTGATGCGGAATTGCGGCTTCGCGATTGCCGTGGCCAACGCCCGCAGCGAGGTGAAGCAGGAAGCCCACTATGTTACTCCACACGCCGGAGGAGAGGGCGCCCTGCGCGACGCAGTCGAGTACATCCTGAAAGCGCAAGGCAAGTGGAAACAGGTGGTTAGCGAATACATCTGCGAGAGAAGCCCGAAAAAGATCGGCTCTTAGCGAAATAAATCCACATGGGCTGAGTGATTTCGGCCGACACGTCAGGCTAAAAGCTAAAGGCTAAGAGCTAAGAGCTAAGAGCTAAGAGCTAAGAGCTAAG
>Ga0209415_10015636_pt1 | contig 12278 bp, 10 predicted proteins | sample PeaSoiSIISIP2007_FD_187696 | JGI IMG/M metagenome (GOLD analysis project Ga0209415, IMG submission 187696) | Peat soil microbial communities from Weissenstadt, Germany - SII-SIP-2007 (SPAdes) (version 2) | ecosystem: Environmental > Terrestrial > Soil > Wetlands > Peat | place: Germany... | reverse complement strand
TGCATGCCCGCTTCCAGGGCTCCTCCAAGTGGGAAGAGATTGTGATGCAGGCCAAGGCGGCCGGCAGTTTCGCCGGCGGCTATCAGTTTCTATTTGCCGGTTTGCCCGACAACGTCGAGTACTATGTCACTGCCGGACCGATGACGTCGCAGCACTTCAACATCCGCGTCACTGACTTGCCCGCGGTGAAGCAGATTCGCGTCACCTACCATTACCCCGCCTGGACCGGCATGCCCTCCGAGACCGAGGAGCGCGGCGGCGATCTGCGCGCCGTCACCGGCACCGAGGCCGCCCTCGACGTCGTGACCGATCGCCCCCTCCAGGGCGGCCAGATCCAGCTCGACAACGGACAGCAGATCCAGCTCACCGGCGGCCAGAATAACGTCTATCACGGCGCCGTCAAGATGGATCGCGACGGCGTCTACCACGTCGCCGGCGTTGAGGCGGGCCAGCCCGTTCGCGTCAGCGAGGATTTTTTCATCGAGGCCCGCAAGGCCAACCCGCCTCAGATTGGGCTGGTGCGTCCCGGCCGCGGTGACTACCACGCCAGCCCCATCGAAGAGGTGACCGTTGCCGCCAAGGCCACCGGCGAATATGACCTCAAGGGCGTCACGCTGCACTATTCGGTCAATGGCGGCCCCGAAACTGCGGTCGATCTTCTCCAGAAAAAGGGCGCAAAACAGGCCGACGGCTCGACCACGCTCTCGCTCGAGGAGTTCAAGCTCGTTCCGGGCGACGTGATCAGCGTCTACGCCACCGCTAAGGACGCCAACGCCGAAGCCCACACCGACATGATCTTCATCCAGGCCGACCCGTTCGAGCGCGAGTTTTCGCAATCGCAAACCGGGGGCGGCGGAGGTGGCGGTGGTGGGGGCCAGGGCAATCAATCCGCGCAGATCTCGCAGCGCGAGAAGGAAATCATCTCCGCCACCTTCCGGCAACAGGGAGACAAGAACTCCACCCAGCAGCAGGCTACCGATATCGCCAAGCTGCTGTCCCAATCGCAAGCCACTTTGCGCGATCAGGCCATCTCGCTTTCCGGCCGCTTGCAGGCCCGCGAGTTGACCGATGAAGTGCAGGCCATCAGCGACTTCCAGAAGGATATGATAGCCGCCTCCCAAGCCATGGCGCCGGCCGCGCAACAGTTGCAGCAGGAGAAGTGGAAGGATGCCATCCCCAATGAGCAGAAGGCCCTGCAACACCTGCTGCGCGCCGAAGCCACCTTCCGGCAGATTCAGGTTGCCTTTGGATCGCGCGGCGGTGGTGGAGGCGGCGGTGGGGGCGGTGCGGCCCGCGATTTGGCTGCCCTGTTCGATCTCGAGCTCGATACCGAGAAGAATCAGTACGAAACTCAGCAAGCTCCCACGACTACCGCCGAACAAAGGGCCAAAGAAGTCGACGACATTCTGAAGAAGCTCGATGAACTGGCCAAGCGCCAGGAGGACTTGGCCCAGCAGCAGCGTAACGGCACCCAGACTGCCGAACAAAAATGGCAACAGGAGATGTTGCAGCGCGAGGCGCAGCAGCTTCAGCGGCAACTGGAGCAGCTCGCGCAAAACGGCCAGCGGGGTCAACAAGGCCAGCAAGGTCAGCAGAGCCAGCAAGGTCAGCAGGGCCAGCAAGGCCAGCAGGGCCAGCAAGGCCAACAGGGTCAACAGGGCAGCCAGAGCGCTTCCGCTTCCGGCCAATCCAGCGGACAAGCGGGCGGACGCGGCGGGCAAGCGGGCGGTGCATCCGCCGGCAATCCACAGCAGTCCGCGGACCAGGCCGCCGACAGCCGCCAACAGGCCGCCCAACAGGCGCTCGAACGCTTGCGCCAGGCCAATGACGACATGCGGCGCGCCGCGTCCCAGAATGCCAGCGCCGCCGATTCCCGCCGCGCCGCCGACCGCCTGCGCGAAGCCACCGGCCTGCTGGGCGGCTTGCAACAGCAGGACGCCGCCACGCGCCTCAACTCCATGGCCCAAACGGCCGAGCAATTGGCGGCCCGGCAAAAGCAGCAAGCCGATCACGTTCGCGACTTGATGGCCCAGCAGACCGCCGCGCGAACCTCCGGCCAGCCGATGCACTACCCTTCCGCGCAGGAGATCGACAAAATGGTCAACGATCGCCAACAGGTGAGCGATGACCTGGGCCGCCTCACGCAGCAAATACGCACCGCGGCGCGCGAGCTTTCGCCCACCCAACCGGCGGCTTCCGGCAAGTTGCGGACCGCGCTCGAAGGCCTCGACGAAAACGATCTGGGCACTCGCATGCAAAAAAGCTCCGATTGGTTGCGTAGCGGCAACTTCTCCGATCCGCTCGAAGCCGGCCTCACCGGCGACCTGCAAAAGCTGGGCAAGCAGGTCGGCGACGCGGCGCGCGCCGTGGGCAGCGCCGAGTACAGTTCCAAGGACAGCCAGCTCAACCGCGCCATGGACGATCTATCCCGCCTGCGCGATCAACTCGCCGGCCTCGGCGGACGTCCCAACGCTCAACCCGGACAGGGTCAGCCTGGACAGGGTCAGCCCGGCCAAACCGGCCCACTCACCCGCAACGGGCAATCCGGTCAGCCCGGCCAACAAGGCCAGCAAGGCGGCCAGCCCGGTCAAGGTGGTCAACAGGGCCAGGCTGGCCAACAGGGCCAAGCCGGTCAAGGTGGCCAAGCCGGTCAAGCCGGTCAAGCCGGCGGCCAGCGCACCGGAGCCTTGGCAGGTCCGGTCGGCAACCGCGTCGCCGGTCCCGCAGGCAACCCGGGCGGCGGCAATCGCTATGGCAACGGGTATGGCGCCTATGACACCGGCAATACCCACATCTCCGGGCAGGCCGTGGCTCCCCAAACGGGACCCAACCCGGCCGATACCCAGCGCCAGATTGACCAGGGATTGAACCTTCTCAACCAGGTTCGTGCCGTAGTCCAGGATAGTCCCGAGGCGCGCCAGCAGTTGCAGTCCCTGATCGATCAGATGCGCAATCTGGATCCCAAACGCTTTCCGGGCAATCCCGCCCTGGTTGAGCAGATGCACACGCAGCTCGTCAGCACCGTGGACGCGCTCGAACTGCAACTGCGCCGCCAACTCGAGGAAAACCGGGGCGGCACCATCCGCAACACCGACCCGGCCAAGGTCCCCCCCGGCTATCAGGACTCGGTCGCCGAGTACTATCGCAAACTCTCCGGCGGCGGCCACTAGAGTCCCTTAATCTTGAATGGGCCGCCCAAAACCATGAACTTGAATCGCAGAGATTTCATCAAAAGCGCTTCCATCGCCGCGGTCACCGCCGCCGGTATCGCCGCCCCGCGCGAAACCTTGAAGCCCGGCCTGAACGCCTATTCGTTCAACAAGCTGCTGAACGACGCCATTCGCCAACGCGGCCCCGGTATCACTCTCGATGGCGTCCTCGACTTCGCGGCCAAGTGCAAATTCGACGCCTTTGACCCCACCGGCTACTTCTTCCCCGGCTATCCCAAGCTGCCCCCCGACTCTTATGTGGACAACCTGAAAAAGCACGCCGCCGATCTCGGCATCGCCCTCAGCGGAACCGGCGTCCGCAACAATTTCACCACCTCCGACAAAGAGGTTCGCGCCGCTGGCGTCACCCACATCAAGGAGTGGGTCGAAGTGGCCGCCAGGCTGGGCGTGCCCGTGATCCGTGTTTTCGCCGACACGCAGATGCGGGCCCAGACTTGGCAAACCGTGTCGAACGGCGCCTCCCGGGCGAATGTCCTCGAGTGGATCTCGGCCGCTCTCCGCGAATGCGCCGACCATGGGAAGAAATTCCGCGTCAAGATCGGCGTCCAGAACCACGGCGACTTTCTGCAAACCGCCGCGCAGCATCTCGAACTGGTGAAGGCCGTCGGATCGGAATGGTGCGGACCCATTGTGGACACCGGCTACTTCAAGACGCCCGATCCCTACGTCGATATCGCCGCCGTAGCGCCGCACGCCGTGAACTGGCAGGTCAAGCAAAGCGTCTTCGGCGAGGAAAGCGAAATCCCCACCGACATGATCCGCCTGCTGAAAATCGTCCGCAAATCCGGTTACAAAGGCTACCTTCCCATCGAGACGCTCTCCCCGCAGGGCAAGCCCTACGATCCCTTCACCGTGGTGCCGGCATTCCTCGCACAGTTGCGTGAAGCCATCGCCAAAACGGCATAGACCATGAACATGGATATCGATTTCCACGCGCCCCGCTTCGATGCCGCCAGCAACCGGACTCTGAACGCCGCCCGCCTGGGAGAGGCGCCCAAGTGAAGCTGTGGCAGCGTGTTTCCTTGTGCGTGGCGATTGGGTCGCTCGCCTGGTCTCAACAGAAAAAGACCGGCAAGAAAGCGGGCGACGATACCAGCAATCCGGCCTACGCCCACGTCCCCGTATCCACCGCCGCGGATCCTTCCGGCAAGCCCGCGCCGCCCTCGGGCTTCGTGCACCCCGGTGTGCTCGTGAACCGCACCCAGTTGGACGAGATCAAGAAGCGTGTCGCCGCGGGTACCGAACCGCAGAAGACCGCGTTTGAAGCGCTGAAGACCGACAAATTGGGCGCGCTCGACTACACTCCCCATCCCCGCGATACCGTCGAGTGCGGTCCGCGCTCGAATCCCGATATCGGTTGCAAGGACGAACAGGCCGATAGCGAAGCGGCCTACGCGCAGGCCCTCCTCTGGTACATCACCGGAAACTCCGCTTACGCGCAGAATGCCATGAAGATCCTGAACGCCTGGTCCGGTACGCTGACCGGAGGCCACACCAACGCTAACGCGGAGGTCCAGGCGTCGTGGGCCGGCGCCGTCTGGCCGCGCGCCGCCGAAATCATCCGCTACAGCTACAAGGGCTGGACGGATGCCGAAATCGCGAAATTCCAGAACATGCTCACCGCCCAGTATCTGCCGTCGCTCATTCATGGCACCTGCGAGAACGGCAATAAAGAGCTGACCATGAGCGAGGCGATCCTCAATATCGGCGTCTTCAACGACAACCGCGCGGCCTTCGATTTCGGAATCAAAATGTGGCGCGGACGCGCTCCCGCCACTATCTACCTGAAGACCGATGGGCCGAAGCCGCTCGAAGCCGCCGGATGCGGACTCGCCATCTGGGGGAACAAAGGACTGACTCCCGAGTTCGTCGACGGCCTCCTCCAGGAAACGGCCCGCGATTCCCAGCACGCCAACATGGCATTCGCGGGCATGGTCGATACCGCCGAGACCGCGCGCCAGCAGGGGATCGATTTGTACGCGGAAGTGGGGACGCGCATCATGGCCGCCATGGAATTCCAGGCGCAATACCTGCCGCCCAACAGTGCCAAGGCTCCCGAGAATCTGGAATTCAATCTCCACCCCACCTGGGAGATCGCTTACAACCATTTCCACGATCGCCTGGGAAATCAACTGCCGAAGATGGCGGTCGTGATCCCCGGCAACCGGCCCACAGGCGTGAACCATCACATGGACTGGGAGACTTTGACCCACGCAGGGATGGGCTCGATCGGTCTCCCTACCGTGCGGAAGTGACGCCTTTCTGATATACGCGCACGTAATCCACGGTCATGAACTGCGGCAGCTTGGAATCGTCCGGCGCCGGCTCGTCAGGCCCGCCGCACGCAATGTTCATGATCAGGTACATCGGGTGATCGAAAGACCATCCTGCTTCCGGATCTTTCGTGTAAGTAAGAATCTTCTCCTGGTCCAGAAAAAAGTCCATGTGGTCCGGATACCATTCCATGGCATACAGGTGGAACGTATCGTACATATCCTCCATCTCAGCCGACTTCGAAGGCGTGCGGCCCTTGGTGCCATGGATGTGAACCGCGGTCCGGTTCGGCCGGCTTCCCCAAGCCTCCATGAGATCGATCTCTCCCTGGGACGATTCCCCGGCGTTAGGGCCACGCAACGGCCCCTGAACCTCTCGGCCGTCGGGACCCCTGGGCTGCGGCGGCCCGGGGACACTGGGCGACCGGAGCGGGCTGAGAAACCAGATGGCCGGCCACGTGCCCTTGCCCTGGGGCATCTTCGCCATGACTTCAAAACGTCCGTAGGTCCAGGATGCCGTGTTGCGGGTGTTGACGCTGGCAGCCGTGTATCGATGATATTCATCGTTGATGGAGGTCGCGAGGAAACTCTCGGGCGTCTCCTTGCGCAGCTCGATCAGCAGATGTTGGCCGTCCACACGCGCATTCTCCAGGCGGTTCACGGTGTAATATTGCAGCTCGTTGTGGCGCACGTATCCTTCTTCGTATCCCCACTTGGCCGGATCGGGGTGCCCGGTGTAATTGAACTCATCCGACCAGACCAGCTTCCAGCCCGGCAGTTCCGGGGCCTGCGCATGGGCCAGGCTCATCAGAAAGAACGAGACGAATACAGCCATCGACATCTTCAGCATGCTAACACCCTGCATCCATTTTGACATCGGCGAGTGCTGGGGGCTATACTCAGCCTCCGTTGAAAGAGAAAAGACCATGAACCGCAGAGAATGGATGACATTGGGTGCGGCGTCGCTCGCGATGCCCGCCGGAGAGACTCAGACTGGTCCGGCGCCCGCACAGCCGGGACTCCCCATCGAGCAGTACCAGCCCAAGAGCATGCTGCACGTTCCGGAAACGCACGTCCCGCGTTCGCGCTTCCCCGTCATCGATTTCCACACCCATATCACCGGAGGCAGCGGCGGCAGGATTCAATTCAGCATGGACCCCGCCAATTGTCTCGCGGTGATGGACCGCAAGAACATTCGGACCATGGTCGACCTGACGGGAGGTTACGGCGATGGGCTGCGCGAAGCCATAGCCCGGCTGTCTGCGGCGCATCCCGGCCGCTTTGCCGTCTTCACGGAACCCGCCTGGACCAAAGCCTCCGACCCGGGCTATCCCAAGGCTCAGGCCGACCTGATCGAAGACGCCCACCGGGCCGGCGCCCAGGGCCTCAAGATTTTGAAGACCCTCGGGCTTTACTTGCGCGAGCGGGAAACCAACCAGCTCGTTCGCATCGACGACCCGCGCTTCGACCCCATGTGGGAGGCGGCCGGCGCCCTGAAAATGCCGGTGGCCATCCACATCTCCGATCCCGAAGCTTTCTTCCTGCCCATCGACCGTTTCAACGAGCGCTGGGAGGAGTTGCACGCCCATCCGAGCTGGTCTTTCCACGGAAGAGACTTCCCGGCCAATCGCGAGCTGCAGGAGGCGCGGCGCAACGTCATGCGGCGCCACCCCCGCACCCAATTTGTGTGCCTCCACGTCGCGGATTCCGAGGATCTGCCGTATGTTTCGGAATCGCTCGATAGTCATCCGAATATGCACGTGGACATCGCCGCCCGCATCGGCGAGTTGGGGCGCCAGCCGCGCATGTCCCGCAAGTTCTTCGACAAGTATCAGGACCGCATCGTGTTCGGCACGGATGCCAGTTCCAGCCCCGGCACGCCGCAGCAGCTCTTCGGCGATGCCTTATACGAGATCTATTACCGGTTCCTCGAAACCGAAGACGAGTATTTCGACTACGCCCCCGCGCCGATTCCCCCGCAGGGCCGCTGGCGCATCTATGGCATCGGCCTCGCGGAACCGGTGCTGCGGAAAGTGTATTGGGATAACGCGGCGCGGCTCATCGGACTGGCCGGCTCCGCCGCCGCGGCGCCGGCAATGCCGCCTTCCGATCGCGGTCCACTATGAGAATCGGGCCATGCGGCATGGCGCTTTCTGCGCTCCTGGCAGCGGCGGCGTGGGCGCAGCCGTCGAGCGAGTTTTTCGCCATGGACACCGCCATGGTGAAAAAGCTCGGGACGCTGCTCGATCGCTCCGACATCCGGACGCTGGCGGCGCTCGGTTATCGCGGCGTGGCCCCGGTCGCGTGGGACCCGGCGACCTGGGAACACCTGGCAGGGAAGCTCATCCCGCTGCTCGACGAGAACCAGTTGAAGCTGTACGCGGTCTACAGCAGCCTGCGCGTGGATCGCGGGTCGATCGCTCTCGATCCGGGCATCCGGCAGAACCTGGCCGCATTAAAGGGGCGGGGAACCATCATCTGGTTGCCCGTCGCGAGTAAGGACTTCAAGCCGTCCGATCCCGCCGGCGACGCCCAGACTGTGGCGGCGGTGCGCGAGGTGGCCGATGCGGCCGCCCTGTACGGGTTGTCCGTGTCGCTCTATCCGCACTTCGGCAACCTGGTGGAGCGGGTGGAAGACGCGGTGCGCATTGCGGAGAAGACCGGCCGCTCAAACGTGGGTGTGACGTTCAACCTGTGCCACTGGCTCCGCACGGACGGCCCCGATTCGCTGGCCCGCGTGCTGAAGCTGGCCATGCCGCGGCTGTCGCTGGTGACCATCAACGGCGCCGACCGCAACGGGAAGGACTGGGGACAGTTGATCCAGCCGCTCGACCGCGGCGATTTCGACGTCCGCGAGCTGCTCGCCGAGCTGCACCGCCTGGGCTATCGCGGTCCCATCGGATTGCAGGGTTACGACGTCGCCAACCATCTGGGTATCGAACCCGCTGAGAACCTGCGCCGCTCCATGGCGGCGTGGAGGGACTATGCCAAGCGATCTCGATGAACTCTACACCCGGCGGCTGGACCGCTATGTCACCGCCATGCGCAACGGGCAGCCCGACCGTGTGCCCGTCCGGCCGCTGGCGGCCGAGATCACTGCGAAGTATGCCGGCTTCACGTGCCAGGAAGTCACGCACGACTACCAGAAGGCTTTCGAGGCCGTTATCCGCTGTTGCCGGGATTTCGAGTGGGACGCTGCCGTGCCCAACATGGTTTACGTGTGGACGGGGCTCACCCAGGCCGTGGGCCTTCGATACTACGGCGTGCCCGGCATCGACGTCGGTCCGGACGTCACGTTCCAGTATCGCGAGCCCGATGAGAAGGGCGCGTTCATGAAGCGCGAGGAGTACGACGAACTGATTGCCGACCCTACGCGCTTTCTCTACGAGACCTGGCTGCCGCGCGTTTCGGGCGATGTCAGCGCGAAGGGGCAGCCGGCGTCGTACCGCAACAGCCTCTCGTTCGTGAAGGGCGCCATGGCGACCCTTGCGTACTTCCAGGCATTCGGACCGCAAGTGGAAAGGATGCGCACCGAGTGCGGCACGGTTTCCGCCATATGCGGCATGCTGAAAGCGCCCCTCGATGTGCTGGCCGACAAACTCCGCGGCTACATCGGCCTGGCTTTCGACCTGATGGAGGTCCCCGACAAGGTGCTGGCGGCGTGCGAAGCCATGATGCCGCACCTCGGCTATCTGGCGCTGACGGGCGCCGACCCCGCGAAGAACGTTCCCATTCCCATCTGGATGCACCGCGGCTCGACTCCGTTCATCTCCAGGGAGCATTTCAAGACCATCTACTGGCCGACGCTGCGGCCCATCGTCGAGGCGCTGTGGGCGCAGGGTAACCAGGTCCTGTTCTACGCGGAAGGCAAATGGGATGCGCACCTGGAGACGTTCGCGGAACTCCCCGCGGCCAGCATCGTGTATCACATCGACCGCAGCGATCCCGCGCTGGTTCACCGCATCCTGGGCAAGAAATTTTGTTTGAGCGGCGGCGTGCCGAACACGCTCATGGCGTTCGCGTCTCCGGCGGAGGTGAAGCAGCACTGCCGCGGGCTGATCGAAACCATCGGCGCCGATGGCGGCTACATCCTGGACGCCAGCGCCATCATCCAGAACGATGCGACGGTGGAGAACCTGCGCGCCATGACCGACGCGGCGCTCGAATATGGCGTGTACCGGTCGCCCTCGTCGCCGTCGGTGAAGTCTGCGCCGGAGCCGGTCGCGCCGGCCCCCGGCCTTCCGCATTGGGCCACGGCTCCCCGTCCGCAGCCGGGCGTGTGCATTCCGTGGGAGGAGAAACTGAGGGAGTTGCCGCCCATCTGCGGCGATCCCGAGATCCCGCGCCGCGTGTGGAATGACATCGAAGGGCTGGCGTATCTGTACATCTGGCACTTGCTGCTGAGCTTCTGAGTTCCGAATATGAACCGCTTTCTAAGGGTCGTCCTCACCGCGGCAGCGCTTTGGTTGGCCGCCGTCTCTGCGGATCCAGCCGCCAGGTGGCAGATTGACCCTTTCTTGCGTCCGGCCGGCGCGAATCCCGTCATCACGCCTGACAAGAACTCGCTGTTTCGGAACCCGCTGGATAGTAAGCCCGTCCGATGGCAGGCTCTGCACACATTCAATCCGGCGGCGGTGGTGCGGAACGGCAGGATTTATGTGCTGTACCGCGCCGAGGATGACACGGGCGAAATGGGCATTGGCCTGCATACTTCGCGCCTGGGGCTCGCCGAAAGCAATGATGGCATCCACTTCACGCGCCGGCCGGAGCCGGTTCTCTACCCCGACAACGATTCCGAAACCGCGCGGGAATGGCCGGGCGGCTGCGAAGACCCGCGCATTGTCGAAAGCCCGGATGGCACGTACGTCCTGACCTACACGCAGTGGAACCGCAAGAAAACCGACGCTGCCATCGCCACGTCCGAAGATCTGATTCACTGGACGAAGCACGGTCCGGCGCTGGGCACGGAAGGCAGGTATGCCGCTCTGTCCTACAAATCGGCGGGCATTGTGACGCGGGTCCGGCACGGCCGCCTGATCGCGGCTCGAATCCGCGGCAAATATTGGATGTACTGGGGCGAAGGGGTCATCCGCCTGGCAACCTCGGACGATCTCATCCACTGGAAGCCCGTCGTGGACGGGTCCGGAGAACCGGTCGCGGTGCTGGGGCAACGTGCCGGGCGCTTCGACAGTTCGTTCCCCGAGACCGGCCCTCCGCCCGTGCTGACGGCCAAGGGCATCCTGGTGCTTTACAACGGCAAGAACGCCCCCAACGGCGGCGACCCGGCGCTCGGCCCCAACGCCTACTCGGCGGGAGAAGCACTGTTCGCGGCGGATGCCCCGGCGAAGCTCATCGCGCGCACGGATCAGCCTGTGTTCAAACCCGAGCTGCCATTTGAAAAGACCGGCCAATACGCCGCCGGGACGACATTCGCGGAGGGCCTGGTTTTGTTCCGCAGTCAGTGGTTTCTCTACTACGGTTGCGCCGATTCGATGGTCGGAGTCGCCATCGCCCGCATGCCGCGGTGAAGTCAGCCCCGCCGCATTTTGCGAGTCGATTTGCCGGGTAGCTGCGGCGCCGCCGCAGGATCCGTCGATCTGCATCAATCATGTATACTGATGCATATGAGGACCACGCTTAACCTGGACGACGACCTGATGAAAACAGCGCGCGAGCTCACCGGCATCCAGGAGAAGACAGCCCTAATCCACAAGGCTCTCCGCGAACTGATCCAGTGGGAGGCGGCGAAAGGGCTGATTGCAATGGGTGGCACGATGCCGAACGCCAAGGCCGGCCGAAGGCGCAGGTCGAAGAAGACGCGATGACTTTGGTCGATACGTCCATTTGGGTGGACCACATCCGGCGACCCGATGCCCGGTTGATCCAGTTGATGACCGAGCGATCGGCCCGCATGCACCCGTTCGTTCTGGGTGAATTGGTCGCCGGGAACTTGCCCAACCGCCCCAAGGCCTTGCGCTACCTGGAGTCATTTCCGCAGGTGCCCGCCGCGCAAGAATCGGATGTCCATCATCTTCTGGAATCCAACCACCTCTGGGCCAAGGGCCTGGGATGGGTGGACCTTCACCTGTTGGCAGCCGCCCTGATCTCCGGATGCAACCTCTTGACCGCGGATCACGCGATGATGGCAGCGGCAAACCGATTGGGCATCGCCTACCCGGTCAACTGACTCACTTCGTCTCGCTTCAAAAATGCTTCCCGGCCAAGGCTTGTTTCACGCCTTCGGGGTCATGGGCAATCACGGTCAGATAGGCGCGGGCCGGCTGGTCAGGCTCGCAACGCCCCTGTTCCCAATCGCGCAGGGTGCCGAGCGGGATATGATACCGTGCCGCGAATTCCTCCTGCGTCAGAGAAAGGGCCCGGCGCAGCGTTTTTGCCCGCGGTACGCGGCGCGCCGTACGAAGTTGCTCGGGCGTCATAGGCCGTGCGTCCGGATCGCTCATCGCCGCGGCCGTAACCTCTTCGTCAGTCATTGCCCGGAGCCGATCCCAGTCCATCGTGTCTGGAAACGGCTGAGTGGTGCCGTCAGGCAACACCTGAACGACGGATCCGTCACTCAGCAGTTTGGCTACGATAGTATTCTCTTCGCTCATGGTTCGTTGCTTTTCTGGCTGAGATGATCATTTTTCCAGCGGCAGTCCCGACTCCTTCAGCGCCCGCCATCCCCCATCCAGCGAAATCACGTTCTCATACCCCATCTTCTGCAGATTGTCCGCCACCAGCGCGGAGCGGAATCCCCCGCCGCAATACAACACCA
>Ga0209415_10015635_pt1 | contig 12279 bp, 6 predicted proteins | sample PeaSoiSIISIP2007_FD_187696 | JGI IMG/M metagenome (GOLD analysis project Ga0209415, IMG submission 187696) | Peat soil microbial communities from Weissenstadt, Germany - SII-SIP-2007 (SPAdes) (version 2) | ecosystem: Environmental > Terrestrial > Soil > Wetlands > Peat | place: Germany... | reverse complement strand
TGCGACTGGACGATCGGTTTGACCAGATAGGCGGCGATGCCTAACTCCCGGCAGCGCGCCGCGTCACCCCTTTGCCCGGCCGAAGTCAGCATCATGATCGTAATCTTTCGCAAGTCGGTTTGCTGACGGAGGCGTTGCACCAGCGTGAAGCCGTCCATGCCCGGCATCTGCGCGTCCACCACCAGCAGCCCAAAGCCGACGCCCCGGCGATCGGCTTCCTGGAGCGTGGTGATAGCTTCCGCTCCGCTGGGCGCCAACTCCGGCCGCATCCCCCAGTGGCGCAGCATCTCTCCCAGAATGCGACGGTTGGTCGGATTATCATCCACCACCAGCACCGGCAGCCCGACTAAGTCCACGCGCTCCAGCGGCCCCATCGCCACCGCGCCCTTCGCTGTCCGCACCGGTACGGTGAAGTGGAAGCGGCTGCCTTTCCCCAGTTCGCTCTCCACCCACATCCTGCCGCCCATCATCGTCACCAGCCGCAGGGAGATGGTCAGCCCCAGCCCTGTGCCTCCGAAGGTGCGCGTCATGGAACCATCGGCCTGGGAGAAAGCTTCGAAAATGATCTTCTGCTTCTCGGGAGCAATGCCGATGCCCGTATCCCGCACCGTGAAGTGCAACAGCGCCTGATCCGGAGTACCGGACTCCAAGACCACTTCCAGGCTCACGTCGCCGCGCGGCGTGAATTTGATGGCGTTGCCGACCAGATTGATGATGATCTGGCGCAGCCGCGTGGGATCGGCAATCACCATCTCCGGCACCTCGGGGTGAATATCGCACGTCAGCTCGAGGCCCTTCTCGTCGGCCCGCAAGGCCAGCAGTTTCAGAATATCTTCCAAGCCGCCGCGCAACCCGAACCGAATCGGGTCAAGGTCGAGCTTGCCGGCTTCGATTTTGGAGAAGTCCAGGACATCGTTGAGGACAGTGAGCAGGACATCGGCGGAGGTCTTAACCATACTCAGGTAATCGCGCTGCTCGGCGGTCAGTTCCGTTTCCAGGGTCAACTCCGTCATCCCCAGGATGCCGTTGATGGGGGTGCGAATCTCGTGGCTCATGTTGGCCAGGAACATACTCTTGGCGCGGCTGGCAGCCTCGGCGGCTTCCTCCGCGCGCTTACGCACGCTGACCTCCTCTTGCAACTCTTCGGTCCGCTCCTTCACGCGCGATTCCAGTTCCCGTTCGTGCGCGCGAATTTGCCGGATGCGAAGCCGATATCCCCCTAACGCAGCAGCCAATAGCAATGCGCCGGACAGTGTGTAGAACCAAAGAGTCTGGTAAAAATGCGGCTGGAGATGAAGCTCCAGAGTCGCACCGGCCCGATTCCAAACCCCCTCTCCGTTGCAGGCGATTACACGAAAAGAGTACTTGCCGGGAGGAACATTCGTGTAATAGGCGACACGTCGAGATTCGGCATCGACCCAGTTCTTGTCCAACCCTGCCAACTGAAATTTGAATCGCACCTTGCGCGGCGCGGCAAAACTGAGACCGGTATAGTGGATCTCCAGCTTGCTGTGCCCCGCCGGCACTCGGATGTTCACCAGATCAGGCACGGGCGTGCCGTCTATTAGAACTTGCTCGATCAGGACGCGGGGCGGATGTTCATCGATCTTCAAACGGGCCGGGTCGACGACGGCAACTCCCTTGAGAGTCGGGAACCATAACCTTCCGTCTCTGGTCTTCCACCCCGCGGGTTGAAAGCCACCGTTGCATTCCCTGCTGCCCATTCCGTCGGAGACGCCGTAGGAGACACAATGAATCGACTTGATGACCCCGGCCGCGAACTGGTTCAACTCATTCTTGCTGGCGCGGTAGACGCCCCGGTTGCAACTCATCCAGAGATTGCCCCGATCATCCTCGAGGATCTGGAAAACGATGTCGTCAAACAATCCTTGCCGAGTGGTGTAGGCGGTGAACTTGCCGTCCTTAAATCGGCTCAGGCCTCCGGAGCATGACCCAATCCAAATCGTTCCCTCGTGGTCCTGATAAATGGAGCATGTTTCGTCGTTTGCGAGGCCGTCCTTGGTCGTATAGGCTTTGAAGTGGAAGCGCCCGCCACCGTCTTCGGAGTTCGCGGCTCGGACACCTTCCAACGCCGCCAGCCCTCTCTGCGTTGCGACCCACAGCGTGCCTCCCGGATCCTGGTAAAGACCCCTGACGACATCGGAAGGTAACCCGTCGCGAGTCGAGTAGGGAGTGAATTCTCCGTCACGGAAGAGATTGAGCCCACCACTTCGCGTGCCAATCCAGAGGTTGCCTTGCGAGTCTTCAAGCAGAGCTCTAATGGAGTCGTTCGAGAGGCCCTGCTTCGTAGTGTAGGTGGTGATTCTGCCGTTTTGGATGTGCGCCAAGCCGCCGCCATTGGTTCCCACCCAGATGCTTCCGTCGCGGGTTTCGAGCACGCTCCACACTTCGTCGCTGGGCAAGCCCTGTTTGCGGGTGTAGTGAGTCACCTTCCCATGCTTGAGCCGGTTCAAGCCGCCGCCGGAACTTCCGATCCAAATGCTCCCGTCGCGGCCTTCGTACACTCCGTTGACATCCGAGATGCTCAGGCCTTGTTCGGTGCCGATGGTCATGAAGTTGGCGTCCTTCAATTGGACCAAGCCGCCGCCGTACGTGCCCAGCCAGAGATTTCCCTCATCGTCTTCCAGTATTGCGTTAACCGTCTCGTTCGGCAGACCTTGCTGCATGGTATAGGCGGCGACGGTCCCATTCTCAATCCGTTCCAGCCCGTGTCCGTCGGTACCGAGCCACAATGTGCCGTGGCGGTCCTGAAATACAGATTTCACAGGGTACCTGTCCGGCACCCGTTTTGCAGGGTACACGCGTAACTTCCCGTCCTGCATGTAACAAAGGCCGCCGCCTGTTCCCACCCACAGGGTCTGCGCACTCCCCAAGCCCAATGACCAAACCACGTCGCTGGGGAGCCCTTCCTTGGTCGTATAGAGGGCGAACTTGCCGTCCTTGAGCCGGTTAAGGCCGCGGTCCGTACCGATCCAGAGGCTTCCGTCGGCGGTTCCCGACAGAGCCCAGACGAAGTCGCTGGCAAGACCGTCCTTGGTGGAGTAGCGCGAGAATCCGCCGTCCTTCAAACGCCCCAGCCCGTGTCCGGCAGTTGCAATCCACAGGCTCCCGTCCGGGGCCTGGAAAAATGCCCGAACGTTGTCACTCGCCAGGCCATCCGGAGTCTGGTAGGTGCTGAACTTTCCGTCTTTCAGCCGGTAGACGCCACCCGCACTGGCGCCGATCCAGAGGCTCCCGTCACGGCCTTCGAGCAAAGCATCTATGTAAGGACTGGTCAGTTCAGGCGTGTTACTTTTGTCGAACACGGTGAAGTGGACGCCATCGAAGCGCACCAAGCCTTCCTCGGTGCCTAGCCAGATGTAGCCATCCCGCGTCTGAATGATCGCGGTCACATCGTTTTCAGGCAACCCCTGTTCCTGTTGAAAAATTTCATGAACGTACTGCGTCAGAGCCTTGGATGGATCGAGAGCCTGGACCGGGGTGCCACCTACGCAGGAGACAAGGAGGGGAAGGATGGACGCCCACGCACGGGTCGGAAAGCGTCGAAACAACTTGAGAGTCGGCATATTCGTTTCTGCCCAGCGCCACAACCGGAACGGGTACATTTCGTCTGCTTACGCACGGACTGCAACTCTCGTTATGAAGGGCACCTCACCTCGCCACCATCTGTTTCGAGCACTCGCTTTGTTCTATCGGATGTTGTCGGTGTGATCTTTAAGGGTGGAATTACAGTCCGAGTTTCTGAGCGGCCAATTGGGTGCCGGCCACTCGTACGCGGATCTTCTCGAACGCGGTTTCACGCGCCGTGGAAGTATCGTCGCTGAAGGGAGCAAACCCGCAGTCATCGGTGGTCCCAAGTTGCTCTAGAGGCACGAACTCTGCCGCCTCCAATACCCTATCCTGGACTTCCTCGGGTGATTCGACCCGGGGATTAATGGGATCAATGACGCCGACGAAGAGCTTGTGATCGGGCCGCGCATGCTCCTTAATCAGCTTCAAGACCCGGCGGCGGTCTTTCTCGCTCGCCAACTGGATGTAAAAATTCCCTGCGTCCAACGTGAAGAGATCGGGCAATAAACCGGCATAGTCAACATCCGCGCTGTGAGTGGAATCCTGGTCGCCGCCCGGGCACGTGTGCACTCCTATGCGCCGCCTTTCCTCAGGGGAAAAGCGGCTCAGTACCCGATTGTTGAGGCCGAGGAATTGCCGCAGGAGGCCACCGGAAGGATCGAGCTTTAAGGAAAGCCGCCCTTCGGTAAAATCAACCTGCACTTTGTGGGCGCCGTGCTGCAAGCACAGGCGAATGTCGGCCTCGGCTTCCTGAACAAGGTCGTCGAGAAACTCCTCTGTCGAATACCCCTTAATTCCCGCTTGAGGGTACAAAAGACTTAGAGCGGACGCGGAAATGACCGCCTGTTTCAATGGCGTGCGCGTGTATCGTTTCGCCGCTTCCAAGTAAGAAGCCGCCCGAGTTTTGTAGCGGAAAGGACCCGAGACCAGTCGGGGCAGTTGGCGCGTGTGGCCGTCGGCAAAAGGGATTGAGATGCCGTCCGGCGCCAGGTTCTCGAGGCCATGAACAGGGTAAGTGGCGAAGCTGGGTTTGGTCTGCTCACCGTCGGTAATCACCGGTGAGCCGGTGTCCTCAAACCTCTGGATCGTATCACGGAGCGCATCGGCATAGACCGCGTCAAGACCCTCTTGCGAGGTGCGGCCCCTTTGGAAATCACGGATCGCCTGGATTAACTGAGGCGGTCTGGGAATGCTACCGATGGGTTCAGTAGGGATAGACATAGGACAAGTGTATCTGACAATTTGTCCTCCGTCAAAACCATGCACTAATGAAGAAACAAATCCGCGACTTTCAGGGCGAGGGCTGAGGGGTCGAGGTCAGTTCGATTGGCGAGAACGATGATCGTCAGTCCGTCGGAGCTGAAGCGTTCGATGACCGTACGGAATCCGATGCTTTCACCGGAACGCCATATGCGCGCATGGCCGCGATAAGGGTCAAGGACCCAGCCAAATCCGTACTTGACGGGCCCGCCGCCTTCTGACGAAGAGTGGACGGTTTGGGGCAATGCAACTGGCGCCAGAGCAGGCCGCATCGCATCCTCACTTAGCAGAGTGTGGCGGCGAAGCGCGTCGTCCCATTTGCGCAAGTCGTCAAGGGAGCTATAGACTCCGCCGTCGCCGAGGGTCCCCGAAGTCGGACTCTGATCGGTCTCCAGCCAAGTACCCGCGTCTTGCGTGTACCCGTAGGCGCGGGCCTTCACCTGATTCTTGCCATATTCGAAGGCCAGCGTGTCGTGCATTTTCAAGGGGACGAAAATGCGCCGCCGGAGGAAATCAGCAAAGCCCAGGCCAGACGCTTTCTCGACAACTTTGGCCAGCACGCAGTAGCCGGAGTTGCTGTATTCCCAGGCCGTGCCGGGTGGGAACTTCGTGCCCGCCTGTTTCTCCATCAGTTCGAGCACGCCGGCGTCGCTGATCTGCGGAATCTCCTGCCAGGATTTGCCTGCATACGTCTTGTCCATCAGATCTTCGTAGGCCACAAGCCCGGAAGTGTGATTCAGCAGGTTGCGGATGGTGATGGCTCTTCCATAACCAGGGAACTCCGGAAAAACCTCGGCGAGCGTTTCGTCCAGACGGAGCTTGCCGTCGTGGACGAGGAGCACTACGGCCATGGCGGTAAACTGCTTCGTGCAGGAAGCCAGGCGGAAGTTCGAGCGCGCGTCGATAGGGGCGCCTGAGCGCAGATCGCGGCTCCCATACCCACGCTTGAACACGGTCTTGCCGTTGAGGCGGACCAGCACCGCGAGGCCCGGCTCATGGCGCGAAACCAATGGCGCGAAAATCGCCCCGATCTGCTGAGCGTGGGGATCGTCCGAGGCCCAGGCCGGCTGGGAAGAACCATACGAACCCCACAATAAGGCCAAGCCGAATAGCGCGCCGCAGAGACGGCGAATGTCGTTGAGAAGCAGTCGAGAGAGCACTCGAGATCACCTGGCCTGTTATTATAACCCGGTGCGCCCGCCTGTCGTGCTGAGGTATACTACTAACCTTTCAAGAGTGCGGGATGGGAATCCCAGTTTGCGAATCCCGGCTAGATTAGAGGAGATCCTATGAGCACCGCTTTTGATCGTCGTGACTTTCTAAAGACCGCCGGCCTTGCCGCCGCGTCGTTATCCGTGGGCGCGACCGCGCTTCCGGCCCGCCCGCCCGAACTCATCAAGAATTCTGTAGGCCACCCCAGACTGCTTTCGGGTTGCTGCGCCTACTCCTACCGCAAATACCTTCAACACGGCCCGATGACCATGGAAGACTTCATCCTCACCGCCGTCGAGCAGGAGATCGACGGGGTGGACATGACCACGTACTATTTCAAATCCACCGAGCCTTCGTACCTGCTCGGACTGAGGCGTCTGGCGTTTCGGAACGGCGTGCCGTTTTCGGGCGCGGCGATCGGCACCAACATGTGCCAGCCCGACCCCACCAAGCGCGCAACGGAGCTCGAAAAGATCAAGCAGTGGGTCGACTCCACCGAACTGCTCGGGGCATCCCACTTGCGGGTGTTCGGCGGCGAGATTCCCAAGGGCGCAACCGACGAACAGGGCATCGAGTGGGTGGTGGAAACCATGAAGCCGGCCTGCGATTATGCGGCAGCGAAAGGAATCACCCTCGGCATTGAAAGCCACGGAGGAATCACCTCCAAGGCCGCTAACATTCTCGAGATTCTCCGCCGTGTCGATTCTCCCTACGCCGGGTGCAATCTGGACATCAGCAACTTTCCGGAAGATCCTTACACGCAGATCGAGGCCTGCCTTCCCTACGCTACTCATACACACATCCGCGACTTCTACGGCGAACCCAGAAAGCCCCTGGATCTCGACCAGGTATGGAAGTTATTCGCGCAGGGCGGGTACAAAGGGTTTACATCCGCCGAATACGAAGGCGAGGAAGATCCCAGGACGGGCGTGCCGAAGCTTCTCGCCCGGATCAAGGAACTCAATAAGAAGTATTCAACGGTGTAAGAAGGCGCGAAAGAAACGGATCGTGTCATCCTGAGCGAAGCGAAGGATCCCCGCAGTTGGTCGAGAATTATCGAAAAAACGCTAACTACTGAGATCCTTCGCTTCGTTCAGGATGACAACTTTAATTTCCCCCACCTTTGAACACCGAGGGGGCGAATGATTACGGGCCCCACGCCAACGGAGGAACATCATGCTTACTCGACGCACATTCGTGAAACAGGCAGCCGCGGGAGCGGCAGCCTACGCCGCTTACAGCCTCTCGCCCGCCGGCCGTGTGCTGGGCGCGAACGATCGGGTCCGCTTCGCCCTGATCGGGGCGGGAAACCGCGGGAGACAGATCTTCAAGGCGGCGCTGGAATGCCCGAACGTGGAAGCCGTCGCGGTCGCTGACATTTACGCGCGCCGCCTGGACGAAGCGAAACAAATTGCGCCCAACGCCGCCACGTATCAAGATTTCCGCAAGCTTCTTGACGACAAGACGATCGACGCCGTCCTCATCGCCACCCCCCAGCACCAGCACGTGCTCAATTTCGTTCCCGCGCTTCAGGCCGGGAAGGACGTGTACCAGGAAAAGACCATGGCCTTCAACCCCGACCACGCCCGGCGCATGCGCAAAGCATTTGAAGGCTCGGGCCGCGTGGTGCAGATTGGAATTCAATCCACCAGCGGTCCAGCGCAACCCAAGGCGAGCGAGTACGCCACGCCCGAACGCATGGGTGTCATCACCGCCCTTCACACCCACCATTACCGCAATGCGCCTTACGGCGGCTGGATGCGCAAGATTCCCCCCGACTGCGATGCCCAGCACCTCGATTGGAAGGCCTTCGAAGGCGAGGCGGACCATTATGCCTTCGATCCCGAGCGCTACATCAACTGGCGCTTCTATTGGGACTACTCGGGCGGGAACGTGTTCGAGAATATGGTCCACCAGGTCGGCTTCTGGTACAAGGCTCTGAATCTGAAAATCCCGGTCCGCGTCATGATGACGGGCGACAACTACCTCTCGCCGAAGATGCAGGTTCCCGACACCATGAGCGCCTGCCTGCATCAGCCCGAGAAGATTTTCTTCACTTGGAATTCGATGTTCGGCAACAACTTTTATGGGGAAGGTGAAGACCTTCTGTTGGGCAACAAAGGGACGCTTCTCTGCAAGGAACTGGACGGATTGCGCTACGTTCCCCAGGCCACGCGACATTCCGAAGCGTCGGCCGAGACTGCTCCTGCGGTTCCGGACGTCGCAGGGATCGGAGACGGCGGAATGACCAAAGCCCACATGCAGAACTTCTTCGACTGCGTGCGCAGCCGCCAGGAACCCAATTGCCCGTTCGAACTCGGGTTCCGTTCTGCTATCACTTGCCAGATGGCCAATGCTTCCTACCGCCTGGGCCGCAGTGTGCAGTGGGATGAAAGCCGGCAAGACATCGTCTGACGGGGCGCCTATTCTTGATCGGAAGGACTGGGAGGAGCTCTCTTCGCGGGTTTCTTGCTCGGGAGCTCAAACAGCCCAAAGGGCCACAGCACCAAGTCGATACCCTGCTGCGCCAGATCGCCAAGCGCGTATTCTCCCGGGTCGAGGGGCTGTAGGAGCTTCAGACAGTAAAGACCGGGAGCTAACTGTGTGCGCTGCAATTGCACCGCAGCAGAAGCCTGCGATGCTTTTCCCAGGCCGGCGCGGCTTGCCTCGACCCTTTCCACAATTCGCGACTCTTTCACGACCTTCACGGGAATCAGTTCCATCTTGGCGCCTAGCCCCTGGCTAGACTGCACGTAAAACGTCGGCATTGCTTGCTGTAGCCGCACGGCAGCCTTGGGACCAGGAAGTTCAAGGATCATCTGGCCTTTCAGCAAGTGCCCGGGAACGGCCATGGCGAACGCCGCCCGCCTCTTGTCGGTGATCACTTCCGGAGTGGATTGAATCAGCCGGATCACGCGAGTTCCATCGAACGCGAAGACTCCTTCATCATTGGGCAGGTGAATGCCCGGGGCAACCTCGAAGCCCGTCTCCGAAGCCTTGTCGAAGCGTTCCTTCTCAATCTCGTGGCCTTCCTCGAGTTGTTTCTTCTGGACCGATTTCTCTTCCTCCTGCGCGCGTTTCGTGGCCTCGAGGTCAACCAGCGATAAGGGAACTTCTTCCCACTCGGAGCGCTCGACGCTAAAGTAGCGAACTCTGTCCCCGTTCACCTCGTAGCTGGAAACAAGTTGATAGGTCCCGTCTTTCAGGAACAGTTTCTGGGTGGTTGCGGCCGGCAGTGATACCCACGTCAGGCACGCCAACACAGCCACCGTCGCCAACAACCCGCGCAGAAGCGAATTCATGGTTCAACCTTCGTCGATTTAGATGCAAAGCTCTGGAGTGCGGCAGCTTGCTGCCGCTTTTATTCGGCGAGCTTGCTCGCCGTCTCAACGGCAAAGCATGGCGTACGGACGTATTACCAGCAAGCTGGCCTAAGTCAAAGTGGCAGCAAGCTGCCGCACTCCAGAGCCCCGCCAAAAGGTGGGCACGCCCAAATCGATGATCTACCAATCATGCTCGCTGCCGTCGTGTCTGCGGGCGGTTGGAAGATAGGAGCGGATTCGCTCGTGAGTACTTTCACCCGGACGTAATTCCGATCCGGGCACGTGACAATGACGCGAACGTCCGTAATCCTTGGTGGCGGTAGTCCTTGACTCGTTGGGCCTACTTCGTGTCGATTCGCAATACGCTATCGTTCGGGTCGGGCGCCATGGAAGGTACCGTAATCAGCAAGCGATCTTTCTTTTGCTTGCAGCGGATTTTGTGGCCCGTCGCCAGCAGGGTGACTCGGGAAACCCGGCTCGCTATGGCGGGCAATTCCAATTCGGGTTTCGATGGCCAGTCGAACACGTGGAGATAAATCGCCTTGCCCTTTGCCGTGGTCTTTCCATAGGGGAGGTTTTGCCATGGCCCGTAGGTCGTCCCGTAGATCGAGTCGCCATTGACCTTCATCCACTGTCCCATCGCCTGGAGGCGTTCAACGAATTCAGGTTGAATTGTGCCCTCCGGCGTGGGGCCGACATCCAGCAGGAAATTGCCGCCTTTGCTCGCCACGTTAGCCAGGTTCTGAATGAGCACTTTCACGGATTTGTACTGCTGATCGTTCTTGTTGTATGCCCAGGTGTCGTTGATCGTCATGCAGGTTTCCCAAAGCTGAAAATCCTCCGCCCCGCTCTTGGTTGGAACCCGGTCCGGAATCTGCTGCTCGGGAGTCACGAAATCGCCATCAATCCCGATCCGGTTGTTGATGAGCGTGGCGGGCTGTAACTGATGAATCAAGTTGATAAATCGCTGGCCTTGGTACTTCTCCTCTCGATCCAGACCATCGAACCAGATCAATGCCACGGGACCATACTTGGTCAGCAATTCGCGAAGTTGACCCTCCATATAACCAAGGTAGGAAGCCCACTCCGGCCGGCTCGAGTCGCCGTGCCAACTGTCCTTGACAAGCTTGGCGGTGTCCCGGTAGCCGGGGTGGTGCATGTCCGGCGGGGAGTAATAGAAGCCTAAGGGCATTTCCGCTTCCTGGGCGGCTTTGGCCAGCATCGCGATAACGTCTTTGTCATAGGGCGTGTTGGTAATTTTGTAATCGGTCAGCGCCGAGTCGAACATGCAAAAGCCGTCGTGATGCTTGGTTGTAATCACCATGTAACGCTGTCCGGCCTGCTTGGCCAACTCAACCCACGCCGCAGGGTCGTATTGGGCAGGATTGAATCTCTTGTACAATGTTACGTACTCAAGTTCGCTGATATTCCAGTGGTCAGGTTCCATGATGGGCCACGAAGCCTCCACGCTGGCTACTGAATACGGACCCCAATGGATGAACATCCCAAATTTCGCTTGCCGGTACCAAGCTGTCCTCGCGTCCCCTGATTTCTGTGCACCCTTGGGCGGGTTCACGCCCTCCGCGCCGCTTAGGGACGACATCGCGATCTGCAAATAACCTGCCGTGAGTGCCAAAAGAAAGACCAGCCTTCCGACCCGACTCTTCCGCATGGCTTCCCTCCCACTAGTCTCCCGTCCCAGTGATTCGTGACGTAAGCCGGGGCGATTCGATGGCGTCTCCGTGCCCCTATTGTTAGCTCGCCCCTTTGGGGCTCGAATCATTCCCAACCACGAATCAAACGTGTCCACAATATGAAGACGCCTGCACCGCATCACCCCAACAGGCTTATTTGCGCCTTAGGAACTCGCGGATCTTTTCGAAGTCTTCGCGCAGGATTTTCTCCTCGCGGGGGTTGCGCAAAACGTAGGCAGGATGAACGGTGGCGAGGGCTTTGGAATGGGCAAAATCGTAGAACTGGCCATGAATCTTCGTTATGCCTTCCTTGATTCCCAACACGGTTTTGACTGCCGGCGCGCCCAGGCAACAGATCAAACGTGGCTGAATGGTCTCGAGCTGCCGGAAAAGAAAGGGTGAACAAGTCTCGATTTCGTCCTTCTCCGGCGTGCGGTTTCCGGGCGGCCGGCACTTGACGACGTTACAGATGTAAACCTCCTGGCGTTTCATGTCGATCATCTGGATCATGCGATTCAGAAGCTGCCCGGCGCGCCCCACAAACGGCAGGCCCTGCTCGTCTTCGTCGGCCCCCGGACCCTCTCCCACAAACACCAGTTCGGCGTGTGCATTCCCTTCCCCGAAAACTATAGTTTTCCGGCCGCCGGCGAGCTTGCAGCGCCGGCAATCCCCCAGGTCCGCCCGGATCTGCTCGAGTGTTTCGGGGCCTGTCGTTCTTGGCGCCGGTGTTTCGAATAGGCTGAAGGAGGCCACGGGCGGCCTTATGGGTACGGCCGCGGCTACGGTCGGCGGGACCTCGACCCGAGGCGGCAGGGCGGCAGGACCGGCAGGCATGGGTTCGCGAGCGGCCGGCGGCGTCGCAACCCGAGGTGGGAACGCAGCCGGACGCGTCTCGGCAGGCGTGTCGTTAGGCGCAGCAGCCAAGGTAGCGGCAGGTGGTGGGACGGGCCCTGCATTAGCTAGGGCCCCTGGGTCGCGACGGTAGAATTCCTCGATTCCCAGTTCACGGTAGAATTCCAACCAATTGGTAAGTTCCTGTTTTAGCCCGTCATCCATTATTCGGCTCTTGAGTAGAACCCCCTCACCCGGCCCGCCCCGCCTGATGAAAGCGGCGGCTGCGGCCCACCCTCTCCCCCAAGGGAGTCTGTGTGACAACTCCGGGGTGAGGAGGGCGAGAGGTTTGTCGGATCGGTCGACAT
>Ga0209415_10015634_pt1 | contig 12280 bp, 10 predicted proteins | sample PeaSoiSIISIP2007_FD_187696 | JGI IMG/M metagenome (GOLD analysis project Ga0209415, IMG submission 187696) | Peat soil microbial communities from Weissenstadt, Germany - SII-SIP-2007 (SPAdes) (version 2) | ecosystem: Environmental > Terrestrial > Soil > Wetlands > Peat | place: Germany... | reverse complement strand
CAGCTACGGGGTGTCGTCGTATGGCTACGATATTCGAGTGGCGGACGAGTTCCGGATTTTTACGAACGTGAACTCGACGATCGTGGATCCGAAGCATTTCGATCCGAAATCGTTCGTGGAGTTCAAGGGCGAGGTGTGCATCATTCCCCCGAATTCGTTTGCGCTGGCGCGTTCGGTGGAATATTTCCGGATACCGAGGAACGTGCTGACGATTTGCCTCGGGAAGTCGACGTACGCGCGATGCGGAATCATCGTGAACGTGACGCCGTTCGAACCGGAGTGGGAAGGCTTTGTGACCCTGGAAATCAGCAACACGACGCCGTTGCCGGCGAAGATTTACGCGAATGAAGGGCTGTGCCAGGTGCTTTTCTTCGAGTCGGATGAAGATTGCGAAGTGAGTTACAAGGACAAGAAGGGGAAGTACCAGTCGCAGAGCGGAATTGTGTTGCCGCGGCTGTAGAAAAAGTGAGTGGTGAGACGCGCAATGCATTTTCGGGCAGCGTTTCTGGGACGAGTGCAACCTACGAAATTCTGCCCCATTCTTCCCGCCGATGGTCTCGCAGTGTTATTAGCGATTAAAGGATTCTCGGGTTTTGTTGTATAGCACATTAGGGGGGAATGAATCCCTGCCCGAAGAGGAGGCCCCATGAACAAAGTGTTGCTGGGTGTGCTGCTTGGGACGGTCCTCGGGGCGATGGACGGAATGACCGCGTGGTTTACGCCTGAGGCTCGGGCGCAACTTGCCGGAATCATCGTGGGGTCGACGATCAAGGGCATCATCGCGGGTGTGGCAATTGGGTTCTTCGCGCGCAAAGTGAATTCACTGCCGTTAGGGATTCTGTTTGGCCTTGCGGTCGGGTTGGTGCTTGCCTTCCTGGTGGCTCAATTTCTTGAGCACGGCCACTACTTTGAGATCATCCTCCCGGGGAGCATTGTGGGATTGCTGGTCGGGTATGCCACCCAGCGGTTTGGCACGGCCGCAGCTGTGCCGGGAGCTCACTGATCCAGTTTTGCCGAATGACAGGACGCGAGCTGTGGAAACGGCGGGGCGTGCTTCTCGTGGGATCAAATTATCGTAAGGTGCCAGGCGGGCGCTGCTCCCCATTGCCACTGGCAGAGAAAATTGCGGCATTGGTGGAGGCGCTGCCGAGCACTTCTACTTTGATTCGACCTCAACTGAGACAGTTTCCATGGGATAACCGCGTTCGCGCCAGGCGGCCAGACCGCCCTGGAGGGGACGAATGCGGGTGATGCCATTTTTCCTGAGGAGCAGCGCCACACGGGCGCTGGTGGCTTCGTTTGGTCAAGTGCAGTAGAGGATGATTTCGCGGTCGCGCGGCAAGCGGTCGTTCTTCTCTTCCAGTTCTTTGGAATCCATGCGGAAGGCGCCGGGAATAGTTTCGGGGTCGGCCTCGAAGTCCATGGAATGGCGCAGGTCCACGATGACGAGTTCCTCGCCGGAGTCCAGCTTCTCTTTCAATTCATCCACGGTGATGCGCGCGATCCGCAAATCACGCAGAAAACGCTGGCGGGCGACAAATTTATAGGTGATGTAGGCGGCCAAGGCGCCGAGGATAAGGACCAGGAGCCAGCCGCCGAGAGAAGCGAGTTGCTCCGCGAGGCGTTCGATCTCCCCACTGAACACATAGCCGAGGCCGAGGAACGTGCCGCCCCAGAGAAGTGACCCTGCGGCATCGAAGAGCAGGAAACGTCGTCGGCGCATGTGAAAGATGCCGGCAAGGGGAGGAGCGACGGTGCCGAGGCCGGGGATGAACTTTGCGAGCAGGAGTGAGCGTGCGCCCTGTTTCGAAAAGATGCCTTCGGTGCGGCGCACGCAAGAATCCGGCTGTAGCGAAATCTTGCAGAGAAGCTGGAGAATGCGGATGCCTTTGCGGCGGCCAAGTTGATACCAGATGGAGTCCGCGGCCACGGCAGCGAGCATGACGCAGAACAGCGAGGCAAAGAAACTTAGATTGCCAGAACCCGCGAGCGCGCCCGCCGCGAGCAACAGCGGCATGGAAGGAAGCGGCAGCCCGATCTGCTCGGCGAAAACCCATCCGAGCAAGACAACGTAGCCATGATGGAGGAGAAATTCGAACGCGCGGTGCATGTGGGGCGTGGTCGGCGCTCTCCAATTATTTCGTTATGAAAGGAGCAGTATGCCCCCAGTGACCGGCCATGACAAATTCGGCGATGGGTTTGCGTGTTCTGGGCGCCATCTCGCGATCTTTCAGCGGCTGAGGCAAGGAATCGGGATCGCCAGGGTAACCAATGGCTAACGCGGCGATGGCCTCCCATCCGGCGGGAATGCCAAAGACCTGGCGCGCTTTCTCGGGGTCAAATCCAGCCATCTGATGGACAAACAAGTCGTTGGCAGTGGCTTCCATGGAAAGCAAAAGCGAGGCCGCGCCGGTATCATATTGCGCGTTGCGGTTTGGGACGTTGTTTTTGGCGAAGGCTAGTTTTGCGACGGCAATGGCCAGCACGGGAGCGCTTTTGGCCCAGTTGGCATTGAATTCGACGAGAACGCTCAGCATTTTTTCGAAGTTTTCTTTATCGTCTTTCGTTGCTACGAGGTAGGCCCAGGGCTGTTCGTTATTGCTAGAGGGCGCCCATCGCGCCGCCTCGAAAATGCTGCGCAGAAGATTTTGTGGGACTGGCTTGTCGACAAAGGCCCGAGGGCTCCACCGCTCAAGAATCAGTTGGTGGACTGGAAAATCACTCGGTGCTGGCTTGTGCATGAATTTGGTCCTTTCGAATTGCGATCCGCTATTTGATGATTCAGGCGAAGCGGACGGTGCATTTGCAATGCGAACATTTGCCCATTGCTCCATTAGTTGAAGAGCAGGACAGAAAGCGCCCGCCTCAGAAGGCGGCCGCTACGAGGCACGCGCATTGCGTGTTACAAACTCTGACGGTTGAGATCCTTGGGCCCCGGCAAAAACCGCCGGGACCTCAGGATGACACTTCCACTACAACCGGCCTAGCAACCCGGCAAAACATCAAGATCAGTTAGCGGGCTTCGGCGCTTGCTTGATCATTTCCGCGTCGATGGTGATATTGACGTCATCGCTGACCACGACACCGCCGCTATCCAGGGTGGCGTTCCACTTCACGCCAAAGTCCTGGCGATTGACTTTTGATGTGGCACTTACCGCGACGCGCTGGTTGCCCCAGGGATCTTTCACGGGAGGGGTCGGGCCATCGACGTCGAGGACGACTTCCTTGGTGGTGCCGCGAATGGTGAGATCACCGGTAACTTTGAGTTTACCGGGAGAGACTTGCTCAACCTTTTTGGACTTGAAAGTCATAGTGGGGAAGTGAGCGACGTCAAAGAACCTGTCGCTGCGCAGGTCATTGTCGCGATTGGGCTCGCGGGTGTCCACGGTAGTGACGTCAATGGTGACGTCGACGGTGGACTTGGTGATGTCCTTTTCGTCCAGGACGATCGTGCCGTTGACCTTGCTGAAGGCTCCGCGCACGGTCGAGATGGCCATATGACGGACGGAAAACTGCGCGGACGAGTGTGCGGGATCGATTTTCCATTCGGAAGCGGCGGCGCCGGCGGGCAGCGTAAGAACGGCTGCGAGTCCGGCGGTTGCTGCGATTCGAGATAGATAGTGGCCCATGTTGTTCTCCTCTTCTTTTTTGATTGGATCATTGAAACTAGTGCCGAAAAGTCTGCTACGCAGGCTTGCGGACGCGGACTTCCTCCAACAGATTGGAAAGAATCTTCAGGCGCGCGGAAGTCATATGCCGGAACTGACGCTTGTGGAGATCGTGAACCGGCTGGTCGAGAGTTTTTAAAAGACTGAGTGCTTGCGGGGTGATGCGCGTCTTGACGACGCGGCGGTCGTCGGTCTGGCGTTCCCGGGTGATCAGGCCACGCTTTTCCAGGCGGTCGAGAAGGCGGGTCATGTCCGGGTCGTGAGAGATCATACGGTCGCCGATGGCGCGGCAGGGCAAGCCTTGGGGCTCGCCGCCGCGAAGGATGCGGAGGACGTTGTATTGAGCGCCGGTTAGTCCCGCCGCTTTCAGAAGCTGTTCGGCTTCCTGGCCGAGAGTGTCGGCGGCTTGCAGGAGGGCCACAAAAAGGCGGTCCGGCAAGGGGATGGCCGGGCGGGAAGGCTTGGAACGCGAATTCATGGCGCAAATATAGTCGTTATAACAACTAATGTCAAGAGGAAAAATAAGAAGCCGCGGGGAGGCCAGCGGGGCTAGGGTTTACGCAAGGGCCGGAGGTAAATCTCGCTCAGGAAGCTTTGCGGGCCTTGCGTGACGATGGCTTTCACGGCGTGGGCCACATCTTCGGGGCGCAACACTCTCGACGGGTCATTTGCGCCGCGCCCGGAGAATTCCGTGGCCACGCTTCCCGGACAAATCACGCTGACACGGATGCCATGTTCGCGGAGATCTTCGGCCATGCAACCGGAAAGTCCGACGACGCCCCACTTGGAAGCGCAATAGATGCCGCCACCGGCGAAGGTGTTTTTTCCGGCCAGGGAACTGATGTTGATGATGTCTCCCGACCTGCGGCGGATCATGGAAGGCGCAACCGCGCGAGAAACGAGGAAGACGCTTTTGAGATTGGTGTCCAGGACGCGGTCCCAATCGGCTTCGCTTTTCTCCTGAGCAGGGCCAAAGAGACCGATGCCAGCATTGTTCACGAGAATGGTGATAGGGCCGAGCGTGGCTTCCGTATGTCCAACCAGTTCGGCAACGGCGGCGGAATTTGTGACATCGGCGATTTGGCTATGTACGGGCACACCGGTTTGTGCCAGAGCCCTCGCGGCAGACTCGAGCGCGATGCGATCCCGGCCACAGATCGAGACGGAAGCGCCCAGCAAAGCCAGTTGGTGCGCAATAGCGTGGCCGATACCGCGGCTCCCGCCAGTGACGAGCGCTACGCCGCCCGCCAGTGGTTTGTTCTGGACGGGGGCACCATTTGTTTTGCTTATTCGCGCCATGAGAAATCTTCCTCGTACGGGCGACTCTTTTTGTGCGACACTCATCCTATCATTAGAGTTTTCCGCAGTACTTGGGATCCCTGCCGGTCCGTGAGGGAATCGAAGCGACGCTGCCTTCTTGATGCAAAATTTTCCTCAGGCCGCAAAGAGAGTGGAAGGGAACGTCTTGCAGATAGGGTGCGGGTTTCCTATAATCCCAAGGTTTTCCGAAACAAAGCGATTCCCGGCAGAAGCATTCCGGGGTGCACCGGAAGCAGAAAACTCAGGCTTGAGGTTTGAGCGAGGAGACATGGGAATGAACGCAACAAAAAGATTGGCGGGGCTCGCGATCATCGCAACGCTTATCCTGATGGCGGGGAGCGGGTTAAGCGCTTACGCGCAAGCAACGGCACCGGGAGTGAGCCAGGCGCCGAAGTACACGCAGGCGGAGTACAACGCTGAGCAAGCCTGCGCGGCGGAGAAGGTTCCCGCGGCAGTGGTCAAGTGTGCCGACGATTTTGTCTCGAAATATCCGAATTCCGATCTCCTCGTCTATATTTATCCGCTCTATTACCGGGCGTACACGCAGCTCAAGAATCCGCAAAAAGTAATCGAGTTCGCGGACAAGTTGGTTGCTCTTGGTGACAAAGCGGAAGCGGGAATCCGGTATGAGGCGCTGTACGCACGGGCGCTGGCCTACGCGAGCTTGAACATTAAGGAAACGGACCCAGCAGCGAAGGATTTGGCGACCAAAGCTAGGGATGCGGCGCAGCTCGGATTGAAGACGCTGGACGAATTGAAAAAGCCCGACGCTATGTCCGCCGAGGACTTTGCAAAGCAGAAACTGCAGCCGACGATCCTCTTTAACTACACAGCGGGCAATGCTTCGATGATGCTGAAGGATTATCCCGGGGCGGTAGCTTCTTTCAAGGCCGTGCTGGTCCTGAATCCGGACGATCCGATCGCCTACTACAATGTGGGCCGGGCCTACCAGGCGATGACTCCGCCGCAACAGATGGATGCGTTCTGGTATTTTAGCAAGGCGGTGACGGCCAAAGGCGCCACGGAAGTGCAGGCCCGGCAGATCAAGGGGTACCTGCGGAAGTTGGTGGCGAACTATCAGGGCGGAACGGTATGCGACAGCCTGACGGATGCGGAACTGACTGAACTTCTACAACTTGCGGGAAGTGCGGCAGATCGTCCTGCCAGCTATTCGATAGCGAGCGCGGCGGACCTTAGCGCCGTCCAGAAGGACATGACGATTGCTTCGGTGGTCGCGGACCTGAAGGCCGGAGGCGATAAGGGCAAATTGACCTGGCTGGCGTCGTGCGGCCTGGAGTTTCCGGAAGTGCCGGGCAAAGTCATCGAAGTTGTGCCGGGAGCGTCGGCGACGGATCCCATTGTGCTGAAGATTGCGTTCGTCACCAGTGATGCGGAGTTCGATGCCGCCACCACACCCAACATGGACGTAAAAGTGCTAGGCCAGCCGGAAGCGGCCCGAGTGGAGAAGGATAGCGCCGTGCACTTCACGGCCACTCTTACTTCCTACGATCCTGATCCGGCGTTCTTCTTGCACTGGGAGAAGGGCAAAGTGAAGGAAGAGGACATCCCGAAGGAAAAGACTCCGAAGAAGCCGGTACGTAAGCCGGCAGCAAAGAAACCGAGCAGCTAGCGCTCCAGAATATCGGTGAATTAACGAGAACGGCTTCCTGCCACCGCGGGGAGCCGTTTTCAATAATTGCAGGTGAGTTTGAACTTCCTTAGCGCGCTTGGCGGCGGTGGCCGTTGGAGTCGAGCTTGTACTCGTCGATCTTGCGGCTCAGGGTGTTGCGATGGATGCCAAGAATCCCGGCGGCCTTGGATTGATTGCCGTTGGAGCGGTCCAGAACGCTCTTGATGAAACGCTTTTCGAATTCGCCGACAGCTTCGTCAAACAGGATGCCGCGCTCCACCATCTGATTGACGAGCCCTTCCAATTGATCTTTCACGATGACACGCTCCGCAAGAGAAATGACGGCGTGAGGGCCCGGCTTGCTAATCCAGATCGCGCCCGACCAGGAGGCGATAGGCTTCCCGGTACTTGGCGCGAGTGGCTTCGACGACCTCAGAAGGCAGCTCCGGGCCGGGCGGGGTTTTCGGCCACTGCAATCGTTCGAGATAGTCGCGAACAAACTGTTTGTCAAAAGAGGCCTGGGGGCCGCCGGGGCTATAGTGTGCGGCGGGCCAGAAGCGGGAGGAATCAGGCGTGAGGGCTTCGTCGATCCAGATCAATTCGTTGTGGAGCAGGCCAAATTCGAATTTCGTGTCGGCAAGGATGATGCCGCGGGGCTGAGCATAGGCGGCAGCGCGTCCGTAGAGTTCCAGGCTGACGGCGCGGACTTTTTCGGCAAGTTCTTTGCCGATGAGAGAGGCGGCCTGATCAAAAGGAATGTTTTCGTCATGGCCGGAGGCAGCTTTGGTTGCGGGTGTGAAGATGGGTTCCGGAAGACGATCGGATTCGCGCAAGCCTGTTGGTAGCGGAATGCCGCAGATTTTTCCGGTGACGCGGTAGTCCTTCCACGCGGAGCCGGAGACGTAGCCGCGAACGACACATTCGATGGGCAGGGGCTGGGTTTTGCGGACGACCATGGAGCGGCCGGCGAGTTCGTCCTGAAATTTGTCAAAAGGTGCGGGGAAACTGGTGGCGCTCAGGACGTGATTGGGAATGATGTCCGGCAGCAAATTGAACCAGAAAAGCGAGAGTTGCGTGAGGACGCGGCCTTTATCGGGAATGGGCGTGGGAAGGATGACGTCGAAGGCGGAGAGGCGGTCGGTGGCTACGATCAGGAGCTTGTCGGCGAGATCGTAGATGTCACGGACTTTTCCGCGCGCCGCGGGTGTGAGGCCGGCGAATTGCGTTTCCCTCAAAACTTTCATGGCAGGAGCAGAAGACACAGGAAACTTTCCCCCGACAAAGTGAGATGCATTCTAGCGCAGCGGAACGCGAAGTCAAAGGCGGGAGCGGTGGAAAATTTATCCTGCTGCTAGGTGAGGCTCGCTCACCTAAGTGTTGAAGAAAAAACATCCGCATTATGCTGCCGAAGCAGCTGCGGCTTGTTGCTTGGGCGCCGCAGGTTCGGATTCTTCCCAGCGCACGCTGACGAGTTTGGAGACGCCGGGTTCCTGCATAGTCACTCCGTAGAGCACGCTGCCCATTTCCATGGTCTTGCGATTGTGGGTGACGATGATGAACTGCGTCTGACCGCTCATTTCGCCGATGAGGCGCGTGAAGCGGCCGACGTTAGCTTCATCGAGAGGCGCATCGACTTCGTCCAGGATGCAGAAGGGGCTAGGCTGGTATCGGAAGATGGCGATGAGCAGCGCGAGCGCGGTCATGGCTTTTTCGCCGCCGGAGAGCAGCAGCACATTTTGCAGGCGTTTGCCCGGAGGTGAAGCAACGATGTCGATGCCCGCGTCGCCGGAGCTGTCCGGCTCGGTCAAGCGCATCTCCGCCATTCCGCCGCCGAAAATAGTGTGGAAGGCTTCGGAGAAGCTTTTGTTGATGGCGTGGAAGGCGTGCTCGAACTTTTCACTGGTGGCGAGGTCGAGTTCGGCGATGGCTTGCTGGGTGTCAGCGATGGACTGGAGCAGGTCGTCGCGCTCGCGAGTCAAGAAGGTGAAGCGCTGCTCGCACTCGTTGTATTCCTCGAGGGCCATCATGTTGACGGGACCCATGGACTCGATGCGCTGCTTCATTTCGCGATAGTTGGTTTCGGCGGTGGCCAGTTCTTCACCGGACATGAAAGCGGCTTGGGTGGCGATCAAATCTTCGGGTTGGGCGTTCACTTCGCTCATGCACGTTTCGCGGAGATGCTGGCGGTCGGAGTCGTTCTTGGCGCGGGCGACTTCGGCGTGGCTGCGCTGTTCGCGAACGTCCTGGAGGGACTGGCGGCCCATGCGGAGATGATCTTCCGTCTGCGTGACGCGGGTGCGGGCGGCGTCCCATTCCTGTTCGAGTTCGCGCTGGCGGATTTCCAGGCGCAATTTTTCGCCGCGGAGGCCTTCGAGTTGGAGTGCGAGGTCTTCGCTCTGCTTGGCGAGGGCGGCCGTTTCGTCGCCGATGGAAGTCACTTGTTGCTGAAGCGCGGTTTCGCGGCGGCCAAGTTCGGCACGCTCTTCGTTCAGCCGGGCGGAGAGAGCTTCGGCGGCCATGAGCCGTTCGTTCATGGCCGCGAATTCGGCGCGGCTGGTGGCTAGTTCATTTTGTTCTGCTTGGATGGAGCCACGAAGCTGGACGAGTTCCTCCGCGAGGCGCGCGCTTTCAGCATCGGCTTCCGCGCGGGTTAGGGCGGCGGAGGCGTGCTGGTTCTTGGCACGCTCAGCACGCTGCCGCGCGCTTTCCACGTCCTGGCGGATGCTGGAAAGCTCGTTCTGGCAGATGGTGAGTTCCAAGCCGAGGCGAGCCAGCTCGCTTTGCATCTGGCCATGGCGGTGCATGGCGAAGATGGCTTCGCGATCCGCCGCACGCTGTTTTTCATCGATTTCAGCGAGCGCCTGTTCCGTCGAGCGCAACTCGGCGGCGACGGCTTCCATCGCGGCCTGCTTATCGGCCATTTGATGCTCGAGCTGCAGTACTTCCGCGTCGAGGGCACGCAGCTCGCGCTTCATGCCTAGGGGGCCGACTTCGTCGGGTCGGCCGCCGGTGACCATGCGCCCCTGGTAGCAGGTGCCGTCGGGAGTGACAAAAGCGTATTGGGAATTTTCCTTCGACAATTTTTCAGCGGCTGCCGCGCTGTCGGTTAAATAAACGGAGCGAAGCCTCGGAAGAAATTGCTTGGCCGCAGCGCCCAGCGGATCGCGGAAGCCTACGAGCTTGTCGAGACGCGAGATGACCCCGTCTTCGGGGCGGAAATTGACGACGGGCTCGTATTCGGAGGAGAGACGCAGGTTGCGGAGGGAGTCGACGAAGAATGTTGCGCGGCCGCCCACTTCATCGCGGAGCATGGAGACGCCGGCGCGCGCGTGGTCATAGGTTTCGACGACGACGTATTCGAGTTCGTCACGCAGGTACTGCTCGATGGCGGTTTCATGCTGCTCTTCGACCTCAGCGTAATCGGCGAGCACGCCGACGGCGCGGAAATCGTGGCTGCTGCCGCGCTCGTTGGCGGCAAAAAGTTTCTGCACCGCGTCTGCGGTGTAGGAACGGTCGTTTAAGATTTGCGTCAGAGTGGAATGACGCGCGCGAACTCCGGCAAGAGAATCGCGAAGCGCGCCGGCCTCTTTCGATATGGCGTCGCGCTGCTCGCGGAATCCGGCCATCTTCGATTGAAGCTCCGAGGCGGTTTGTTTGAGCGCGTTGAGCTGACTGGTGGCGGATTCATGATCGAACGCAGCGCTCTCGGCATCGTCGCGGGCGCGCATGGAAGTTTCCAACAAGTCGTGTTCGTTGGCTTCAAGCTTTCTGAGCGCTTCGGCCTGATGTACGAGGGCCTCTTCGGCTTGTTTCTGCTCGCCATGCAGGCGCAGCAGGCTTTCGCCGGCTTCCGATGAGGAGCGTCGCAGCGCTTCGATGCGTGTTTCGGATTCGGAAATCTGTGTGGCGCGAGACTCGGCGCGTTTGGCGAGATCCTCGACGCGAGCGGTCAAAATGCCGGACTCTTCGCGCAGCATGGTAACCGCTTGAATCTGCGAAGCACTGCGTGCTTCCCATTCGACGGCTTGCGCGGTGGCTTGCGCGAGCTCTGTGTTGACTTGGGCGTGACGCCCCGCGAGTTCCGCGGCGCGCTGGCGGTTGAAGGCGATGCGGTTTTCGTTGCGATCGACTTCAAGCGCCGTCAGATTCAAGACATTCTGGTTCTGGCGGATTTCGGCGTCGAGTTCGTAAATGCGCTGATTGAGACGGTCCTGCTCGCCTTCCTGCTGCTGGATGGCGGTGGCGCGCTCCAATTCGGCGGCGCTCAATTCTTCAAGCTGCTTGGAGACGCGCTCGGCTTCGGAGTCCAGTTCACGCGCTTTGCCCGCCAGCATCTGGCGAACGATGCCGCGCATCTGCTCGCGGATTTCGGAGTAGCGGCGGGCCTTGGCGGCCTGGCGCTTCAGGGAACCAAGCTGCTTCTCGACTTCCACAACGATGTCGTTTACGCGGGAGAGATTGACCTTGGAAGATTCCAGCTTCGCTTCGGCGAGGCGCTTCTTGGTCTTGAATTTCGTTACGCCGGCGGCTTCTTCGATAATGGCGCGGCGCTCCATGGGCTTGGTGGAAAGGATCAAGCCGATGCGGCCCTGTTCGATGATGGCGTAAGAATCTGGGCCGAGGCCGACGCCCATGAACATTTCCTGGATGTCGCGGAGCCTGCCGACGCGGCCGTTGATGAGGTATTCGCTCTGGCCGGAGCGATAGAGGCGGCGGCTGACGACGACTTCGCCGGGCTTCATGGCTAGCACCGGCTTATCGGCCGACTTCTTCTTGCGTTTGAATTTGCCACCCGGTTCAGCGGGGGATAGCGCTGAACCGTCGGCTCCTGCTTCTTGCGACCCAGGGGGCTGCGCGGGGTCAAGCGAGAGAATTTCGGTCGTAGATTCGGTCAAGCCGGAGATTTCGGAGTTCTCGCTAAGCAACTCCGGAGAATCCATTGCGGATTCGGACGCAGCGCTTTCCATGACGAAGCGGGCGGCTTCGGCCAGCTCGGGATCTTCCATGGTGATGGTGACTTCAGCGAGGCCCAGCGGCGGACGCTTGGTGGTGCCATTAAAAATGCAATCGGCCATGCGCTCAGCACGGAGGGATTTGTGACTTTGTTCGCCGAGGACCCAGGAGATGGCGTCAACCACATTGGATTTACCGCAGCCGTTCGGACCGACGATGCAGGTCGTGCCAGACCCGCTAAACGTGACGACGGTGCGTTCGCAAAACGACTTAAAGCCAACAATTTCGACTTTTCGCAGCTTCAGCAAGATGTCCCCTTTTGGTCGTTAAACTACTCCACGGCTGCCAGCACGAAACTAGAATGCAACTCGCAAACTGCAAGAGCCAGCCATTCGTTACAGCTTGGGCAAAAAACCGCGAAGAGAGACGACCTTTCGTTCCTCGAGGGGAGGGTCTTTGGAGCGACAGGTCAACCCTACACGGGTCGCCTGTCAAAACGTTTGGCAGGTTCTCAGTCAGAGGCCCAGCCGCCTGGCGCAAGGATGGCGGTACGGGAGAAAACGATAACATGATGTGTAGCGCGTGTAAAGGCCTACGCTACCGGTTGTGGTCCAACTCTCACCATCACAATGCTCGTTCTTGCGAGACTCACCGAGTTAGAATGCCACTCGTCCCAAACGATCCTATGTCATTCACCCGGCTCAAAGAC
>Ga0209415_10015633_pt1 | contig 12281 bp, 10 predicted proteins | sample PeaSoiSIISIP2007_FD_187696 | JGI IMG/M metagenome (GOLD analysis project Ga0209415, IMG submission 187696) | Peat soil microbial communities from Weissenstadt, Germany - SII-SIP-2007 (SPAdes) (version 2) | ecosystem: Environmental > Terrestrial > Soil > Wetlands > Peat | place: Germany... | reverse complement strand
CTGTTCCGGCGCCGCGGCGAGGTGGACCGGGCGATCCGCATCCACCAGAACCTGATGACGCGCACCGAGCTCGATCCGGTGCACCGCGAGCAGGCGAGTTATGCGCTGGCGCAGGACTACCTGCGCGCCGGCGTCTACGACCGCGCCGAAAAGCTGCTGCTGACGCTGTCGGAGGCGGGCGCCTACCGGATCGCGGCACTGCGCGACCTCACCAAGGTCTACGAGACCGAGCGCGACTGGGAGCGCGCGATCGAGATCCACCGCGAACTCGCGCGGGTCGCCAATCCGCCGCAGCCGTCGGCAATTGCGCACTACTGGTGCGAGCTCGCGACGCTGGCGATGCAGCAGCAGGACTACGCGACCGCGGCGCGCCACCTGCGCGCGGCGCGTGCCGAGCAGCGCCGCTTTCCACGCGGTGCGCTGCTGCAGGCGGATCTGGCGATCGCGCTCGGCGATCCGGGGCGGGCGCTCAGGTTTCTAAAGCCGGTCGCCGTGCGCCAGCCGGCGCTGGCTGCGGAGGTACTGCCGCGGCTGGTCAGCGCGCTGCGCGCCGCCGGACGCGAAGGTGAGCTCGCGGCGACCTTCGCCGAACTCGCGCGCGCGGGGCGCGAGGTGGCCGACGCACTCGCCTACGCCGCGATCCTCGCCGGCCAGCTCGACACGCCGGAGCTGCTGGCGCTCGCGCGCGACTACGTCAGCCGGGAGCCGACAGTCGCCGAGATGGTCGAGGCGCTGCTGCCGCCCGGGACCGCGCCCGACGAGCCGGTACTCCGGCGGCTGTGCGCGGCGCTCAAACGCCAGGCGCTGCGCGCGCCGCGGTTTCGCTGCGGCGAATGCGGGTTCTCGAGCACCGGGTTCTTCTGGCAGTGCCCGGGCTGCAAGAGTTGGGACACCTTGAAGCCGCTGTCGCCGACCGAACTGGTCGCGCCCCTCGCGACCCGCCGCGGACGCTGACCGCGCCGCGACGCGCCGCACACCTTTGGCTCCTGCTGCTCGGGTATTATCCGCACAGCATCTGGAAGGTCCCCATGCCGTCGAAGACAATGCCCGTCCGCACCGTCGTGTTCCCCGTCGCCGGCCGCGGCACGCGCTTCCTGCCCGCGACCAAGGCGAGCCCGAAGGAGATGTTGCCGATCGTCGACAAGCCGCTGATCCAGTACGCTGCCGAGGAGGCGCTCGCCGCCGGCGCCACGCAGCTGGTGTTCGTCACCGGCAGCAGCAAGCGCGCGATCGAGGACCATTTCGATTCCGCCCCGGAACTCGAGGCCGCGCTCGAGGCGCAGGGCAAGGGCGAGCTGCTCGAGTCACTGCGCAGCATCGTGCCGTCCTCGGCAACCTGCATCTACATCCGCCAGCCCGCGCCGCTGGGACTCGGCCACGCGGTGCTCTGCGCCCGCCCGGTGGTCGGCAGCGAGCCGTTCTTCGTGCACCTGGCGGACGACCTGATCGACGCCACCGTGCCGTGCCTCAAGCAGATGGCTGCCGTCTACGCCGAATACGGCGGCAGCGTGCTCGGCGTGCAGACGGTGGAGCGGCGCGAGACCAACCGCTACGGAATCGTCGCGACCGAGCCGGTCAGCGCCCGCGTGTCGCGTGTGCTGAAGATCGTCGAGAAGCCCGCGCCTGAGCAGGCGCCGTCGACCCTTGCCGTCGTCGGCCGCTACCTGCTGAGCCCGACCGTGTTCGACAAGCTCGAGAGGGTAGGCCGCGGCGCGGGCGGTGAGATTCAGCTGACCGACGGCATAGCCGCGCTGCTGCTCGAGGAGTCCGTGTACGCGTATGCCTTCGAGGGCAAGCGCTACGACTGCGGCAGCAAGCTCGGCTACCTCGAGGCAACCGTCGAGTATGGCCTCAAGCACGCCCAGCTCGGCGAGGAGTTCGCCAACATCCTGGCACGGTTGTTGGGCGACCGGCTGCGCCGCCGCTGACGGCCCGCCAGTCGGCTTAGCGCGTCAGCAGCTCCGCGGCCTTCTCCGCGATCATGATGGTCGGCGCATTGGTGTTGCCGCTGACAAGTCGCGGCATCACCGAGGCGTCGACCACCGACAGTCCCGTCGCGCCCCGAACCCGCAGCGCTGGGTCGACGACGGCGCCGGCATCGGTGCCCATCCGGCAGGTGCAGGAGGGGTGGTAGATCGTCTCCGCCTTGGCGCGGATCGCGGCCAGCAACTCGGCGTCCGACTGGGCGGCGCTTCCGGGGAACACCTCGACGCCGCGGTGCGGCGCGAACGGTGGCGCGGCGAAAATCTGCCGCGCGACGCGAATGCCCTCGATCAGCGTCGCCGCATCGCCCGGCGCCGACAGGTAGTTCGCGTGAATACGCGGCGGCGCAGTCGGGTCGGCCGAGGCGAGGCGAATCGCGCCGCGGCTCGCCGGCCTGAGCACGCACGAGTGCAGCGTGAATCCGTGCCCCGGCATCCGGTTGCGCCCGTGATCGTCGAGCTGCGCCGGTACGAAGTGCAGCTGCACGTCGGGACGCTCGTCCGGTGCGAGTCGGGTCCTGACGAATCCGCCTGCCTCGGCGACGTTGGAGCTGCCGGGACCGCTGTGGGTCAGGTAGTACCGCAAACCGACCAGCGCCTCTTCGAACAGCGAGAAGTCGTAGCTGATGCGGCTGAGCGCCTTGTAGAGCGTGCAGAAGTCGAGGTGGTCCTGCAGGTTGGCGCCCACCCCGGGCAGGTCGATCCGCACGGTGATACCCAGGCGCTCGAGGTCGGCCGCCGGCCCGATACCCGACAGCAGCAGCAGCTGCGGCGAGTTGATCGCGCCGCCCGCCAGCGTAACGGCTCCGGCGTGGACGGTGTGACGGACGCCGCGCTGCGAGAATTCCGCGCCCGTGACCCGTGTACCGTCGAACAGCAGCCGCGTTGCCAGTGCGCGCGTCTTCAGCATGAGGTTCGGTCGGCCGAGCACCGGATGAAGATACGCATCCACGGCGCTGCAGCGCCGGCCCTGCCGCTGCGTGACCTGGTACCAGCCGACGCCGGTCTGTCGCGCGCCGTTGAAATCGGGGTTGTCCGGGTAGCCCGCTGCGCGTGCGGCATCGAGGAACACCTGCGACAGCGGGTTCTTGTAGCGCAAGTCCGAGACCGTGAGCGGCCCGCCGACGCCGTGGAATGAGTCGGCGCCGCGCGCCTGGTCCTCGGCGCGACGGAAGAACGGCAGGACCTCCTCCCAGCTCCAGCCGCTCGCCCCGAGCGCTGCCCAGCCGTCGTAGTCCTCGCGCTGGCCGCGGGCGTAGCACATCGCGTTGATCGAGCTCGAGCCACCGAGCACGCGGCCGCGGGGCCACCACAGCCGCCGGCCGTTGAGCTCCGCCTCAGGCTCGGTGTAGTAGTCCCAGTTGACGGACAGGATCGACACCAGCCGGGCGATTCCGGCCGGCATGTGGATGAAGGGATGCCAGTCGCGGCCACCCGCCTCGAGCAGCAGCACTTGCCGGGTCGGATCTTCCGACAGCCGGTGGGCGAGGACCGAGCCCGCGGAGCCGGCGCCGATGATCAGGTGGTCGACGCTGTGCATCGCGGTTCTCCCCGGAATGGGTCCGGCGCGCCGGCGTAGAGCCGCTCGAGCAACTCGCTCTCGCGCGCCTTCACCGTGGCCATGAATTCTCCCGCACCGCCGAGCTGGCGGAAAGCGTGGTAGCCGCAGTCCAGAAAATCCTGCAGCGCGCCGAATCCGGCCGCTCGGGCCGGCGCGCGCGACAGCGCGAGCAGCGCGCCGACGGTCCGTCGGCCGAGCCAGCGATCGAGTGCTGCGCCGATGCCGACGATCATCTCGATCTGCCGCTCGCGCTCGGGGCGCCGGCCGAGAGCCCGGTAGGCGCGCGCGTAGCTTTCGGCCGTGATCGGCTCGCCGGTGGGGAGCAAGCGTGCGAGCCCGGCGTCGAGCGAGCGCGTCAGCATCTCGAGCGCCAGCGCCTGTTCGAGCACCGCGAGCGCCGCCGCCGGCAGCGCCCGCTCGAACGTCCCTGCGGCCCGCGCGAGCTGCTGGTCGCGCGGCCCGGGATCCAGGTCGCCGTAGAGTTCGCCAAGGAAGAACGCGGTCGCCGCGTGGTAGCGCTCGCTGGCCACCAGATCCCGGTAGGTCGCGGCCAGCCGGTTGCGTTGCCAGGCCCGCAGGCGGGGCAGGGTGGAGCGTAAGCCCGGGTCCGCGGCCTCGCCTGACCGCTGTGCGCGACTTTCCGCGAGCAGCTCGGCGAGGCGCGGCACGATGGCGATCGGCGCCCGCTACAGCAGCGCTTCGAGCTCGTCGAGGCTCGCGGCCAGACGGCTCGTCATCGTGCCGAAGCGACGCTGCCGTTCGTGGACCGCACCACGGAACGTGCGCGTCCCGTCCGCGAGCACCTCCGGACGCAGGCGCAGCCCGTGGCGGGCGAGCAGCGGCGCCAGCTGACGCGCATGCCGCGCGAGGTCCCGGCGCGTGCGCTGGTAGCTGTGCTCGACCAGCCGGCGACGGTCGGAGTACTTGAACACGTTGACGAAGAACATCTCCTCGTCGGAGCGGTCCGGCTGGAACAGCAGCATGTCGCTCGTCGGATAGCGGCCGCGGTAGGCGGCGAACCCGACCTGCATGCGCGAGGAGATGAGCGCCCGAAACGTCTGGTTGAGCACGTGCGGCAGGCCGAAGCGGGCGAGGTCGGTGCTCCGCCGGCCGCTCGCGTAGGCATCGAAGGCCACGAGCGGATTCACGCAAATGACGAGGCTGGCGCCGTCCTCGAGCGCGACTGAGGCGTGCATGGTCCTGAGCAGCGCGCCGTCGACGTAGGTATGGCCTTCGATATCGACCGGCGGGTACAGGCCGGGCAGCGCCGTGCTGGCGCGAATCGCGAGCGAGATCGGCACGTGGTCGAGCGGCGGTGCACCGAAGCGGGCCTCGGTACCGCCGTCGAGGTCGGTGGCGATCACGTAGAGCGGGTGCGGGAGCTTGCGGAAGTCGTTGGTCCGTCCGTGGTGCGACATGAAGCGCGCCAGGAAGTCCGTGAACGGCCGGTTGTCGAGCATCCCGGTCGGCAGCAGTCGACCGAGCGGCTCGAGCGCCGCGGCCCACGCCCCGTTGCGCGGGGCGGTCAGGTACTGCCGCAGCACGGCGGTGATCAGGCCGGGCGCCCCGCGCGCGCGCTCAAAATACTCGCGAAACGCCGGCTGCAGGAAGAGGCCAGGAGACACCGGGTACTCGAGGGCGGCGTTCTCGATGAACACGACCCCGATGTCGGCGGTGTCGAAGCCATTGACCAGTCCGGCTGCGATCATTGCGCCGGAGCTGACGCCGACGTAGGTGTCGAGGTTCGTGAGGTCCAGCCCCTCGCAGGCCTCACCCAGTGCGTGCAGCACCCCGAGCTCGTAGAACGCGCCCAGCGGGCCGCCGCCAGCGAGCGCGAGGCCGAGACGCGGATCCGCGTGCCGCCGGGGCCGCGGCGCCGGCTGCAACGTCAGCACGGGGGCTCGTTACGCGGCGGCTCGTGCCGGCGCTGCCCGCTTGCTTGCGGGCCGACGCCGGGCAGCCTTCTGCCGCGCCTTGGCCAGCGAGGCGACGTTGCTGTTGAGCGCATCGATCCTTTTCGTCAGCGCTTTGACCTCGGCCGCGGTCGGCACGCCAACCTGGTGCAGCACCCGCTGGACGCGGCCCTGGAACAGCTTTTCGAGGTTGTCCCAGGTCTCGGTCGCCTGGTCGCGAGTTCCCTGCATCCGCTCCGCCACGGCGCTCTGTACCGTCGCAATCGCCTCGCGCAGCGACTTCTCGGCATGCGTGCGGCTGCGGTTGATGAAGTCGGCACCGTCGACGATCAGCGCCTCGAACGCCCGCGGGCCGTCCTTCTGCGCCTGCGCCAGCGCTCCCATGCCGGCGAGCCAGATCTGGTGGACCGCATCGACGAGCGTGACCTCGCTCTTGCGCGCGCGGCGCGCCTTGCTGCCTCGGGCGAGTTTGCGAGCCTTCCTTACTGCCATTGCCATCTCCTTGCGCGGCCCGCGGATTCCCGCGGAGCCTCTGGTTCCACCTGTCTCCACGACAATTATCCATGTGCTGCGCCAGAAACCGATTCCGTAGTTGCCGTAGGCATGCGACCGGCCTTGGTCTCGCGCCGGCGCGGGCGATCACGCCGCAGGCTGCGGGGGGTTACCGGGGCCGCGCGCCCGCGCCGCTCCCGCCCGAGGCAGCCGTGGTGCGCGCATGTGCGCGATTCCGAGCACAGTGAGCAGCAGCAGGCGCTCGAACTCATCGCCGAAGCCGTCGACAATCGCGTGCGGCGACGGCACGAGGCCGCGGTCGGCGATGACGGCGAACTGCAGCTCGCCTGCATAGCTGAACAAGCTGATGCCGAGCCCGATCGTGCCGCTCTGCGGCACGCAGAAGTGCATCTCGCTGATCAGCCGGTCGCACAGGTAGATGGGCCGCGGCGGTCCGGGCACGTTGGTGATCACCGCCGAGGCCTTGCCGCTCAGCATGTCGATGACCAGCGTTTCGACGGCCGCCGGCAGATGACCGAGCGCCGTCAGCGTCACGAACGCGGCCGCGGCCTGCGGCGAGCCCTTCAGTGCCTGCATCGCCTCGCGGACCGCATACAGCCGCTTGAGCGGATGGGCAATGCCGATCGGCAAGGACAGCACGACCAGGCCGAAACGATTGCCGAGCGAGGCCGGCTCGTCGGCGAGCCGCAGGTTGACGGGCAGTGTCGCCCGCAGCGTGCGTCCCCTGGTGTCATAGCCGCGGCGGCGCAGGTACCGGCCGAGGGCGCCGGCGATCACCGCGATCAGCACGTCATTCACGGTGCAGCCGAGGGCGCGCGCAACAGTGCGCACCTCGTGCAGCGGCAGCGGCTTGCTCCACGCAACGGATTTCAGGGCGCCGAGCGGGCCCTTGAGCGGGCTCGGCGGATCATCCGGCAGCGCCGCGACACTGGCGAGCTCGGCAGCCATGCCGGCGGCGTGGCGCGCCTCGCCGAGGGCCTCGCGCGGGTGCAGCACCTGCTTCAATCCCGCCTCGACGAGCGAGGTGCCGCCGGCGATCGCCCCGCCGAGCCACGTCGCGGCCGGCGCGATCAGCGCCGACAGCCACGGCGCGAGTGCCTCGTCTGCCTGGCGCGGATCCTCGGCCGTGGGCTCCGGAGGCGCGAGCGGCGCGCCGGGTGCCGCGGTCGTCAGGCCCAGGATGAGCTTCACGAGCGCGATGCCGTCCGCGTAGCAGTGGTGGATGCGCTCGATGATCGCGCTCCCCTTGCCATAGCGGGGCACGAGGTCGAAGCGCCACATCGGCCGACGCGGATCGAGTCCCTGGCTCGCGAGTTCCGCGACCAGCTGCTCGAGGGCGGCCTGGGAGCCGTCTGCGGGCAGGGACAGCGTCCCGACGTGCGCGTCGAGCTCGAAATACGGATCCTCGACCCAGGTCCCGCCCACCGCCTCCTCGACCGGGACGGCCCGGAAGCGCTCGTGGATCAGCCAGCGCTCGGCGATTAGGCGCTTGAGTTCCTCGAGCGTCAGGCGCTCGGCGAGCACGATGACCCCGACGATCACCATCGAGTTCGTGCGCCGCTCCATCCGCAGGTAGGCGGCATCGACTCCCGCCATCCGGCGGCGCGCGGGGATCACGGCGCGACTTCCGGGCCGGGAGGGCGACGCGCCCGGGCCGGCGCGCCCCGGCACAGGCTCGACACGAGGCCTTGGCTCCCCGAGTGCGCTAACCTGCACACACTGTGGGCGGGGGGAGCGGGGCGATGCGCTATTTCGTGACCGGCGGCACCGGCTTTATTGGGCGGCGCCTGATTGCGGCGCTCGGCCAGCGCGGCACGGTTCACGTGCTCGTGCGGCCGGGCTCGCAGGGCCGCTTTGAGGCCCTGCGGCAGAGCGCGGGCGTTGATCCGTCGCGCCTCGTGGCGGTCGAGGGCGACCTCGCACGCGAGGGTCTCGGAATTCCGGCGGCGACGCTCGCCGCGCTCAAGGGACAGATCGACCACGTCTTTCACCTCGGCGCAGTCTACGACCTGACGGCGAGCGATGCCCTGACCAGCGCGGCCAACATTGCCGGCACGCAGCACGTGCTCGATTTTGCAGCGGCGGTACAGGCCCGGTGCTTCCATCACATGAGCTCGATCGTGGCGGCCGGGCTATACCCGGGCACATTCACGGAAGCCATGTTCGAGCAGGCGACCGGGCTTGAGCATCCGTATTTTCGTACCAAGCACGAGGCCGAGCGCCTGGTCCGGGCCGAGAGGCGGGTCCCGTGGCGGATCTACCGGCCCGCAATGGTCGTCGGCGACTCGACAACCGGCGTGATCGATAAGATCGACGGGCCGTACTACCTGTTCAAGCTGCTGCAGAAGCTGCGGACAGGCTGGCCGAGCTGGCTGCCGGTCATCGGCTTCGAGGGCGGCTGGATCAACCTGGTGCCGGTCGATTTCGTGGTGCACGCGCTGGTGCACCTCGCACATCTTCCCGGCCACGATGGCGAGTGCTTCCACCTGACCGATCCGCGTCCGCGGCGGCTCGGCGAGACGCTGAACGTATTCGCCAAGGCGGCGCATGCGCCGCAGGCGTCAATCCGCCTCGAGCCGCACCTGCTCGAGCAGCTGCCGCCGGCGGTCATGGCCGCGGTGTTCGGATCGGAACCGGCGATGCGGATTGTCGACGAACTGCTCGCCGGGCTCAGGATACCGCGCGAGGTGCTCGAGTTCCTCAACTACCCGACCCGCTTCGACTGCAAGGCGACCGAGGCGCTATTGGCGCCGGCCGGTATCCGCGTGCCGCCGCTCGAGGACTACGCGTGGCGGCTGTGGGACTACTGGGAGCGGCACCTGGACCCTGACCTGTCGCTCGATCGAAGCCTCGGCGGTGCGGTGCGCGGCAAGATGGTGCTGATCACCGGCAGCTCCTCGGGCATCGGCCGGGCGACCGCGCTGCGGATCGCGGACTCGGGCGGAACGGTGCTGCTGGTCGCCCGCAACGTCGAGCGGCTCGCCGAGGTGCGCGAGGCGGTCGCGGCGCAGGGCGGGGTCGCGCACAGCTATCCCTGCGATCTGACGGACCCGGCCGCGTGCGCCGCGCTGGTCAAGCGCATCCTCGCCGAGCACGGACGGGTCGACGTGCTGATCAACAACGCCGGGAGGTCGATTCGCCGCGGCGTCGCGCTCTCCTATGACCGCTTCCATGACTACGAGCGCACGATGCAGCTCAACTACTTCGCCGCCGTGCGTTTGACGCTCGCCCTGTTGCCGAGCATGGTCGCCCGCGGCGAGGGCCACATCATCAGCATCTCGTCGATCGGCGTGCTGGTCAACGCTCCGCGGTTCTCGGCCTACGTTGCCTCGAAGGCGGCTCTCGAGGGATTCACCCGCTGCGCGGCGGCGGAGTTCGCCGACCAGGGCGTGGCGTTCACAGTCATCAACATGCCGCTGGTCCGGACCCCGATGATCGCGCCGACGCGGATGTACGAAAAAATGCCGACGATCGGGGCCGAGGACGCGGCGGACCTGATTGCCGAGGCGATCATCCGGCGCCCGCAGCGGTTGGCGACGCGCCTCGGGCTGTTTGCCCAGTGGATCTCGCTGCTGGCGCCGAAGCTCGGTGCGCTCACGATGAGCACGGCATACAGGATGTTCCCGGAATCGGCGCCCACTGACAGTGGCGAGGCACGGCCGACCCGCGAGGCACTGGCCTTCGCACGGCTGCTACGTGGCGTGCACTGGTAGTAGCGACGCTCTGGCCGGCGGGCGCGGCGCGCCGGCCGCGTCAGTCGCGGGCGCCAAAACTCTCGGTCGTGTAGCGGTAGGCGCGAATCCGCGGCGACCAGAAGCCCGGTGGCCAGCCGGCTTTCTGCTTGAGCTGTCCGACGAACATCTGCGCCTCGGGTAGCTGGTCCCAGACGGCAGGCAGGAACGTGGCGCGCGTGGCGTCGAGTTCGAGTACAAGACCATCGGTATGCGGCCGCAGCGACGCGAGCAGCTTGCGCTCGCTGTCGGCCGGCAGGGGTTCGAGCGGGCTCAGGACCGAGATCTGCAGGTCGACATTCGGGTACTCGGCGCGGGCCAGCGGCGGAAAACGCGGATCCGAGAACGCCGAGGCCCAGGCGTTGTGCCAGACGTCCTCGGCGATCGACCGCGTCGCATGCAGCGATCCGCAGCAGCCACGCAGTATCCCCTCTATCTTCAGCGTCGCGAAACTCGCGCGCTCGATGTTGAGCCCGGGGTCGATGTCAGGGTCCGGCCATGGCAGCAGCCGCTGCTCCGCCAGCCCGCGCTCGATCGACTCGCGGCCGAGACCGAGCAGCGTCTGCCGCTGGCGGGTGTCAAGCGCCATGGACAGCGAACGCGCCGTAGCCGACGACACGGGTGCGGTCGCCCGCGGTGTCACCGGAATTCAAACGGGCGATCTCATCGACCGCAAGGCCAAGCTCACGCGCCCGGGCCAGCAGGCCGTTGATTGCGACCGCGCCGCAGGCTTGTTCGCCCGACAGGCGGGTCTGGCGCGCGACGATTGCGGCGGCCGTCTGCGCGTCGAGCTGCCGGGCGGCATCGTACGGGTGATAGTGGCTGAGGTCGGAACTCGCGAGCACTAGGGTTTCAGGGCCGCCCCAGACGTCGGTCAGCACCGACGCCACGTACTGTGCGGACGCAATTCCTGCCAGCAGCGGGATCAGCGTGAACTCCTCCAGCACCGCCTGCAGGAACGGCAACTGCACCTCGATGCAGTGCTCCAGTTCATGCGGCCCATCCGCCACGAGTACATCGCCTCGCCCCGCGAGCTTCGCCTTGCCGGCGACGTCGATGCGGATCTGGCCGAGCGGCGTCGCGAACGCTTCCGCCTCGGGTATCGCGATTCCGTGGAAATATGCACGGTGGCTGGGTCCGATGACCACGACCTTGGAGATCTCGCTGCGCCTCGTCACGAGCGGGGCATACGCGGCAGCGGCAACCGTTCCCGAATAGACATAGCCCGCGTGCGGCACGATTAGCGCCTTCGCCGGCGGGGCGGGACGCTGAGCGGCCGAGGCGTGCTGCAGCAGCGTCGCCAGCGCGGCCCGCAGGGTGGAGGCCGTGCCCGGGTAGAATGTGCCGGCGACCGCGGGTTCCCGCACTCTTGCATTTGGCGAACGACGACCCATCATCTTGCCTATATAGAGCCAGCTCAGCCGATGTTCAACCCCAGCTACCCGACGCGCCACTGGCACCGCCTCGACGACGGCCGCGTGCAATGCGACGTCTGCCCGCGCGCCTGCAAGATGCACGACGGACAGCGAGGGCTATGTTTCGTGCGCGGCGTCGAGGACGGCGAGGTGCGCCTGTATACCTACGGGCGTTCAAGCGGGTTCTGCGTCGATCCGATCGAGAAAAAGCCGCTGAACCACTTTCTGCCTGGCACGCCGGTGCTGTCGTTCGGTACGGCGGGCTGTAACCTGGCCTGCAAGTTCTGCCAGAACTGGGACATGAGCAAGTCGCGGGAGATGGACACACTCGCCGACCGGGCGAGCCCCGAAATGCTGGCCGACGCGGCCGCACGCCTCGGTTGCGCGAGCGTCGCCTACACGTACAACGACCCGACCATCTTCATGGAATATGCGCAGGATGTCGCCCTCGCGTGCCGTGCGCGCGGCATCCGCAACGTCGCCGTGACCGCCGGCTACATCAGTCCGGCGCCTCGCGCCGAGCTTTATGCGTGCATGGATGCCGCCAATGTGGATCTGAAGGCCTTCAGCGAGCGCTTCTACCGCAAGATCTGCGGCGGGGAACTGGGGGCAGTGCTCGACACGCTCGAGTACCTCAAGCGCGAAACCAAGGTGTGGTTCGAGATCACCACGCTCGTGATCCCCGGCGAGAATGATTCGGAAGCCGAGCTCGATGAGATGACCCAGTGGATCGTGACCAAGCTCGGTCCCGACGTGCCGCTGCACTTTTCGGCCTTTCACCCAGACTGGAAGATGCTCGACACTCCACCGACGCCGCCGGCGACGTTGACGCGCGCCCGGGCGATCGCCATGCGCAACGGGCTGCGCTACGTGTACACCGGCAATGTGCACGACCGGCAGGGCGCGAGCACCTACTGTCACGGTTGCGGTGCGCGGGTGATCGAGCGGGACTGGTACGACCTCGGCGAGTGGCAGCTCGATTCGTCGGGTGCGTGCCTGCTGTGCGGGACGCAGCTGCCCGGGGTGTTCAGCGGTGCGCCCGGGACCTGGGGGGCCAAGCGCCTGCCGGTGCGTCTGACTTGTCAGAGCGGTATGGCGGTCGGTGGCTGACTGATCACCGAGGCACCGCGCTCGGTGCCGCCACTTGAGTCTCAACGGCCGGCGAC
>Ga0209415_10015632_pt1 | contig 12281 bp, 7 predicted proteins | sample PeaSoiSIISIP2007_FD_187696 | JGI IMG/M metagenome (GOLD analysis project Ga0209415, IMG submission 187696) | Peat soil microbial communities from Weissenstadt, Germany - SII-SIP-2007 (SPAdes) (version 2) | ecosystem: Environmental > Terrestrial > Soil > Wetlands > Peat | place: Germany... | reverse complement strand
CCTAAATCGTCTCGTAGCGCTGGCCTTTAGGCCAGCACTTGCCGACCCTTCGCTTCGCTCAGGGCAGGCTCTAAAGGTCGGCGCTACCTTCGAATTAGGAACTACCCACGCCCACAGCAGGGTTGCTGCTGCCGCAAAGTGTGAGAGAATCTTCTGTAGGGTGGCCCGCGTGGCCGCCCTAGTCAGCCACAAGGGGTGCCCCTACAAACCCAACATGAACCGTGAAAAATACTCCCGTCAGATTCTGTTCCCGTCTATCGGCGCCCGCGGGCAGGAAAAGCTTCTCGAATCCAAGGCAGTAATTCTGGGCTGCGGAGCGCTCGGCACTGCCCAGGCCAACGCACTCGCACGTGCGGGCGTGGGAACGCTGCGCATCGTGGATCGCGACTTCGTCGAAGAGTCGAACCTGCAACGCCAGATCCTGTTCGACGAGGCGGACGCCCGCGAGCGAATGCCGAAAGCCATCGCCGCAGCACGCAAGCTGAGCCAGATTAATTCCGAAGTCAAGGTCGAGGGTGTGGTCGAAGACGTACACAACCGGAACATCGAAAAACTCGTCAGCGGCTTCCAGGTGATTTTGGACGCCACGGATAATTTCGAGGCGCGCTACCTCTTGAACGATGTCGCGGTGAAACACGGTCTCCCCTGGATTTACGGCGCCGTGGTGGCCAGCTACGGCATGACTATGACGATCCTTCCCGGGAGCACGGCCTGCCTCGCCTGCCTGTTTCCCAGTCCGCCCGAGGGCGCGCACGAAACATGTGACACGGTGGGCGTGATCAGCCCGGCGGTTTCCTGGGTTGCGGCCATCCAGGTAACGGAGGCGCTCAAGATTCTGCTGGGACGGCGCCAGGAGTTGCACGGAGCGATGCTAGCCTACGATATCTGGAAAAACCAGCTCCAGGAAATCCGTCCGCGCAAAGACCCGCAATGCCGGGTTTGCGGCGCCAAGGAGTTTGCTCACCTCAACCGGACCGGGCCCACGCATACCAGTCTTTGCGGGCGCGACTCCGTGCAGATTCATGCTGCGGCGCCGCGGCAGTTGGATCTTCGAGAGTTGAAGGCCCGCCTCGAGCAATTCGGCCGCGTGCGCGCCAACGACTTCCTGCTCGTCTTCGCCGTCGATGCCTACGAATTGACGGTCTTCTCCGACGGCCGCGCTATCGTGAAAGGCACGCACGACCCCGCTGTGGCGCGCAGCGTTTACGCCAGGTACATCGGAGCATAGGCCGCCGAGTTCTAGCCGACTTTGTGTCACTGTTCAGACCTCGCCGTTCTACCCCCGACGCTTTACTTGGTTTTGGACCAATACGCTGATTCTGCCCTTTTCAGGCCTCGTTTTGTGCTGATTCGTGCTCAAAACGGGCACAATGTGCAGTGTTCTAAGAAGCTTCGTTGCTCTCCGTCAACGCCGGAAGCCTTTGCCGGGCTTGCATCTACCCAATGCCAACTAACCTTCAACCGGTCACAAGGTTCTGATTCGAAGGTCACCCCTGCTTTTCCAGCGTTCCGGAAATATAACCGTCAATCGCTCGCCGATTTACCGGGGATACGTCTTGGAATTTTGCGCCGACGCCAACTTCGGGGGCCTGGTGCCGCACTGTGGCGAGAATTCGTATTGGCCGTTCGTATCCCGGCAACGAGAGCTCCAATTCGATCTCCTGACACCTCGTGAGCCCCTCATAGGGCTCGAGTAGCACTCCTCCGGCGCTGATGTTGCTTGTGGGCAATTCCAGCGAACTGTTGCATGATCGGCACGTTGCGGTCACGCGCAGGGGCAACCGTGTGAAGCGACGCCTCTCTTTCCACATGGCGCTGCGCATGGCCCGAAAGAACTGGACGATGCGCTCCTGGCTGAGCGGCGTGTCGAGGAAGAAATGGATGCCCTCGTGAATGCCGCGCCGCACGGTCTTCGTGTCATTCTCTGCCGTCAACATCACGATGGGAATGGTGGCTCTTGATCGCCGGATGACGCGAGCGAGTTCAATCGCATCCAGTTGCTGGCTCCGAGCCCCGAGAAACACCAGGTGGAGTTTGCGCGCTTGGGCAAGCATTGCAGCTTCGCGATAGTCGGATTCCACGACCTCGCAGCCCAAGGGCTCCAGACACGCCTTCGCCAGGCTCAAGACCGGTAGTTCTTCATCGACGACCATCACCGTAAATGCCATAATCCCTACTTCTTAGCCATCGGCAATTTGGTGCTGGGAGATGAGCGAAAGTCGGCGCGTTATCACTGGCAGGCTGCCCAGGCCAGCGGTTCCATGAATTGCGTAGGGGCGGCCCCGGATAGAGCCAATACGCACGCCCTCCAAACAGTGCGCGCCGGCCGTGTTACAGGCCAATCTCGAAGGTTCGGACGCGCCACGGCTGAAGCGAGAAGTTCAGCTTACCGGCGCTCAGGGAAACCTCAGCCGTCTTTTCGCCAAGAAGGTTGGTCTCTGACGCCGCGGTCATGGGCAGGGCCAACTCGACGGAAGCATCGCCTGTCTTGCCCTCAACCTCGACGAATCGGAGTTCGAACCCTTTTTCATCCTTCGCTCGCAGGACCATCAGGTGCGCACTCGAGGGTTGCACGGTAACGAAGCTTCTGCGCCGCGGCAGGCTTCCGCTCTGCGGCGGGCCGACCACGGTGATCAGTTTCTGGGCGAACTCCTCCGCAGCACGCACGCGCTGGGCATTCGTGAAATTCGGCCTGTGGGGAAGCAAGGCGTGACGGTACTCCGAGTAGCGCGGCCAGCCGTATTCGCCGGTGAAGTACGACTCCCACTCCCGCATGACCAGATTTGAAAAAACGCCCGTACTGTCATGCTTGAAATATTGAGTTCCGGGGTGCAGCACCAGCAGGCCTTCGTCCTTACCCACCAGATCAACGAAGGTGCGGGCTTGGAAGACCTGGCTCTCTGTGGGTTCGATGCCCAGAGGGAAATCGCGGATCACCGAGGCCGGCTGAAACCCCGGCGCGAAGGTCAGCCAGTAACCCTGCTTGATTTCGGCGGGGAAGCGATGGTCCGGCCCCAGCGCGTCGGGTGCGGGCGGGATTTCCGCCAACACCCGGCTGGTGACTTCCACCCAGGGCAGTCCCGCGCAAAGGCTGACGTAAGTCTCGAACTTCAGAAGCGGCCATTGGTGGCTGGTCTTGACGGTGGCGCGCAGCGGCCCCTGCTCAATCCAACGAATCGCCGACTTCGATAGGGTGCGCCAATCCGCTTCCCCGCTCGGAGCGCTGATCTTCTCCGCGCCCTCATAAACCGCCTGCGAAGTCGAGCTGTCGAAGAGCGCAGGGATGGCGGCGGCTTGGCGGTGATACTTCTCCTGGACGAATACACTGCGCAGGCAATAATCCTGATTGGGTGTGCCTTTGAAGATCGGAAAGGCGCCCTTTGCCGCGTCGAGCATCTCCATGCCCGTCCGCTTGTCCACCAGGCTCACGATGGCCCCGTGCTTAGGGCTTAATCTGACGTTCAGAAACTCGTTCTCAAGCTCGAGGTGCGACTCATCAATTCGCAAATCCGTGGCGGGGGGCTTTGCGGCCTCGGGAGTGAATTCGAGATAGTAGGTGTCATATCCGACGCTCGGAACTCCCTCCGCCCGGAAAGCCACGTCGGCAACCACCAGGTTTCCCTGCGGGTCCTTGTCGCTCTTGATGATCTGCGAAGGCATTGCGCGGCCCGCGCGGTCCTTAACCACAATGTCTTTGGCCTTCGCGCGAATCGGGTAGATACGCCCCGTGGTGGCGAGGCCGGTCCGCTCCCAGGCGCAGGGGTTGAACACCGTAACCGCAAGTTCGCCGTGCCTGCCCGCCTCCGAGCCGATTTGGTTAGTCACATAGCCCAGCGACTTGTCGAGGGTTTCTTGAGCCTGCTTCTCGGCGGCGTCGAGATGTGTGTAGCCGATGGCGCCCCAGGTGAAATTGTGATAGTCCTCGATGCGATCCAGCGGCGCCATCCGGTCTCCTTGCCAGCGCGAGAACTCGCACAGCCCCACGTCGTGGCTTTGGGAGGTCAGCAGGTGTTTCCAGGCCTGCTCGAGGGGCCGCGTCTGGTTCTTCGCGCCCAGGCCGGCGGCGACGGCATCGAAGCGTTCCGCCGCCAGTAGCTTCGCCTCCACTTTGCGGTCCATCACTCGCAGTTGGTCGCCGCCCAATCCCCAGGTCAGCAGCTTAGTCCAGGCGTCCATGTTCAGGTAGACCGATTGCAGGGCGCCCCTTCCGTACTCGTCAAGGTAATCTTTCAGAGTGACGAACTCGACCGGAGATTCCTCCGCAAATTTCCTGTATTTCTCGGGAGTCTTCAGGTAGGCAGGCTCATCCGGCGGCTCCCAGCCAAACTCCTCCCAGGTGAAAATGAGCGGCTTGCCGAGAGACTGGAGTTTCTTGAAAGCCTCCGAACCGGCGAGTTGCTTGAGGTCGGGTGAATAGCCGAAAAGCGAATTCTTTGGCGTACTCAGAATCTCGCTGCCGTCCATGCCTTTCCACTTGAAGGCGTTGACTTCGAGGTAAGGAATGCCCGCGCGGCCCCAGGTGTCGACTTGCGCCAGGCTGGCATAGCGGTATCCCGCTCCCAGCGCGATCTGGGGGATTTGCGGATGTGAGAACTCTTCCTCGTCGAGAAAGGTCGCCACCTCATAGTCGAGCGCCTTGCGAATCGTTTCCCGTCCATACGTAAGCTGGCGGATGTTCGATTCGCCGCTGAACATCGTCCCCATGGGTTGCCCGTAAGTGCCCCCGATGATTTCAACTTTGTCTTCCGCAAGGTAGTTTTTGAGCCTGTCGGCGACTTCCGGGAATTTCTCCGCCATCAGCTTGTAAGCGAGGGCGTCCATCTCGAGGCAGGTCTTCACGTGCGGAGCGCGGTCGGCCATTCCCATAGCGTCGATCGCCGACAGCACGCACGACTCGAGGCCCAACTGCCAGCCAATCCCCGTGTAGCTCCAATGGTTGCAGAGCGTCACGCAGATGCCTTGGCTGCTTCCCGCCGCACTGTCAGTTGGCTCGGCGAGAATCCTCGCCGCGGGGAAGAAAATGGCTGCCCCTGCCCCAGTCTTGAGGCTTGCCCCGAGAAAACCCCTGCGCGAAATGCTCTTTCCCATGACAGTGACTCCTTCGGAATGTTGGACTTTTTCGTGGTTGCAATAATGAAGATACACCACAGGGCGGCCGAAAGGCCGCGCTGTGAACTCTGCGTACTCTGAAGTGAATCTGCTTCGGGCTTGCGTATCTCTCGGCGAGCTTCTACTCCCGCTCCCTGTCGTGGCGCGCCGTAATCGTGATGACGGAAAGATTATTTCTTGATTTGCCTTTACTTCCCTGGGCACGAGGCAGTTGAGGCGTCGTTTGGCGCCGCCCCGTGGTCGCGACGAGCGGGGTGTTTCGAACGCCTTTGACGACGGAGGTGCGTCCATCTTCGGCGCGAATCCGTTTTAATGCGGCTGCAACATCCCTCTTGCCGGGAAGCGAAATGCTCTTTCCCTTGCAGTTCTCAACGCAGCTACGGCAGCCAGGGACGCAGTCAAAAGGGCGCGCCACAACAGGTCTGCCCGTGGCTGCGTCCCACTCGAACACCTCAGCGGGGCAGAAGTTGAGGCACTCGAGGTCGAGAAGGCAATCCTCAGATTTGATGGTGGGAAACCACGGCAAGCGCTTTCTCTGGCGGCCAGGCATCGGCTCCTCATTCTCTCCTAACATGAAGGGGAACCGGACCGGTTCCCCGGGCGAGGCGGTCAATGGGGCCTTTCTCTGGGCTGGACACGTTCTCGGAGTTTCTCCGCCAGCCGTTCCAGAATCTCGCTATTCGTCGCGCCTCGAATATCCACCGGCAGAAAATGGTCCTGAGTGAAGCCTGTCTTGCAGAAGAGTTTCTGGAATAGTCTAAGTTGTGCTTCCGCATCGCACGCGCCTACGATGACGAAGGTCTCGGGGTCGTCTTCTGCAGAGCGGAGGGCATCCTCCATAACCCTGTTTCCCCCCATCCCGCAGAGTTGTGGATGCACAACAGCGTAATCGACATCGAGGTCGGATTCGATCTCGAAAGGAAGGGTATTCATGTCCGAATTCTTGAAAGTCGGGGCCAAGCCCTTGCAGTTGCAAATGACCGCTTTGATTCGCATGAGGAAACTGCCTGCCTCTCCCTCTACTCCCAACTTGGGGAGAATGTGTCAAACACGGAGTCAAACTTGGCCAGACCTTGTCCGCTCCTCATCCTGCGAGGAGCAGGAAATACTATCGCTTTTAAAATCAATCAATTTCTGCGCATCCGCCGCCAGTTCTGGGAAAAAAGGGGCAACCTCACTGAGGAGTCTGCCCAATGGGTAATTTAGAAACGGCGCGCGCGAGAGTGAGTAGCAAATTCTATGCCCTTGCCGCTTGGCGCGAACTAACTTCGCGGCCCGCAATATGGCGAGTTGCTGAGAAACCGCTGGTTGCGGGAGGCCCAGCACCGCTTGCAGATCTCCAACGCTTAAGCTCTGCATGCGCAAAAGGTTGACAACACGCAGACGAGTGGTATCCGACAGGGCCTTGAACAGATTAGTAAGCTCTTTAAGAGACAACGACACCTGTATTAGGCAGCACATGTATTGCCATAAATCCGAGTCATTTGCCGCAGCATACGGGTTTATGGTGTCCCCACATTTGCGACACGGCGGTACTGTCCTGGTTTGGGCGTGGTGCCGACCTTTAGAGCCTGCCTTGAGCGGAGCGAAGGGTCGGCAAATGCTGGCCCAAAGTCCAGCGCTACGCTGAAATTAGGACACCACCTACACAGTCTCCCGGTTGATGGTCGAAACCGTTCCCCTTTATACTGCTTTAATCCGTTCGCGAAAGCCAGGACGACGGTGCGTCAGGGCAGAGCCTGTGGCTGCCGACGCGCAACGGTTTGCCGCAATTTCGGCTAGGAGCATCAATCGTAATGATAGAGGAATCCAGGCCCGCCGGCACTATTCGCACCCAGGCAGTGTGCCGGCATTTTCAGATGGGTGACTCGGTGATCCGGGCGGTGGACGGAGTCTCCCTCGAAGTAAGCGGAGGCGAGTTCGTGGCGCTTCTTGGCAGTTCGGGCTCCGGGAAATCGTCTTTGTTGAACTTGATAGCGGGGCTCGACCGGCCGACCTCCGGCACAATTATCGTGAACGGAGAAAACCTGGCCGAGATGTCAAGCGAAGCTCTCTCCCGGTACCGGCGGCACACCGTGGGAATGGTCTTCCAAGCATTCAACCTGGTGGGAACCATGACGTTGCTCGAAAACGTCGAACTACCCATGCGCTTTGCAGAAGCAGAACGCCGAGAACGGTTGGCGCGAGCGCGAGAAGCCTTAGAACGCGTGGGCTTGGGTGGGCGCCTGGCGCATCGCCCAAGCCAACTCTCCGGCGGAGAACAGCAACGCGCGGCGTTGGCGCGCGCCCTCGCTAACCGACCCAGCTTGCTTTTGGCCGACGAACCTACAGGCAACCTCGACAGTCGCACGGGAAGCGGGATCCTGGAGTTGCTGAAGGAGTGCAATCAACAGCTCGGAATGACCCTGGTTATGGTCACTCACGAGCGCACGCTGGCGGAGCGCTACGCCCAGCGCCTGATCTTTTTGGCCGATGGCAAGGTGGTTGACGACCAGACCAACCGCTCTGCCGATTGAGTTAGTTCCCCTCCTCGCGAAGGAGGGGCTAGTGTGCGAGGGCTACGACAGCCGCGGAGCGGCGACAGCAAGTAGCCCACGGCGTAAGCCGTGGGAGCGAGGAGCAACCGTGGGTTATCTTAGCCCCGGAGGGGCGGCAGAAGCTCCCGCAGGATGTCTGTCGCCCCATCCGGGGCTCTGCGTATTAACGTCGCATCCAGTCCCACGGCTCACGCCGTGGGCTACTTGCTTGGGCCCGCTCCGCGGGCTGATTTCACGAACGAACTTCCGTTACGCGACACTAGGGGTGGTTGGCTGGCTTCTGAAATCCGAAGCCACCACCCCCAACCCCTCCTCAAAAGAGGAGGGGAGCCGTTCCTCACTGAAGGAGCTTAGCATTGAAGGCAAACGACTTGGTGGACTTGGCGGCGCGCAACCTTCGCGAATCCTCGCTTCGTAATTCGCTCACCACGCTTGGCATCGGCGTGGGTGTAGCTTCGCTCGTGGCAATGCTCTCGCTGGGAATCGGACTGCAGCAGTTGGCCGACCGCCGCCTTGCGAGGTCCGGTCTTTTTGATACGATCGTCGTCACCTCGGGCCGCAGCCTGCGGGGTTTTGGCCGGGCCGCCAATCGTGAGCAGATGCCTCCCGCGGAGAGCCGGCCTCTTGACGAACAAGCTCGAATCGCGGTGGCGCACCTGCCCAACGTTTTGGAGGCGGTGCCGGACCTGCGCTTCGTCAGCGAAATCGCCTACGAGGGGAAATCGCATCTTACCATGGTGGCCGGCCTGCCGCCCTCCGCGCGTGACAAGGACGCATTTGAGGGCATGCAAGGCAAGTTCTTCTCCTCGGATACGGCCGACGAAGCGATCCTGCAAATCCAGTTCGCGGATGAACTCCTGGGCGTCCGCCCCAGGTTTGACGAAGCAGGCTCGAAGCTGAATGGCCAGACGCAGTCGTTGATTGGGAAGGAACTGACGCTGCGCTACGCAGAGCGCTCAGGAGCGGTGGCGCCTGCCCAACCACAGGCTTCCTCTAACCCTCAGTCCCCGCCCGGCGCGAGCCCCAACAGCGGGACGTTTTCGGTCTTCGAGCGCGAAAAGAAGCTGCACATCGTGGGGATCACCGATCAGGATCCCGAGGGCATGCGCGGCATCGGTGGCGCGCGGGTTTTCGTTCCGCTCCAGATGCTCGAGAACCTGCACGTCATGCTGCCCACTGGCCTGCGCGGCGGCGAAATGGACTTTTCGAATTCGCCGGCTTATCCCAGCCTCAGCGTTCGCGTAAGAAATCCGAGCCAAATCGAGTCGGTGCAGGATGCCATCCGCAAAATGGGCTTCAATACCTTCTCCATTCTCGACGCCACGCGCGGCCTGCGGCGCTTTTTCGCCGTGCTCGACCTCTTTCTTGGCATCTTCGGCAGCCTCGCTCTGGCGGTGGCCGCGCTGGGGATCGTTAACACCCTGGTGATGGCCATCCTCGAGCGCCGGCGTGAGATTGGAATTATGAAGGCCATCGGGGCCAGTGACGGGGATGTGAAGAAGCTTTTCCTTGCCGAGGCCGCCGTGATGGGTTTGGCCGGTGGTGCGTTGGGTGTGGGCCTAGGCTGGGTGATCGGCCGCGTCATCAACGTCGGCACGAATTTCTATCTCCGCCGCCAGAACTTGCCTCCGGAGAACTTATGGGCGGTTCCGTGGTGGCTGGTGGGCGGAGCCATTGCCTTCGCCATCGCGATCAGCATGATTTCCGGACTCTATCCCGCCGCGCGAGCCGCCAAGCTGGATCCCGTGCAAGCTCTTCGCTACGAATAGCCGACCATTGACACAAAAGGCCCGGACCAACTGCGCCGGGCCTTTTGTGAAACAGTTTTGCGAAGGCAGGTGCTCCGCCGTCATCAGTCACTAGACCTTGATGGTAAGAGTCACCGTCGTAGTATGAGTTACGCCCCCGCCCGTGCCGGTTATGGTGATGGTGTGAGACCCGGTGCGGGTGCCGAAGGACACCTTCATCGTCATCGTGGATTTCCCGGAGCCCGAACTGATGCTGGCGGGATTGAAGGTCACTGTCACACCGGCGGGCACGCCTGATGCTGACAAGGAAATCGCTGAGTTGAACCCGCCCGTGGGTGTGGCCGTGATGGTGCTGGTGCCGGAACTGCCCCAGGCTACGGAAACCGCGGTGGGTGACGCACTGAGGCTGAAGTTAGCACTGCCACCTGCGGCCGTCACCGTCAGAGATACGGTGGTGGTTTGTGTGATGGTACCGTTCGGGCCAGTGGCGCTGCCTGTGACCGTGATCGAATAAGTACCCGTGGCGGTAGGTGAGCCCACGGCTATGGTCATCGTCGACGTTCCCGAACCCGGAGCCGCGATCGAACTGGGATTGAAGCTCACGTTCACAGTGCTGGGCTGGCCAGAGGCGCCTAAGGTAATGGCCGAGCTAAGCCCGCCGAAGACGCTGGTCGTGATCGTCGATGAGCCGCTGTTGCCTTGCACGACGGATACGGAGCCGGGTGAGGCAGAAACGGTGAAGCCAGGAGCCGCCGACGTTCCGGCAAGAGCGCTGATCAGGGCGGACCCTTTCGGACTGCCCCAGCCCGTCACCAAATCGTACCCCGTGACCGCCGAAAAACCGTTGCTGCCGCTGGTGATGTCGTGGAAATCAGTGTCGTAGCTTGAGCTTGTGCCTATGGGGTAGATCAGTAGGTTGATGAATCCGAGCACTGTATTGCCATTGAGAAGCGCTTGTTGATTAACCAGTGCCAGGTAGCCGGCCCAGACGGGCGCCGCAAAGCTAGTTCCGCCATATTCGTTTGCCGTACACGTGGTCTGGTCAGCACAGACGTAGTAGGTAAAGTTGGCGTTCGCTGCGACGTCCGGGCCATTCCGGTAAGTGGTGGATCCCCCGTCGCTCGAGGTGATAACTCCGGAGAGCTTCTGCCAGGACGGAATACCAATGTGGTCTGGAGAAATCCCGCCGCCGCTGTCGGACCAGGCAGTTTCAGAGGCCCAAGCGCCGCCCGCGCTAGCGGTGGTCAAATCCGTGCCGCCGACAGATACGATATTATCGTCGTCAGCGGGGTAGGCACCGGTGCTCGTCGTCCACTTACTACTGTCGCCCGCCGCCACAAAGAAGTTCTGTCCTTGTGCGGCCATCTTCTCGTAGAACGGATCGTCTGTGCTGGGATCCGCCGGGCCCCAGCCCCACGAACAGCTCAGTTGTGCGGGCAACGGAGTATGCGTCGTCATAGAACTGAGAATGGCCGTATCGGAAGACCCCACGTACACATACAGATTGGTTATGCCGGGGGCCATACCCAGCGCCTGAGTCATGTCGATGATCTGTTCAGTGTCGTCGCAACTCGGATAAACGCAGCTCAAGCTGGTTCCATCCGTGGAGATCCCGACGACATGCGAACTCAGGTTTGTTTGTTTCGCGTTTGTGTAGTAGGTGTTTAGGTCGGTGATATCGAATCCGTAGTACTCCAGCAGCCCGATGTTTTGTCCGGTACCGGTGAGTGATCCCCCGTAGTATGCCCCCCGCATGTCGCTGCCTAGAAAAGAGGCAGAGGGTCCGGAGCCGGTAGTTGCTGCGGGCTTCGCGCCCGGTTCTCTATGCACAAGAGCGGGGTGCGGAATCGAGAAGTTGTCCAGACCTGAGATATGCCACAGCGGAAACCCAAGAGGCACGCTGGGCTCACGATCCGCAGCATAAAAATTGCGGTCTTCTGTGGGGTGCTGATAGACCCCCATGGACACATTAAAAGCCGACTCAATGACCGTCACTGAGCCTTCAACCTGCAGGTCCAGGCCATCGCGGCTGCCGCCCACCACCTCGAAGCCGCGACCTTTGGCAAAAGCAACCAGGGCATCGTAATCCTCCTGGGTAGGGCCAAACCGCTCGGTGAATTCCTGCACCGTAAGGAAGTGCCTGTAGATGGGGCTGCTGGGATCGTAAACCTCTTTCAACAAGCTCTCCAGCCCAGCTTGATCGCGCAACGGTAAAACAATGTCGAGGCGCAGAATCTGCGTGCCCGGTAACCGGCTCACGAACTTCGCCTGACCGCTAGCCACTTCCAGACGCGTATGCCGCGTCATCATAGATTGTCCCTGCGCAATACTGGCCGTGACAAACAGCAAAGTTGCCGCACGAGACAGTACTCGCCACACACCTGCTTGACTCCTTGCACGGAATCGCATCGTGATGAACTCCTTCAACTGTTTTTAGATTGGATCTTTGTACACTACCTTCGAGATATAACAACGTACACTTCTCGTCAAAATTAGTCAATAAGGCTATCGACTGATGAAACAGTACTTAAGTACCGGGGCGAATCCAGAGGGACATTCTCGCTCTGGCCTGGGCTGCCGATCACTGCCGTCCACCCCTTGCGTACCCGGAAGCCGCCCTGTCGTGCAGTCAGGCATCCCCTTCCATCGGCTATATCGGCATTTCTCGCCCGGACTTTAGGGAAAACTACCTCCCTTCACTTTTCGGGTTCAAACATCGCGTCCTTCCCCAATCCGTCGACGGCGGAACTCGTGGATGGTGGGGCCCATGGCCTTGCGCCTTGCGCCTCCACGACGCACTTGGCTGGACCCGGGCGGTGTAGGGGTAGGGCTTGCCCTACCCCCGTCGGGGCCAGCAGAAATGCGGGGACGGCAAGCCGTCCCCCTA
>Ga0209415_10015631_pt1 | contig 12282 bp, 9 predicted proteins | sample PeaSoiSIISIP2007_FD_187696 | JGI IMG/M metagenome (GOLD analysis project Ga0209415, IMG submission 187696) | Peat soil microbial communities from Weissenstadt, Germany - SII-SIP-2007 (SPAdes) (version 2) | ecosystem: Environmental > Terrestrial > Soil > Wetlands > Peat | place: Germany... | reverse complement strand
CTGTGGAGCAGCACTGAGATGATGAGGGTGATGCACAGCACTATGTGAACCGAGATCACCACCCACGTGATCACCACTTAGCCGGCACCTCCTCCTGTTGGATTTATTCGTTTACCTCGGGCGCCGGCCACCGAGTGGCCGGATTAGAGCAACTTAGCAGAGAGGGATCGCCAGGCAGTATTCACCCCGGGGCGTGCAAGCTGGCCTGTTAGGGCCCTTCACCTGCCAAGTCGCACTATCTGAGCGAAGCGCTCAGCGTCGAGGCTGGCCCCACCCACGAGCGCCCCGTCTATATCGGCCTCCGCCATCAGCTCGGCGATGTTGGCAGGTGTGACCGACCCGCCGTACTGGACCTTCACCGTGCCCGCCACCTCGGCGCCATAGCGCTCGGCCACCCAGGAGCGCACCGCCCTGCACATCGCCTGGGCGTCCGCTGGGCTGGCGGTACGGCCGGTGCCGATGGCCCAGATGGGCTCGTAGGCGATAACGACCTTGGCGGCCGCGGCCGGTGAGACTCCGACGAAGTCGGCTTCGAGCTGGCCGACCACCTTGGTCTCGGTCGCCCCCGACTCCCGTTCGGCGAGGGTCTCGCCGACGCAGAGGATAGGGGTCATTTCGTGCTTCAGTACGGCCAGGAGCTTCTGGTTGACGAAGGCATCGGTTTCCCCGAACAGCTCGCGACGCTCGGAGTGGCCCACGATGACGTAACGAACGTTGAGCTTGGCCAGCATGACCGGGCTGACCTCGCCGGTGAACGCCCCAGACTCCGCAGGGTGCACGTCCTGAGCCCCGAGGCCGATCGGGATGGAGTCAGCGTCGATCATGGTCTGCACCGAGCGCAGCGCCGTAAAGGCGGGGTGGACCGAAACATCCGCCCGCTCGTAGTCGCGGGGGGTAAGGGTGTACGCCAGCTTCTGGACGACCGCAATGGCGTCCAGATGGGTGTGGTTCATCTTCCAATTGCCGCTGATGAGCGGCTTGCGCTCCCTAACCATGCCGGTCAACCATGGCGCGCCGCGGCCTCCCGCAAAGCGGCAAGCCCGGGGAGGTCTCCCTTCTCGATGAACTCGAGAGAGGCCCCTCCGCCGGTCGAAAGATGGTCGACCTGGTCGTCCAGGCCGAACAGCTTGAGGGCGCTGGCACTGTCGCCGCCGCCCACTACGGAAAAGCCCTTCGTCGTGGCAACGGCGTCCGCAACCGTCTGGGTGCCTGCTTCAAAGCGCGGGTCTTCGAAGACCCCCATAGGGCCGTTCCAGAAAACGGTAGCGGCCGAGATGATCTCATCGGCAAAAGCAGCCGCCGAGCCGGGGCCGATGTCGAGGCCGAGCCATTCCTCCGGCACATCCGGGCCGACCAGGCGCAGCTCGCCTTCAGGCTCCCTGCCTGCGCCGAAGACCCCTCCCGGTGACAGGACAACGATGTCGGTCGGCAGCAGGATCCTCTTGCCTGCGGCCTCAGCGGAGGCGAGCAGGCGTTCGCAGATGCCGATCTGGCTCTCCTCCAGCAGCGACCCGCCTGTCGAGTGGCCCTGGGCGGCGAGGAACGTAAAGCACATTCCGCCACCAACGACGAGCGCGTCCACCTTGTCCATCAACGCCTCGATCACCCCGATCTTGTCGGAGACCTTGGCCCCGCCCAAAACAGCGACGAAAGGGTGCTCGGGCTTCTGCATGAGGCCGTCGAGCACCTCCACCTCGCGGGCCAGTACGCGGCCGGCTGCCGACGGCAGGAACTGAGGCGGCCCGACGATCGAGGCGTGCGCCCTGTGCGCCGCGCCAAAAGCGTCGTCAACGTAGAGGTCCTCGTTTTCTACCAGCGTTGCGACAAACGCAGGGTCGTTGGCCTCTTCGCCCGGGTTGTAGCGGAGGTTCTCCATCAGCTCGACCCGGCTCGTGTCGGCCCCCCGGGCGGTGAGCAGCTCGTAGAGCCGCTCGCGTACCGGGGCCATCGAGTACTTGGGGTCAGGCTTGCCCTTGGGCCGGCCGAGGTGGCTGCACACCGTCAGCTTTTCGGCGCCGTCCGCGAGCAGCCAGACAAGTGTCTCGATGGGTAGGCGGATGCGCAGGTCGTCGGTGATCACATCACCGGTGAGCGGCACGTTGAAGTCGCAGCGGACCAGGACACGCTTGCCCCCGACCGGCCGGAGGTCTTCGAGCTCGGGGAGCTTCACGGCTAGGCGCGCCCAGCGATGAGGGCCAGGTCGATCAGGCGGTTGGAGTAGCCCCACTCATTGTCGTACCAACCGAACACCTTGACCATGGGCCCGAGCACCATGGTCAGCTTGGAGTCGAAGGTGCAGCTCGCCGGGGAGCCGACGATGTCGGAGCTCACGATGGGGTCCTCGGTGTAGACGAGCACGGGGGCCAAAGGGCCGGTCGTGGCGGCAGCTTTGAAGGCGGCGTTGATCTCCTCGACGGTCACATCACGGCCGAGGATCCCGGTGAAGTCCGTTATGGAACCGTCCTGGACCGGTACACGCAGGGACGAGCCGTCGAGACGGCCTTTCATGTTGGACAGCACGAGGCTCGTTGCCTTGGCGGCGCCGGTGCTGGACGGCACGATGTTGACGGCGGCCGCCCTCGACCGGCGCATGTCCTTGTGGACCAGGTCGAGGAGGTTCTGGTCGTTGGTGTAGGCATGCACGGTCGTCATCAGGCCCTTTTCGACCCCGAAGGCGTCGTCGAGGACCTTGATCATCGGCACGAAACAGTTCGTTGTGCAGCTTGCGTTCGAGATGACCCGGTGCACGGCCGGGTCGAAGGTGTCGTCGTTGACGCCGACTACGAAGGTGCCGTCGACGTTGGTCCCCGGGGCGGAGATGATCACCCTCTTGGCGCCGGCGTCGATGTGGGCGACCGCCTTCTCGCCGTCAGTGAACCGGCCCGTCGACTCGATCACGACGTCGACACCGAGCTCACCCCAAGGGAGAGCCTTGGGGTCCTTCTCGGAGTAGACCTTGAAGCTGTGCGGCCCGACTGCGATCATGTCCTCGGACACCTTCACCTCTTCACGAAGCGGCCCGAAAGTCGAGTCGTACTTCAGTAGGTGGGCGTTAGCCGCTGGCGCGGCCAGGTCGTTGGCGGCAACAAGCTCGATGTCGGCGCCCTTGGCGAGCGCGGCACGCAAGAAGTTGCGACCGATGCGCCCAAAGCCGTTGATCCCAACCCGGACAGGCATAGCGTTCTCCTCGTCATCGTCGTTTCACAGCGATCTTAGGCGAAACCGGATGTAACCCCTTCCAGAGTTTCACTACAACTACTGGCTGTGGAGCAACAGCAGCGAGCGGGCCTCGAGGGTTATGGTGCGCTTCGTTTTCAGGCTGGCGCTGAGCTGGGGAGTGTCGTCCGGCTCACCCGTCGTCAGGACCGCTGCCCAGGCGTCGCGGCCACGCGGGACAGTGAACTCGACCGGCTCGTGGTGGCCGTTGAGCAGCAGCAAGAACCTGTCGTCGGTCGGTGCGCCTTCGGCGTCTTCGATCTGGCGGCCGTCAAGAGCCATCGCTAGTGCCCGGGCATGGGGGTCCTGCCAGTCGGAGGTTTTCATTTCCTTGCCGTCGGGCCGGTACAGGACCATCTGCGCCGGGCCGCCCTGCGGGCCCATCAGGTAGTCGCGGGGGCGTAGGGCAGGGTTCTGCTTCCTGAGCGCGATCGCTGTCTTGGCGAAAGCCCGAAGGTACCAGTCGGCATTCTCCCAGTCGTACCATGACACCTGGTTGTCCTGGCAATAGGCATTGTTGTTGCCGCCTTGGGTGCGCCCGATCTCGTCACCACCAAGGATCATGGGCACGCCCGCAGAAAGCAGGAGGGTGCCGAGGAGGTTGCGCCGCTGCTTGGCGCGAAGCTGGATGATCTCAATATCGTCGGTGGGGCCCTCCGCACCACAGTTCCATGAACGGTTGTTGCTTTCCCCGTCCTGGTTGTCCTCGCCGTTGGCCTCATTGTGCTTTTCGTTGTAGGCAGTAAGGTCGGCCAAGGTAAAACCGTCGTGGGCAGTGACAAAATTGATACTGGCGGTGGGGGTACGACGGTCGGACGCGTAGATGTCCCCGCTGCCGGTGAGGCGGAGAGCCAACTCGCCGAGCGTGCCGTCGGTCCCCCGCCAAAAATCCCTGACCTCGTCGCGGTACCTGCCGTTCCACTCAGACCATCGGGCTGGGAAACCGCCAAGCTGATAGCCGGCTATGTCCCATGGCTCCGCGATCAGCTTGACCGGCGCGAGCACGGGGTCCTGATGGACGAGGCTCAAAAAGGCGCTGTGCGCGTCCACTTCCCCGCTCTGGCGGGTGAGCGCCGTCGCCAGGTCGAAGCGGAAACCGTCGACGTGCATCTCGGTCACCCAATAGCGAAGGGATCCCAGTATCAAACGTAATGCCTCGGGATGGCTGACGTTCAGGCTGTTGCCGGTACCGGTGGTATCGAAATAATGAGCCCGGTCACCCTCGACGAGCCTGTAATAGGCCGGGTTGTCGATCCCTTTCAGCGAAAGGGTAGGCCCAAGATGGTTCCCTTCGGCAGTGTGGTTGTAGACGACGTCCAAAATGACCTCGAGCCCAGCGGCGTGGAGCGCCTTGACCATGGACTTGAAGTCGGCAACCTGGCCGCCTGAGGTGCCCGCCGAGCTGTACTCACCGTGAGGAGCGAGAAAACCGATGCTGTTGTAACCCCAGTAATTGCGCAGCTTCCGCTCGAGGAGGTGGGAGTCGTGCACGAACTGGTGGACTGGCAACAGTTCCACGGCAGTAATTCCCAAGTCCGTCAGGTAACCCGTGATGGCCGGGTGCGCCAAGCCTGCATATGTGCCACGGATCGGCTCAGGGACCTCGGGGTGCCTGATGGTCAAACCCTTTACGTGGGTTTCGTAAATGATGGTCTCTTCCAAAGGGATGTCCAGCCGAGCGTCGCCGCCCCAGTCGAAGCCTCTGTCGGTTACGACGCACTTGGGCATGTTGGTCGCAGAGTCTGTCGTATTTATCTGTTCAGGGTGAGCGAAGCGGTGCCCGAACAGTTTTTCACCCCACTTGACGCTGCCATCGACCGCCGTGGCATAGGGGTCGATCAGGAGCTTGGCGGGGTTGCAGCGAAGGCCCTCAGCGGGCGCCCACGGGCCATGCACCCTGAGCCCATAGTGTTGGCCCGCGCCGACCCCCGGGAGAAAGCCATGCCACACATGAGCTGTACGCTCCGGGAGCTCGAGCCGCTGTTCGTTCCCCGCATCGTCGAAGAGGCACACCTCAACCGCGTCGGCAATGTCCGACGCGACCGCGAAATTGGTCCCCTCGGCCACCGGCGTTGCGCCGAGCGGGAAGTAGTGACCTCTCTGTACATCCACCCGCTTACCGTACCCTTGCCGTGGTGGTGGCCAAAGCGGACAGCACCTCGCCCAGCCGGGCGGGGTCGTGCGAGTGGCCGTTTGGGCTGGCCACCGCGGAGGTGACGATTGTGACGCCCGCGACGAGTGTCGCGCCTGTGTCGTTCGGGACGGCCGTTGCCGGCCTCGTTGAACGCGCCCTTGGGGTGCCCACCTCGGTCGACGGGTCGCACACAACCGTGTCGACCGTCACGCCGTGCGCTAACAGCGCGGATAGGTGAGCGTCGGCGTCGAAGCCATTAGTCTCGGAGTCCTGGGGCGCGAGGTTGCAGACATAGACGCGTCCGGCCTGCCGCTCGTTGAGCGCCTCCCTGATGGCCGGGACGGCGCAGACAGCGAGCACGCTGGTGAACAGCGAGCCCGGCCCGAGCACCACCTGGTCGGCGCCCGCTATCGCTTCCAGCGCCTGGCGAGGGGCCGCTGGGTGGTCGGGGTCGAGCCAGACCCGCCTGATCGGCGACGGAGTGTGAGCAACCTTTACCTGGCCGACGAGCTCGGTGGGGCCGTCCACCCCCTCTATTTCGGCGCACAGGTCGACACCCACGGAAGCTGCCGGCAGAACGGTCGCCGTTACCCCGAGCAGGCGCCCAACCTCGGCTGTGGCCGCCACGAAGTCGCCCATCGTCTCACTCAGCCCCACCAGGACGAGGTTCCCCAACGAGTGACCAGCGAGCTCACCATCAGGGAACCTGAAGTCGAGAGCCTTCGCCCAGGCCCGTTCTGCGGGACCGGCGCCGGCCAGCTCAAGCAGGCACCGGCGCACGTCTCCTGGCGCCGGGCCCGCCCAATCGGCCCTCAGCCGACCGCTCGAACCCCCGTCATCGGCGGCCGAGACGATCGCTGTGACGCTGCCGGCGTAGCGCGAGACGGCCGACAGAGTGATAGCGAGCCCGTGGCCACCCCCGAGAGCCACGACGTGCGGGCCGCCCTGCCCCTGGCAGAGCGGGGCGCTCAACGCTCGACGTCCCGGTGGATCGTGCTCGGGTTGTAACCCATCTTGCGGAGGCGGTCTGCGATCTCCTCGACCAGGACGACGCTGCGGTGCCGGCCGCCGGTGCAACCAATCGCGATCGTCAGGTAGCTCTTGCCCTCTTTGACGTAGGCGGGTACGAGGAACTTGAGAAGGTACTCCGCCCTTTCGAGGAACTCCTTGGCCTCGGGCTGACCAAGCACGTACCGCCGGACCGGCTCGTCGAGCCCGGTCAGCGGGCGCATCTCCTCTACCCAGTACGGGTTGGGCAAGAAACGCACGTCGAGCACATTGTCAACGTCGATTGGGACCCCGTGCTTGAAGCCGAAGCTCATTACGAGGACCTGCATTGCAGTCGCCTCGTCCCCCCCGAACAGGTCGGCCAGGCGCTCGCGCAACTGGTTGACGTTGAGCTCGCTCGTGTCGACCACCACGTCCGCCATTTCCTTGATCGCCTCGAGGCGCTGGCGTTCGTCGGCTATCGCATCGAGGACCCCCTCTTGCCCGAGCGGGTGCCGCCGCCGGGTCCCCTCGAACCGTCGTACGAGGACCTCGTCAGACGCATCGAGGAAAAGGACTTTGACGGCCTCGCCCGAAGCCCTGAGCTGGCCGATCGCCGCCTGGAGGTCACCCAGCTGGCCCGCGTCGCGCCCGACGACCAGGACCACACGCTGGGCCTCCGGGCCGGAGGCGGAGACCAAGTCGACGACCTTGGTGATGAGCGCCGTAGGGATGTTGTCCATGACGTACCACCCGAGGTCCTCGAGGGTCGCCCCGGCTTGCGAACGCCCGGCACCGGAAAGCCCGGTCACCACGACAAACTGTGCCACTACTTCATTCTGCCCGAGCCGAGGGACGGACCAGTTTCTCGGCCCGCAGAACCAGCAGGCGCGGGAAGGCAGATGCCTCGCGGTACTCCTCCGCCCTGTCCAGGAAACCGCCGGGAGGCGCCGGCTCGATCATGGCCGTCAGGTAAAGCCCCGCTGCCACCAAAGCGTTCACGTACACCGATAAGGGCCGGTGGACAAAGGGGATCCAGATGTTCTTGTCGACTTCCTCGACGCCGTGGTGCTCCAAGAGGTAAGCGCCAATTCGCCAGTACTGCTCCCCGAGAATGTGGTCGTCGACCCATCCGCTGCCGGGAGCCTGGAGGAGCGGGTGGTTCAAGAGCAACAAGAACGTCCCGCCGGGCCTGAGCACACGGCCAACCTCGCTGAGCGCCTCGGCGGTCCCCTCGATGTGCTCGAACACCAAACAGGCGAACGCCGCGTCGAAGCTTGCGGGAGGAAAAGGAAGAGCCGTCGCCGCGCCACGGGCGTACCGGACCGCCGTGCCCGCTCCGCCCGGCTGGCGTTGAAGGGCCGTCTCCAGCTGCGCTCGGGTGGGGTCGATGCCTACCACGCGCCGAACGCCAGCAAGTCCCGCCGCGACCCGCGAAAGCTGGCCCTCCCCGCAGCCGATGTCGAGCACCGCCGCCGGGCCCGCTCCGGCCAGCAGCTCGCGAAGCAGCGGGATTATCTGCTCGGTGTACTCGGGATCGGCACCTTCGGTAAAGCATTCTTGCCACCAGGCGGAATTGACCTCCCATAGCTGTTCCGCCTCGGCGGGCAGCGGGGAGCCCGGCTCGTGGAACGAGCCTTCCTGGTAGGAGGAGCTCCCCTCGTACGAGGCCCCCTGGTACGAGCCCCCGCTCAAGACCTGGCCTCCCGGTCCGGCCCGAGCTGCTTGGCGCCGTGGATCTTCTGCCACAATGCCTCCCCAACAGGCTTAGGCAGCCAGGGCAGGGCCTCGAGGGCCTCCTTGGAAGCCTGGCGGACTGCCTTTACGCTCCCCAGTTCGGCGACAAGGCGCTTGCGCCTCGCCGGCCCCAGGCCGGGTACGCCGTCGAGCACCGAGACCGTCATGCGCTTGCCCCGGAGCTGGCGATGGTAAGAAACAGCAAAGCGGTGCGCTTCGTCCCGCACCCGTTGTAGCAGGTAGAGGGCCTCTGAGCCGCGGGGCACGCGGACCGGATCTGCCTGCCCCGGGAGGTAGACCTCCTCGAACTGCTTGGCCAGCGCAGCGACCGGTATCTCGTCTTCCAGGCCCAGCTCCTCCAGGACCCGCACGGCCACGTTGAGCTGCCCTTTACCGCCGTCCACCAGGAGCAACTGGGGCGGGTAGGAAAAGTGGCGCTTCCGGTCGGCTAACGGAAGCTCCTTTTCTCCCAGGTAAGCCTGGAGCCGCCTCGTGAGGACCTCTTCCATGGCGGCATAGTCGTCGTTGCCGGGGACGTTGCGCACCTTGAACCGCTTGTACTCGCTAGGGCGGGGAAGGCCGTCCTCCATGACCACCATCGAGCCGACGTAGTCGGTGCCCTGGAGATGGCTCATGTCGTAGCACTCGATCCGTAGCGGCGCCTCGGGCAGGTCAAGCGCGTCCTGCAGGGCGTTGAGGGCACGAGCCCTCGCATTATGGTCCGACGAACGCTTGAGCCGGTGGCGCAACAGCTCCTCTGCCGCGTTCTTGGCGACCATTTCGACGAGGGCCTTCTTCTCTCCCCGCTGGGGAAAATGGAGGTGTACCCGGCTGGCCCCGGTCGCCCTGGGGTTGACGCTGCGCTCTGGCCGGCGCTTCTCGCTGGCGGCCCACCACTCCAGTGGCTCCGTCCCCTCTTCATTGAGCTGTGGGACGTTGCCGGCCCGGCGGGTTTCACCGTCTTCAGCTGCCCGGAGGCCTGACAGCCACTCTTCGAGGACATCGGTCTCGTCGACCTCGCCCGGGACCAGGATGAGCGGAGGGATCCCGTTGACGGGATCGGCGTAGTGCTGCTCGACGATGTCGGCTAGCAACTGCGGCGGTTCCAAGTCCTCGACCTTGTCGACAATGAAGCCCTTGCGCCCGACAACTCGCCCGCGCCTCACGTAGAACACCTGGACCGCTGCTTCCAGCTCGTCCTCGGCAAGCGCAAAGCAGTCCAGGTCCTCGGCCCGTTCAGTGACCATCTGCTGGCGTTCGATGGCCTTGCGAACAGATGCGATCCGGTCCCGTACCCTTGCCGCCAGTTCGAACTCGAGGTTCGTCGCAGCCGCGCGCATCTGGGCACCCAGCTTGTCGACCACGGGTGAGGTGTCACCGGCGAGAAAGCTCCCGAGGTCCTCTACCAGTCGCGAGTACTGCTCGTGGTCGACAAGGCCTGCACACGGCCCGGCGCAGCGCTCGATGTGGTACATCAGGCAGGGGCGGCCAAGGCGTTGGTGGCGGGCGAACTTGCCGTCGCTGCAGCTCCGCACGGGGAACGTACGCAACAGCAGGTCGAGGGTCTCCCTGATGGCGTAAGCGTGGGCGTAGGGCCCGAAGTAGCGGTTCTGGGAACGGCCGCTCGGGCGCCCGCGCCGGACGGTTGCCCGTGGCCACTCGTCCCCCATCGTCAGGACGAGGAACGGGTAGCTCTTGTCGTCGCGCAGGCGCACATTGAAGCGCGGCTTGTGCTGCTTGATGAGGCTGTACTCGAGCATGAGCGCCTCGACATCGTTGCGGACCTGGATCCATTCGACGCTTTCGGCCGAGGCGACCATCTGGGCGGTGCGGGGAAGCAAGTTGCCGGGGCTCTGGAAGTAGTTGGACAACCTTTGGCGCAACGACCTCGCCTTGCCCACGTATATGACCCTCCCGTCGGCGTCGCGGAACTGGTACGAACCGGGGGCGTCGGGTATGAGCCCTGCGGCGGGTCGGTCGAGCATCGACCCCAGTCTGGCGCACTTGGCCGCCAAAAACTCGGCTTGCCGCGGAGGGTGAGCCATCACAGGACCATCACAGCTCGCCCAAGACCGGGTCATAAGCCGGGGTGAAGATGAGTACAAGAAGCGAATACCAAACCAAGGAGCGCAGATGTCCAATCACATGCAAAGCCGGCGGCGCTGGCAAACTGCGACAGGCGGCGCAATAGGCCTCGCAGTTGCGGCTGCGTCCCTAGCTGCCGTTGCATCACCCGCATTTTCCGACCCCACGACAACTACCACTAGCACCCCAGCCGCAACGACGACTACCTCGACCCCCGTTTTCCCCTCCGTAACAGTCCCTTCCGCCAGGTTCAAAGACTTGAACCGGGCGAAGCGGTATGCCGCGGCGCTCATATTGGAGCGCCTGAACTCCCTCCAGTTCGCCATAAAGAAAGTGCAGGGGGATGGTTTCCTGGGTTCGGACGGGACGGCGCTCGTGTCCGAGATGGAGGCTGACATAACCGGGCTCCAGACCTTGGGGACGACCATCGCCGGTGAGACCACCGTGGCCGAGGTCGAGGCCAGCACCCAGCTCATTTTCAGCGAGTTCCGTGTCTACCGCCTCATGCTGCCGGTCGCCGGCGACGTGATCGTGGTTGACAATGCCGCAAATGTCAAGTTGCCGGCACTCGCCTCGTCGATCTCGTTGCTCCAGGGCGCGGAGAACTCCTCGAACCAAGCCTTCCTCGCACCGCTTATCGCCAACATGCAGTCGCAGTCAGGGATAATCACGGGTGCAACCGGAGGCTTGTCCGCAGAGCTACTGGCCTATACCCCCGCGGAGTGGAACGCCAACCACCGCCTGCTGAACGGGGCAGCCGCAGAGATCCTGGTTACGGGCAGGGCCTTTGGGACAGCGAACAGGGACTGGCAGGAAGCCTCCAGGTACCTTCGTCGCCATGGCCATGGGGGTGGGACGACAACGACGTCGACAACGACCTCGACCACCATGCCGACCACGACGACCACGACAAACCCGGCCGGGCTGAGCAAAGCCCAGGCATACGGCGAGGAACAAGTCACGCAACGAATCAAAGCTCTCGACAAAGCCATAACCGGAGTTCAGGGCGACTCGTACCTCGGCTCTGACGGCCCTGCACTCGTAACCGAAATGCAGGCCGACATTACGGCGCTCCAGGGCCTCGGGACGACGATCTCCGCCGACACCACGGTCGGCCAAGTGAACGCCAATGTCGCAGAGATTTTCGGGTATCGCGTCTACGACTTCCTGCTCCCTGCCGTCCAGGACGTCGTCCAGGTGGACAGCATCACCAACGTGAAACTGCCTGCCCTCGCCACTGCGATCGCTGATCTCACAGGCAAGGAAAACTCGTCCAACCAGGGCGTGCTTGCGCCGTTGGTGTCGAACATGCAATCCCAGAGCTCAACCGCCACGAGCGCGACTTCAGGGCTCTCGGCCCAGCTGCTCGGGTTCACAGCTGCTGACTGGAACTCCAACCATGGTCTGCTGAACGGTGCCCGCACTCAGATCTTCATCGCCAACAAGGCACTCGGCACCGCCTGGAAGGACAACCAGAAGGCCAACGAATACCTTCGCCACCACCACAGCAGCGGCAGCGGTACGACCACCACGACCACGGCGTCAACGACGACGACCACGGTCTAATAAGCAGCACGGCGTAATTAGCAGGTTGTAATTACGCACAACGCCACAGTAACTAGCTAACGCTAGCTCCCCAGGTAGCCCCCGGGCCCTGGCACCGCAAGTGCCTCGAAGCCCGGGGGCTTTGGCTTGCCCGCTCCAGCCTCACCATCACAGGACCATCACAACTCGAGCACCGCTGCGTCATAGACGGCGGGAACGGTATCCCTGGCGGGACAAACGACGACCATACGACCAAGGAGGACCTATGACCTACCAAGGGCGAGGCCGCCATAGCTGGTACATAGCTTGCGGCGCGTTAGTCGCGACTGTTGTAGTCACGGCCGGCTCCCTGGCTGCTAGCGGCACACCCGCGTTTGCTTGGGGGAGGCCGCACCACCACCCATCGACCACCACGACTACCGGCCCCACAACAACCACCTCGACCACGGTGGCTCCCACCACTACAACCACCGTCGCCCCGACAACCACTTCCACTCCCCCGGGCGACTTGTCCAAGGCGCAGGGCTGGGGACAGTGGCTGATCAAGACCCGCGTGGACGCTTTGAACGCGGAAATAA
>Ga0209415_10015629_pt1 | contig 12282 bp, 11 predicted proteins | sample PeaSoiSIISIP2007_FD_187696 | JGI IMG/M metagenome (GOLD analysis project Ga0209415, IMG submission 187696) | Peat soil microbial communities from Weissenstadt, Germany - SII-SIP-2007 (SPAdes) (version 2) | ecosystem: Environmental > Terrestrial > Soil > Wetlands > Peat | place: Germany... | reverse complement strand
TCGCCTCCGCCACCGCCGCATCCCAGTCGATGATCACCTGGCCCTGCTCCTCGGGGCGCACCTTCGCGGGGAGGTTGGAGCCGGGGTAGAGCAGCGGCAGTCCGGTCGGTGGAACGGGGTTGCCGACCTGCGTCTGGTACGGCTGATGCCCGTCGCAGAGGATCGTCACCACCAGCGCGTAGACATCCACGCCTGCCGGGGTGCGCATGCCCAGGGGCTGGCTCTGGATGATCACGGCGCGGGCAGGCGTTCCGGTGGCGAGCAGCTCCGCAGCGCTGCCACGGTTGGGGCCGTCCGCCGACATCGTCACCGTGGGCGGATCCGTCTGGAGGTCGAGCGCGATCTCCTGGTGGTTGGCGGGGTTGACCCGCACCGCCACCACGGCGCCCGGCGACATGAGCTGCTGCAGCGCGAGGATGGGCAGGCCCTGCCGGACGGTCGCCTGGTACGGCGGCGTGTTGTCCATGACGACGTTGACGGCGATGTTGCACACCTGCTTGCCGAGCGCCTCGTTTCCGTGGCTCACGGTCATGCCGGTCGGCTGCACGCTCACGATCTCGCCCCGCGCGAGGATGCCGCTCTGCTGCAGCTCCGGTGAGACGCCGCCGCCGACGGCGCGGATCTTGTCCAGGAATCCCATGTGCATCCCCCTGTGCGACGCCTGCGCCAGAGATGGCGACAACGGCTCGCGCCGCACCCGGCGCGCATTCTATGGAGCGACGAACCGGTCGTGCCGAGCGCGTCCGGTTGCGCATAAGCTCCGCCGTTGATGCCGGATCACGACTCGGTGCGTCCCGACCTCGCCGAGACCATGCGCCGGCGCGATCTGACGCGCGACGCGAGCCGCACCGACGTGGTCGCCGCGCGCCACGCGGCCGGGCGCCGCACCGCGCGGGAGAACGTGGCCGACCTATGCGATGAGGGCAGCTTCGTGGAGTACGGCGCGCTCGCCATCGCGGCGCAGCGCGGACGGCGCACCGTCGACGATCTGATCCGGCGCACGCCGGCAGACGGCCTCGTCGCGGGCACCGCGCGGGTGAACACGGCGCTCGTCGGTGATGCCTCGGCGGGTTGCGCGGTGCTCTCCTACGACTACACGGTGCTCGCGGGAACGCAGGGCGTGATGGGCCACCGCAAGAAGGACCGGCTCTTCGAGGTGATCGAACGGAGGCGGCTGCCCGTCGTGCTCTTCGCCGAAGGTGGCGGCGGGCGGCCGGGTGACACGGACCACGCGATGGTGGCCGGCCTCGATGTCATGGCGTTTGCGTTGTGGGCGCGTCTTTCCGGGGTGGTGCCGCGCATCGGCATCGCGTCCGGGCGCTGCTTCGCGGGCAACGCCGCGCTGCTCGGGTGCTGCGACGTGATCATCGCGACCCCGGACGCCAGCATCGGCATGGGCGGTCCGGCGATGATCGAGGGCGGCGGGCTCGGTGTCGTGGACGCCGACCAGGTCGGTCCATTCGACATGCAGGTGCGCAACGGCGTGATCGACGTCGCCGCCACCGACGAGGCGGACGCCGTTCGGCTGGCGCGTCACGCGGTGTCGTTCTTCCAGGGAGCCACCGACGCGTGGGAGTCACCGGATCAGCATCCGCTGCGCAGCGTCGTGCCCGAGAACCGGCGGCGCGCGTACGACGTGCACCGCGCCGTCGAGGTCATCGTCGACTCGGGCTCACTCCTCGAGCTGCGTCCGCTCTTCGCGCGGGGCATGGTCACCGCGCTCGCGCGCATCGAGGGCCATCCGGTCGGCATCGTCGCCAACAACCCGATGCACCTCGCGGGCGCGATCACCAGTGATGGAGCGGACAAGGCGGCGCGCTTCCTGCAGCTCTGCGAGGCGTTTCACCTGCCCGTCCTCTTCCTGTGCGACACGCCGGGGATCATGGTCGGCCCCGACGCGGAACGGACGGCGCTGGTGCGTCATGCGAGCCGCCTGTTCCTGGCGGGCGGGGCGCTCACGGTCCCCTTCGTGACGGTGGTCCTGCGCAAGGGATACGGCCTGGGCGCGCAGGCGATGGCCGGCGGCAGCTTCCGAGCGCCGCTGATGACGGTCGCGTGGCCCACCGGCGAGTTCGGTGGGATGGGCCTCGAGGGCGCGGTGAAGCTCGCCTACCGCAAGGAGCTCGAGGCGATCGCTGACCCCGATGCGAGGCAGGCGGCGTACGAGGCGATGGTCGCGTCCGCGTACGAGCGCGGTGCCGCGCTCAACATGGCTACGTACTTCGAGATCGACGACGTGATCGACCCGGCGGAGACGCGCGAGCTTGTTGCACGCGTGCTGCTCTCGCCCGCGTCGGGCTCGGCGCGGCGGTCTTCTGCGCGGGAAGGACGGCCGCGGTACGTGGACTCGTGGTGACGGTTCGACGGCGGACGATCACCGCAGCACCGCAGAGGAGTGTCCCGAGCAGCGCGAGCGCCTCCCCGACCAGCGTCGGTGTCGAGGCCGGTGACCGGGCGCCGGTGGTGGGCACCGGTGGCGTCGGGACCGCGACGACGACGCGCGCGCTGGACACGTCGTTCCCGAGGTTGGGGTCGGTCTGCGTCTCCGCGGATTTCGACGCGGTGTTGACGATCGTCCCGAGTCGTTCCGCGACGACGCTCACGTGGAGCGTCGCCGTCGCGCCGTCGGCGAGCGCACCGATCGTCCACACACCGTTCGCCGGGTCGTACGTCCCGACGGACGCGCTCGAGCTGACGTAGAGCAGACCGCTGGGGAGCACGTCGGTGACCGTGACGCCGGTCGCGCCGTCCGGACCGTTGTTGCGCGCCGCGACGGTGTAGACGATCTGCTGCCCCAGGGTCGGCTTCGAGGTGCCGGCCGACTTGGCGACCGCGATGTCCGCATAGACGCCCGGGGCGACGATGTTCAACGAACTGCTGAGCACCTGGCTCGGGTAGTACGTCCAGAGGTCGAGCCCCTTCGCGTCACCGAAGCTGCCCGTGCACGGGACGTTGGTGTTTGAACCCGGGTCGGCACCGAACGCGCGCTGCGTGCCGGCCGTGTCGAAACCAGTGATCGGATCGCTGAAATCCACGGCCGGAGGATTGCTGCCGCAGAGCACCGAGCCGGGCGTGCCGACGGGGACGCCGGAGTTCGTCGTGTAGCCGCGATCGTCATAGAAGCCGCCACTGCAACCGCCGGTGAACGGCGGGCACACTCCGCCCGGCGGGTTGAGCATCGTGATCGTCGGACCGCCCTGCGTGTCGTTCTCGTCGTCGATGAAGGGGAAGTGGTACTCGCCCGCGTGCACGTCGATCTTGAACGGGTAGGTGCCGCCGTCCGGAAAGTAGTTGTCGGCGTTGTCCTTGCCATCCCAGCTCACTGTCTGCGTGCCGGCGGGCTTGAGTCCGCTCAGCACGCGGTTGAGCGGATTCGTCGGATCGAAGTTCACGCCGTCCCTGCTGATCACGATCTGGTAGACGCCGGCGACGTTCGACGTGTACGAGAAGGTGCCGCCCGTCTGAAAGAAGCTCGTGCTCCCGACGACGGTCCCACTGAACCCGATGTCGCTCACCACCGACGCGACCGGCTGCAGCGGGATGCCGAGTGCCGTCAATGTCACGTTCGCGGGCGGTGTGAAGAAGATGGGATACGCGGGTGGGGCGAAGATGACGCCACCCTGTATCGTTGTGAGCTGCGCGGGGGTCCCGGCATTCGCGGCGAGCGCGTCGTGGTAGAGCGGGGTCGTCCCATCCGGCTCGAGGAACCCGAGCTCGCTCCCGTACTCGACCCAGCCGTCCGGGTCCATGCCGCGCTGGTCGATCCGGTAACGGAATCCGTCCGTGGTGACCGTGTACATGGTCGAGTCGACGGGCAACCCGTTGCCCCCGGTGAACAGCGAGAGCACGTAGGTGAAGACTCGGCCGGTCTGCGTCGTCGCGGGATTCGTCAGGTCGTCTCGGACGGTGACGTCCCACGCGGCGACCGACGTGCCCTGAGCGGCGCTGAAATCGGTTCCGGACGTCAGCGCGACGTCGGCGGCGACACCCCCGTCGACGTTCGAAGACAGGCCGGACGGACCCACCATCGCGATGCTGTAAACGCCGGTCGATGGTGCCGTGTAGGCGCACGGGGTGTACCCGTTGGTGACGCCGCCGCCCGGGACGGTGTCGGGCCCCGCAAGCTCCTCCGCGCGGCTCGTGATCTCGCCCTGCGCGGCGACACCGGACGACAATCGCTCCGCCGCGCACGAGAACGATGGCGTCCCGGGGATCGTCTCCACGCCGGGTGTGCCGGTGACCAGGCCCGGATCCCAGATGAGAATGTCCGCAGCCCCCGTGCCCATCGCCGTCGACCCGACGAGCAGCGACTCGCCCGTGGTCGCGTAGGCGTGCAGAAGCGTGCGCCGCAGGACCGCGCCGTTACCGTAGGAGCTGGTCCGCCACTCCGTGTTCGCACGGAATCCGGACGCGCCATTGGGATAGAGATTCTGTGAGCCGTCGGCAAGGACGTTGAACGCGGAGGCGATGAACACGCCCCCGCTCAACAACGCGGCCGCCGCCAGTCCCCGCCGCTGCACGCGCGAATGATGCGCGATTCGACGCTAGAGCTGCCGGGCCTCCCGCAGCAACCGCTGGAAGAAGGGTTTGCCCCACAGACCGATGGACAGCGCACCCCCGAACAGCACAACCGCGTCAACGCTGGCGCGTCCCTGCTTGGTCCAGTACACGTCCTCGAGGTCGAGCCAGAGCGCGAACTCGTCGAGCGTCAGCGCAGACGCGCCGCCGTACAGCACCGCGGTGAACTTGGCCAGCGCGTCATCGCCGCGGTGATCCGCACTCGACGGGTCGACGTTGATCAACCAGACGTAGCCGCTGCCGAGCAGCCCCATGATCCCGAACACGAGATGGTGCAGATGCTTGCCGCCGACCGACATGTTGTGAAACGGCCCGACACCGCGCCGGATCGCGTGCGTGATCGTGCGCGTCGCAGCGAACGTCGTGAAAAATGACACGGAAGACAAAAACAGCCGCTCGCGGCGCGTGTCCGCAAAGGCCTCACGCCAGATGGCGACCGCGCGGGCTGGGGTCACCGGACGCACGGCTGCCCCGATGTGCTGCTAGGCGCGCGCGGCTTTGGGCCGCGCGAAGTTCGCGGCGACGAGGCACAGGACCGCGAGCACCGTGAAGACGATCGCGTGCTTCCAGTGCAGCGCGGGGTGGCCGCTCGCGAGGAAGTTGGTCTTGACCGTGTAGTAGAAGACCGCCACCGCCGCGAACACCACGGCGAGCACGACCAGTCCGATGGCGAGTGGGGCACTACCCCGCATGACGGATTCCCCCATGAATGCCGTTCGCCGGCTCAGTGGATGAACACGAGGCCTGCCGCCCCGAGAGCCGCACAGTAATACGCGAAGGGGTCGAGTCGTCCGATTCGAAGGTAGCGGAGGAGGAACCGGGCACTCGCGTACGCGACCACCCCTGCGAGGGCCGCCGCGGCGACGCTCACCAGCGCGGTCGGGGCGTCCGAGCCGAGCGACGGGACCTCGAGCAACCCGGCCGCGAGGATGATCGGCGTCGCAAGGAGGAACGAGAATCGAGCCGCCTCCTCGTGCCGCAGGCCCGCGGTGAGGCCCGCCGCCATGGTGATGCCCGACCTCGAGATCCCGGGCAGCAGGGCGCCCGCCTGAAAGATGCCGACGAAGATGGCGGTGCGAAGGCTCAGGCCCTCGACCGCCGCGTAGTCGGGATCCCCCTCCTCGTGCCCGAGCACCGCCGCGGGGGCGGCGGCTCGGCGGCGCTCGTCGCGACGCCGGAACCACTCGGCGGCGAGCAGGATCCCGCCGTTCACGATCAGGAACCCGGACGCGAGCCGCGGGTTCCCGAAGAGCGATTTCAGCGGATCCTGCAGGAAGAGCCCGATCACCCCGGCGGGCACCGATCCGACGACCAGCAGCATGGCGAGCCGCTCGTGACCTGTCTCGACGCGGCCTCGGACCGCCGCGCGAACGAAGCCGGCGATGATCCGGGCCCAATCGCGACGGTAGAGGAAGAGCAGCGCGGCAGCCGTGCCGAGGTGGAGCATCGTGAGGACGGGGACGAACGCCGGGTCCGACTCGCGGAAGCTGAGCCCCACGAGTGGCGGCACCACCACGGCGTGCCCCAGCGAGGAGACCGGAAAGAGCTCGGTCAGGCCCTGCAGGGCGGCGAGGAACAGGATCAGGCCCGCGCTCAGCACCGCCAGAGCCTACCAGCCGCCCGCGCGCGCTCTGATGACGAGACGGCCGCGATGACGGCGGGAGGCCGACCTCTCCCGGTCAGGCCGCGGCGTGCGCGGAGAGGCGCCCGGGACCCGACTGGAGCAGCCGCGCGATGTCGCTCGGCGAGACGATCCCGACGAGGCGGTTCTCGTCGTAGACCATCGCTCGCCCGTCGGACGCGGTGCCCATGCGCTTGAGCAGGTCCGTGAGCGGCTCGTCCGGGCGGGCGATCGGCACCCGCTCCGCCGGGATCGCGATGTCGATGGCGCGACGCTTCGAGCGCTGCTGAGTGGGGAGCTGGCGGATGCCGCGGAGCGTGACCAGGCCGTCGACCCGTCCGTCGATGCTGTGGGTGGGGAAGGTCGTGAACTGGTGACCCATCACGTACTGGTCGACGAGCAGCTCGACGGTGATCCACGACGGCACGACCACCGGGTCCTTCGACATCACGTCGCCGACGCGGAGGCCCTCGAGCACGTGCCGGGCCTGCTCACCGTGCGCCTCGCCGCGTGCCGTGCTGTCCAGGAACCATCCGATGAGCATCAGCCAGACCCCGCCGACCGGGTCGAGGAAGAAGAAGTCGAGCACCCCGATGCCGGCCAGCACCACGGCGAACACCCGTCCCGCGCGGGCCGCGGCGACGGTTGCCGACATCCGGTTCTTGCGCCGCATCCACAGGAACCCACGGAGGATCCGGCCGCCGTCGAGCGGGAACGCCGGGATGAGGTTGAAGAGGAGGATCAGGATGTTCACCAGCGCGAGCCATTCGGGGACGACGATGACGATCGCCGGCGCGCCTGCGGCCGCCAGGAGCCAGGTGATGCCCACGAACACGCCGGCGAGCGCGGCGGTGATCGCAGGGCCGATCGCGGCCACGAGCATCTCGGTCTTGCCTGTCATCCAGTCGCCGCTCATCTGGGCGACGCCGCCGAACAGCCACAGCCGGATGCCCTCGACCTGGATGCCCCGGCGACGAGCGAGCAGCGCATGCCCGAGCTCATGAGCGGTCAGTGACAGGATGAGCAGGATCGCCGAGATGCCGCCGACGGTCCAGGCGAGCCACCCGGGGGTGCCCTTGGCCACCGAGGGCACCGCGGCACCCTCGACGCCCCAGGCGAGGAGCGCGCCGATGACGAGCACGCTCCAATCCGCCGTGACCCTGATCCCGGCGATGCGGCCGATCGGGACGCCTCTGCTGGTCATCGCCCTCTCATAGTGATCGCCCCGACTTTCATATGCGTGAACGTACCCATCACGACATCGATTCACAACAAGGAGCTGACAACGTGGACCTGCTGCATCTCGGTATTCCGGCCTGGGAGTTCGTCGTCCGGTGCATCGTCATCGACGCGGTCCTGCTGGTCGCCCTTCGGCTGTTCGGCAAGCGCGAGCTCGGCCAGTTCACGCTCTACGACCTCGTCCTCATCCTGCTCGTCGCCAATGCCGTCCAGCCGGCGATGACCGGAACCGACAGCTCGCTGCTGGGCGGCCTGATCATCATCGGCGTCCTGGTGCTCTTCAACTTCCTGCTGTCACGGCTCGACCAGAACCGGGTGTTCCACCGGCTGCTGGTCCCGGCGCCTCGCATCATCATCGAGAACGGGCAGTTCAACGACCGCGCCATGGAGCACGAGGGCGTCGACCGCGAGGAGGTCGAGACCGCGATCCGTGAGCACGGCGTCGACAGCGTGTCGGAGTGCCGTCTCGGCGTCCTCGAGCCGGACGGGAGCATCAGCATCGTTCCCATGGACTCGAAGACGGTTCGCACGCGCCGGACGGTCCGTTACCTACGCCACGGCTGAGCGGCGCACCGGGAGCACGTGCTCGGCGCCTGCCTGCGCGGACCTGGCGGTGACGATGCACCACGTCGCCGCCACGATCAGGAGCGCCCACGGGGTGGCACGGCCAGGGAAGCCCACGCTGTTCTGAGCAAGGTCCGCCTGGCTCGCGAACGACAGCAGCACCCAGCCGGCGAGCACCGCCAGCGTGGTGGTGCCCGGCCACGCCGTCTCGGTTGGTCGACCAGCCAACCAGGCGAGCGCGCCCACCAACACGGGCGCGAGCAGGGTGAGGTCGTGTCCGAGCAGGTGGGGTGAGGCGAAGAGCGACAGCGCCACCGCGGCGCAGAACGAGGGCTCGAACAGGTCCGAGTGGCGGCGCGCCACGGTGCCGAGCCACAGCGCGACCGCTGCCGCCGCGAGGCTCGCCCCGATCGAGAGGTCGTACACCGAGGGCGCCTGTCCGAGGAGCGACCCGAAGAGGCCACTGCTTCCCTGCATCTGCGCGGTCGGCGAATTGCTCGGCGTGGCGATGGTGGTGATGAACGACGAGATCCCGTGGGGACCCACCGCGATCAGGCCGACGGCCAGGCTCACCAGCGCGCCCGCGACCGCGCCGGCAAGGCCGCGCCAGTCCCGCCGCCCGATCATGTACGCGCCGATGCCGAGCACCAGCTGGGGCTTGGCTATCGCGGCGGTGAATCCCAGCGCGAAGCCCGCGACGCCGGGCCTGCCCCGCCGCCAGGCCACGTACGCGAGCCCGAGCCCGAGCGCGGACACCCCGTCCCACTGACCCTCGACAAGGAGAAGCCCCGTGCCGAACCCGGCGAGGGCGACGAGCCCGATCGCGACCCGAGGCAGGGAGGGCAGCCGCGCCGGCCAGGGTGCGGCTCGCGCCACCAGCCAGAGCGACAGGGCGACGAGCAGGAGTTGGAGCAGGGACCATGCGCGCCACGCTGTGCCGGCGCCCAGCGCCGTGAACGGGATGGCGACGACCGCGGCGGCAGGCGGGTTCTCGAAGGGGATGTTGTCGTGGTCGGCCGGCGCGCCCGTCTCAACGAGGGTGCTGCGCTCGACCGCTGGGTTGTAGATCTCTGACGCCTCTCCCTCCCGGATCAGCGTCGCCGCGACATACGTCCCGGCGAAGTCGCTCGTCGGCGCCAGCGACGACGGCACCACCGCCCAGACCTGGGCGTAGTGGGCGAGCACGATCGACGCGACGATGATGAGTGCGGCGGAGAACCACCGCGGGCGCGAGGACACGGCGCTGCCCACTCTATGTCTCGTCCACCCACGCCACCGTCAAGGTGGCGTCACAGGGCCCTCGCGAAGACCTCGAGGTCGCCGGCGGAGAACAGGGCGAAGGTGATCTCGCGAAGCGTCGTCCCCGGCACCTCGAGCGCTGCGACCGCCTCGCGGACCGCGATCGGAGCGGCGGTCTCGATCGGGAATCCGTAGATCCCGGTGCTGATCGCCGGCGCAGCCACGGTCGCGCAGGCATGCTGGGCGGCCAGCGTGAACGCCGCGCGATAGGCGGAGGCGAGCAAATCCGCCTCACCGTGGCTGCCGTCGCGCCAGCGCGGGCCGACCGCATGGATGACGTGCGTCGCCTGGAGGCGCCCGGCCCCGGTGATCACCGCCGACCCTGTCGGGCAGCCCGCGTGGCGCTCGCGCAGCTCGCGCATGAGGTCCGGGCCGGCTGCTCGGTGCATCGCGCCGTCGACACCGCCGCCGCCGGCAAGGGAGGCGTTGGCCGCGTTGACGATGGCGTCCGCGCTGAGCGTGGTGATGTCGGCGCGGACCAGGGTGATGCGGCCGCTCCCGGCCTCGCGGATCAGCGGGTCAGGCGCCATCCGCGCGGGCCAGCGCCAGGCACACGTTGTGACCGCCAAACCCATACGAGGTGCTCAGCGCGAACCCGATGCGCGCGTCGCGACCGCGATTGGGAACGTAGTCGAGGTCGCACTCGGGGTCGGGCTCGTCCAGGTTGATGGTGGGCGGCACGAACTGGTCACGAATGGCAAGAACCGTGATCACCGCCTCGACGGCACCCGCCGCGCCGAGGAGATGCCCGTGCATCGACTTCGTCGACGACATCGGGATGGTGGTCGCCGTCTCGCCGAGCGCCGCCTTCACCGCGCGCGTCTCGGCGGCGTCGTTCATCTGGGTCGACGTGCCGTGCGCGTTGATGTAATCGACCTCGCCGGGCTGGCGGCCCGCGCGCTTCAGCGACCGCAGGATGCAGCGGCGCGCGCCGTCTCCCTGCTCATCGGGCTGCGTGATGTGATACGCGTCGGCAGTCGCGCCGTACCCGGCGAGCTCCGCGTAGATGCGCGCCCCGCGTGCCACCGCGTGATCCCAGTCCTCGAGGACGAGCATGCCCGCGCCCTCACCCATCACGAAGCCGTCGCGGTCCTTGTCGAACGGACGCGACGCGCGTTCCGGCTCGTCGTTCCGCGTGGAAAGGGCCTGCATGGCATCGAATGCGGCGACGCTGATGTTGGTGATCGACGCCTCCGTGCCTCCCGCGATGATCGCGGTGGCCTCGCCGCGCCGGATCCATTCCGCCGCCTCGCCGATCGCGTGCCCGGACGACGAGCATGCGCTCACGATCGCGTAGTTCACGCCTTTGGCGCCGCAGTCGATCGCGATCATGCCCGCGGGCATGTCCACGATCATCGACGGCACCGTGAACGGCGACACTCGACGCGGACCCTGGTTGTACAGGGCGAGGATGTTCCGCTCGATCACCTCGATGCCGCCGACGCCCGACGCCACGAGCACGCCGACGTCCTCGGCGATGGGCACGATGTCGAGGCCCGAGTCGGCGACGGCCATCCGGGCCGCATACACGCCGAGCTGGGTGCAGCGGCTGCTGCGCCGCGCCTCCTTCTTGCCGAGCACCTGCTCCGGGTCGAATCCCTTCACCTGTCCGGCGATCCGCGTCGTGAGGTGGGATGCGTCGAAGGCCGTGATCGGGCCGATCCCGCCCTGACCGCGGCGGCACGACTGCCACGTCGCCTCCGCGTCGAGCCCGAGCGGGGTCACCGCGCCGATGCCCGTGACCGCCACGCGCGTGGTGCCGTTGCCCTGGCTCACGGGGTCACCTCCGCAGGTTGGATGAGCGGCGCGCCCTGCGAGTGATAGCCGCCGTCGACGTGGATCATCTCGCCGGTGATCGCCCGCGCGAGGTCGCTGAGCAGGAATGCGGCCACGTCCGCCACCGGGCCGCTGTCAGCGCTGTCCCAGCCGAGTGGCGCCTGCCGCCCCCACGCGGATTTCAGGATCTCGAACCCGGGGATGGAGCGCGCCGCGATCGTCTCGAGCGGACCCGCGGAGATGGTGTTGACGCGGATGTGCCGGGGCCCCAGCTCTCGAGCCAGGTATCTCGCGATCGACTCGAGCGCGGCCTTGGCCGGCCCCATCCAGTCGTAGAGCGGCCACGCGATCCGGGCATCGAAGGTCAGCGCGACCACCGAGCCGCCTGCCGCCGGCATCAACGGCGCAAAGGCGGCCGCGAGCGTGCGCAGCGAGTAGCTGCTCACGTGAAACGCGGTCGCCACCGAGGTCCAGGGCACGTCGAGCACGCCGTGGCCGAGGCAGTCCTCGGGGGCGAAGCCGATGGCGTGGACGACACCGTCGAGCCCGCCCATCGAGCCTTTCACGTGGTCGGCGACCGCCTGCGCCTGGGCGGTGTCGGTGATGTCGAGCTCGAGCACATCGGGACTCGGGTGCAGCCGCTGCGCGCTGCGGCGGGTCAGGCTCATGGCGCGCCCGAACGAGGTCAGCACGACGTCGGCGCCGGCGTTCTGGCACGCGGCGGCGATGGCGAAGGCGATGCTCTTCGGGGTGAGCACCCCCGTGACGAGGATGCGTTTCCCGCGAAGAAGATCCGTGGTCGGGCGGGTTCCTCGCGTGCTCACAGGCGACGTACCTTATAAGGCCCGGACGGCACTCCGCAGTTACGAGGCGGCGATCTCGAGCATCGTCTCGTGCCACGCCGGACTCCCGGCGAGGATGTTGCCGGTGGTGAAGATCGCCTCGGGGTCGCCGGCCCAGTCGGTGACGACACCGCCGGCCTCGCGCACGAGGAGCGCGCCCGCAGCGATGTCCCAGAGACCGAGGCCGAGCTCGAAGAACCCGTCGAAGACCCCCGCGGCCACGTAGGCGAGGTCGAGGCTCGCCGCCCCGGCGCGGCGGAGATCCTCGAATCGCGCCAGCGCCCGCTCCATCACCGGGAGATAGCGCGGCAGGCGTTCCTTGTGCCGGAACGGAAACCCCGTGGCGACGATGCCCGCCCCGGG
>Ga0209415_10015628_pt1 | contig 12283 bp, 8 predicted proteins | sample PeaSoiSIISIP2007_FD_187696 | JGI IMG/M metagenome (GOLD analysis project Ga0209415, IMG submission 187696) | Peat soil microbial communities from Weissenstadt, Germany - SII-SIP-2007 (SPAdes) (version 2) | ecosystem: Environmental > Terrestrial > Soil > Wetlands > Peat | place: Germany... | reverse complement strand
CAGCTCGACCCAAGCACCGTAGAATCGAACGTCTCCGTCTTATAGCCCACCGCCGCAGCAGCAGCAGGAACATTTGAACTGGGGTTGTCGGCCGGGGTCGGATTCGCGAGGCTCCCCTGAGCGGTGACGGGACTACACGTCGCGGCCATGAGTCCACACAGCGCCGTAAGCAGCGCCAAACCCTGTCGCGAGACACTCTTAGCGATCAGTCGCATAGTGAAGTAGCTTTCGGCCCGCGCACCTCGACCTGAGTCTCCGGGCTCTATCTCAGTTGTCATAACTCGTAAGCGCCTACCTAACGATTTACCAAAGGAAATCAGCGCACCACCTTCATATTTCAGCCCTCCATGCGTGTATCGGGTTCTGCAACTCAGTGTCCACCCGTTGATTAGCAGCGCTGAACGCCGCCTACAGCACACGCAGCGTGTGTGTCGCGATACGAAACGCAAGTCTTCTCGGCGACTCTGCAACAATTAAACATATTCCGTCCGCTGTTTCGGGCACCGAGGCAAAACTGCCTCAGCAGTAGTATGTCTGCGGCGCCGGTTTCAATCCCGCTGCAGCGATCATCCTGGGCAAGCTGGTCCGGTGCTCGCGGCACAACTGCGTAGATCCCAGCAAGCTGACGCAAGCCACCGGAGCCGTCATGCGCATCGTTTCAATGTTCTCTCTGCGATGCGACTGTAATTCTGTTCTAATTAAACCGATTGTTCGAGACTCTGTAGAATGAAGTGTCCCCGAAGCTTAGTCGCGCTGCGCTGCTGTTCTTCGTCGCATACGGAGCACTGGCCGAACGTGTATCGCAGTGTTCCTGCTGCCTGACGATTGCCTCGGCGCTATTTCGAACCAATTTGCGGAGCATATGACCAAACTGAGTCGAATTGAATATTCACGCGGCGGCGCGCGCCATCGGGCCAGGGCGGAGCCGGGCAAATTCGACCACATTTGGGATCAGCTCGACACATCCGATCTTGACTTCTGGAAGCTGCACCTCGACGGCGCGCCGACGCTGCTCGAGCTGCCGACCGACCGACCGCGTCCCATGGTGCTCAGCTACACGGGCGGCAGTGTCGGTATCCTGATCACCCGCGAATTGACTGCGGCGCTTCGGCAACTGGGCGATCGCCACGGTGCCAGCTTATTCATGACACTGCTTGCCGGCTGGTCTGCGCTTCTCGCGAGGCTCAGCAGACAATGCGACCTCGTAATCGGCACGCGGATCGCAAGACGCCCGCAAGGCGAGATAGAGCCTCTGTCGGGCCGTTTCGTCAATACGCTAGCGCTGCGGGTGCGTCTGGATAACGACCCGACTGTCGCTGAGCTCCTCGCGCAGGTTAAAGCCACTTCCCTGGAAGCGTACGGCCACCGTGATATTCCGTTCACACAGGTGGTCGAGGCTTTGAAGCATCCGCATGGCCTGAGTTACAACCCGATTTTCCAAGTCATACTGACGCTAGACAGTGCTGCACCCGATGCAGAGCGATACCTCCCGGCGTCGAGCCTCGACAACAGGGAAGCAGCAAATATCAGCGCACAGTTTGATTTGGCTCTATCGCTGAATGACTGCGGTGAGCGAATTGAGGGCCTGCTGACCTTCGCCAGAGATCTGTTCAATCGCGGCACCACCGAGCGCATGGTTGGACAACTCTGCAATCTGCTTGCATCGATGGTGGCTGACGATCGGCAGCGCGTCAGTGAGCTGAATTTGCTCTCGCCCGACGAGCGTCGGCGGCTGCTCGTGGAGTGGAACGCCAAGGTCGCAAAATTTCCGAGCGGCACGTTGCCGCAGTTAGTGGCCGCCCAGGTGACGCGCACGCCGCAGGCTGAAGCGGTCGTGGACGATCAGCGGGCCTTAAGTTACGCGGAGCTCGATCGCGCCGCCGGTAGTCTTGCCGCCGCCATTCAGAATTGCGGCGTCGGACCGGAAGCCGTGGTCGCCGTCGCGCTGAACCGCTCGCTCGAGACGGTCGTAGCCGCGCTCGGCATCCTCAAGGCCGGCGCCGTGTATCTGCCGCTCGATCCGGCCATCCCCGCGCAGCGCCTGGCGTTCATACTGCACGATGCCCGCGCCGCTCTCGTGATCACCGACGACAGCGTGGCGAGGTCCTTACCACCGGACGTGCCACAGTGGCGTTTCGGCCAGCCTCATCCGGTCAGCGGCTTGCGTGCGGTCGAGATCACGCCCGAGAACCTGGCCTACATTGTTTATACGTCCGGTTCGACCGGTACCCCGAAGGGCGTGGCCATGAGCCATGCCAGTGCGGTGAATCTCGCCTTCGCGCGCACGCGCGGCCATGACCCGATCGGTCCGGGTGATCGCGTGCTGGCGGCGATTTCCGTGGGATTCGATGTCTCGATCGGTCAGCTGCTGCTGCCGCTGCTCAGCGGCGCGGCCGTCGTCATCGCGCCCGATCTGCGCAGTCTCTCGCCCGAGGCCTTCTGGGCGCTGCTCGCCGAGCAGCGCGTCAGCCATGTCAACTCGGTGCCCTCGTTCATCGAGTCCGTGCTCGATGCGGCGAGTCAGCAGCCCAATCTGGTGCTCAAGCGTCTCATGCTCGGTGGTGAGGCGCTGTCCGGAGCGCTGTGCCGGCGCCTGCAGGCGGCGCTGCCCAACACGGTCGTCATCAACATGTACGGCCCGACCGAGGCCTGCATCGACGCGACGGCCTATGTGGTGCCCAATGGAGTCGAGCAGAGCCTCGCGATGCTGCCGATCGGGCGCCCGCTCGCGAACTATCGCGCCTACGTGCTCGATGCACGCCAGCGGCCGATGCCCTCGGGCATCGCCGGCGAGCTCTACCTCGGTGGTCCGGGACTCGCGCGGGGTTATGTCGGTCAGCCAGGGCTGACGGCGGAGCATTTCGTTGCCGATCCGTTCGGCGCGCCCGGTGGACGGCTTTACCGTACGGGTGATCGCGCGCTCTGGCGCGCCGATGGGACGCTGCTCTTCCTCGGGCGCCGCGACGAGCAGGTGAAGATTCGCGGTTTTCGTGTCGAGCCCGGCGAGGTTGCAGCCGCGTTGCGCAGCCATCCGGCGATCGCGCAGGCCGCGGTGATCGCCCGCAACGATCACGGGTCGACCCGACTGATCGCCTACGTGGTGCCGAGCGGGGCGGCACCGGCGGCCTCGCGGCTGCGCGAACATCTCGCGCAGTGCCTGCCGGCGCACATGATCCCCTCAGCCTTCGTCACGCTCGATGCGCTGCCACTCACAGCCAACGGCAAGCTCGATCGAGCTGCGTTACCGGAGCCGGAGTGGGCCGCCGCGTTAGCCTCGCAGTACGAGGCGCCGGTCAATCAGGCGGAGGCGAGCATTGTGCGGATCTGGCAGGAGTTGCTTGGCGTGCAGCGCGTCGGCCGTCACGACAATTTCTTCGAGCTCGGTGGACACTCGCTGCTGGTGCTAAAGCTCGCGGCGGCCCTCAAGGCGGAGTTTGGCCGACCGGTACCGATGGCGCGTGTGTTCCGTGCGCCCACACCCGCGCAGCTCGCGGCAGTCATGAACGAGACACCTGCCCATCAGGGCTGGAAGCATCTGGTGGCGCTCAACGAGGGCGGCCCGCGCCCTCCGCTCTTCTGTCTCAACGGCTTCGATGGGGATGTGGACGCGTATCTGCACATTGCGCGCTTCGTCGACGCTTCCGTTCCGGTTTTCGGTCTCGAGCTGGTGTCGCGCGGCGATCTCTCGGATTTGGGCGAGACGCTCGAGTCGCGAATGGAGTCGTATCGGCAGGAGATGCGCAGCGTGCAGCCGAGCGGTCCCTACCACCTTTGCGGATTCTCCTTCGGCGGCGCGGAGGCCTTCGATCTGGCCTGCCGGCTCGAGCAGGCGGGGGAGGAGGTGGTGCTCATCCTGCTCGATGCCTATCGGCCCTCGAGATGGCTCGAAGTGGCCAGCGGACCGCCGCGCTTCATCAGGATGTTGCAGTCCGGCCAATTATTGCGATGCGCCCTGCGGCAGCTGCGCAAACTTTTCACATTACAGCAGCATCGCTGGTTCACGGGAAAGGACAAGGATCTCGAGCAAGCGCTGCGGCGCTACGCCATGCGGCGCAAAGTCGAGTGCTTTCACGGCCGCGGGATCCTCATCAAGAGCGCCGGCATCGAGGAGTGGGCCTACCAGCTTCGCCTCGATGGCTTCAACGGCTGGAAGAAGTACCTCAAGGGGCGCTGTGACGTGATCGACATGGATGTCCCGCACAATGAGCTCATGAAAGAGCCAGCGGTGCAGGCCGTGGTGCGTCACATCAACGACCTGCTCGGCGTCGCTCCCGTCGCATGAGCCGCTCGGCGCCCGCGCTATTCCCCGCACTGCCGCCTCATCTGGTCCCGGGTGGGGAGCGCGTGCGCCTTGAGGCCGGGTCCGAGTTGCTTGCGAGTCTCGCCGAGTACGTGGCCGGTGCCGCCTCGCTCTCAGATGCCGAGAGCGTTGCGATCCTCGGCGTCCTGCTCGAGCGTGTGCCGGAAGGCACGGCTGCTGGGATAGCACCGCAGGCCCCGGCGCTCGGGTTGCCGGCGCAGGCGTTGCTCGCGGACGATGCCGCGCACGACCGTTACTTTCACGTCCGACGTATCGCGGCGTCCGAGGGGCACGCGTTTCTGCGCACGATCCTGCTGGCTGCGGTGCTGTTCCACACTGAATTGGCCTCCGGATCGGCCGCGGGGGAGTCGGGTCGCTTTGTCGCGCTGGGAGGGGGACTCATGGCGCTGCTGGGTTACATCGCCGGCTTGCCGCTCGAGCCGGTGGAGCACGGTGCGTCCGATGGGCCCGCAGCGCACGCAAGGTTCGACCCCATGCACCGATGGGTCATCGGACACCAGATCTTCGCTGCCCTCACGCAAGGCATCATCTTCTCGTTGCAGGACTTTGAAGCAGCAATGCGCGATCGGGATGAGGAGCGTGCGCGCCAGGCGCTCAAGCTCTGTGCCGATCTCATGCTGGCCTCGGCCAGCGCGTTTCGCTTCACGGCCGACTTCCCGCCCGCGGCTTATGCCGATGTGGTGCGGCCGAGCATGATGGGGCAGGAGGTCGGCGAGGGCTTCAGCGGGCTGCTCTCGGTCGATCATCGCCGACTGGTGGCGACGCTGGTCCGCATTCGGCCGCTCATGGGGCAGACTGCCCAGCGCCTGCGCCTGGTGGCCGAGCACGAACGGCTCAAATACGCGCTTGATCAAGTCTACGGTGATCACAAGTACGTCTGCGCGCGCTTTGGCGGCGCCGAGCGGCCGAGTCTGCGCTGTCCGAACGCCAGCCCCTTGCCCGGCGTCGAACAGCTCGATCGCTACCAGCGGGCGCGCGTGGAACTGCTTTGCCCCCACTCCGACGCCGATCCGATTACCCTCGCATGATTCCAAAGACGGATACCAAAGACGCGCCTTGCTCGCTCAGGCAAGCGCGTATTCGATATTGCCAGCAGCGAGAAACGGCATTACGATCAATTGAAGCCGGGCGGGGAATTCCAGCCGGTGCTTTTTCCCTTGCGACCGTTCCGTTGTTGGCGCCAGACCAGTTGAGGCTTAGGTGGTCGTCATCGGCACGCAGCGGATCCAACTTGATCGGCACCGGCCGCGTGCGGGTTGCTGTTATGTCACGCGGATTTAAGACGCAAAGCCGTCAGGACGGACCATGCTGATGCCGCCACCTCAACCGCTCGTTAGCGTGGTCATTCCAACCTTTAATCGACTGCAGTATCTGCGAGCGGCGTTGGCGAGTGCCATCGATCAAACGTTCAAGGACACGGAGATCATTGTTCAGGACAACGCCAGCGAGATCGATCCAACGCCGGCTGTATTAGCAGTGGGGGACCCCCGGATCAGAATCTGGCGCAACGCGACCAACATCGGGCAAACGGCCAACATTGCGACCGCCTGCGCCAGGGCACGCGGCAAGTACATCGCGATCCTGGGCGATGACGACTTGTGGCAGCTGAATTTCCTCGAGACTCTGGTGCCCCCGCTCGAGAGCGACCCTGACATCGTGGTTTCCTTCTGCGCCCACGACTACATCGATTTTCAGGGACGCCTCGAAGCGGAGCGAACCGCGGCCGTGAACCGCCGATTCCGCAATAATCTGACCGAAGGCGTGTATGGCCCTTTCGTGGAGATTGCGTTGGTGAGTCGCTCGATTTGTGCAGTATCGGCCGCCGTGTATCGGCGGGACGCGATTGACTGGCTGGCCATCCCGATGAATCTCGAGTATGGCTGCGACAACTACATCAACTACTTGGCTGCGCGCACGGGTAGGCGCTGTTTCTACCATCCGGCGAGATTGGCTCAGTTGCGCCTCTTGACCCTGTCTGCATCCACAGCCGCGACGTCGACGGCTCATGGCAGGGAGATGACGGGCCGTGCATCCTTACTGTGTTGGGACATCTTCTTCCGCGACGGCGCCGTGTCCGCCGGGCGCCGTTATTTTGCGATGAAGCGCACCGACAACGCTCTGCGTGTGATCGCGTGCGTGCTACGGCGCAAGGACTGGAGTACGTTGCTGCGGGACTCTCGCGCCTATCTGCGACGCGGCATCATCCGACCCGGCGCCTTGCTGTACCACCTTCGATGGGGCCGGCACTAGTCGGTCCTCGCCGCAGGATGCCTTAGGGTGAACGACGACGAGTTGCTTGCCGACGATTGGATCGTGCTCATCAACGATGAGGAGCAGTACTCGCTGTGGCCGGCTTCGAACGCCATTCCCGCGGGCTGGCGCGCGGTCGGGCCCAGAGGATCCAAGGCCGAGACGCTGGCCTACGTTGAGATGCACTGGACCGACATGCGACCGAAGAGTCTGCGTTGCGTGTTCCAGCAACGCTCGAGCGACTCGCCGGACGGTCAATAGGCGAGCGGCCGCCCGAATCGCTGCTGCAGGCGGTGATGTTGATCGAAGCAATCGAGACGCGGCAGGGAGCCCGGCTCAATAAGCGTTGCCGTGACGAAAAACGATGCTCACGGTCTTAAACAGGATCTTGAAGTCCAGCGCCAGCGACCAGTTGCGCAGGTAATCCAGATCGTATTGGACCCGCAGGCGCATCTGCTCGACCGCACGCGTCTCGCCGCGCAGCCCGTGCACCTGCGCCCAGCCGGTCATGCCCGGCCGAACCTTGTGACGGATCATGTAGCCGCTGATGAGCTTGCGATAGAGCTCGTTGTGCGCCACGGCGTGCGGTCGCGGGCCGACGAAGCTCATCTTGCCCTGCAGTACGTTGAACAGCTGCGGCAGCTCATCCAGCGAGGTGCGCCGCAAAAAGCGGCCGATCGCCGTGATGCGCACATCTTGCGGGGCGGCCTGCACCACCACGGGCCCGTCCTCGCAGACCGTCATGGTGCGGAACTTGTAGACCCGCATTTGCTCGCCATGCAGGCCATAGCGGCGCTGCTTGAAGAGCACCGGACCTGGGGATGAGAGCTTGACGCCGACCGCGATCGCCAGTATCAGCGGCCAGCCCACCAGCAACGCGAGCGAAGACAGCAGGATGTCCATGCCGCGCTTCTTCAGGGCGTTCATGCCGTGGAACGGCGTATCGCAGATCGCGAGCATCGGTATGCCATGGAGCTCGACGCAGCGCGCCTGCACTAAGTCGAAGGCGAAGATGTCCGGCACGAAATAGATCGAAGCCGTGGTATCGCGAAATTTATGCAGCATTTCCTCGATGCGCGGCGCATTGCTCATCGGCAAGGCGATGTAGATGGCATTGACGCCATGGGCGCGCACGAAGGCGGCCACGTCCTTGCACTGGCCGGCGAAGCGATCGCGGCTGCCTTCGGGCAGACGGTCGGGACTCCTGAAGTCGAAGAAGCCCATGAAGGTGCCGGCAGCCACGCTCTGCGAGATACGGCGTGCGAGCTCCACGCCGAGCTCATTGGCGCCGATAATGATGTGCCGATCGTGCGCCGAAGGCGTGCGCGCCAGCGCGCGCGTGCTCCAGTAATCGCCGATCACGAGCACCGCGGGCGAGAGCGCGAACCAGCTCACGAGCAGATTGTGCGGAAACAGATCGCCCAGCTTCAAGGCGAAGCCCAGAGCGAGCAGCAGTGCGAATACTGCGCCCGATTCGAGCATGAGGCGCAGGATCCGGGACTTCGCCGGCGCGCAGGTGCCGTCGGAGAGCAGCCGCAGCGGACTGAACAGCTGCCGCGCAAACAGCGCTGTGATCAGCGCCAATGCGCCGTCGGCCGGAGTGAGCGCCTGGGCCGTGAACAGAACCGCCAACAGCAGCGCGAGCACGAGCACCAGCGGCTTGGACCAGTGTTTGAGCAGCGCCAGAACGGGAGGTTCGACGGTGCCGAGCTGTACAGTCTTCTGGCGGACCGAGGCGCTCGAGAAAGCCGAGACGTTGGCGCCCGCTTGGATGTTCAGTGCCAGCGTTTGCTCGGTGGCAGCGAGCGTTTCGTGATTTAGGCGGGCTTGTTGCACTTATCCATCCGTAAGTTAGATGGCTGCATCACTGTAGCCGAGGGGCAAAGTCCAAACCATGGCGTTATGTCAGGAGGTCAAAATATAGGTCACAGTTTTTTGGGATTATGTTTGATTGCATTCGAAATTCCGTGGCAGTCAACATAAAGCTTAAGGATCGGACCCTCATGCACACGATTCATACCGTGTTGCAGCGCATTGATTTGCCTCTCCAGTATCGCGGGGGCTTTGCGCACGATTCGAAACTTTGCGCGACAGAGCGCGTGCTCGTATCAGCCGCGGCAACTGCAGTGCTCGAGCCCGTAGCGGCGCCGGTGCGCTCTCGAAACCGAGTGCCCTCTGCCACCGCGTGGCCGCCCATGGCCAGCACAAGCCACCATGGCAGCAGCACCCTGTTGGCGTTTACGCCACAACTTTGATGCGTCTGTCACCGTGCACAAAACGCGCTCTGGCCGGTAAAGTTTACCGGCATTCGGCAAGAATGCGATTGTCTCCAATGTGCGACCTGCAACGATGTTGACCGCGCGGCAGAAATCAAATCAAAAATCGAATCAATAGTGCGGTGGTTTCTCGAGTGGATTGCTGCCTGGCGCGCCACTTTCGAGCATTTCGAGCTGGCTCTGCATCATGCGGTGGCGGGCTAGCAGCGCATCCATAGCGCGCTGCTGGCGCATGACGGTCTCACCGAGCTCCTGCAGCGAGCGCTCGAGGTGCGCGAGCTTGATCTCGATGGCCTCAAGGCGATGCGATTCGGTCATGGTGTCGACAAACGAACTGCGGTAGCGCAATTTATCAGCTATTCGACGGCCTGCAGCCGCTGTGTTCCGACCATGGGCGCCACGGTATATCCTGATATCACCGTGCGGCAACGCCCGCGATAGCAAGACAGCGCAGTTAGTGAGCATTCGATCTTTATTTTCGAGACTGACACCGCACGGCCGCGCCACGACCTTGGAGCGCGCCGAGTCGACGTATGCGCAAGGAAACAAGGCAGACGCGGCGGCTCTCTTCCGTGCGCTGGCCGAAGGCGGCAATGCTCAGGCGCAGTTGCGGCTGGCGCAGCTTTACGAGCATGGCGAAGGGGTTCTACAGAACTTCGTCGAGGCGGTGCGTTGGTTTCGCAGCGCGGCCGAGCAGGGATCAGTGCCTGCGATGGCGCGACTCGGGGAAATCTACCTGACCGGCATGTCAGCTCCTGCTACCGCGACGCCGGAGGCGCTGTTGCGTTTGCAGGAGAGCGGTCAGGAATCGCTGCTCAAGCGCCTGTATCCGCAAGGGCTCGTAGTTGCCCAGGATCCGGAACAGGCCGCCCAGTGGAATGCCCGCGCAGCGCAAGCCGGCGATGCGGCGGCACAGGCGCGCCTCGGACATCAGTATGCGAGCGCGCTCGGGGTGACCCGGGACCTCGGCGAGGCGAAGCGCTGGTTCGCGGTCGCCGCCACGCAGCTGCACGCCGCCGGTCAGCTCGGACTCGGTATGCTTTACGCGGGCGCCTACGGCGAGCGCGGCGATCATGCGCGCGCGCTGGAGTGGCTAGAGCCCTGCGCGGCGCGCGGCAACTCCACGGCGCAGCTGTGCCTCGCGACGCTGCTGCTGTTCGGCGAGGGCGTGCCGCACGATGCAGCGCGTGCGGCCGCGCTGCTGGAACAGGCCGCTGCCGCCGGCCAGCCGGCCGCGATGTTTCATCTGGGTGAGCTCTACCGGCGCGGTTACGGCGTGACGCAGAGCGCCTCGCAGGCTGAGACTTGGTTGCGCCGCGCAGCGAACCGCGGCTATCTGAAAGCCTGGTTGTCGCTGGTGCATTTGTTTCGCTCAGGCCCGGATGGAGATTTGAACACCGCTGCGGTGCTGTGCCGCCAAGCGGCGGATCTCGGCAATGGCGAAGCACAGTATTTGTTGGGTCAAATGTATCTCGCCGGCGAGGGCGTGCCGCGCGATGCGAGCGAGGGCGCACGCTGGCTCGCCAAGGCAGCCGATCAAAACGTCACGGCGGCCTATGATCGGCTCGGGGCGCTGTACGCCGAAGGCTTAGGATTGCCGCAGGATTTTCAGGCGGCGGCAGATTGGTTTCATCGCGCCGCCGCTCAGGGCGATGTCAACGCGCTATACCACCTCGGCACGCTGCAACTTGGTGGGCTCGGCATGCCGCGCGATCCGCGTGCCGCACGGAAGTGGTACCGCCAGGCGGCGAAACAAGGCAGCGGCGCGGCTTGCCTGCAGCTCGGCATCCTGTATGCCAAGGGCCAGAATGCGCGCCACGATTATGCGGCGGCGGCCTACTGGTACGCGCAGGCCGCGGCGCATGGTGTCGCCGGGGGATTGTACAACCTGGCCTTCCTGCACTTTCGTGGCCTCGGTGTGCGACAGGGTGCCGCGCAGGGCGTACGGCTGCTTGCCAAAGCGGCCGACGAGGGCAACGTGGAGGCCGCGTGGGCTCTGCATCGTCAGTATACGGAGGGCGAGTATGTGGTCCGCGATGCGCAGGCCGCAATGCACTGGCTGTCGCGCGCGGCGGAGCTGGGCAGTGCGGCTGCCGCCTGCCTGCTGGCGCAGCGGCTCGAGCGCGCCGATCCGGCAGCCCCGCCGGCAGAGCGCGTCATCGCTCTGCTCGAAGACAGCGCCGTGAAGGGCAACGCTGATGCCCAGGCGATGCTTGCGCTGCAATATTTTGAAGGCAAGCATGTGGCACAGGATCAGGATCAGGCGATACGCTGGTTCACGCACGCGGCGCAGGGCAACAACGCCTTCGCGCAAGCCTGGCTCGGGGACATCCTGATCCAGGGCCGCGACGTGCCGGTGGATCGCGACGCCGCGACGATCTGGTACGAGCGCGCCGCGTTGCAAGGACACGCTGGCGCGATCGCGGCACTGACCTCACTGCGCATGGCTGCTGGTGCAGGCGGGGACGAGATGACGCAGGTGTTCCAGCTGTGGCTCAAGGCCGCGCAGCAAGGCGATGCCGTAGCGCAGCGTACCGTCGGTGACTTTTATCTGCGCGGCGTGGGCACTGACGCTTCAGTCGAGGAGGCACGCCGCTGGTTCAACGCCGCGGCATTGCAGGGCAACGCGCCAGCGATGGTACTGCTCGCTGGGCTGCTCTTGCAGCACCCCACTCAGGCCTCCGATCCGTCGCAGGCGGCGGAGCTGTTCCGCCGTGCCGCGGCGCAAGGCAATGTCGATGCGCAATACAACCTCGGCGTCTGTCTGCGGCGCGGCCTCGGCGTTGAGCGGGATGACCTTGAGGCGGAGCGGCTTTATCGCGCCGCTGCGCAGCAGGGTCACCGGTCGGCCCAACTGGCGCTCGGCTCGCTCAAAGCGCAGAACGCCGCAAGTGAGGCAGACTGGCAACAGGTTGCGCACTGGTATCGGCTCGCCGCCGATGCCGGCCATCCGGTGGCCGTGGCGTCGCTGGCTCAGTTGTACGAGAGCGGACGGGGAGTCCCTCGAGACCGCGCCGCGGCGCTGGTGCTGTATCGCAAAGCGTTGGCCGCGGGCCAAACTGAAGCCGCGCCCGAGGTGCGACGCATCGAGGCGGAACTCGGAAGGCCGGAATACGCGAGTTAAGCCGCTGCCGACTCGGAGCGGCGCGCGGTCGCGCTCAGGGTGAGCAGACCGGTTGGCGAGCGTTGATCAGATCGTCGAACAGCGCGGTCCAACGTGGCAGTAACAATCGCTTCAAATCGAACTGCTCCACCGCCGTGGCGCGTGCTGCTTTGCGCAGTGCCTGTAGGCCCTCGGGTTGATCCAGTGCGGCCTCGATGCGGTTCGCGAGCTGCTGATAAGCAAAGAAATCCACGGTGAGTCCGTTGCTGCCATCGCGCAGCACCTCGAGCACCGGAGGCGTGTTGGAGGCGACGATCAGGCAACCGCAGGCCA
>Ga0209415_10015624_pt1 | contig 12286 bp, 12 predicted proteins | sample PeaSoiSIISIP2007_FD_187696 | JGI IMG/M metagenome (GOLD analysis project Ga0209415, IMG submission 187696) | Peat soil microbial communities from Weissenstadt, Germany - SII-SIP-2007 (SPAdes) (version 2) | ecosystem: Environmental > Terrestrial > Soil > Wetlands > Peat | place: Germany... | reverse complement strand
GGTCCAGATCAACCTCGTGGTCGAGCAGAAGGGTGGGAAGCCCCTCGCGGAGCTCCTCGCCGCGTCATGAAGGTCCCCCGACAACCCGAGGTCAACATCGGCCTGGTCGGCCACGTAGACCACGGCAAGACCACCCTGACCCAAGCGCTCACCGGCGAGTGGACCGACCGCCACTCGGAGGAACTCAAGCGCGGCATCTCGATCAAGCTCGGGTACGCGGATGCGGCATTCTATCAGTGCCCGAACTGCCCGTCTCCGCTCGGCTACTCCAACGAACCGAAGTGCTCCAACTGCGGCGGCGAGGCGAAGTTCGTTCGGGCGGTCTCGTTCGTGGACGCCCCCGGCCACGAGACCTTGATGGAAACGATGCTCTCCGGGGCCGCCATCATGGACGGTGCGCTCCTCCTGGTCGCGGCGAACGAAACCGTTCCGCAGCCTCAGACCCGAGAGCACCTTTATGCCCTCGACATCATCGGTGTCCACAAGGTCGTGGTCGTCCAGAACAAGATCGACCTCCTCTCAACCGAGCAGGCCGAGGAGAACTACCGCGAGATCGTCGAGTTCCTGAAGGACTCCCCGATCCACTCGGCCCCGATCGTGCCGGTGAGCGCGAACCACCGCGTGAACATCGACGCGCTCATCGGGGCGATCGAGGAGACGATCCCGACCCCGACCCGCGACCCGAAGAAGCCCCCTCTCATGTACGTCGCCCGCTCCTTCGACATCAATCGCCCCGGAACCCGACCGTCGGATCTGCGGGGAGGCGTCCTCGGGGGTTCGCTCATCCAGGGCCACCTCAAGGTCGGAGAGGAGATCGAGATCCGGCCCGGACCCCAGGGAGGGGTCGGCGCGCACGCCGAGTCGCTGCACACCCATGTGACCTCGATCATCTCCGGCGGGCAGGAATGGGAAGAGCTCCACCCCGGGGGCCTCGCCGCCCTGGGGACGAGCCTCGACCCGGCGCTGGCGAAAGGCGACGGGCTCACCGGCCGCCTCGTCGGGACCGCGGGGACGTTGCCGCCGGTGAGCCAGAAGATCCGCCTCCGGGCGACCTTGCTCGACCGGGTCCTCGGGGCCCAGCAGGAGATCAAGGTCGAGAAGATCCGCACGAGCGAGGTGCTCGCCGTGACGGTCGGGACGACCATCGCGGCAGGGAAGGTCACGAGCGCCCGGGGCGACGACGTCGAACTCGCGCTCAACCGCTCGGTCACCGTATTCCCCGGCAGTCGGGTCGCCATCTCACGAAAGCTCAACGCGTGGCGGCTGATCGGTTACGGGATCGTGGAGGGGGGCGGGAAGTGAGGTCCGACCTGCTCGAGGTCCTGCGGTGTCCGATCTGCCGCAGTGAGCTCCAGCTGGCGCCCGGTCGGACCGAGGGAGAAGAGATCCTCGAAGGGACCCTCACCTGCGTCGGGTGCCACGCGAGCTATCCGATCTCCGACGGGATCCCCGACCTGCTCCCCCCCGACGAGCGGGACTGACCGGGCCACCTACGCCGGGGCCAGGTAGTAGTACCCGAAGAGCCCGACGAACATCAGCCCCGCGATGACGATCGCCGGGATGAGCCACGGGATCGCACCCCGCGAGCGGGCCTGGATCGAGCTCGCGACCGTGACGACCGGAATGGCGAAGGCGAGCCAGTACCCCGTCAGGATCGTCGTGTAGAGCGCGTAGGAGGTCTTGTTGCCGTGGGGGTCGTGCGCCGAGACGACCAAGACCAGCACGACGGCGAGGATCAGGAAGATGAGGCTGACGCCCGCCCCCTCGAGGTACCCCTCCAGCCCGCGTTTTCGGTTCGGGTGATAGCTCCGGAGCACGAAGAACATCAAGACGAACAGGAACAGGCTGACGGCGAGGACGGCAAACCCGGTGGTGCCCAGCGAGAGCGCGAACGGGCCGGGGCCCGGGGCAGGAGGTGCCATGGCTCTTCCCCTAGGCGGTCCGCAGGATGGCCCGGGCCGGGCCGCCGTCGCCGCCCTTCAGACGGAGCGGCAGGCATTCGAGCTCGTACGGGCCGGGAGCGACCTCGGCCAGCAGCAGACCCTCGAGGATGAGCGCCCCTCCACCGAGCAGGAGGTGATGGACGGGGAACCTCCCGTGGGGGTCGGATTCGACCGACAGGGCGTCGATCCCTACGAGGCGGACCCCGCGACGGAGGAGCTCCTCCGCGGCCGGTAGCCCGAGGGCGACATAGTCTGGGAAGAACGGACCGTTCCGAAGCCACCGCTCGGAGTTCGCGGTCCGGAAAAGGACGCGCTGCGTGCCGGGCGGGAAGGGCGGCAGGTCCGAAGGGCCCACCTCGGCACGGTGACGGTCCACGCCGACCACCAGACAGGGGCCGTTCAGGATCTCGAGGTCGATCTGGTCGACTGCCTCCCCGTTCGGAAGGAAGTGACGCGGAGGGTCGATATGCGTCCCCGCGTGCGAGCCGAACGTGAGTCGGGAGGTGCTGTACGCGTCGCCCCGGGAGAGAGACTGGGTGGGTTCGGAAACGAAATCGGGCTCCCCCGGGAACGCCGGCATTCCCGGCCGAAGGGGCATAGAGATCTCGATCCGCCGCATCGCTTCGGAGAGGGCCCGCCGTGCTCGCCTCTCGGCCGGCCGAACATAAACATTCGCCTGGTGACGAGGGTGCGCCGGCCCCCCGACGGCGGAGTTACGGGTCGAGCCGAAGGGTTATGCGGACCCGCTCGAAGGGCGGTCTTATGGCCCGGCCCCCGGCATCGGCGGACGACGAGCCGGACCCCGACGAGGAAGAGGAGGAGACGCCCCGTACGGCTCGGTCGCGGGCTTCGGCCCGGCATTCCTCGCACGGCCGACCTCGGCCGATACGGAAGTGGTCGAGGGACTCGACCGCACCGGACGACGAGATGGAAGTGGACGACAACGGCGAGGGGCCGACGGCGGCCGAGCGCCCGCGCGTCTTCTGGCGGGCCCGGGACTCGCTCTACTTTGCCCCGCTCGTCGGACTCGCGATCGTGCTCCTCCTGATCGTCTCCATGTTCGCGTACACCCAGAACTGGCCCCCCGTGTACGTCGTGGAGTCGGACAGCATGCAGCATGGCTCGTCCGACGTCCTCGGAGTGATCAACACCGGCGACCTGGTCCTGGCCCAGAAGGTCTCGAACTCGAGCATTCAACCGTACGTGGTGGGTCAGCAGACCGGCTATTCCACGTACGGCGAGTTCGGGGACGTCCTGCTCTATTATCCGAACGGAATCGGGGGTACCCCGGTGATCCATCGGGCGATCGTCTACCTCCAGTGGGTCCCGAGCGTCCAGGGGTACGACGCGTTCGGCCTGACCGGCCTCCCCTGCGGCAACGAGTCCGGTGCGGCCTACGCCATCTCGGGGGCGGGGAACCCCTGCCGGACCACGGACCTCAACCGTACGACCACGCTCGACCTGTTCCACGTCGGCTGGGCCGATGTGACGGTCGCGATCCAGCTCCAACCGACCTTGTTGGGAGACCATTCCGGGTTCATCACGATGGGAGACCACAACATCCTCGGGGGGCAGGGGACGTACGACCAGTCCGGCGGTTTCGAGCTGAGCCAGCTGGTCGAGCCGGGTTGGGTGATCGGCGTCGCCCGCGGAATGATCCCGTGGGCGGGGGCCCTGAAACTGTGGATCGAGGGAAGCCCCACGACCGGGGAGGTCCCGCCGCAGTCCTGGCAGTTCCTCGGGCTCACGTTCGCGGGCCTGATCCTCCTCGCGTTCGGGCTCCACTACGCGCTGCGCGTGGAGGGGATCGAGGACCCACGGCGGAAGGCCGAAGAGGAGGAGGACGAGGACGAGGAGGAGCGGGAGGAATCGGAAGGGAGCGCGGCCCGGGCGCGCCACTTCCTCCGGTCCTTGCGCCCGTGGGGATCCGCGGCCGAAGAAGACGAGGACGAGGAGGACGAAGCGCCTCCCCGTACCTCTCACCGGTCGGCCTCCAAGCCGAAGCCGCGCACGACCCCGCGGGTCCGTCGCGGGCGCCCCCACCCCAAGGTCCGTCGGGGCTCGAAGTCAAAGCAACACTCCGACGACGATGAGGAGACCTAGCGGCGCGGGCAATCCTTTAGTGCCGGCCCTGGTCCGGTCTCTCGAGGTCGCCCCAGATGCATGTAATCGGGGGAACGGCATCCACCGCGCTGGCCGAACGGATCTCCCGCGAGCTGTCGAACGCCCCGTTCGGCATCCCGTTCACGAAGCGCTTCCCTGATGGCGAGATGTACGTCCGGGTCGGGGGTCGCCTCGAGGGCGAGGACGTCGTCATCGTCCAGTCGACGCGCACGGACGCGGACCTGCTCGAACTGTTCCTCCTCGAGGACGCCGTCCGTGAAGCCGGCGCCCGGCGCGTGGTCGCCGTCGTTCCCTACTTCGGGTATGCGCGGCAGGACCGTCGGTTCTTCCCGGGGGAACCGGTGAGCGCGCGAGCTCTCTGCCGGCACGTGGAGCTCGGAGCCGATGCCGTGGTGACGGTCGACCTTCACTCGTCCGAGACCCTGCGCCAGTTCACGAAACCCGCCTTCGAGGCGAGCGGCATTCCGGCCATCGCCCGCTTGCTCCGCGAACGTCCGGTCGACATCCTCGTTTCTCCCGACAAGGGGGGCGTGGAGCGCGTGCGCCGGATGGCGACCCTGCTGGACAAGCCGTGGTTCGCGCTGGACAAGAAGCGGATCGACAGCGAGCACGTGGAGCTCCGGCTCCCGGGGGAGCTCCCCCTCGCGATCGAAGGCAAGCACATCGTCCTCGTGGACGACGTCATCACGACCGGCGGCACGATCGTCGAGGCCGCAAAGGTCCTGCACAAGCGCGGGGCCGGCGCGGTCAGCGCGGCGTGCACCCACGGGCTGTTCCTCAAGGACGCCTTTGAGCGCATCAAGGCGGTCACCGACGAGGTCTACTCGACCGACACGCTCGGGAACGCCGCGGAAAAGGCCTCGGTGGCCCCGGACGTCGCCGAGATCCTGCGGGCCGAGCTTCCCTCCCCGTGACCCGGCCCCCGGGGGCGGAGGCGCCCCGCCCCACCACGGGCGCCACGACCAACGACCTCCTCGAGCTCCTCCAGACCGTCCGGCGCGAGCTCACGCTCCGAGGGGAGGATTTTCAGGGTTCCTGGGTCGAGCCGGTGGCGGAGGACCTCCGCGCCGGCCGCCAGCCGGGGTGGTTCTACCCTCCTGCCCACCGGGGAGGGATCGCCTTCGGGAACGTCCGCGGAGGTCGCGCCTGGGGGCACGTCCACGCCTCGGACGAGGAGGACGCCCAGCACCTGGCCCAGGCGCTGTTGGACGGGCTCGGGCCCGAGGTCGCGAGCGCTACTCTCGGGTTCACCGGACTGACGGTCGATTCCGAGCACCGTCTGCTCTCCGCTCTCTCCCGTCGCCCGGGGGCGGCGGTCCTCGAACGGTATTGTATGGTCCGGACCCTCCGGCCTGCGGACGCCGAATCGCCCTCCCATCCTCCGCCCGGGCTCGACCGAGTGCCGGTCCGGGACGTCACGATGGCCACGCTCGCGGAGCTCGACTGGAGGGCCTTTCGGGGTTCGGTCGACGACCGGCTCGTGGGCGGCTCCCCGGAGGAATACGCCCGGGTGCTTACCGGCCTGCTCGGGAACGCGTTGGGGCTCTTCCTCGATGCGGCGTCCACCGCGCTGGTCGAGACCACGCCCCTTCAGCTGGTCGGCGGGATCCTCACCGCCCAGATCTCCTCCCACGAGGCGGTCTTCGTCGACATCATGGTCGACCCGGAGCGACGTCGGCGAGGGCATGCCCGCTTCCTCCTCCGCTGGGCGCTGCGCGCCCTGGTCGGCCTGGGGTACGAAAAGGTCCGGCTCTGGGTGACGGCCACGAACGGGCCGGCGATGAAGTTCTACGAAGCCGAAGGGTTCCGACGGATCGCTGCGACCAGCATCTACCGCTGGGACCGGGCGGATGACGTCCCGCAGCCGCAGCGGTCCCGATAGGGGCACTGCTCGAACATCCACGGGGGACACGGTTCGAGCGGGGTGGGATCCCTCTGCGCGCGGGCCGCCTCGAGCCGACGGGTGCGCGCCCTCCAGACCCGGGAGAACGTCCCGGCCGGGGCGAACCGGTACTCGAGGACCTGTACCTTCTCGGCCTCCGGCGACTTCTCATAGCCGAGAACCAGGCGGGCGCGGTCCGTCCCCGTGGCCACGCACCGGAATCCCAACTGGAGCGCGTACTGGGGGGAACGCTCGACGACCGTCCGAGGGTCGTGGCGCTGGGACGATCGCGAGGTCCGCACGAGGACGGGAGCCCTTCGGAATCCCCCCACCTCCTCGTCCGGCTCGTCGGAGAGCGTCGGGAGGCGGGTCGCCTCCCCCAGCGGACCGCAGTCGAGCGCCTCGACGAGCCGCGAGTAGGTGTCGGTCTCCGCCTCGAAGGGTGGACCCGGGGCCGCCGGCAGCGGCACGGTCGCCTCGAAGAACGCCCGGCGCGGATAGAGCAGGTCGCGAAATCGCCGGATCGCCGCCGGCGGAGACGCGGCCAGCCGAGCGCGCGCGGCCTCCTCCAGTCGGAGCGCGAGGTCGGGCCGAGGGGTGACGAGAGAATCCGCCGGCGCGATCGCCGAGGTGGGAGCCGCCTCGTCCCCGGTGCAGTCGCATACGCCGGCGCCTCGATACTCGCACCCTCGCGCGTACCACGGGCAACGTGGCAGTCCGGCGGCCGAACCGGTCGCGCAGGCCTGGGAGAGGAGGCGAACCCGCTCTCCCATCGCCGTCCGGACCGAGTCCACCGACCCGAACCGGAGGTCGAAGGTCGATGCGCCACGGATCTCGTCCCCCTGGGTTTGCAGGTAGACCAGCCGCGCCGTGTCGACCCCGAGGAGGGCTGAGTACATCGCCACCTGGTCGACGTGCTCGGGTCGCTCGGTCGTCGGATCGGAGGAGGGCGGCGCGTACGCGCTCGTCTTGATCTCGATGGGTCGGTCGCTGAGTACGTCCACCCGCCCCTGCACCCGATCGTCGTGGACCCGGACCTCGAGCTGCCCTTCCGGGGCGAAGACAAGCCCGAGGATCCGGTGGAGACGGCGTCCGCCCTCGAGGACCACCTCTCGCTCGGGGGTCATCGGTGGGGGGCCCACCGTGAACCGCCAGAATGCGGGTCGGGGATAGAGGAGGTCGGTGACGCTCGTCCGCCGCGCGCTCCCGGGCGGACGCAGCCGCCCGGTCAGCTCCCGAGCGAGTTCCGTATCCTCCCGGACGGTGACGGAAGCGTGCCAATCGGGTTCGGGGGGGAGGGACGCGCTGAGGGACACCCGCCGCGGAGCGCACGGAGGTATAGGAGCGTGCTCCGGCGGGAGCCGCTATACCTCCTCGCCCGGTCGTCCCGGCATGACCGAGGCCGGCCGTCATCCCCTCATCGTCGGGAGCGGCATCGCCGGGCTCTACGTGGCGCTTCGGGCCCGCGAGCTCGGGCTTCGTCCGACGATCGTGACGAAATCCCGGCTCGAGGAATCGAACACTCGCTACGCCCAGGGCGGGATCGCGGCGGCGCTCGGACCGGACGACGCTCCGGCCCTCCATTTGGCGGACACGATCCGTGCCGGGGCCGGCCTGGTCGACCGGAACGCGGCCCGCATCCTGACCCATGAGGCCCCGCGACGGATCGCTGATCTGGTCCGGTACGGGGTACCGTTCGACACCGTCGAGGGTCGGATCTCCGTCGGCCGTGAGGCGGCGCACTCGCGCGCTCGCATCCTCCATGCCGGCGGGGATGCCACCGGCTTGTCGATCGAGGAGACACTGAAACGACGGGTCCTCGACCAGGGGATCGACGCCCGCGAGCGGACGGTGCTGCGGGCGCTTCGCCCCGGCGGGGCGGACGGCATCGTCGCCGTGCTCTCGCGGGAGGACGGCGGGGGCGTCGAGGTCGAGACCGAACGCCCCGTCGTCCTCGCCACGGGCGGCGCGGGGAGCCTCTATCGGGAGAGCTCGAACCCGTCCGTCGCGACGGGGGAGGGGGTGGCGATCGCGTTCCGTGCCGGGGCGCGCCTGACCGATATGGAGTTCGTCCAGTTCCACCCCACGGTGTTCGCCCGCGAAGGATCGCCCCGGTTCCTGATCACCGAGGCGCTCCGCGGCGAGGGCGCCGTCCTAAGGAATGCGGCGGGCGATCGCTTCCTCGTTCGCGCCCATCCGGACGCGGAGCTCGCTCCTCGGGACGTCGTCGCCCGGGCGATCCGCCGGGAGCTCGACCGCACCGGCCAGCCCTCCGTCTTCCTTGACGCGACCGCAATCCCGCCCGACCGCCTCTACGCGCGATTTCCGACCATCACCCGGTTCCTCGCAACGTACGGGCTCGATCCGGCGCGCGACATGATCCCGGTGGCGCCGATGGCGCACTTCATGATCGGCGGGATCACCTCCGACGTCGAGGGGCGTACCACCGTTCCCGGCCTCTACGCCTGCGGCGAGGTCGCGTCGACCGGGGTACACGGGGCCAATCGACTCGCCAGCAACTCGCTCCTCGAAGGCGTGGTCTTTGGCGAACGGGTGGCCCGCCACCTCCTCCAGCCGACTCCCGGCGGTCCTCCTCCTGCCGCCCGTACGATGGAAATCCCGCTCGTCTCGGGGGCCGGCCGGCCGGGATCCCCGGCCGGCTTTGAGGAGGTACGAACGACCCTCTGGAACGACGTCGGGATCGTGCGCGACGCCCGCGGCCTCCGCTCCGCGCTGGCCACGTTCCGGCGGATCGCGGGCGAGGTCGAGCCCGCCTCGGCGGACGATCCGCCCGGTCCCCTCGCCAACGCCGCCCTCACGGCCTCGCTCATCGCCGGCGCTGCCCTTCGGCGTACGGAGAGCCGGGGGGCCCACTTCCGGTCCGACCACCCCCGAACGCTCCCCTCCTGGCGGCTTCACATCGGCCTGGTCGCCGTCGGGCGCACGGGTCCGGGTCGTCGGCGAACGCCGACAAGGGTTAAGCCCCGACGGGAGTCGTCGGTCTGATGGACCTCTCGCTCTCGGACGAGGAGAGAGAGCTGCGGGAAGCGGCCCGGCGCTTTGCCCGCAAGGAGATTGCGCCGGTCGCGGAACGGATGGATCGGGAGGACTACTTTCCGCGCGACGTCTTCCGCCGACTGGGAGAGCAGGGTTTCCTCGGGATCACGATCCCCACGGAGGACGGCGGGCTCGGGCTCTCCTACCTCGCCCAGGCGCTCCTTCTCGAGGAGGTCGCCCGCGTCAGCCCCGCCCTCGCGTTGAGCGTCGGCGCCCACTCGAACCTGTTCGCCGACAACCTCGCCCGAAACGGAACGGCGGCCCAACGGCAGGCCGCCCTGCCGGCGATCGCTTCCGGGGAGGCGATCGGGGCCCTCGCCCTGACCGAACCGGAGGCCGGCTCGGATGCCGTCGCGCTCCGCACCCGCGCCGAACGGCGCGGCGACCACTTCGTCCTCAACGGCTCGAAGCAGTTCATCACGAACGGACCGGTCGCGGATTGGTTGCTGGTCTACGCCAAGACCGCTCCGGAGCGGGGCGCCCACGGGATCAGTGCCTTTCTCGTGTCGAGCCAGACGCCCGGGTTCACGGTGGCCAAGCGGCTGGACAAGATGGGGATGCGCGGCTCCCCGACCGGCGAGCTCGCCTTCCAGGACTGTGAGGTCCCGGCCGACCGGTTGGTCGGGGTCGAGAACGAAGGGGTCGCGATCATGATGAGCGGGCTCAACGTCGAGCGCGCCGTCCTCGGCGGAATCCCGGTCGGGATCATGGCCGAGTGCCTCGACCGCTCCCTGGAGTACGCCCGGACCCGTGAGCAGTTCGGCCAGAAGATCGGAAGGTTCCAGCTCGTCCAGGCCAAGCTAGCCGACATGTACGCCGACCTCGAAGCCGCCCGATGGCTCGTGGCCGCCGCGCTGGTCTCCGTCGGGCGGGACCCCCGCAGCCTCCGGGCGAGCGCGGCGGCCCTCACCTTCGCCTCGGAGGCATCGACCCGCCACGCCCTCGCGGCGATCCAGATCCACGGAGGGTACGGTTACATGCGCGACCTTCCGCTCGAGCGGCTCGCCCGGGACGCCAAGCTGCTCGAAATCGGGGCCGGAACGAGCGAGATCCGGCGCCTGGTGGTTGCCCGAGAACTCCTGGGACCCGAGTTCCGGGAGCCGTTGCCGGACGGCGCGGCGCGCGAACGCTTATAGTAGCCGAGCGACCATCGCGACCCATGGCCGGGCGAGCGCCGGCGGGCACGGGGACGCCGTCCAGTGCCCTCCGTTTGGAGATCCTCAAGGAGCTCCAATCGATCCTGGAGGACCGCGAGGTCCGCGACCGCCTGGACAAGGGTCCGCTCTCCGAGACGAAAGGACGCGAGCATTGGATCCTCCACCTCCTCCTGCGGGCCCAGGAATCGACCACCTCCCACTTCGACACGCTGATCCAGAGTGCCTACTCCAACCTGACGGCACGGATTCAATCCGTCGAGGACCGCCTCCAACGCGGGGAAGGCGTGCGGGACGCGCTCGGTGCGGAAGTCAAGACCCGGCTGCAGGAGATCGAGAACGGGGTCGCCGAGCGGGTCGGGCGGGAGCTCGCGACCGGCGTCGAGGGGACCGCCCAGAAGCTCTCCCAGGACCTGCTCGCGAACCTGGATGCGAAATGGAAGCCGATCGGCGACTCGGTCGAGTCGTTCGCCCAACGCTCCTCCCAGCTGACGAAGGACCTCTCCGACACCTTCCGCGTCGCGACGCAGAACCGCTTGCTCCTCAACGAGAACGCTCGTCGGATCATCGACCTCGGGCGGGACATCGTCGCCCTCGAGGAGAGCCTCAAGCTCTCCCTCTCCAAGGTCCTCGAGGAGGGCTTGGCTCCGCTGGAGCAGCGGGTCGTGGCCCTCGAAGGACGGCTCAACGGCACCGACGCGGGCGTTGGGGCGGCGCACGACCCCGCGTCGAACGGCACCTGACGCACCCCCGAGCCATGCGACTCTCTCGTTCGCATCCGCGCTACGCGAGCCTGCGCGTCCGCGCCCACCTGGCCGACCTGACCCGGGCCGGGCTCGTCGCGCCCGAGGGATTGATCGCGCACGGCCGCGGAGAGGCGTTCGACTACCTCCTCGGCGAGCGCACGAGCCCGAGCGCACGGGCCGCGGAGCGGAGGGCCGCCGACTGGCTCCGCTCCGCGCGTCGGCCGGTCCTGAGCGTGAACGGGAACGTGGCCGCTCTCGCGGCGGCCGAGGTCGCTCGCCTCGCACTCGCGTGCCCGGGACTCTCCGTGGAGGTCAATCTGTTCCACCGCACTCCCGCGCGCGCGAGGGCGGTCGCGGCCGTCTTACGCGCCGCCGGGGTTCGCCGGGTCCTCGGCGTCCGCCCGACCGCGCGGATCCCGGGGCTGCCCTCGGACCGCGCCCGGGTCGACCGGCGGGGGATCTTCGCGGCGGACCTGTGCCTCGTTCCCCTCGAGGATGGGGACCGGACCGGGGCGCTCCGTGCGCTCGGCAAGAAGGTCGTCTCGATCGACCTGAACCCGCTCTCCCGCACCAGCCAGACCGCCGATCTACCGGTCGTGGACGAGCTGCGACGGGCGCTCGCTCGGATCGCCGACGACCTCGAGCGGGCCGGATGTCCGGAACGGACCGGACGGTTCGCTCGGTTCGACCGGCGGAAGGCGCTCGCGGATGCGCTCGGGACGATCGGTCGGAACCTCAGGCGGGCGGCGGCACCGCCGCGCTCTGCTGAACGGCGGGGACGAGCTTCGCCGCGACCCGTTCGAGGAACCGTCGGTCGGTCTCGTCGAACGCCTTGACCTCGTGGCCGTCGATATCGATCTCGCCGATCACGGCGGAACCGTCCCGGATCGGGACGACGATCTCGGAACGGGTCGAGAGGAAGCACGCGAGGTAGCCGGGGGCGGTCCGCACGTCGTCTACGATGACCGTCCGGTTCTCGCGCGCCGCCTGCCCGCAGATCCCCCGGTCGATGGGGATGCGAACGTGCTCCGTGGCCTCCGGGCCGTTGAACGCATCGAGGACGAGGGTCGTCGCGTCCAGCCGATAGACCCCGACCCAGGGGTAGTGCGGGAACTCGTGGACGAGGAACCGGCAGACCTCGGCGAGCGCGTCGCGCCCGGTCAGATGGCGGAGGATCGAGTCGACCTGGAGAAGCGCCGGGGTCGCCCGGCGGTCCGGCACGCTCACCGTGTCCCCCGAGAGCCGCAGGCCCCGCCGAGCGAGAGGGCCGCGCCGAGGGGGAGAATTCCCGCGGGGACGGGTCCGCCGTCCCTCACCTTTGAACTCCCGAGGCGTATTCCGCCACGAGCTTTCCAGACTCGCGCCGTACCGGACTGAGCC
>Ga0209415_10015623_pt1 | contig 12286 bp, 9 predicted proteins | sample PeaSoiSIISIP2007_FD_187696 | JGI IMG/M metagenome (GOLD analysis project Ga0209415, IMG submission 187696) | Peat soil microbial communities from Weissenstadt, Germany - SII-SIP-2007 (SPAdes) (version 2) | ecosystem: Environmental > Terrestrial > Soil > Wetlands > Peat | place: Germany... | reverse complement strand
GGTCCGCTGGGTGAGCCGGTCTGCCAGCCGGGTCCGCCGGGTCCGCTGGGTGAGCCGGTCTGCCAGCCGGGTCCGCCTGCCGGGGCGACCTGCGCTCCGCCTGGCGCTGGCTGGTCACCCGACCCGGAGAGCATGGTGGGCTCATCGGCGGCCGCGGGCGGCCTGCGAGTCGGCCCCTCGGTACCGATGATCGCCGGAGGAAGTCCGAGCACCGGGCTGCCTGCCGCCGCCGCCGCGTGGCCGCTGCCCGCCGCGTGGCCGCTGCCCGCCTCGGGCCTGCCCGCCTCGGGCCTGGCGGCCTGGGCGTCCTGCCGCGACGCTGGGCCGGCGAGCTCGGTGGCCGGCCACGGCTTGGGGTGGCCAGCGGTGGTCGGCAGGTTAGCCGGGCCGGGCGTGCCCGGCTGACCCGGGATGAGATTGAGCGCCCTGCCAAGCTCGATCGCGAACTGGCTGCAGCTCGAGTAGCGGCCGGCCGGAGTCTTGGCCAGCGCGGTCGCCAGGACCTGGTCGACGGCCGGCGGCAGGCCGGGCTGGGTGGCGGAGATAGGCGGCGGCGGCTCGGAGAGCTGGGCATACAGCAGGGCCAGACCCTGGTCACGGCGGAACGGCGGCACCCCGCTCAGCAGTTCATACGCCGCGCAGGCGAGGGAGTACTGATCGGCGCGGCCGCCGGTCTCGCGGCCTTCGATCTGCTCGGGCGCGACATAGTCGAGCGTGCCGACGAACTGGCCGGTCGAGGTCAGGTGGCTGGACAGGGACTGCTTGCTGATCCCGAAGTCGGACAGGTACACATGCTCTGCCTGTCCGCCAGGCAGCAGGCCGTGGTCCGAGGGCGTGGCGGCGGTGGCGTCCAGGAGCATGTTGGCCGGCTTGACGTCGCGGTGGACCAGGCCGCGGGCGTGGGCGGCATCCAGCGCGGCGGCCACCTGGGTGATGATGGCCCAGGCCCGGGCGGGCGGGAGGGTGCCTGCCTGGCGGAGCGCGGTCTTCGCGTCGCCGCCCTGAACGTAGCGCATCGCGATGAACAGGGATCCGCCGGCGTCCCCGGCGTCGTAGACCGGGATGATGTTGGGGTGGTCCACGGCCGCCGCTGCCCGTGACTCCCGGATGAACCGCTGCCGGAAGGCGGTGTCCGCAGCAAGCCCGGGCGCCAGCAGCTTCAGCGCGACCCGGCGGTCCAGCCGCTCGTCATGGGCACGGAAGACAACCGCCATGCCGCCGCGGCCGATCTGCTCCTCAAGCAGATACCCGGCAATCTTCGCGCCGACGCCGGTATCGGTCTCCGCCGGGTTGACATCGTCGCTCAACGGGCCTGCCTGACAGTAGGGCCGATGCGGCCGGGCTCATTGGTCGGGTGCGCGGAGCCACGTCCCCCGCCTGCGCGGCCGCCGACCGATGTTGCTCTCTGGGTGGACTGTAGCTCGCATCACGGCGAGGAGACAGGAGCAATATCAAATCGTCATGAGACCGGCCGGAATAGTCCGACCCGGCCGACGGTGACCGGCGACATAGCACGGATTACGTGGTCACAGATCATAACAAAACGGGTGTTCACATGACTGCAATCCGTGCTATGTCGATGTGCTGCGGGTTCCTGGGTCAGCTCCGCGTCAGCTCACCGGCTAGGTCTTCCAGCAGCGGGTCGCTGACCAGGGCGGTCATCAGGTCCTCCTCGGGCCACGGCGTGGCGCCGAGCGCGTCGAGCGCCTCGCTGGCCATCGCCATCTTCTCGTACAGGAAGAGCACAGGTCCGCCGGCGGCCATGCGGACGGCGCCGCGCAGCGCGTCGCACGGTCCCTGCGCATGCGCGATCTGGGCGTCCGGCCTGACCGTCCTGATCGCCGCCGCGATCAGTTCCCGCATCTCGCCAGGCGCCCTGTCGCGCAGATCGTCATCCTCGTAGATGACGACGCGGCCGAACCAGGCGGCGATCGCCTCCGCGGACTCGGCCGTCAGGTCATCGCGCCGGTCACCGGGCAGCGTGATCGCGGCCGTCGGCTCGCCCTCCCAGACGCTGCTGATCATCTGTCCCGTGGCATGCAGGGCGGCGGCGTTGTGGCCGTAGTCGACGATGACCGGACCGGCCTGCGCGCCGGCCGGTGGTCTGGCGCCGACGGCGTAGACGTTACCGCGACCCGGATTGGCCTCGGTCGGCGTGAACTCGCGCAGCGCCTCCCTGATGTCCTTGACTGCGACGCCGACTGCCCGGCAGGCCGCGACGGCGGCGAGCGCGTTCGCCACGACATGGCCCGCTCGCCCGCCGAACGCCCCTGGCAGCTCGGCGACGCGCAGTACGCCACGCTGCCGCCCGGCGGCGATCTCGGTCAGCTGGCCGTCGCGGACCAGGTAGCAGATCCCGCCGGCGCGTCTGTGCCGCTCGATCACCGGGTTACCTGGCACCGCGCTGAAGTACCTGATCACCGGCGCGCGCCTGCTGATCGCCGGGCGGTCAGCCAGGGCGGCGACCGCTGGGTCGGCCGCGTTCAGCACGACGCTCCCGCCGTCCCGGACCTCCTCGGCGACCAGCGCCTTCACCTCGGTCAGCTCGTCAGTGTCGTCGATTCCGTCGGCGCCCAGGTGATCGGCGCTGATGTTGGTGACCACAGCGACGTCTGCCTGGTCATAGCCCAGGCCGGCCCGGATGATCCCGCCCCGAGCGGTCTCGAGCACGGCGGCTTCCACGGACCCGTCATCGAGCACCATCTCGGCCGAGCGCGGGCCTGACGCGTCGGACTGATCGGCGCACCGGCCGCCGATGTAGACGCCGTCGGTGCTTGACATACCGGTGCACAGGCCCGCATGCCGCAGGATGTGGGCGATCATCCGCACCGTGGTGGTCTTGCCGTTGGTTCCGGTGACGGCGATGACCGGTATCCGCGACGGCGCTCCCGGCGGGTAGAGCCGGTCAACGATCGCGCCGGCGACATCGCGCGGCGATCCCTCGGAAGGCGCCAGGTGCATCCGCAGCCCCGGGCACGCATTGATCTCGATCACGGCCCCGGCCGGATCGCTGTTATCCCCGTGCGCGCCGTCCTGCTGCGAGCCGTCCGAGCCGTCCCCGCCCTCCCTCGGCCCAACGTCCCCGTGCCGGCCGTCCCCGTGCAGGCCGTGACCGTGCGCGCCGTCCCCCGGCCGGCCGCGTTCGTGCCACGCGCCGAACAGCGGCGCGCCGATGTCTGCGAGCCGCAGGTCGACGCCGCAGATGTCCAGGCCGGCCGCGCCGGCCGCCCTGCGGCAGAGGTCGGCGACGTCCGGGTGCATCTGGTCGGTGACATCCTTACTGGTCCCGCCGGTGGACAGGTTCCCGTTCCGGCGCAACGTGACCACCTGACCCGCGGCTGGCACCGAGCACGGTTCCAGTCCGGAGACAGCCAGGTGGGCGAGAACGGCGTCGTCCATAGCGATCTTCGTGAGCACCCGCGAATGACCATCGCCGCGGCGCGGATCCGTGTTGAGCTCGCCGACCAGATCTGTGATCGTGCTCGCGCCGTCGCCGGTGACCGACGCCGGCCTCAGTTCCGCGGCGGCGATCGCGCGACCGTCCACGACGAGTACCCGGTAGTCCGTTCCCGGCACGTAGGTCTCCACGATCGCCGCGGCAGAGCCGGATCCGGTGCAGGCTCGCCGGTAGGCCTGCTCGGCCTCCGCCGGATCGCGTACTCCGACCGTGACGTACCTGCCGTGGTTGCCGTTGCGCGGCTTGATCACGACGGGCGCGCCGAGCAGCTCAACCGCCTGGACCGCCTCGGCGGCGCTCAGCGCCACTATCCCCTCGGGCACGGCGACTCCGGCCCGCCGCAGCATCTCCTTGGCCAGCATCTTGTCGCACGCGATGTCGGTTCCGAGCGCCGATGTCAGCTCCGTCATCGCGGCGCTCACCAGCCGGCGGTTGCAGCCGTAGCCCAGGCGCAGCATGGACAGGCCGCCGACCCGGCGCACCGGGATCCCCCGGCGGCGTGCCGCCGTCGCGATCGCGGCTGTGCTCGGGCCCAGGCGCTCTCGCTCGACCGTCCGGGCGATCGCGGCGAGATGGGCGGTGAGGTCGGGCCTTTGTTTCGCCAGAAGGTCTTTGACCACCGTCATCGCCAGCCGGATCAGCTCGCGTGGCACGGCCGAGTCCTCTGGCTCGTCCTGCGGGCACTGGGTCATCACGTCATACCGGCCGTCTGCGCCGGCCCACATCGTCCGGCCGAGATGCACCTCCCGCCCGGCCAGCGCGGACAGCTCGAGCGCTATGTGCTCGGTGACGTGACCGAAGTAGGTGCCGCGGGCCAGAGCCTCGATGAACCCGCCCGGCCGTCCCGCCGCGCAGTGATGGTCGCGCAGGCCGGGCAGCGCGCTGGCGAGCCGCTCGGCGAATCCTGGGTAGTCGGTCGTCTCCCGGCAGGTCAGCTCGCCGAGCTCAAGCCGCGCCACGCTGACCGGCGTCGCCGAGAAGACGTTCGGGCCGTTGAGGTGACGCACGTTATCCAGCCGCATTCGCGCTCCTTAGGTGCTGGTTCATCCCCGGTCGCCGATGTCAGCGGGGCTAGTCGCCCGCTGGGTCAGTACCTGGCATGGGCCGGTCCGATGGCCGGGGTCCGGCTGCCGATGTCGAACCGGCAGCCCGCCGGAAGCAGATGCATGCGCACGTCGAACAGCGTGATCGGATCGCTGTCCGACGCCGCGTGGACCACGGTGGCACGTTCCGCGTCGACGACGGTGACCACGCCGGCGCCGAGTACCTCGAAGCTGTCCTGCACCGCCAGGATCGCGGTGTTCTCGTCGATTCCGACGCCGAGCCGGCCAGGGTCGAGCGTGACGGCGCTGAGCAGCCTGGGCAGCCGGCCGCGCTCGCCGAAATGCATGTCGATCAGCATCCTGGGCATCAGGCTGAGGCCAGGTGCGGTCCGCACGGTCGCCGTCGACACCTCGGCGCCGTTGCCGCCAAGGATCATCGTGCGCCCGAGGGCGGTGGCGCCCGCGCTGGTGCCCGCTATCACCAGGCCCGCCGCAAGCCGCTCCCTGAGCTGGTCGTTGATCCTGGATCCGACCAGAGTCTGGAGCCTCGACTGGTCGCCGCCGCTGAAGAAGACACCGGTGGCACCGTTCAGCGCGGCGATCGCCTGGTCGCTGTCGGCGTTGCCCCGGCCGCTGATCCGCAGCTCGCTGACGCGGGAGACGCCGAGGCTGCGGAACACCCGCCGGTAGCTGGCAAGGACCTGCTCAGGACGGCCGGTTGCGGTGGTGACCAGCACGATTCGTGCCGTGCCGCCGCCGCACTCTTCGACGAAGCGCTCAAGCGCCCCAGCGCCGCCGCACCTGTCTTCGGCACCGCCGATGATCAGCAGACGGCCCGGAGCTCCCCCGTGATCCACGTTCTGGCCTTCGTCCCGGACCGCGGTACGGTCCCCGACGCGGTGTTTTACCCTCTGTTACGGAAAATCAATCAGCGACTACGGATAGCGACCGCCTCATGCGGTGGTCGGGCTATTCGCTGCTGAGAATGCCGCGGGCCTGGCGGCCTCGGCGGCCGGCCGAGCGCGGTCGGGACAGCTCGTCGGGAAGCTGCAGCAGCGGGTTGGTGGCGCTGGCGACGACATCGCTCGCGATGTCGATGACGCGCCTGCCGCGACTCCGTGCCGCGGTTCTGAGCTGCTCGAACGCCTGGCGAGGCTGGATCCGGTGGCGCTCGGCCAGGACTCCGATGGCCTGCTCGACCCGGATCCGGGCGGTCAGCGCGTGCTCAAGCTGGCCGATGGTCGCCCGCAGCCTGCCGGCCTCGCTCGCGGCCGATGCGGCGGCCTGGGCGGAACCCCCGGCGTGGCCGGAACCCCCGGCGTGGCCGGAACCCCCGGCCGCGGTCGCCGTCGCCGCGCCAGCCGGCTCCGCGGGCTCGGGCGGCGACAGCTCGGCCGAGATCAGATCGGCCAGCACCATCGCGCTGGTCAGGTCGGGCATGTCCGCACCGCCGACCCGCCAGCCGTCCTTGGTCCTGCGTACCACGGCGTCCTCCGCCACCGCGAGACCTGGGGCCGCCGTGTCGCTGCGGTCCGCACTGGCCTCGGTGCCGTCGCGGGCGCCCGGGCCTGGAGCGTGGCCGCGGATCTCCGTCATCGAGAGACTGCCAGTTCTGCCAGCCGCTGCGTCACAGCCCGCACGGACGGGTTGGTCAGCGTGCTGCCGTCGGGGAACACCACCGTCGGGACCGTCTGGTACCCCCCGTTCACCGTCATGACGTGGTCAGCGGCGCCTGGGTCGCGTTCGATGTCAACCTCGGTTATCTCGATGCCCTCGCGGGCGAGCTGGCTCTTCAGCCGCCGGCAGTACCCGCACCACGGGGTGGTGTACATGATCAGTGGCTGGGCCATGCCGATTCTCCTCTTCCGACCGCCATTCTGGCATCTGGACACTACTAACGTCCGCATCTGCCGCTTGCTTCCTGACGGTCGCGTCCCGATCGTCCCTGACGGTCCGGTCCGGTCCCGGCGCGGCAGGACGGCTTGCGGACGCCAGAGCGCGCCCCGCGCATGGTCGTCGCGGCCGTCTGGGTCAGGACGTCGTAGGCATGCGGCAGGATGGCGCGGGACAGGAGGTTCGACAGTGGACACCGCGCAGGGACCCGATGCCGTGCTGGCCGCGCTCGATCCGGAGCAGCGCGAGGTCGCGCTGGCTACCCGGGGCCCGGTGTGCGTCCTGGCCGGTGCCGGCACCGGCAAGACCAGGGCGGTGGCGCACCGGATCGCCTACGCGGTGGCGACCGGCATCGTGCCTGGCGGCCGTGTGCTCGCCGTCACCTTCACCACCAAGGCCGCCGGTGAGCTGCGCGGCAGGCTCAGGCAGCTGAGCGCCGCGGTGCCCGGCACCGGGCTCGAACAGGTTCAGGCCAGGACCTTTCACGCGGCCGCGCTGCGCCAGCTGACTCATTTCTGGCCGGTCACTGTGGGCGGCCCGGCACCGGCCGTGATCGACTCAAAGGTCGGGCTGCTCGCCGAGGCGGCCCGGCGGCTCAGGCTGCGGCCCGGTCCTGCCGAGCTGCGGGACGCCGCGGCCGAGATCGAATGGGCCAAGGTGACCCAGGTGCAGCCCGACGACTACCCGCTGGCGATGCAGAAGGCAGACCGCGCCGGCCCGATGGCGCCCGCCACCATGGCCGCGCTGTTCGCGGCGTACGAGGAGCTGCGGCGGGAGCGGCATCTGGTGGATTTCGAGTCCGTGCTCGAGCTCGCGGCGGCCATCCTGGCCGAGCATCCGGCCGTGGCCGCCGCGATCAGGGACAGGTACCGCTACTTCGTGGTCGACGAGTACCAGGACGTCAATCCGTTGCAGAAGCTGCTGCTCGACCAGTGGGCCGGCGACCGGGACGACGTGTGCGTCGTCGGGGACCCCCGGCAGACGATCTACTCGTTCACTGGAGCCACGTCCGCGTACCTTAACGGGTTCGCACATCAGTATCCCGGTGCCACCGTCATCAGGCTGATCCGCAACTACCGTTCGACGCCGCAGGTGATCGCGCTTGCCAACCGGATCGGCGCGACCGCCGGGCGCGGCACGCTGAGGGTGCCGATGGCAGGACAGTCGGCGGCGGTGCGCCCGGCCGTAGCACCGGCGCTGGTGGCACAGCGGCCGACCGGGCCCGCTCCGCAGCTGACCGAGTATCCGGACGAGCAGGCGGAGGCGGCCGAGGTGGCCAGCCAGGCAGCCGGTCTGATCAGGTCAGGTACGCCAGCACGCCAGCTGGCCGTGCTGGTCCGGACGAACTCGCAGACGGCCGGGTACGAGCAGGCGCTGGCGGTCGCTGGCGTGCCGTTCCAGCTCAGGGGGGCCGAGCGGTTCTTTGATCGGCCCGAGGTGCGCCAGGCTGTGGGCCAGATCCGAGTCGCTGCGCGATCGGCCGCGGCACCCGGGCACGGCGCCGACGAAGACGCGGCGGACGACGCGGCGGCTCAGGTCCGCGACGTGCTGGCCGCGCTCGGCCTGAGCCAGGAGCCGCCGGCCGGCCGGGGACGGGCCAGGGACAGGTGGGAGTCGCTCGAGGCGCTGGCCCAGCTGGCCGCCGGCTTCTTCGCCGACGCACCGCAGGCCAGCCTCGCCGACCTGGCTGCCGAGCTCGATCTGCGCAGCGCGATGGGCCATGCGCCGACGATGGATGGCGTCACGCTGGCATCGCTGCACGCGGCCAAGGGACTGGAGTGGGACGCGGTCTTCCTGCCCGGTCTGACCGACGGCACCGTGCCGATCATCTATGCCCAGACCCCAGAGGCGATCGAGGAGGAACGACGGCTGCTCTACGTGGGGATCACCCGGGCCAGGGACCGCCTGTTCCTCTCGTGGTCGCTGGCGCGGTCGCCCGGCGGGCGACCGGCCAGGAAGCCGTCACGGTTCCTTGACGGCCTGCGGTTGAATGACGGACTACGCGGAGCAAGGGGAGGGCGCGGGCGATGAGCAAGGCTCTGGACGCGGTCGTGGAACTGCTCGACCTTGAGCAGATCGAGCTCGACATCTTCCGCGGCCGCAGCCCGGAGGGCGAGCGGCGGCAACGGGTATTCGGCGGCCAGGTGGCCGGCCAGGCCCTGGTCGCCGCGGGCCGGACCGTCCCGCAGGACCGGCCGGTTCACTCGCTGCACGCCTACTTCATCCGGCCAGGCGACCCGAACGTGCCGCTGATCTACCTGGTCGACCGGGTCAGGGACGGCCGGTCGTTCACCACCCGGCGGGTCTCGGCGGTCCAGCACGGGAAGATCATCTTCACCCTGTCCGCGTCCTTCCATCACCCGGAGCCCGGCGTCGAGCACGCCCGCGAGATGCCGGACGTGCCGCCGCCCGAGGAACTGCCGACCACGGCTGAGCGGATGGAGAAGCTGTTCGGCGAGGCGGCCCGCGAGTACTCAGCCAGCAACCCGATCGACATCCGCCACGTCGGCCCGCTGACATTCGAGGCAGCCAGGGACCCGTCCCTGCGCGTCACCAGCAGCATGGCCTGGCTCCGCGCGGACGGCGAGCTGCCGGATGACCGGCTGCTCCACGTGTGCATGATGACGTATGCGTCCGACATGACGCTGCTCGACTCCGTGCTGCTCGCCAACGGGCTGTCCTGGGCGGACGGCAGGACCGTCGGAGCGAGCCTGGATCACGCGATGTGGTTTCACCGCCCGTTCCGCGCCGACCGCTGGCTGCTCTACGCGCAGGAGTCCCCGGTCGCCGCCGGGGCCAGGGGCCTGGCCCGTGGCGAGCTGTACACGGCGGACGGGGAGCTCGTGGTGTCCGTGATGCAGGAGGGCCTGATCCGTACTAGGTCCTGACCTGGCGATTGCCCTCAGGTAACCGTCTGGACACGGCATCGGAAAAAGAGTTGCCCCGCCGTCGGCACGTTGTCTAAGGTCGATCTATGTCAGGCGGTCTCGCAACCCTGCAGTGAAGGAGGTGCCTGCATTGCTGAGCCAAATCTCTCTGGCTGATGTCGCGTCCAACCCGCGCGGCTGCGCTCGCGTAGGTGCCTTGGTCACCTGCGGCGGCGAGGCACTCCGTCGTGAGCGCGCCTTTGCCACGTCGGCCGCTATGTCCGTCGCGTGGCTGCGGCCGGACTCAGCGTCTGCCCGCTACGGCAGCGGCGCCACCGAGGCTGGCCAGGCCGGGTTCACCTGGCAGCAGCGCAGCAACAGGAAGCCCAACCACACCACCCACACCACCCGTATCGCCGCCGCAGGTGGCGGTGCTCTGGGTTCGCATCCGGCGAGGGATCCGGTCTAAAGCCAGACCGGCCAAGATCCCCACAGGCCGCGGACCCGGAAATCGGGTTCGCGGCCTTCGTCATGCGAGGCCACCGTTTGTCAGACGGATGAGAGACGCTGCGACCAGCAGATGAGAGGGGATGGCACCGATGTACCGGCCAGGAACCGCCCCGGTGCTTGACGGCCCGAGGGCGGCTGAGGCGGAAGTCGTGCGGGTGACGGCGATCGGCAGGACCATGCCGGTCGCTGTGGCGGTCCCGGTGACGCTGGCAGGAGTCGCCAGCGGCCGTGGCCTGCCATGTGCGGACGACCCGGATCTGTTCTTCGCCGAGTCGCCCGACGATGTTGAGCTTGCCAAGTCGCTGTGCGGCGGCTGCCCGGCCAGGCTGGCCTGCCTGGCCGGGGCGATCGAGCGCAGGGAGCCGTGGGGCGTCTGGGGCGGGCAGCTGTTCCTCCGCGGCGACGTCGTGCCGCGGAAGCGCGCTCGCGGCAGGCCGCGCAAGTCCGAGGTCGCGGCCTGACCCGGCCGTTCCCAGGATTGGGTCGATCTCTCAGGTCTATTCGCCGAGAAATCGACCCGATCCTGGGCCGGCCCGGCGCCTCGCCTCGCCCGGTCCCGGCGGTCGGTCAGCCCGGGCGGCGCGGCACTGGCAGGCGCCGGCTGCGGCAGTATCTAGCATGGGGAGCATGCGGCTCTTTGATCGTCGGCGACAAGCCGGTGCGCGGTGACCTCACCCCCAGGCTCGGCCCGGACGGCGATCATGACCGTCGATGACGATCCGGGCGTGTCCCGCGCGGTCGCTCGTGACCTCCGCCGCCGGTACGGGGACCGGCACCGGATCATCCGCGCGGAGTCGGGGGAGGCCGCGCTCGGTGCGCTGCGCGAGATGAAGCTGCGGGGCGAGGCGGTAGCGGTGATACTGGCCGACTACCGCATGCCGCAGATGAGCGGGATCGAGTTCCTCGAGCAGGCCATGGATGTCTACCCTGGAGCTCGGCGAGTGCTGCTCACCGCCTATGCCGACACCGGGGCCGCGATCGACGCGATCAACATCGTCGATCTCGATCATTACCTGCTCAAGCCGTGGGACCCGCCGGAGGAGAAGCTCTATCCGGTGGTCGACGCGCTGCTTGACGCCTGGCTGGAGGCAGACTACCGGCCGGTGCCCGAGACCAAGATAATCGGGCACCGCTGGTCGGCGCGCTCGTCCGAGGTCCGCGAGTTCCTGGCCAGAAACCAGGTGCCCTACCGCTGGTATTCGGCTGACGAGCCAGAGGGACAGCGACTGCTCGCAGCGGCCGGGGCGGACGGAGACTGCCTGCCGGTCGTGATCACGCCGGACGGCGAGGCGCTGGTAGAACCGTCCGATCCCGACCTGGCCGGGCGGGTCGGGCTGGCCACCACGCCGTCGGAGAGCTTCTACGACCTGATCGTCGTCGGCGGCGGGCCGGCCGGCCTGGGCGCGGCCGTCTACGGCGCATCCGAGGGACTGCGGACCGTGCTGGTGGAGCGCACGGCCACCGGCGGTCAGGCCGGCCAGAGCTCCCGGATCGAGAACTACCTGGGATTTCCCGACGGCGTCTCCGGTGCCCAGCTGACCGACCGGGCCCGCAGGCAGGCGGCCAGGTTCGGCGCCGAGGTGCTCACCACCCGCGAGGTCGTCAGCCTCGAGGTCAACGGGTCGGCCCGCACCGTCCGGTTCTCGGACGGCACCGCCATCGACGCGCACACGGTGATCATCGCGACCGGGGTCTCCTACCGGCAGCTGACCGCGCCCGGGCTGATGCCGCTGACCGGGCGCGGCGTGTTCTACGGGTCCTCGCTGACCGAGGCGGCCAGCTGCAAGGGGCAGGACGTCTACATCGTAGGCGGCGCCAACTCCGCTGGTCAGGCCGCGGTCTACCTGTCCAGGCACGCGCGGTCGGTGACGCTCCTGGTCCGCGGCGGCTCGCTGCGGCAGTCGATGTCGCACTACCTGATCCAGCAGATCGCGGGCATCGGCGAGATCTCGGTCCGCACGCACGCGGAGGTCGCCGCCGCGCACGGCACCGACCACCTGAACAGCCTGACCCTGCGGGACACGGCCACCGGCACCACGGAGATCGTCGACGCCGAGTGGCTCTTCGTGTTCATCGGAGCGGCCCCGCTGACCGACTGGCTCGACGGCGTCCTGGTCAGGGACGACCGGGGCTTCATTGTGGCCGGCCCGGACCTGTCCGTCGGCGGCGAGCGGCCGCGCGGCTGGCGGCTCGACCGTGCCCCGTACCACCTGGAGACAAGCGTGCCCGGAGTCTTCGTGGCCGGCGACGTGCGGGCCGAGTCGGCGAAAAGGGTCGCCTCGGCGGTCGGTGAGGGTGCCATGGCCGTCATGCTCGTCCACCGTTACCTGGAAAAGCTCTGAGCGTAACAATGGCCTCAGCCGATCCTGGCAGCGAGAACCGGGCGATGCCCCAGCGGAGGGAGGTGCCCTGGTGACAGCCTCACCCGATCAGCCAGCGCAGCCGGCTCAGCCGCAGCCCGCCGAGCCGCAGCCGCCCCACTCCCTTCAGCCCGAGCCGCCGCAGACCCTTCAGCC
>Ga0209415_10015622_pt1 | contig 12287 bp, 12 predicted proteins | sample PeaSoiSIISIP2007_FD_187696 | JGI IMG/M metagenome (GOLD analysis project Ga0209415, IMG submission 187696) | Peat soil microbial communities from Weissenstadt, Germany - SII-SIP-2007 (SPAdes) (version 2) | ecosystem: Environmental > Terrestrial > Soil > Wetlands > Peat | place: Germany... | reverse complement strand
GGTCGGCGAAATCAGGAGCCAGGATGCGCCAAGCGAATCGCGTTCGGCGGCTGGCCTATCATGCTTACGGGCTCGCGATTACCTCCGATGTCGAGATACCCGAGCTTCCGCCGCTGCGCGATCTTCGCGATGCCGGACGTGATCGCGTCAGCCTGCGCATTCTCGGTCCCCATCGCGTGATCGAGGAACCGCCACAATGGCTGAATGCCTCGGCTTACGCCGACGGTACGCCGTGGCTCTCATCGGCGAAGATTGACGGCGGCTATCTGTTGCGCTTTCCGAAGATGGCGGACTTTGTAATCGAAGGCGCCGGCCACGAAATCACTTGCGTCGAGGCCGCAGATGGCATGACGGAAGTCACGCTGCGCCATTTGGCGATCGATCACGTGATGCCGCGGGTGCTCAATCTGCTCGGCATGGAGGCGTTGCATGCGACGGCGGTGGCCGCGCCCGGCGGTGCTTGCGCGTTCATAGGCGACGCGGGCACCGGCAAATCGACGCTCGCAGCGAGCTTCCACCTGAACGGGATGCATACCTTTTGCGACGATTGCCTCGTGCTGCGCGACGAAGCCGGGAGCATCATGGCGACGCCCGCATATCCGGGCGTTCGCCTGTGGGACGATTCGCTCAAGGCGCTGATGTCCGATGCGGATCGCGGCCAGCCGGTAGCACAATATACCAGCAAGACGCGGCTGCTCGACGACGCGGCGACCTTTCGCGCCGATTCGTTGCCGCTCGCCCGAATCTACTTTTTGCAACGCCCGACCGAGGCGGACGCCGTGGTGTCGAGTCCCGCGGTCAGTCGAATCTTCGGGGGCCGAGGCCTTCCCGCTGCTGGTGAGCGCGAGCTTCCCGCTCGACCTCACTGACTACGGGATGCTCGCGCGGCATTTTCGCTACATCGTCCGCGTCGCCGCGACGGTGCCGCTGCGCCGGCTGGTTATCCCCAATGATTTCTCGGCGCTCGCCACGGTGCGCGACGCCGTAATCGCGGACCTCGTCGCGCAATGATCTCGCGTTGGAGCAGCATCGGCACGCGGGTATGCTCGAAAATAACGTGAAGATTGCTACGGCGACATTGGCCACGGCATGATCGGCGCAGGATTGAGTCCCGAGGAACACCTCATTCTGAGTTGTCTTCAGCGCGATGCCGCTACGCTCGCGAACCGTCCGGATGAGGCGGGCGCCCAAGGCCTCGACGACGAGTGGGGCGTCGCCTTCGACCGTATCGATTGGCGTCGCGTGACTTTTTTGGCCGGATCGCACGGCGTGTTGCCGTTAGTTTACCGGCAACTCAAGTCCGCCGACGGCGTCGCGCGCGACGCGCTTGCTCCGATGCGCTCGGAGTTTTACGGCAATGCGCTCAACAACCTGCATCTCGCCCGCGAACTTGCGCGGCTGGCGGGGTTGCTCAGCGCTCAGAGCATCGAGACAATCGCATTCAAGGGGCCGGTGCTCGCGCTCCAGGCTTGGGGTAATGTGGCATTGCGCCAGTTCAACGATCTCGACCTGCTGGTGCATCCGGCCGATGCCGCTCGTGCGGTCGAGGTCCTGATCTCGGACGGCTACGCGGCGCTCACCTTCGACCGTCAACATCCCGAGCTTTCGATTGCGCGCCGCTGCGAGGACGAGTTCATGCGGCTCGGCAGCGCCGCGATGATCGATCTCCATTGGGAGCTGAATCCATCGTATTTCGCATATGGGCCGATGGCGGCCGAGGTTTGGAAGCGCAGCGCATCGATGCGCGTCGAAGGCGTTGACGTGAAGACCCTCGGGCCATACGACCTCGTGCTTTTTCTTGCGGTGCATGCGACCAAGCACGGCTGGATCAATCTCGGCTGGATTTGCGATTTCAACGCGGCGTTGCGCGCGCCACCCGATGCCGAAATGCCCACGATCGCCGAAGCCGCGCGCCGTTCGGGATGTCTGCGGATGTTGCTGCTCGCGATCGCGCTTGCAGCGGAGGTGCTCGACGCGCCGATTCCGCCGGTGTTCGGCGATCCGATCCGCCGGGATTCCGGCGTCGCAGCGCTGGCCGCAGGAATCGAGCGCCGGCTGTTTGCGAGCGTCGGCATGCGCGCGCGACTGTATTCCGAATGGGCAGTGCCGCTTCGCGCAATTACGAGTGTGCGCGGCCGCCTCCATTACCTCGCCAGTCGCGCGCTCACCCCGAACATCGACGACTTCAAGTTCATCGCGCTGCCGCCGCCGCTACATCCGCTCTACTATGCGACGCGGCCGTTGCGTCTCGCGTGGCAGCAGAGCCGCCGGCTTTTCGTTGACGTCCCGCATCCGCTCAAGCGCCTGCCCGGCGCGCCGCGATGAATCATCGCGTGATGGCGTTCGTGCGCGCCCTGATGCGCTCGGCGGGGTGGCGCTTCTGGTGGACGCTCGCGTTGATCGTGCTGCTGCCGCTGACCGAGGGCGTGGGCCTCGCACTGCTGCTGCCGACGCTCGAGGCCGCAGGACTCGATTTGCACAACCAGGGCCAGGCCGGTCATTTGGCGCGGCTGGTATGGCGCGGGTTCGCGGCGGTCGGCGCGCATCCGGGGTTTCTGGCGCTGCTCGTAATTTACGTCCTTGTGATCGGCCTGCGAACCATCCTCGAACGCAATCGCAGCGTCTCCGTCTGGATTGTGCAGCAGGACTTCGAGGACGATCTGCGACGTCGCTTGTACCGCGCGATCGCCGGCGCCAACTGGCTCTTCATCACGCGCAGCCGCCTGGCGGATTTTACGCACGCGTTAACCGCCGAGCTGAGCCGCGTGGCCGAGTGCGTCTCCTCGTGGACGATGATCGCGGGCGACGTGGTGCTGGGTGCAAGCTATCTCGTGGTGGCCTTCGTACTGTCGCCGGCGATTACCCTTATGGTGCTGGCGGCCGGCGCAACCCTGGCGTTCGCGATGCGCGGGAAAACCAGCCGGATCGAGCGGCATGGCGCCGATCTCGCGCGCATCACAAATCTGCTCTACGCGGCGGCCGACGAGCATCTGCAGAGCCTCAAAACCGCGCGCGCGTATGGCGCCAACGATCGCAACTACGCGATTTTTGCCGACATCAGCAGGCGCATCGCAGCCACTAACGTCGCCACCGCGCGCGAACAGGTCGCTGTCGGCGGATGGTTCGAAATCGGCGCCGCGCTGATCCTCGTGCCGTTGCTCTATGTTTCGGTGCGGGTGGTCAAAGTTCCGCCCGCGGAACTGTTGCTGTTGCTACTGATGTACATGCGGGTGATGCCGCGGGTGCAGTCGATCCATTCGTACTACCGCAACTTCATCAATGCGCTCCCGTCATTTCACAACGTGATCGCGCTCGAAGCGCGATGCGTTGCCGCCGCTGAGCCGCCGCCGGTCGCGATCGCGCCGCCGAACTTCAGCCGCGAGATCCGACTCGAAGAGATCTCGTTCGCATACAACCGCGAGAGTGCGCCGGCGCTGCGCGACGTCAGCCTGACTATTCCGGCGGGTCGAATCACGGCGATTGTCGGCTCGTCGGGCGCGGGTAAGAGCACCGTCGCAGACCTCGTGATGGGACTTTTTCCGCCGGACTCGGGGCGCCTCACGATTGACGGAACGCCGCTCACTCCCGGCACCGCACGCGCGTGGCGAGAGCGTATCGGCTATGTCGCCAACGAGACCGCGCTGTTTCATTTGACGGTGCGCGAAAATCTGCGCTGGGCGCGAGCCGATGCGAGCGATGCCGATTTGCTTGACGCGCTCAGGCTCGCCGCCGGCCGACGAGTTCGTCCAGGCGTTGCCGCAGGGTCTCGACACCGTCGTCGGCGAGCGCGGCGCGATGCTCTCGCAGGGGGAACGTCAACGGATCGCGCTCGCGCGCGCGATTCTGCGCCGTCCCGCATTGTTGATTCTCGACGAGGCGACCAACAGCCTCAACTACGACAATGAAGCGCGCGTGCTCGGCGCGATCGAGGCGCTGCGGGGCGAACTCACCGTTCTGATGATCGCGCATCGGCTCTCGGCCATTCGGTGGGCCGATCTGATCTATGTTCTGGAGGACGGCGCCGTGGTTGAGTCCGGCGGATGGGAAGAACTCAACGAGCGTCGCGACGGTCGCTTCCGGGCGCTCTGCGAGGCGCATCGGCTGGTGGCTTAGGATCGCTTTGCGTGTTTCGCCTTACAGCCATTTGGACACGCCAGCGTGCGACCGACCGGAGGAGAATTGAGCACCGGCCGTGGCCTCGCGAAGGCCGTCGCGCCCCGTCGTTAATGACTCGGCAGCGCCTTGATCACATCATCCGCTTTGCAGACGGTCGTGAGCGCGGCAAGGATGCCGCCCAGAATCACCCGATGCGCCTCCTCGGTGCTGCCCACGCAGCAGTCTTCGGGAATCACGATATTATAGCCACGATCAGCGCCATCGCGTGCCGTTCCCTCGACCACGCCGTCGGTCGCTACTCCGGTGAGTACCAGATGTGTGATCCCCTGTGCAGTTAGGATCGCTTCCAGCGGGCTGGCGAAGAACGAGCTCACGCGGGTCTTGGTGATCACGATGTCCTGCGGCTCTGGCTTCAGCTCCGGATGGATCTCCGCGCCCCAACTCCCGTCCATCAACGATTGCGCCTTTTTGGCCCCGCGCAGCAGCGGAATGTTTCGCGGCACGTCCGCATAGTCGGGTCGATAGGCGTGGCGCACGTGGATGATCGGGAGCCGCGCGGCTCGGCCAGCCGCGGCCAGACGCGCGATCGTCGCGAGCAGATGCTTCTCCTTGATCACGCGCGCCATTGCACCCTTGTTGGTCGCCGCCATCTTGCCGTTTTCGTCGACGATATCGTTCTGGCAATCCATCACCAGGATTGCCGTTTTGCCCTCGGGTAAACCAGCGTTGGCATCAGGAGGTCCTCCGTGAATCCAATTCCTCTCTAGTCGGATTCGGCGCTTGACTGCAAACCTCGCGACGCGGATGCGACGGTCCCTCGAATGCGAGCCTTGACCTTTGCTGCGCAGTTCACCTAATCGTTCAGTAGCCGCGCGCATTGCGGCGCATGGAGAAAAGAATGATTTACGAATATCGCAACTATCATTGCTTACCCGGCAAGCTTCCCGCGATGGTCAAGCGCTTCGAAACCGTCACCATTCGCTTGTTCGAAAAGCATGGCATCAAGCAATTGGGCTTTTGGACCGTAGCGATTGGCGAATCGAACCACGATCTGATCTATATCCTGCAATGGGAATCGCTCGCCGAGCGCGATCAGAAATTTGCCGCGTTCCAGCGCGATCCCGAATGGATCGAGGCGCGCCGAAAGAGCGAGGAAGACGGCCCCCTGCTGTCGTCGATTACAAATTCGATTTGGACGCCAACGGCGTTCTCCGCGGCAAAATAATCGACGCTCGATCATATTGAAGCGAATCGAGGTGGAGATTTGGGCGAGCGTCGTGCCCGCGTCTATCTCGACAATACGAAGGACGAAAGATGCTTCAGACCATGATTGTTGGCAGCCTTCCGCGACCGACCTGGCTTGCCCAGCCCGGCCAGATCTATGCGCAATGGCGCCTCGAAGGTGATTCATTGCGCGAGGGGCAGGACGACGCCGTGCAACTGGCTATTGATGATCAGCATGACGCCGGACTGAGTATTCTGACCGATGGCGAACAGCGGCGTCGACATTACATCTGGGGCTTTTGCGAGGGGCTGGAAGGGATTGATTATAGCCGCCTCGTCAAAATTCAGACTCGCGGCGGGCGCTATGGCGTGATGGTCGATGCGGCGCGGGTGGTGGGCCCACTTCGTCGCGCACGTCCATCGATGGTAAGTGCGCTACAGTTCCTGCGACGTCATACCAACCAGCCGGTGAAAGTCACTCTGCCCGGTCCGATGACCACCGCCGACACACTCGCCGATGAGCATTACGGCAGCCGTCGCGCGCTCGCGATGGATCTCGCTCGGCTGCTTAACGAGGAAGCCTGCGAGCTTGCGGAGAACGGCTGCGACGTCGTGCAGTTCGACGAACCTTGCTTCAATATCTACCTCGACGAGGTCGAGGAGTGGGGTATCAGCGCGCTCGAGCGGGCCGCACAGGGCGTGCGTTCCAGGACCGCGGTCCACATCTGTTATGGCTACGGCATCGGGCCGGTCTTGCAATGGAAGAACACCAACACTGACTGGAGTCATTACAGCCGGTCGCTTCCGCTGCTCAAGACCAGCACGATCAATCAGATTTCCGTCGAATGCGCGGCCTCCGGCGTGGATCCCTCGGTGCTGGCGCTCGCGCGCGGAAAAGATCTGATGGTCGGCGTCATCGACGTCGGCACCGACGAAATCGAAACGCCGGAGACCGTCGCGGCGCGCATTCGAACCGCATTGCAGTACGTCGCGCCGGATAATCTTTTTCCGTGTACCGACTGCGGGATGGCGCCGCGCTCGCGCGTTGCAGCGCGCGGCAAAATGAAGGCGCTCGAGGCTGGCGCGGCGCTGGTGCGGGCGGAACTCGGACGCAAATGAGATTCGACCTTGCGCCCGAGTGACTATTCAGATCGCCTGTTTCGCGGTTAGTTCCCGGAGCTCGGCGTCAGTCAATCCGGCGCGCGACAGAACCTCGCGAGTGTGCTCACCGAGGCGCGGGGCTCCGCGCGTGAATGCGGTTGCGCGATCCTTGCCGTCGGTTGCGACCGACACCGGGTAATCGAGGTCGCGGCCCAGCTCGGGATGATTAATCGCTTGGAATGTGCCGCGCGCCTGGAAGTGCGGGTCGTCGATATTTTCTTCGGGATAGCGGACGCTCGCCCACAGCAAACCTTTTGCCTGCGCGCGATGAAAGACCTCCTCAGCCTTCATCGACGCCACCAGCTTGTCGATCGTGTCGCTGAAGTGCGCTTGCGCCTGAGACGGCGAACTCTTGCGCAACTCGCGATATTCGTCGGATTCGAGGTCGTGCTCGATGCCGGCCTCGTTGAGCATCTCGGTGATCACACGAAAGTCGCGTCCGCCCCAGAACAGAAATGCTTTGACGTAACGGCCGTCCTTGGTCCGGCGCAGCCATGGCCGCGTGCGGCTTTCGGCGGCGTGGCGGCCCGTCTGCCGATGCACGACCGCGCCATTATAGATGTAAGTCGGCATCGCGACTTCGGTGCAGGTGCTGACCGCTTCGTGAATCGAGAGATCGATTAGATCGCCTTCACCGGTTAGCTCGCGAAAGTTGAGCGCTGCCGTAATCGCGATCACCGCGTACTCACCCGCTATGTGGTACGCCTGCCACATCTCCGGCGCGATCGGCGGCGTGTCGTAAGTGCCGTCGGCGCGCGGATCGTAGCCGCACACGGCCATCACGCCGCCCAATGCGAGCTGCGTCAGATTAGTCATTTTGAGATCACGATAGGGACCGTCGAGACCGAACGGAGTAATCGCGCAAACGATCAAGCGTGGATTGGCCTGTTGGAGTTCGCGGTAAAGACTCAGTCGGCGCTCAACGTCAGCCGCCTCGCCTGAATCGATAATCACGTCGGCGCGATTAGCCAGTCGCGAAAGCGCGATGCGCGCGGACGGATGATCGATTTCCAAACTGAGGCTCTTCTTGCCGAGGTTGTAGCGGCTGAAGCAAAGACTGTGCTCGGGACCGCGTTCCGGTGTGGTGAACGGCCCGAAGCGCCGCGAGTTGGAACCGTTGCGCCCTTCGAGCTTGATGACGTCGGCGCCCAGTGAGGCGAGCAACATGCCGGCGAATTCGCCGCGCTCGTCACCGCATTCCAGGATCACCGTTCCGGCAAGGGCCGAACTCAATGCTGCTTCGTTATTCAAATGACCCAATCCTCTCGCAACGCCGCGATTTCCTCAGCCGTGAGTCCGAGTACTTCGCGGTAAACGCGATCGTTGTCCTCACCCATCATCGGCGCGCCTCGATGCGGTAGCCCGCCCACATCGACCGGGATCTTTTCGAACTTCGCTGGGAAGCCTTCGATCGGCCAGGTGCCGATTTCGCTGTGCGGCAATGGCTGCAAGTAGTCGCGCGCCTTGAGTTGCGGATCACGCTCGCAGCGGTCGTCGGCCTTCTGCACCGCCGCTGCGGGCACTCCACGATTTTGCAGGCGATGCATCAGGTCGTAACGATCGAGATTTTTCGTCGCCTCCGCCATCAGGCGATCGAGGTCATCTTCGTTGGTCTTGCGATCGATGGCTTTGGCAAAGCGCGGGTGTTGCGCCCAATCCGGCGCGTTCAGTTCGGTCACCAACGAGGCCCACTGACTATCATCTTGAATGGCTATCGCGATCCATCCGTCGATGCCGCGACAGGGATAGGCGCCGTGGGGCGCCCAGTCCGCGGACTGCATCCGATTGCCATGGCGGTCGGTGGGCTGGCCGGTAAGCTGCGCTTCGAGCGTGGCGGTGCCGGAGACCATGAGTCCGGCTTCGGTCTGCGAGAGATCGAGGTAGCATCCGCGGCCGGTTCGACGCCGCTGCAGCAGCGCGGCGAGCACGAGGATGGCGCCGTAGTAGCCAGTCGAATGGTCGAGATAGGAGTAGCCCCAACCGGCAGGCGCCATCGGTTCGGCCAAGCCCGACATGTGCGTCAGTCCGGAGAGCGCCTGCGCGGTCGGACCGACGCTCAAGTAGCCATTGTAGGTGCCCGACTTCCCCATTCCAGTGATCTGCACATAGATGAGGCTGGGATTGATCTTACGGAGGACGTCGTAGCCGAGCTCCCAGCGCTCCATCTGATTCGGGCTGTAGTTTTCGCACAGGACGGAGGACTTCTCGATCAGACGTTTGAACAAGTCGCGGCCCTGCGGCAGGTTCATGTTGAGCGTAATGCCGTATTTGCCGGCGTTGATGTTATTGAAGAGGCCACTGCGATTTACGCTCTCGGGATCGCCGCCGGGAGCATAGGGGCGAACGCCGCGCAGCAAGTCGATGGCGCGGTCGTCGTGCCATTCGGTGCGGATCACCTCGGCGCCCATCGTCGCGAGCAACCGGGTGGCGTTGGGGCCGGCTACGATCCTGGTCAGGTCAATCACGCGGACGCCCTCGAGTGGCCGTCGGCGGGCGGATTCGGGTTGAGCCATGATTGGTCGCCTCCGTCCGGGATTTCGTGGCGGTTCGGATCGAGGCTGACACGCCAGGATAGCCAAAGCCGTTGTGGCCTGAGTATCCCGCACCCCGTTTACCCTGGCTGTCGCACGGCCCGAGATGCGATCGCAAATCCCTGCTACCGGCGACCATACCCCTGATGGGGTTCGGCTACAATAAATTGGGTTTGTTTTGGGTGCGTTTTTTGGGTTGCTATGGGTGGGAGCGCGGGGAAAAGCGATATTTTGATGATGTTTTAACGCGTTTGACGATGCGGGCACGTGGCCAACTAATGAAGGGCGGGATTTAGCGAAGCGAGACGCGAAGCGTCTGCAAGGGGCGTTCGCCTTTCAGTAACACTATACTCCTCTCGGGAGGTGCGCGATACCCCCTCCTCTCGTTACTCTCGTTAAGCCGTTTTTCGGGATAACTCCCCCACGTCTCCGACGGGCTGGCCGTCCGCGTTCTCGCCGACAGCCGCGAGACGGCCTTAGGACTCGCGCTGGAAGGGTTGGCAGCCTTTTGAGTATGCTGAAACGAAGCTGATAGAGCGCGTCCTGTAGAAGCGCCGGGAAATGTTCGCGACATGGATCTGAATTACACTAGCGAAGAAGAGAGCTTCCGCCATGAAGTTCGCTCGTGGCTCGAAGAGAACCTGCCGAAGAGCGGGCTGCGCGGCGCCGATAACCGCGCGCATGCCGACAAGAGCACGCTTGAAAAGATGAAGGGTTGGCATCGCCGATTGCACGAAGCGGGTTACCTCGCCCTTTCGTGGCCCAAGGAATACGGCGGGCAGGCGATGGATCCGCTCCGCCAGGCGATCGTCAATGAGGAGATGGTGCGGGCGCGCGCACCTGGACCGGTGGGCGCCGGTATCCCGTTGCTCGGGCCGACCTTGATTACGTGGGGTAACGAGGAACAGAAGCGCCGCTACCTGCCGACCATTCTCAACGCCGAGGAGATTTGGTGTCAGGGCTATTCCGAGCCCGGTTCAGGCTCCGACCTCGCTTCGTTGCGCACACGCGCCGAAATCGTCGGCGACGAATTCGTCGTCAACGGCCAGAAGGTCTGGACCTCAGGCGCGCACTACTCCGACTGGATGTTCTGCCTTGTGCGCACCGATCCGGAGGCGCCGAAACATCGTGGCATCTCGTACATCCTCATCGACATGAAGACCCCCGGGATTACCGTGCGTCCGCTCGTGCAGATGACCGGCGACCGCGGCTTCAACGAGGTCTTCTTCGACAACGTGCACGTCCCGCGTGAAAATCTCGTGGGCAAGGTCAACGAAGGTTGGATGGTCGCCAACACGACGCTCTTTCACGAGCGCAACGCCCTGGGATCGACCGTCACCACGCAGATGCTGTTCAACCGGCTCAAGGTCCTGGCCGGTTCGGTCGTGCGCAACGGCAAGCCGATGGCGAAGGATCCGGTCTTCCGCCAGCGCCTCGCCGACCTCGAAATCCGCGTCGAGTCGATGAAATACCACATGCTGCGGCAGCTCACGGATTCGATTCACGGGCGCAACCCGGGAATCGCCGCGATGGTCAACAAGCTGGTCGGCACCGAGCTGAATCATGATCTCTCGACCGCCGCGATGGAAGTGATGGGCGACTATTCGATGTTGGCGCGCGGCGAGGAATACGCTTTGGATCGCGGCTTCTGGCCCTATGAATGGATGTTCTCGCTCGGTCTTGTGATCGGCGGCGGCACCTCGCATATCCAGAAAAACATCATCGCTGAACGCGGCCTCAAGATGCCCAAGGGGCGTTGAGGTTCAGCGCGAAGAAAGGGCCAGAGGCCATCGCAGATGGATTTCGGACTGACCGAAGAACAGCAACAACTCAAGGACAGCGCGCGCAATTTCCTCTCCCGGGAATGTCCGACAACGCGCGTGCGAGAGAGCATGGCCGATGACGTCGGGATGCCGCATGACCTCTATCGGCAGATCGCCAACCTCGGTTGGAACGGCCTGATCGTACCGGAGAAATTCGGCGGCGCCGGACTTGGAATGCTCGACATGAGCGTGCTGCTCGAGGAATGCGGTTACGCGGCGCTGCCCGGACCGTTCCTGTTTTCGTCAGTGCTCGCGGCATCGGCGCTTGCTGGCGGCGGGTCCGAGGAATCGAACGATCGATGGCTTGCCCCGCTGGCCGAAGGGCGGGCAACTGGTACGGTCGCGATCGTCGAGGCAAATGACAGCATCAATCCCGCCGACCTCTCGACCACCGCCCGCAAGAGCGGGAGCGGATGGGTATTGAACGGCGCGAAGATCTTCGTCCCATACGCCCATCTGGCAGACTTCGTGATCGTTGCGGCACGCACCGGTTCGGGTGCTGACGATATCGGCCTGTTCCTGGTGGAACCTGACAGTCCGGGCGTGCGCATCCGTCGCCTCAACAATCTCGACCTGTCCCGGCGTGTTTGCGCGGTCGAACTCGATGCCGTTGTTGTTCCTGCACAAGCGGCGCTCAGCGGCGGTGTCAAACTTTATGATCGTTTGGTTGACATTGCCGCCGTTGCGATAGCGGCTGATTCGCTCGGCGGAACTGAGCGCGCGCTCGAGATGGCAGTAGAATACTCTAAGGTGCGAGAACAATTCGGCAGGCCGATTGGATCGTACCAGGCCCTGCAGCACGCGGCGGCCGAGATCGTCGCCGACATGGAACCCGCCCGTTCGTTGCTATGGTACGCCGCGCACGCTCTGGACGTCCTGTCGAACGACGCGCCGCGGGCCGCGGCGATGGTCAAGGCCCGAATGTGCGAAGTCTATATGCGTAGCGCGGATCGCGCGGTGCTGATGCATGGCGGGATTGGCTTCACCTGGGACCACGATATGCACTTGTGGTTCAAACGCGCGCGCTTCAACGAATCCTATTTCGGAGCGCCGCCCTTCCATCGCGAGCGTGTCGCCACTCTGAGTGGATACTGATCAAGCTGGGGCAGTCGATCAAACTACCGCGCATGAGGTGCGCTGCCTTCCATTGGCGCATCTCTCGCATAGGTATTCGCATCTGCGCAAGATTGAGCGGAAGGGTTAGGAAACGATGACTGATCCAGGACGAAATACTCGCCTAGTCGTTTAGTGTGTGATAAACCCTTACGACTACAAGCCCTATGGGGCGATTGGGTATTTTTAACTGGAGGGCATGCTATGGACCGGCACAAGACCATCGAGAACCACGTTGCGGGGATTACGCAGAGAGTTTCGTCGGTCTATGTGCCTCCGCTCCAACTCACGAAAGGGCAGCCACCACCCATCGCTGCGA
>Ga0209415_10015621_pt1 | contig 12287 bp, 13 predicted proteins | sample PeaSoiSIISIP2007_FD_187696 | JGI IMG/M metagenome (GOLD analysis project Ga0209415, IMG submission 187696) | Peat soil microbial communities from Weissenstadt, Germany - SII-SIP-2007 (SPAdes) (version 2) | ecosystem: Environmental > Terrestrial > Soil > Wetlands > Peat | place: Germany... | reverse complement strand
TGGTGGGCCCGACAGAACTCGAATCTGTGACCTCCTGCGTGTCAAGCAGGCGCTCTAACCAACTGAGCTACGGGCCCGGAATACAGCGAGGAAGGCATTCTTAATATAACATTCCCGGTATCCCTGGATTCCTGGAATTGCGCCCCCGTCCGATTCAAGTTCCTGCGCGCGACCCTGCACCAGGCGCACGATTCCGCCGATAGATCATTAGATATGTCACGTCTTCGTGCGACCCTTGCTCTCGTCGCCCTGCTTGCGCCGGGCATTGCCAGCGGCCAGGCAAACGGCCAGTCCGATCCCGCCCTGTGGCGATTCGTTTACCCCAATGCCAAGGTGCTGGTCAGCATTGACTGGGAGCGAATACGGCAGTCGCAAGCGGGCGCGACGTTTCGCGAGAAATGGCGCACCGCGAGTAGCATGCCGATGCCTATGATTCCGGGCATGGAGCTGCTGAACGACATCGATCGCGTCCTGTTCTCGTCGCCCGGCAACAAGTCACCCAGTGAATCTACGCAGCCGCCAGTTCTCATCGCCATCCATGGACACTTTGACCCGGCCAAGGTGCGCGAAATCTTCACAAGCTTCGGCGCGAAACCGCAGGCATACAATTCCTTCCAGGTCTACCGGCCGCAGGACAAACAGGCCAAAGGCATGGCGTTCGTACTATTCGATGGCGAGACCATCCTGGTTGGGGATGCGCCCTCGATCTTCGCCACACTCGATCGGAATCATTTTGGGCCGCCACCGCCAGAATCGGATTCCACGGTGGCGCGTGCGGCCGAGATGGAGGCTAAATACGATTTCTGGGTAATTATGGATGCTACCGAGGCCCTGTCGAATGACTCTGTGGCTGCCCTTTTCCATGGCGGCGAATGGGCGTCGGAGGCGCGGGGCTTCGAGGCGGGTGCCAGTTTGAGGACTGGATTCGTTGCGGATATCGCGGTACGCTTCTCGTCCGACGCCGCTGCCAAGCGAATGACAACGGAACTGACGCGCGTCGTGAACCTGGCATCGAAGGACAAGAGCCAGGGAGCGGAGCTGCAGGATATCGTCAAGAAGCTGAAGTTCGTTGCGGATGGTCCGGCCAGCAAGATCAGCTTGCGGTTGACGCAGCAAGAGATGGAAAAGACCGCGCAAGCGCTTGCCGCGTCGTACCAAGCCGGGGCGCAGTTGGCCAAAAAATCGGGATTGGCGGCAAATCCCAGGTTCGTGCTCGCTCCAGCGCCCACTCCGGCCAAGCCAGCCGTAATCCGGATTGAGGGGTTGGACGACGGTCCGCGTGAGATCCCTTATCAGGACCCGCAGCACTGAGGACGCGCAGCTTTCTGTGCCGCGCTCCCTTGCAGGCGCTCCGCATGGGGAATTGCGCCGCGCCCCGCGCGCGGGTACGCTAGTATTTACCCCATGGCCAAAGGCAAACGCCAGCTTGTAGAAGTTCGCTGCCCGTGCTGCGAAGCGACGCTTCAAATTGACCCGGAGCTCAAAGCGGTGATCAGCTTCGAGGAGCACAAGAAGCCGCCTGCCATCGAAGACATTGGCGCCGCCGTCCAAAAGCTCAAAGGCGAAGAGGCGCGGCGGGGTGAGGTGTTTCAGAAGTCGTTTGAGCAGCACAAGGGACACCATAAGGTGCTGGAGCGGAAGTTCGACGAGTTACTCAAGCAGGCCAAAGAGAATCCCGACGCTCCTAATCCCAAGAGACCGTTCGACTTCGATTAGTACGCGGCAGTCGTATGGCCTCATGCGGCGGGCGCTGGATTAGAACGAGCGACCACAAGTGTACTAGAGAAAAACACTACGTCCGCTCAGGCGATACGCTCGACGCCCATACAGTAACTCCCGCTGGTTTCCATCCCCTGTTGGCTGCATACTAACCTCGTTAGCAATTGAGGCGGTGAATAACTAATGAGAAAAAGGCTATTGGTGGCTTCGGTGTTTGCTGCGGCAGGTCTGGCGGTGGCGGTCCCGCTGGCGGACCGGCTGGGGTTTGGGACTGTTCAATCCCTGATCGGATGCGGCGCGGGCGGGGCATTCCTCGGCTACGTGCTCAGCATCTTTCTGGATATCTTCCTCACAACCAGTCACACCAGCGAAACCGAGAATTGATTCCACGCCAAGCTGCGATACACTGAGGAACTACATTATTAGTTCCAAGGAGGATCGCGTTTGTCTGATTGGCATTTCGCGCAGGAGAAGCCCACCGAACGGTTGTGCAAGATCGAGCAATACTCGATGCTGAAGCAGCAGGCCGGCGGTGACGTAGAGTTCCTGATCACGGTCCGGGAATACGTGAACCCGCCCGACCCGGCCATGCGTTTTCTCGCTCAAGCCGACAAGCAGACCAATCAGAAGACCGCGCCCTATACGCCGACGGGCTGGGGGTCCTCGCTCCTGCAGGCGCTGGCCGAGTGCGTGAAAGGAGTTCGACGGTTTCCTTATGAGCCTTAATCGGATGGAGCTCTGCCACCAGGTGCAACCTTTTCGTGCCACCGTGTTGCTTGCGATTTTAGGTATGGCCTGCTCGGCATGTTGGAGCCAGCAAGCAGCCTCCGATCCCTGGTCTCCGGGTGACCTGCTGGAGCCCGCCGCACTTGCGAAGGCCATTCAATCCGGCAAAGCTCCCGTGGTCTTGTCGGTGGCTTTTCCGGTGTTGTATCGCGGCAAACATATTGTACATGCGATCAATGCCGGTCCAACGTTGAAGCCGGAAGGGATCGAAGCCTTGAAGAGTGCGGTGGCGAATCTGCCGAGGGACGCCGACCTGGTGATCTACTGCGGCTGCTGCCCGATGGGGAAGTGTCCCAACATCCGGCCCGCCTATCGCACGCTCAAGGAGCTAGGCTTCACGCGCGTCCACGTGCTGAGCTTACCGGAGAATTTGCACACAGACTGGGTTAGCAAGGACTATCCCAGCGAGGGCTCCGCGTCTTCAAACTAAGGCTCCGCGTCATCGAACTAGGGCTTCGCCTTCAGGAACTAAGGCTCCGCCCTGGGGAACTAAGGCTCCGCCCGGGGAACTAAGATTGTCGCGCCTTTCACCGATAAGCACAGTTGGTGAAATGGAAACCATCAACATCGCTAACGACCCTTCTATCACCGAGATACTAAAAGCGCATGCGGAATGGATGAAGGGCGAATCCGGCGAGGGCCGCTGCGTCTTCGATGGCGCAACTCTGAACGGGATGAACCTGACCGGCGCGGTTCTGCAGGGCGCCATCATTCGAGGTACAGGGCTGCTGGATGCTGAGCTTTCCGATGCGAAACTCGGTGAGGCGATCATCGATTGCACGGATTTCCAACGCGCCTTGCTGGGACGCGCGGATCTGGCTGAAGCGCGCATTTCCGAGAGCGATTTCGGGTCTAGTTGGGTTGTGGAAGCGACATGGTCGGACGCCGAAATCCGAAACAGTGTTTTTCGCAAGTCCCATTTGCGGGGCGCGCGATTCCAAGGAGCTTTGATCGAGAGCTGTAAGTTCTCAGAAGCAAACCTGAGCGCTGCATCCTTCCATCACTCCCGTATCAGCCTGTGCGATTTCTCCGAGAGCGACTTAACCGAAGCGCAATTTGTGCGCGCCCAGATAGAAGGCAGCCGGTTTCTCGCAGCCAATGCACCGGATGCGGATTTCAGCAACTGCCGCATCAAGGCTTGCGATTTCGCAAGAACTGACCTGGCGCGCGCGCGATTCCTGCGGGCTGACCTGCGGGGATCGCAGTTTGATCGAACGCGGCTGCGGGAAGCCGATCTGCGCGAGGCGCAATTGGGTAGTGTGATCCTCTGCCGCGCCGATCTTACGGGAGCTCGGTTCGCCGGAGCTATGCTCTTTGCAGCGGACCTGCGAGGCGCGGATCTGACCGGAGCTCGTGAAATCACCTCGCAGCAATTGGCCCAGGCGCGCACGGACCAGGACACAATCCTCCCCAATGGTTCGCGCGGTCCCTACCGCCGCTATTCTGGAGCAGAGCGCGCCGTAGCTCGCTGATAAAATCGCCCGCCAAGAATTTCGCCCGCTAGCAACTTCACGCGCCGGCGCCGAATACATGACCCTTGCGTTCTTTGCCTGCCCCCGTTACGATGGCGGCCAGCGCGAAAACGGTGACGGCGGTGAGCGCCATGGCGTTTGCGAAACCAATGGACTTTGCAAGCACTGGTTCGATATAAACCACCGAACCCGCCACCAGCACGCCGCATTGATACGCAAACCCGGGCATGAATCCTCGGACCGAGTCCGGTGACAGCTCGGACAAATGCGCAGGGACGATACCAAACGAGCCCTGCACCATGAACTGAACAAGAAATGCGCCCAATACCAACAGCGCTGTGGACGGCGCGTAAACCCACAGTGGAACCATTGCGATTCCGCCGAGCAGAGCAATGATCATCGCCCGGCGGCGGCCAAAGCGGTCCGACACGAGCCCAATAACGAGGCTGCCGACGATTGCGCCGACCATGGAAACGGCGGTCATCAAAGAGCGCTGTGACGGCCCGAAGTGCCACTGGCGTTCGAGAAATGTCGGATACATGTCCTGTGTGCCGTGGGAGACGAAGTTCATCATTGTCATCAGCAGCGTCAGGTATAAGAACAGCTTCCAATTCGACGCGATGGCGCGCCCGAGCCCGCTCCAGCTTTCCTCGCGGCTCTTTTGCCAGACTTCCGATTCCTTCACGCGGTAGCGCACGAAAAGAGCCAGCAGAGCGGGCAGTCCTCCCAGGAAGAAGAGCGGCCGCCAGCCCCAGCGCTGGAACAAAAAGAAGTAGGTCATGGCAGCCAGAAGATTACCCGCGGCGTAGCCTTGTTGCAACAACCCGGAAAGCACGCCGCGCAGCCGAGGAGGAACCTTCTCCATGGCTAACGATGCTCCCACGCCCCATTCGCCGCCCATGCCGATGCCGAACAACGCTCGCAGCACCATGAAGGTGGCGTAGTTGGGCGCCAGTCCCGTGGCCACCTCGCAGATGGAAAAGAACACCAGGTCAATCATCAGCGGAAGCCGACGGCCGTAGCGGTCCGCGAGCAATCCGAAAAGAAACGCGCCCACCGGCCGAAAGGCCAGCGTCGCGGTGAGAGAAAGCGCGATCGCCGAATCCGACTTGTGAAATTCTTTCCCGATCGCGGTGAGACAGAGCGTGACCAGAAAAAAATCGAAGGCGTCCAGCGTCCATCCGAGAAATCCAGCGGTCAACGCGGAGCGGTAATCGGAAGAGTGGCCCACAGACGGCGACACGCCGGTCTCAGCCGGAAGAGAATCGCGCAAGCAGGCAGTATACCAGTTGCGTTGAGTTGCCCCGGGCCGCGCCGCATGGAGCAGCCCGTTCGAATGGTATTCTCGGGATGGGTGCCACCGATGATCGGGCGAAGAGCTAGGTGTTTACTGGGATTCGGCCTCGTTTTTCTCGGCGCGCTCTTTGCGTTCCAGAGGCCCTTCCGCCAGCTTCCCGGCGTCGAATATTTCAGTTTTGAGCTGACGCCGGATTGGCAGGTGCCGGGTGAGTGGGCCTTTGCGCGGCTCATGTTTCCGCCCGGGCCGAACGACGGCTATGCGGGCCGCTTCGATGGCGATTTCCGCCAAGGTTTGTCGCTCTGGACGCAGGACTATCCGCGCGCCGACCGCCATTTTTCGCAAGCCGTCCGGCGCTTGACACGCATTCAAGTACGCTCCGTCGAACAGCCCGTCATGATGGAAGACGGCGACGAGCCGTTCAACTGGCCCTGGATGTACGCCGTGCAAGTAGGGGAATGGGGCTTCACGGGACAGGAAGCGAAAGTGATGCGCGAGTACCTGTTGCGCGGCGGTTTCTTCATGGCGGACGATTTTCACGGGGACTACGAGTGGGAGATGTTCCTGAAACGGATTCGCTTCGTGTTTCCGGATCGTCCCATCGTGGACATTCCCGATAACGATGCGATCTTCCACACCGTCTTCGATCTCAACGATCGCTTTCAGATCCCCGGCGCGGCGCACCTGTATCAAGGTTGCAAGAACTGCCGCGAGGGCGGCCAGGGCGCGCACTGGCGAGGTATCTACGACGACAAGGGCCGCGTCATGGTGGCGATCTCGTACAATTCGGACGTCGGCGACGCGTGGGAATTCGCCGACGATCCCAGTTACCCGGAGAAATTTTCAGGCTTGGCGATTCGCGTGGGGGTAAACTACGTGATCTACGCCATGACCCACTGACGGTCGCGGCTCGGAAGCGCTTTGTTAGCTCTTCGCTAGCTCATCTTGGCGCGCGCGCATCTCGGCCTGAGCTTCCCTCTGGATGTCACCCATCTTCGCGCCAGAGGCGATCAGAGCGAAAAAGCCGACCACCAGCAGGGGCACCGTCACCACTACAAAAAGAATAAAGGCGAAGCGCCGCGCCATCGCTAGCGGCGCGCCGAACAGGGTAAGAACCAAGGTGGATACAACCTGAAACAGCCCAATATTGCCCGGCGCCTGGGGCAGCACGCCGCCCAGACGTAGCAATACCATGAGCGTGGCGGCCTGCGCCCATGAGACGCCGTCAAACCCATAAGCCTGCATGATCGCGTAGATGGGAACGATCTGAAGCAGCAGGTAGGGAATGCTGGCCGAGGCGGAGAAATAGAGAAAGCGCGAATGGCCGATCAGATGAAGATCCTGGACGAACACGTGGACCCAGGAAAACAAGCGCGCGTCCAGCAGCGCGTCGAGCGTCTGTTCCCGCCAGAACATCGCAATAGCAAGCAGCACTGCGCCAAGGCTGATAAGGACCGTCAGGGAGATGCTGCCGTCGGTGATAATCCCAATGGCTCGAGCGTGGCGTTGGCTCAGCGGGAAGTGACGAACATAGCGCAGCGAAAAAAAGAGACCGGCAATCAGCAGCACGCCGTCGAAAATGCGTTCGATCAGGGCTGAAGCCATCGTCACAGAGATGGGAATCTTAGTCCAGCGAGCCAGTAAAAAGCAGCGAATCAGTTCGCCGGCGTGCAGCGGCAGCACTTCATTGGCAAACAAACCGACGAAGATGGCGCCGGTCGATGACCAGAGGGACACGGGGGCCACCGGTTGGAGGACAAGAGCCCAGCGCCAGCCCTGCACAACATAGACCAGGACATCGGCGATAGCGGCCACGGTGACCCAGCGCCAATCGAGTTCCCGGATATCCTCCCACAGTTCACTCCAACTTATACCGTTCACCCACCACACCAGGCACGCCAGCGAGACTACCAACGTGATTCCCATGATCACGCGGGAGGTGCGCTTGGATTCGGGAGGGGAAGGGGACATGTCGGCGAAGAAGGTTCCTAAAGACCTATGATAACCGCGCAAGCGTTTCGAAGGTGTGAAGAAACGTTATCGCAGATAGAACAGACTGAGCCGAGGCAGGAGGGAGGCCTCGAGCAGTTGCCGCTCGAGATACTGCTTTTCGAGCATGGCAAGCTGCGGCGCGGTCATTTTTCCGCGATAGGGGCGAAGCTGGAGATCGAGTTCGCGGCGCCCGCGAAGCAGATCTTCTTCCGTTTGACGCGAGCGGGCCAGTGCGATCATCTTGTCTTCGAGTGCGGTGAGGCGCTGTTCGAGATCCTCAAGGTGGTGAAAGAGCGCCGGGGCTTCGGAGGCCAGACGATCGATTGCGGCGGCGACATCATCGAAGCCTGGTTGCTTGCGGATTTGTCCGGCGTTGTCGTGGAGGTATCTTTCGAGATCATCCAATCCAAACGGCGCGGTGGGTTCTTTGTGGCCACGCGCGGCGGCTGTTCCGGCCATCGCTTGAGACTCTGCCAGAACGGCCTGCGCGCAATAGGCCACTGAATTCACGTTTTGGCCGCGCTTTTTCTTGGTGCGCCATTTTTCAAACGCCGCGTCGATACCTCGCAGCGCCGCTTCCAAGGGCACACCTGCATTTTTCCAGGTTTCGACCAGCGCCCAATCGAGCGGGGACATCAGAAACAGGCCTGTGCCACGCGCTTTTTGAAAACGCTCTTCCACTTCGGTGAAATAGTTGAAGTAATTCGACGGCCAGGCTACTTCTTCCGGTTCCGGCACCATATAATTTCCAGGCCTTCGAGCGTCAAATCTTCGTTGATCTGTTGAACCGAGCGCGCCGCGCGCGCGATCAACTGAGCTTGGCCGCCGGTGGCGATCACCTTCGTTTCGCTGCCGAGCTCGGCCACTACGCGTCCAACGATTCCGTCGATCATGCCGCCGAATCCATAATACAGCCCCGATTGAATGCTGTTCACGGTGTTTTTTCCGATGAGGCGCTCCGGCTCGCGAAGATCCACCATAGGCAAGCGAGCAGTTTTGGCGAAAAGACCCGTGATGGACATGCCAATGCCCGGGCAAATCATCCCGCCCAGGTACTCGGCATCGGCGGAAACAACATCGAAGTTGATTGTTGTTCCGAGATCCACCACCACGGAGGGGCCGCCATAGCGATGGAAGGCTGCGACGCCGTTAACCACACGATCCGCGCCCACCTCGCGCGGATTGTCGTAGAGCACTTTCAACCCGATGTCGGTGTCGGGTGTTACAAAAAGCGGCGTGGTATGAAAATAGCGCTGCGCCATGGCATGCAGCGGAGCATCGAGGGTTGGCACAACGCTCGCGATGATGATGCCATCCACGCGCGAGAGATCGAGCCCCGCCAGTTCGAACAGATTGCGCATCAAAACGCCCCATTCGTCGGCCGTCTGTTCGTGAATGGTGCGAAGCCTCCAACGGTTAATCAGCTTGGTGTCTTCGAAAGCGCCGATGGTGATGTTGCTGTTGCCGGCGTCCAGAGCTAAGAGCATGGGCGCACTCCTCCGGCGACGATCACGCTGTTGTTGCCGTCGTCGCCCCGAAGAATCAGGAATCCGGAGTCGTTCAATCCGGCGGTGGTGCCGCGGAGTTGCGAGCCGTCTTGATCGACCGAGACGCGGCGCCCCGAGACGTAACTGGAGGCGCGGGTAAACGTTTCGATGACCGGTCGGCGGCCCTCGGTTTCCAGCAGGTCGCAATATGTGTCGACGCTCGCGAGCAGTTCCACGAGCAGATGCTCGCGCGATTGAACGCGGCCACTCGAGATGCGCAGGGAGGTCGCAACGCTGCTTAGTTCTTCCGGGAAAGAGGAATGATTCACGTTGACGCCGATGCCTGCAATGATAGCCCCTGCAATCATACCCGATGACTGAGTCGATGATTCGAGCTGGGTGAGGATGCCCGCGCATTTCCCCTCGCAGTTCTTTGACGGCATCAGCACATCATTGGGCCAGCGCAGGTCGCAGGCGAGATCGCATGCTTTGAGGATCGCTTCCCGCACCGCGAGTCCAAGCGCAAGGGTGACCACGGGCAGCGCAGCCGGGGTGAACTGGCGCCGCAGAATGATGGAGACGTACAAGCCCGAGCCTGGTTCGGAATACCACGATCGTCCGTGACGGCCTTGTCCGGCGGTCTGTTCTTCGGCGCCGACAACAGTGCCTGACGGCGCGCCCGCCGCGGCCAATCGGCTGGCTTCGGTCATAGTGGAGCCGAGGACGTCGTGCCACTCAATACGCCGATCGGGGACTTCAGACCGTAGCCACGGCAAATCAAAGCCCATCGAGTGTGTCGCGATTCTTTTGGATTTGAGCGATGTAATCAGCTCGTTTAGTGCGCAACTCGGCTATTACACGCTCCGGCGCGCGGCTGAGGAATCTCTGGTCTTCGAGCTGACGGTCGATGCCGATGACCAGCTTTTGCAGCTTGTCGTTCTCTTTGGCCAGACGCTGTTGGAGCGCTTCGCGATCCACTTCGGGAAGCTGCAGCGAAAGGTCGAAATGCGGCGTGGATCGAACCGCGCCTGTCAGCACTGGGGCTGAGCCTGTGCGCACTTCAAGCTTCACTTTGCCGAGCCGTTCCAGCACGGGCAAATCAACACTCGACGCTCCATTGCGGCAATAGAGCACGCCGGCCAATTCCATCTTGTCGTCCACTCCGTTGTCCGCCTTGAGTTTTCGCGCCGCCGTTACCATATCCTGCAGCAAGCCCATCTCGCGCTCGGCGGCTTCATCGGTCGCATCGGCCTGCGGATAGCGTGCCAGGGCGATCGATGTGTTCTGTCCAAAGCGATGCCACAATTCCTCGGTGATGAAGGGCAGAATAGGATGCTGCAATCGTAGATACGCGCTGAAAACTCCCAATAGATTGCGCCAATCATTTGTGAGGCCGGAGGCCGGTGATAAGCGAAGTTTCTTGATTTCGAGGTACCAATCGCAGAAATCGTGCCAAAAAAATTGCCACAGCTCTTCGGCCACTTCGTGGTAGCGGTGCTGCTCGAGGTCGCGGTTCACCTTTTCGGCGGTGCGACTGAGGCGGCTGAAAATCCAGTGGTCCTCGAGCGCTTCGAGCTGGCCGTGCTCGGGAAGGGAAGGCTCAATACCCGCGCTTTCCATGTTCATCAACAACAACCGCGCCGCGTTCCATAGTTTGTTCGCGAACTGGCGTGCGGACTGAAGCTTGTCTTCGTTATAGGTGATGTCAGTTCCGGGAGCCGCGGCCATCAGCAGCCACAAGCGGCATGCGTCAGTACCGTACTTATCGTTGATGTCGAGCGGGTCCACCACATTACCCTTGGTCTTCGACATCTTCTTGCGCTCGGGGTCGCGCACCAGGCCGTGCATGTGCACCTGGCGGAACGGCACGTCGCCAGTGAGCTCAATGCCCATCATCATCATGCGCGCCACCCAAAAGAACAGGATGTCGAAGCCCGTGATCATCAGGCTGGTCGGATAGTAGGCGCGAAGATCTTCCGTATCACCGGGCCAGCCCAGAGTGGAAAACGGCCATAGGCTCGAGCTGAACCAGGTATCCAGCACGTCGGGATCCTGTGCCACCTCAGTGGAGAGACAGTTGGGACAAGCCGCGGGCGCTTCTCGAGCCACGGTGATGTGTTTACAGTCGGCGCAATACCAGGCCGGAATGCGATGGCCCCACCAGAGCTGGCGCGAGATGCACCAGTCGCGGATATTTTCCATCCAATTGAAGAAAGTTTTGTTCCAGTTGTCGGGCACGAATTCAATTCGGCCTTCGTTCACGGCTGCCATGGCCTTTTCCGCGAGCGGTTTCGTTTTGACGAACCACTGCGTGGAGATCAGGGGCTCCACAATGGTGCCGCAGCGATCGCATTTGCTCAGCGCGAGCGCGTAGGGTTCCACTTTTTCGAGCAGGCCCAGTCGTTCAAGATCGGCGACGATGCGCTGGCGCGCTTCAAAACGATCGAGTCCCGCATAAGGGCCGGCGTCAGCGGTCATTTGCGCGTCTTCGCCGATGACTTTGATTTGGGCGAGGTCGTGGCGCTTGCCCGCTTCGAGATCATTCGGATCGTGCGCGGGAGTCACTTTGACAACACCGGTGCCAAACTGCGGATCGGCGATTTCATCGAAGATGATCGGAATCGTGCGATTCATCAGCGGCAGAGTGACGGTTTGTCCCGCGAGATCCTGATAGCGGGGATCGCTCGGATTCACGGCCACGGCAGTATCGCCGAGCATCGTCTCGGGCCGCGTGGTGGCCACGATCAAGTAGCGGGAGCTGTTGTTCACCGGATAGCGGATGTGCCACAGATGTCCTTGGGTGTCGTCGTGCTTCACCTCCAGATCGGAGAGCGCGGTAGAACAACGCGGGCACCAGTTGACCATGTACGTGCCGCGATAGATGAGCCCACGTTCGTAGAGGCGCACGAAGGCTTCCAGCACGGCGCGCGACAGGTCGGGATTGAGCGTGAAACGTTCGCGGCTCCAATCGCAACTGTCGCCGATGCGCTTCATCTGCGACGTGATGCGGTTGCCGTATTTCTCTCTCCACTCCCAGACGCGGCGGACGAATTCTTCACGGCCGATCTCGCGGCGGGCGATCCCTTCGGCGGCGAGGCTGCGCTCTACCAGCATTTGCGTGGCGATTCCGGCGTGATCGGTGCCCGGGAGGAATAATGTGTTGTCGCCGCGCATGCGATGCCAGCGCGTTGCAGTGTCGATCACGGTGTGGTCGAGCATGTGGCCGATGTGCAGCGATCCGGTGACGTTGGGAGGCGGCACGGCAAGCGAAAATCGCGGTCCGGGCGCGTGCGGGTCGGCATGAAAGATGCCGGACTCCACCCACCAATCGGCCCAACGGGGTTCGAAGCGCTGCGGCTCGTAGGTTTTTTCCAATTCCATGGGGAAACTATCAGTTTAGCAAGCGAACAAAATTTGACAGCATAGCACCGGGATGCTGTAATGAATGGGAAGTAAGCTGCCTGCCTTGCTCCTCAGTAGCTCAATGGTAGAGCATTCGGCTGTTAACCGAAGGGTTGTAGGTTCGAGTCCTAC
>Ga0209415_10015620_pt1 | contig 12287 bp, 9 predicted proteins | sample PeaSoiSIISIP2007_FD_187696 | JGI IMG/M metagenome (GOLD analysis project Ga0209415, IMG submission 187696) | Peat soil microbial communities from Weissenstadt, Germany - SII-SIP-2007 (SPAdes) (version 2) | ecosystem: Environmental > Terrestrial > Soil > Wetlands > Peat | place: Germany... | reverse complement strand
AAGCGCTGGAGCACGACCTGGCGCGGTTCATGCGTGCCGACGCCGCGCTGCTGTTCGGCAGCGGTTATCTCGCCAACCTTGGCGCCATCCCGGCGCTCGTTGGACGCGGCGACGTGATCTACGCCGATGCCCTGAACCACGCGTCGCTGATTGACGCCTGCCGCGTGTCGCGAGCTGATGTCCGTGTCGTGCCCCACGCCGATGCGGACGCGTTGGAGCACGCGATCGCGAGGGACGGCGCGCACTTCCGGCACCGACTCATCGTCACGGACGGTGTGTTTTCGATGGATGGAGACCTCGCGCCCCTCGACCGGATCGCGGCCATCGCCCGTCGACACGCCGCCTGGACATATGTCGACGACGCCCATGGCACGGGCGTCCTCGGCCCGCAAGGGCGCGGGAGCGCGGAGCAGTGGGGAGTGGAAGGCAAGATCGATGTCGTCATGGGGACACTGGGCAAGGCGTTCGGCGTTGCCGGCGCGTTCATCACTGGCTCACGCACGCTCGTCGAATACTTGCTCAACCGCGCGCGGGCATTTGTCTTCACGACGGCGCCACCTCCGTCGCTCGCTGCCGCCGCCGGGGCCGCGCTGCGGATCGCTCGCGCCGAGTCCTGGCGCCGGGACCGCCTGCGCGGTGTCGCCGGTCAGATCCGGGCCGGACTCGCTGCGCTCGGGCGCCCTACGCCCGGCAATGCCGATGGGCACATCATCCCTGTCCTGCTCGGGGACGCCGACACGACGGTCCGTGTCGGGGCGGCGCTCCGTGATCGGGGCTTCCTCGTCGGCGCGATGCGCCCACCGACAGTGCCCCCGGGGACGTCCCGGCTCCGGATCACGGCCAGTTCCGCCCACAGTCCGCCCGACGTCGATGCCCTGCTCGATGCGCTGCGGGAGGTGCTGCCGCAGTGGTAGCTGGGATTTCTGGTCTCGACCTGGCCCATGTCTGGCATCCGTACACCCAGCACGGGCTCACCCCCACGGCCCGCCCGATCGTGCGCGCCGAGGGCGCCCTGCTGTACGACGAGCGCGAGCGAGAGATCATCGACGCGATCTCATCGTGGTGGGTGACGCTGCACGGACACGCTCATCCGGCGATCGCCGACGCCATCGCGCAGCAAGCCCGGCGACTCGAGCAAGTGATCTTCGCTGGGTTCACGCACGAGCCCGCGGCGCGACTGGCGGCCGACCTGGTCGCTCGCCTGCCGGCGTCTCTCACGCGGATCTTTTATTCCGACGACGGCTCGACGGCAGTCGAAGTCGCACTCAAGATCGCGCTCCAGTTCTGGCAGCAACGGGGCCAGCGCCGGTCGCGCATCGCGGCGCTCACGCACGCCTACCATGGCGACACGTTCGGCGCGATGAGTGCAAGCGCGGCCAGTCTGTTCACCGCACCTTTCGCCGAGCATCTGTTCGACGTCGTCCGGCTGCCGGCTCCCGAGGGTCGCGGTCGGCCACCGACCGCCGGCGGCCAGGAGCCGGCGGCCGACGCCGCACTGCTCGACGCGCTGGACCGAGCATTGGCGGACGCGGCCGATCCACTCGCCGCCGTGATTGTCGAGCCCCTGTTGCAAGGTGCCGGAGGCATGCGGATGTGGGCGGCGGCGACCCTTCGTGCGATCCGGGACCGGACGGCGGCGCACGGTGTGCTGCTGATTGCCGATGAAGTCTTGACCGGCTTCGGTCGCACCGGACCTCTGTTCGCTTGTCATGGCGCGGGCGTATTGCCGGACATCATGTGCCTGTCCAAGGGGCTCACCGGTGGCTTTCTGCCGCTTGGTGTCACCGCGGTGCGAGACGAGTTGTTCGACGCCTTCCGCAGCACCGATCGTCGCCGCACGCTGTTCCACGGCCACTCGTTCACGGCGAACCCCATCGCCTGTGCGGCCGCCCTGGCGAGCCTCAACCTCCTCGACGACCACTGCGCCGCTCAGCGCGTCAGGATCGAGGCCAGTCACCGGTCCCATCTCGCCCGGTTGGCGCCGCACCCATGGGTCCGGCATCCCCGCGTCCTGGGCACGGTCGCCGCGTTCGACTTGGTGTCGCCTGACGACACCGGCGGTCACAATTACCTGGCCTCCCTCGGCAGTCAGCTGAGTGCGCACGCGCTCGATGCCGGCGTCCTCCTGCGGCCGCTCGGGGATGTGGTCTATACGCTCCCGCCGTACGCCATCACCGAGGACCAGCTCGACCGCGTCTACGAGGTCATCAGGGACTTTCTCGATGCGCTCGACCAAGACGGTGTTGCGCGTCACCGCGCTCCACACGGGCTGACCGTTCCATGAGATCGACGGGCGCTTCGATGCGGCGGCGTGCTCACCCGCACCGTGCCGAGCACTCCCCGTGTCCGTAGCGATCGGCGTCACCGGGACCGATACTGGTGTGGGAAAGACCGTCGTGGCCTCGGCACTGGCCGCAGCGCTGGTGTCCCGCGGTCAACGGGTCGGCGTGCTCAAGCCCGTCGAGACCGGCGTCGCCGCCGGAAGCGACCCGCCGGACGCCAGCCGGCTCCGCACCGCGGCGGGCGGGATCGACCCCGTCGATGCCGTCTGTCCGTATGTGTATCCGGACGCGGTGGCCCCGATCGTCGCCGCGGCCCACGCCAGGCTCCCTATCCAGTTGACACGGTTGGACGCCGCGTTCGCTCGCGCCGCCTCCGGCCGAGACACGGTGATCGTCGAGGGCGCCGGCGGATGGCTGGTGCCGTTCATCGAACGGGTGACGTACGAAACGCTCTGCCTGCGTTGGCACCTCGACGTCGTGGTCGTCGCGGCCAATCGACTCGGCGTGCTCAATCACGCGGCGTTGACGCTCCGCGCCGCCGTGGCGGCAGGCCTCCGGGTGACGGGGCTCGTCCTCAATGCCGTGAGCCCGGCGCCGCCGGGCCCCGCCGAGGCCACCAACGCCGCCGTCCTCGCTCAGCTGTTCCCCGACCTTCGGATCGTGACGTTCCCATATGTGCCCGAGCCGGGCCATATTCCATCGCTCGTCGACGCAGCTCGGACAGCCAACCTTCTCTCTGTCGTCCGGAACTCTGTCTCATGATGGTGCGTACCGACTGGTTTGGTTTTGCTGACCGCGCTCTCCGTGGCGACCGGCTTTCACGCGACGAAGCCCGCCGCGTGCTCGTCGCACCGGACGAGGATCTGTTGGAGCAACTGGCGGCCGCGTACCGCGTCCGGCGTCAGTTCTGGGGCAATCGCGTCCGACTGCATTTCCTCTGCAACGCCCAGAGTGGGCTGTGTCCTGAGGACTGCCACTATTGCTCGCAGTCTCGTGTCTCCACCGCCGAGATCGAGTCGTACCCGATGCTCGCGCGTGATCGCATCCTCGAAGCCGCCGGTCGCGCCGCCGCGCTCAAGGCCGGGACATTCTGCCTCGTCATCTCGGGCCGCAGTCCCGGGGAGCGGGTATTCGGCAAAGTGCTGGACGCCGTGCGCGAGATTCGCCAGCGCTATGATCTGAAGATCTGCACCTGTCTCGGCCTCCTCACCGGTGAGCAGGCGCGTCGGCTCGCCGAGGCCGGCGTGGAGACGGTCAACCACAATCTGAATACCTCCGAGCGACACCACGGTGACGTCTGCACGACCCACACGTTCGCCGATCGCCGCGCCACGGTGGAACACGTCAAGGCTGCCGGCATCAAGACATGCTCAGGCGGGATCATCGGGATGGGCGAATCCGACGACGATATCATCGACCTCGCCGAGAGCCTCGGCGCGCTCGATGTTCGCAGCGTGCCGGTGAATTTTCTGATTCCCATTGCCGGGACCCCGTTCGCCGATCGTCGCGAGCTCGACCCGCGCCGATGTCTGCGCGTCCTATGCCTGTACCGATTCTTGCTCCCTTCACAGGAGATCCGCATCGCCGGCGGTCGCGAGGTGCACTTGCGCGCATTACAGCCACTCGGGCTGTATCCCGCGAATTCCATCTTTGTGGGTGATTACTTGACCACGCAGGGCCAGACCGCCCAGGCCGACTACGAGATGATCCGCGACGCAGGCTTCGTGCTGGAAACGCCCGATGGGGCGCCCTTCGCCGGCGACCCCCTCCTGGGCGTGCCCGACGCCTATCCACGGGCACCGCTGGCAATGCCCGTCGTGGGCTGAGGCATCGTGGCCGACCGCTCTCCACCACCGAGCATCTCCACATTGCGCCGGGATTACGCCCAGGCGGCCCTATCGGAACGAGACGTCGACCCCGATCCGATCCGGCAATTCCAGCGCTGGTTCGCCGAAGCGCAGGCCGCGGACATGCCGGATGCGAACGCCATGACGCTCGCCACAGCCACGCCGGACGGCGCCCCATCGGCGCGGGTCGTGCTGCTCAAGGACGTGGATTCGCGAGGATTCGTGTTCTACACGGATTACCGGAGTCGGAAAGGCACGGAGCTGGTGCACAACTCACGGGCTGCGCTCCTCCTGTACTGGTCGCCGCTCGAACGTCAGGTTCGCATCGTGGGCACCGCGAGCCGCACGTCGTCCGAAGAGTCGGCGGCGTATTTCGCGACCCGCCCACTGGCCAGCCGGTTGAGCGCATCAGCGTCGCACCAGTCCACTGTTATCCCCAATCGAGCCTCGCTCGAGGCGCGGGTCGCTGAACTGGCGAAGCGGTACACCGACGCCGCACCGCCACCGCTGCCGGCGTACTGGGGTGGATTCCGTGTATCGCCCACCGCGATCGAGTTCTGGCAGGGACGCCCCAACCGCCTCCATGACCGCCTGCTCTACACCCGATCGGCGGCCTCCGACCCGTGGCACATCGATCGCCTCTCGCCCTGACGATCGGCGTTCGGGCGGTTTCAGTTCTCTTCGCGAAGCTTGACGTAGCTCGCGTAGCGCTCGGCGCTCACCATGCCCTGCGTGATGGCCGATCGCACCGCACAGCCCGGCTCCACGACGTGCGTGCAATCGGCGAAGCGACAGTGGCCGAGGTAGGCGCGGAATTCGGGGAAGCATTGGTCCAGCGCGCCGGTCGGCAGCCCCCACAGTCCGACCTCGCGCAGTCCCGGCGTGTCCACCACGAAGCCCCCGTCGGGGAGTGGGTGCGCCCAGGCTCCGACCGTCGTGTGTCGGCCCTTGTTGACCGAAGAACTGATCGCCCCGACTCGCAGATTGAGCCCCGGGTACAGCGCATTGAGGAGCGATGATTTCCCGACCCCCGATGGGCCGGCGACCGCCGTCGTGCGACCGGCCAATACGTCGCGCAGGGCGACCAACCCGGCACCGGTGCGGATACTGGTGAGGTGGACTGGATAGCCGGCGCGCTCGTAGTCCTGGAAGCTCTCGCGCACGGCGGTCGGATCGACGAGGTCGACTTTGTTCAGCACCAGCCGACCCGTCAACCCACTGCTCTCCGCGATCACGAGGAAGCGATCGATCATGCGACGGTGGGGCTCGGGCTGGGCAGCCGCGAACACGACCAGCACTTGATCGATGTTGGCCGCGACCACACGCTCGCCGTGGCGTCCGCCGGGCGCCCGTCGCGAAAGGACCGACCGCCGCGGCAGAATCTCCTCGATCGTCCACTGGGTGCTCTGGCGGTCGGGCGCCAGCATCACCTCGTCGCCGACGGCCAGCTTGACAGCCGTCTCCTGCTTCAAGCGGCCTCGCAGCGCCGCATCATGGGTCTCGCCTTCGGTTGTGCGCACCACCCAGACGCCGCCGGTGCCGCGCAGCACGACCGCCCGCGCGGGGCCGCTGGTCGCCCTTTCTTTCTCCCCGAGCTCACTCATGGCGTGGATCGCTCGGTGTCAAACGGCGGCGCCCCGGCCGCGGAGGAGCCGGTCAAGTGCCTGCTTGACCTCCGTGAGGGGCCACTGGGCGAGCTGGGTTCGTGCCCCATCCGCCGTGAGCGCATGCGTCACGAACTCGGACTCCACATGACCGGCCAGCGCGGGCCGACCCGGGGTCCAGCGCACGAAGAAGAGATAGGCCCCCCACGGTGCACTCGGATCGCCTGTCTCATCCACCAAGATGTCGACACTATATGCCACGCCGTCGGCTCCATCGAACGCCGGCGGTCGCCCGTGTACGGCGGCATACCCACCGAGGGTGGTCTCGTCGCCGCGCGAGTAGTCCGGCGGCAAGTGTTGCCCGATCACGCGATGGGCCCGCTGAGGGGGGCCGCCGGTTTCCGTGGCGCCCACCGCCCACCCGCCGGCGGTCTCACGGATGGCGGCGGCGAACGGCTTCGCGCAATACGCTGCCCGCGATGAAGAACACGTTGGCCGGTCGCTCGGCGAGCCGCCGCATCAGATACGGGTACCATTGCGTCCCGAACGGGACGTACACGCGCACGCGATACCCTTGCCGCACGAGGGCCGCCTGCAGGTCCCGGCGTACGCCGTACAGCATCTGAAACTCGAACCGCGTCGGCGGGATCCGTTCGGCCGCGGCCAATTGCTTGGCTTCGCTCAACAGCCGCTCGTCGTGCGTCGCGATCCCTGGATAGTTCGCCTCGCGCATCAGGCGCCGCATGCAACGCACATAGTTCGCGTCGACGTCGCTCTTGGCGGGAAAAGCGACCGTCGCCGGCTCCTTGTACGCGCCCTTGCAGAGGCGGACGCGAGCCCGCGCATCGATAGCGCGCGCCACGTCGGCTTCCGTCCGATGGAGATAGCTCTGTAGCACGATCCCTACGTGCTCCGGATAGGTCGGATAAAAGCGCTCGTAGAACAGCCGGAGCGTCCGCTCGGTGTAGGCGCTCGATTCCATGTCCAACCGCACGAAGGTGCGGTAGTCGCGGGCCCGCGCAAGGACTTCGTGGACGATGGTCACACAGAGCTCTTCGGAGATGTCGAGGCCCATCGCCGTCAGCTTCACGGAGACGTTGGCGTCCAGCCGTCGCTCATGTATCCGATCGAGGAGGTGCAGGTACTCCCGCCCCGCCGCCCGCGCCTCGTCCTCCGAGTGCACGCTCTCACCCAGGAGATCGAGGGAGGCGGTGATGCCCTTCCCGTTGAGCGTCGCCACGACATCGAGGACCTGCTCGAGCGATTCACCGGCGACGAATCGCTCGGCGAATCGCTTCGCCACGCCGTTGTGACGCACGAATCGCGCGGCGTGCGGCGCGTTCGAGAGGTAGAGCAGGAACTGGCGGAGCACGGGTCAGGTAGCAGGGAGCGGGTAGCAGGCAGCAGGCCGCGGGCCAACAAGTGTCGGCGCCAGCTGCGTCACCACGCGAGCGGGCGAAGCGGGGTCCCTGCCGCTCGCTGCCCGCTGCCCGCTACCCGCTACCCGCTGCCCGTTACTTCGGATAGAACCGCCCATCTTTCCGCGCCATGTCGAGCAGGAGATCAGCGGGCTGAAACCGCGGCGGAAACCGGTCGTTGAGCCCCTCGAGCTGGCGCACCACGGTAGCCGCACCGACCGCGTCGATATAGCGGAACGGCCCTCCCCGGAACGGTGGGAATCCGATCCCGAACACCGCTCCGACATCGCCATCGCGTGGCGCGCGGAGCACACCTTCCTCCAGGCAACGTACCGCTTCATTCACCATCGCCAACACGGCACGGCGTTGAATCTCGTCATCGCCGATCGTGCTCCGCTGGGCGCCGGTCGGGAGCAGCGCATAGATCGTCGGATCGACACCCTGCTTCTTGCCGGCATCGCTGTACAAGTAAAACCCCTTTCGTCCCTTGCGTCCGAACCGGCCGGCTGCGATCACACGCTGGAGCGACACCGACGGAGCCATCCTCGCGCCGAACGCGTCGGCGAGGATGTGGCCGGATTTCCCGGCGACGTCGATGCCCACTTCATCGACCAGTGTGATCGGGCCGACTGGAAACCCGAAGGCGACGAGCGCGCGATCGACGGCGTCGATCGCCGCGCCCTCGTCCAGCATCTTCCCGGCTTCGTTGATGTAGGGCGCCAGGATGCGGTTCGCGTAGAATCCGGGGCTGTCGTGCACGATGATGACGGTCTTACCGAGGCGCGCGCCCAGCGCCACTGCGGCAGCCGTGACCTGCGGATCGGTCTGCGCGGTGACGATCACCTCGAGGAGCGGCATCTTCGGGACCGGCGAGAAGAAGTGCATCCCGATGACGTGGGCCGGCGTGCGCGATGCTTCCGCGATCCGCGTGATCGGAATCGTGCTGGTGTTCGATGCCACGATGGCGCCGGGCGGCAGTGCCGCTTCGACCTCCGCGACGACCTGTCGCTTCACCGTGAGGTCCTCGAACACGGCCTCGATGACCAGTGGCACGTTGGCGAACCCGGTGTACTCCGTGGTCCCCGACACCAGCGACATCTGATCCTCGAACTCTTGGCGCGTGATCTGGCGCTTCGCCAGTCGCTCACGCAGCACGTCCCGGACGGCCGCCAGCCCCTTCAGGACGCGACCGTGATCGGTGTCTTTGAATCGGACGACGATCCCCCGTTGTGCGGCGATCGCCGCGATCCCGGCGCCCATGAAGCCGGTGCCGAGGATCCCGATCTTGTCCACCGGCGCCGGGCGGCCCGAACCCTCCGCATCCTTCTTGAGCGCGTTCGAGGCGAAGAAGAGGAAGATCAACTGCTTCGCGACGTCGCTGGCCGCGACGGTGCCAAACAGCCGGGCCTCGGTCTCAAACCCTCGGTCCCCACTGCCGCCATAGCCGGCCCGCACGGCCTCGAGGGCGGCGAGCGGGGCCGGGTAGTGGCCGTGGGTCCGGGCGAGCGTCTGCTCGCGGGCCTGACGAAAGACCACCGCTCGACCAATCGGATTGTCGTCGAGCAACAGACGCTGCGCGGCGCCGCGCGACGTGCTGGGGTTGCGCCGCGGCAGTCGATTGCGACCGCCGGCCGCCGCCAACTCGCGTGCTCGGGTTACCGCGATATCGCGCAGGATCGCCGGGTGCACCACCTCGTCGACGAGGCCCGTTTGAAGGGCCCGCCGCGGCCGCACGCTCTTGCCCGTCAGGATCATGTCCAGCGCGGCGCGCAAGCCGATCGTCTTGGGCAGCCGTTGCGTCCCTCCGGCGCCGGGGATCAGACCCAGCTGGACCTCGGGCGCTGCCAATACGGTCTTCGGATGCTCGGTCGCCACGCGATAGGCGCAGGCCAGGGCGAGCTCCAACCCGCCGCCCATGCACGCGCCGTTGATGGCTGCCACGATCGGCGTCCGCAGTCGCTCCACTCGATCCATCAGCTCGTGCCCCTGCCGGCTCAGGCGCTCGGCATCGCCCGCGGTGGACAACGCCGCGAGCTCCTCCACGTCCGCGCCAGCGATCCAGACCTCGGGCTTCCCACTGAGCAGGACCGCCGCGTGCAGGCTCGCATCGCGCTCGAGGCGCTCCAGCAGCGCCGTGAACTCCTCGCGGGCCGCGCGCGTGAACGTATTGACACTTGCATCCGGCAGATCGAAGGTCACGACTGCGATGTCGTCACGTACCTCCACGGAAAGGGCCGGCATCAGGCGCGCTCGACCACCATCGCGTGCCCCATTCCCCCGGCCGCACAGACGGTGAGCAATCCGAACTGCCCACCGCGGCGCCCCAACTCCTGGCACAGCGTCGTCAGTATGCGCGCCCCGGTTGCGCCAAATGGGTGTCCGATCGCGATCGAGCCCCCCATCACGTTGAGCCGCGTGCGATCCACCTCTCCGACGGGCGACGGAAACCCGGCCCGCTCGGCCCACTGCTTCGACTCGAACCCGGCCAGATTCGACAGCACCTGCGCCGCAAACGCCTCGTGCATCTCGACCAGGTCCATGTCCCTGAGCGACAACCCCGCGCGCCGCAATGCGACCGGGGCTGCCAGGACCGGCGCCTGCAACAGCTGCTCGCCCGGATCCAACGCCGCGTACGCGTAGGAACGGACAAAGGCCAGCGGTGCGTAGCCGAGCGTCCGGGCGCGGGACTCACTCATCAGGAGGACCGCCGCGCCCCCGTCGGTGAGCGGCGATGAGTTGCCGGCCGTGACCGTGCCGTACATCCGGTCGAACACGGGTTTGAGAGCCGCCAGCTGGTCATAGCTCGTCTGCTCGCGAATCCCGTTGTCGCTCGTGACCACCGTCTCGTACCGCGGCGACACGTACAGCGGCGCGATCTCCGCCGTCAGCCGTCCGTCCGTCGTCCCCGCCGATGCCAGGCGATGCGATCGCAAGGCGAACTGATCCTGCTCATCACGCGGGATGTGATTGATCTTCGCCATCTTCTCTGCCGATTGCCCCATCGTCTCGCCCGTCGATGGCTCGGCGATGGCCGGGGCGATCGGCCGCAGATCCCTGGGCCGCACGCGCGTGAACGCCTGCAGTTTCTGCGGCACGCTCTTGGCTCGGTTGGCCGTCATGAATGCGTCGGTCAGTCCCCGTGAATGCAAGATCGGTACGTTGGACAGCGACTCCGCGCCGCCGGCAATCACCACGTCGGCATGCCCCAGTACGATCTGATCGGCGGCGTCCGTGATCGCCTGGTTGGCCGACGCGCACGCCCGACTGACCGTGAATGCCTGCACGCCCTTCGGCAGCATCGGCATCAGCGCAACCTCACGGGCGATGTTCGGTGCCAGCACCGACGGGATCACCGTCCCGAACACGATGGCCTGGACTTGTCCCACATCGAGATTCGTCCGCTCGATGAGCTCGGCGACACAGGCGCGCCCGAGCTCGATCGCCGACATCGACTTGAGGACCGTTCCTGCCTTGGCGAACGGCGTCCGTAGCCCAGCCACGATCGCCACCCGCCGGCCATTCCCGAACGTGGGCATGCGGGAAACTACCTGAAAAGCCGGGACGACGTACTACCGGGACGAAGAGGAGCCGGGACGACCTACTACCGGGACGAAGAGAAGCCGGGGTGAAGAACTGCCGGGGTGAAGAAGCCGGGAACGACTGGAAGGCCGCGCGCACGTCTCCCGACTCACATAAGTGGCCTAGACGAATCCAATCGGGCGGCATGAATGCCGCCCCTACGCCGGTCCTCCCCCGGCCCTTCCTCACCCCGGCTACTATTCACCCCGGCTTTTCTTCGTCCCGGCTCCTCTTCGTCCCGGCTTCTCTTCGTCCCGGCCGTTATTCGTCCCGGTAGTACGTCGTCCCGGCTCCTCTTCGTCCCGTCGCCCTTTGCCCTCTCGCTCCGCCACTCTCCGCGCGCTCGCGCATGCACCGGTCGATGTGCTGGTGATCGGCGGCGGCATTACGGGGGCGGGCATCGCTCGGGACGCTGCACAGCGCGGGCTGCGGACCGCGCTCGTGGAACGCGACGACTTCGGCAGTGGAACATCGAGTCGATCGTCGCGCCTCATCCACGGCGGCGTGCGGTATCTCGAGCATCGGCACTTCCATCTCGTCTTCGAGGCCAGCCGCGAACGACGCACGCTGCTGCGCATCGCGCCGCACCTCGTCCGACCGCTCCGTTTCACGTGGCCGGTCTACCAAGGGGCGCGCGTCCCAGGGTGGAAATTGGGAGCCGGGTTGATGCTGTACGACGCCCTAGCCCTCTGGAGGAATGTCGCGAGACATCGGCGGCTGACCGCGGCCGGCGTCCTCTCGCGCGAGCCCGGACTGGACCCGCAAGGGCTGACCGGGGGCGCCGAGTACTACGATGCTGCCACCGATGACGCCCGCCTCACCCTCGCCAATGCGATGGCCGCGGCCGCCGCGGGCGCCAGCATCCTCAATCACGCATGCATCCGCTCGGTCATCCGTGACGCCTCGGGCCGCGCGATCGGCGCCGGCGTGCACGACGTGTTGTCCGGGCTGGAATTCGAGATCCGTGCGAGGGCGATCGTCAATGCCACCGGGCCCTGGACCGACACGGTCCGGCAGCTCGCCGATCCCGGTAGCGCGCCCAGTGTGCGAGGCAGTAAAGGCGTGCATCTGGCCGTGCCCGCCCACCGGGTCGGCAATCGAGGGGCGGTCACTCTTCTATCGGTCGTCGACGGGCGGGTCATGTTCGTCCTGCCCGCGGGGCAGTCGACGATCATCGGCACAACGGAGACCGAGACGACCGCGGAGGCGGACTCGGTCCGCGCATCCAGCGCCGACATCGAGTACTTGCTGGGATCGGCGAATGCCGTATTTCCCGCTGCGCGTCTCACGCAACGCGACGTCGTCGCCGCCTGGGCCGGTATCCGGCCCCTCGCTGCCTCGGGTCAGCCGGTCGATGCCGCCAGTGCGTCACGAGAGCATGAGATCGCCGCAGGCCCGTCTGGCATGCTGACCGTCACGGGAGGCAAGCTCACGACCTATCGGGCGATGGCCGCTGAAGTTGTCGAGACCGTAATGAGCGAACTCGAGCGCCCGCTTGTCCCGACGAACACGCACCTTCTGCCGCTGCCGGGCGCCGAGCGCCGAGCCGACGTGGAC
>Ga0209415_10015619_pt1 | contig 12288 bp, 12 predicted proteins | sample PeaSoiSIISIP2007_FD_187696 | JGI IMG/M metagenome (GOLD analysis project Ga0209415, IMG submission 187696) | Peat soil microbial communities from Weissenstadt, Germany - SII-SIP-2007 (SPAdes) (version 2) | ecosystem: Environmental > Terrestrial > Soil > Wetlands > Peat | place: Germany... | reverse complement strand
GAAATTCCACGCCAACTCTGGGAACGCGCCGAAAACGCGCTCGCCTATGCCGCGTAGTTCGATAAGGTCGAGCTTAGTGCCTATGGGGCGCTGCCCTGGGACCCGCCCGGGGGCTTTGCCCCCGGGACCCCCAGCAAAGGCGAAGCCTTTGCAATCCATCCGTTTGGAATGGTTGGACGGGAGGGGACCATGGGTCGCGGCTGTCTTTCCGACCGACGGGGGAAAAGACAGCCGCGACCCATGGCCCCCTCCCGTCCAACCACTCCAACTGAAGGGTCCCAAGGGCTCCGCCCTTGGCGGGGCTCCAAGGGGCAGAGCCCCTTGGTGGGGTTCAGGGGCAAAGCCCCTGGCCTTCCCTTACACCGATTGACGTCGTCCGCGACCGCTACTACTCACTGGTAGATCGCGCGCCCGCACCGGGAGAAACCCCATGGACCTCAGCTTCACCGACGAGGAAATAGCCTTCCGCGAGGAGGCACGCCGTTTTTTCCGCACCGAGATCCCGCAATCGATCCGCGACAAGGTGGCCGAAGGCGAGGGCCTGACCCGGGACGACATGATCACCTCGCAGCGCATCCTGAACGCACGCGGCTGGGCGACGGTAAACTGGCCGGTGGCGTGGGGCGGCCAAGCCTGGTCGCCGGTGCAGGTCTACCTGTATCAGGACGAGATGCAGCAGGCCAACGTGCCGTCGCCCATCGCTTTCAACGTCACCATGGTCGGTCCGGTGATCGCACAGTTCGGCAACGACGCGCAGAAGCAGCACTTCCTGCCGAAGACCGCCAATGCCGACATCTTCTGGTGCCAGGGGTTCTCAGAGCCTGGCGCCGGCTCCGACCTCGCATCGCTGCGCACCAAGGCGGAGCGCAACGGCGACAAATACGTCATCAACGGACAGAAGACCTGGACCACGCTAGCGCAATACGCCGACTGGATTTTCTGCCTGTGCCGTACCGATGCCGCAGCAAAGAAGCAGGAAGGCATCTCCTTCATCCTGGTGGACATGAAGACGCCCGGCATCACCGTGCGTCCGATCGTCACCATCGATGGCGGGCGCGAGGTGAACGAGGTGTTCTTCGACAACGTCGAAGTCCCCGCCGAGAACCTGGTCGGCCAGGAAAACAAAGGCTGGGACTATGCCAAGTTTCTGCTTGGCAACGAGCGCACCGGCATCGCCCGGGTCGGCGTTTCCAAGGCCAAGGTGGCGCGCATCAAGGAATTGGCGTCGATGGAGCAGCTTGGCGACCGGCCGCTGATCGACAATCCGCGCTTCCGCGAAAAGTTGGCGGCGGTGGAGGTGGAGTTGAAGGCGCTGGAAATGACGCAGTTGCGCGTTGTCGCCGACGAGCGCAAGCGGGAGAAGGGGCGGCCGAACCCGGCCTCGTCGATCCTCAAGTTGAAAGGCTCGCAGATCCAGCAGCAACTGACCGAGTTGGTGATGGAAGTGGTCGGGCCGTACGTCATGCCCTACCAGCGCGACTTCGATGGCCGCAACGAGGAGACGATCGGCCCCGACTACGCCACCGAGGCGGCGCCGATGTATTTCAACTACCGCAAGGTGTCGATCTACGGCGGCTCGAACGAGATCCAGCGCAACATCGTCGCCAAGGCGATATTGGGACTGTAACGCACGAAACCTCTCCCGCCGCGCGGGAGAGGTCGCGACGCGTAAGCGGCGCGGGTGACGGTGCCGCGGCGGGCACCCACTCTGGAGAGGCACCACCATGGACTTCGACCTGACCGACGAACAACGCCTGCTGAAGGACAGCGTCGAGCGGCTGATCACCGACCAGTACGCGTTTGAGCAACGCAAGAAGTACATGGCCGAACCGGCCGGCTGGAGCACAACGGTCTGGAACCAATACGCCGAGCTCGGTTTGCTCGGCCTGCCGTTCGAGGAAATGCTCGGCGGCTTCGGCGGCGGCGCGGTCGAGACCATGATCGTCATGGAAGCGTTCGGCCGCGGCCTGGTGCTGGAGCCGTATTTCGCTACCGTGATCCTGGGTGGCGGCCTGCTGCGCCGCGCCGGCAGCGAGCCGTTGCGCGCCGCGCTGGTGCCGCAGATTAACGCGGGAAAACTGAAACTCGCCTTCGCCCATGTCGAGCGGCAGTCGCGCTATGACCTCGCCGACGTCGCCACGACCGCGCGCAAGGACGGCGACGGCTACGTGCTGGACGGTGCGAAAAGCGTGGTGCTGCACGGTGATTGCGCCGACAAGCTGTTGGTAACCGCGCGCGTGGCCGGGAGCCGGCGCGACCGTGACGGCATCGGGCTGTTCCTGGTCGATGCGGACGCCGCCGGGGTGACGCGGCGCGGCTATCCGACCCAGGACGGGTTGCGCGCGGCGGAGCTTACGCTGTCAGGCGTGCGCGTCGCTGCCGATGCGGTGCTCGGCGACAACGCGCTGCCGGCGATCGAGCATGTGGTGGACGAGGCGATCGCCGCGCTGTGTGCCGAAGCGGTCGGCACGATGCAGGCGATGCACGAGACGACACTGGAGTATTTGAAGACGCGCCAGCAGTTTGGCCGGCCGATCGGCTCGTTCCAGGTGTTGCAGCACCGTTCGGTGGACATGCTGGTGGCGCTGGAACAGGCGCGCAGCATGGCGATGTTCGCGGCGGTGATGGCGGCGGAGGAAAATGCAACGGAGCGCCGGCGCGCGATTGCAGCGGCGAAGGTGCAGATCGGGCGCTCGGGCAAGCATATCGGCCAGGAGGCGATCCAGCTCCACGGCGGCATCGGCATGACGATGGAATACAACGTCGGCCACTACTTCAAGCGCATGACGACGATCGACATGCTGTTCGGCGACGCCGATGCGCATCTGGCGACGCTGGCGCGGGCTGGCGGGTTGTTCGGGAATACCAAGGCGGCGGCGTGAGGCTTCGCCGCCACCGAGAAACGCCACGCCGGGCGAACCGCCACAGGCTGGGTTACAGCCCGAGTTGGAGGCGTACTGCGCGTTCGACCCCGACCATGTCATCGGCCGCGAGGCGCCCGAGTAAACTACGAAGCCGCAGCTTGCTGGCGGTGGCAATCTGGTCAGCCATCGCTTTGCGCCGTTCGCCGTTTAGCGTGACGTAGGCCTCCGCGGGATAGAGCCGGCTGGTCTAACTGGTGATCCGCACAACCTGCACACGGTTCAGCGCGGCATTGGCGGCGTCGTTGCCGAGGATGATCGCCGGATGCGTCTTCTGGATTTCTCCGCCGACCGAGGGGTCGAATGCGACCCACCAGACCTCGCCCCGACGTCGGCGTGGCAGATCAGCCATCGCGCGGCCCGACTGCCACGTCCCCGATCAGCGCTTCGCTCCAGGCCTCGGCTTCCTGCTCGCGGGCCTCATCAGCAGCCATGGCGGCATAACCGGCGGCGAGGTCCGGGGCCGTAACGTGGGGTCGAGCGAGATCATTCAGAAAGCGGCTGATGCGCCGGCGGCCGATGACCGCGTGGAGGCCATCATACACTTCGACATCCACGGTGATGGTAAGCTTCTTGTGCATGCCAATACGTATAGCACACGTATGACGTCGCGGGCAGACCACCGGGTGCAGTTCCGCAATCGGATCAGCAGAACAACGGCTCTACTGCCGGGCAGTCTCCAAAGCCGCCACCAGCCGCTGCAGCGGCAACACCATCAGCCGTGGTTGCGAGTCCGGCACCGCAGCAAAGCCGAAGCGGCGATAGAACGCCTCCGCCTGCTGATCGATCGGGTGCGTCGCCAGAGCGCGGAACCCGACATTCCGGGAAGCCGCGGCGGCCCGCAGCAACGCGTCCTGCAGCAGCCGGCGGCCCAGGCCCTTCCCGCCGTGGCTCACGGTTACGGCCAGTTGCCCGAGCAACATGAGCGGGACCGGATCTGGCGCGTTGCGGCGCAATGCTCCGGGGAGACCGACCCGGGCGGCCGAGGCGGTCGTCAGGGCGTAGAACCCGACGACGCTGCCCCTGTCCGACAGGACAAAGGTGCGGGAGTCGCCGGTCGACTGGTTCCGCAGTGCCCGAGTGCGAAGCCAACTGTCCAATGCCGGCTGACCGCAACAGAAAGCGGAAACTTCATGATGTACTCGTAATGGCTCAATGTCGTCTGAAATGCCCTTCGTCATATCCTGCTTTCATGTCTGTTTCCTGAGCAGAGACACAAGCTCCGGGTTGGGTTCTGCATTGCCGGGTTCGTCAAGTAAGCCCATGAGTGTGTTCCATCCTTCGTCCGTGTTGACTTCAAATACCCGGGGCGAAACCAAGGCGTCCTCTGCCGCCCTGACGGCGCTGGATACCAGGAAGTCGGTCAGCGTTGTGTGCTTGATCTGGGCGGCGTGGCTGAGGAGCGACTTGACGGCAGGCGTCAAACGTACCTCCAGCCTCTCAACCTTCGCTTCCCGCTCTTTTGCAATTACCATAAATATCCTCTCGGCGGCCCCTATCGGCCGCTCGCTGTCCTCGGGCTCTCACCGGCCCTGGCCGGTCATCGACAATATGGCGTACGGACAACATCCGTGCAAGGGGCGTCCGGAGCCTGTCCGTATGGCCAATGTCACAGTGACTTTTGCCGCACCGACATAGCTGGATGGCGGCGGGAGATTGGCCTCGGGCGGGCCTTTGGCACGACCCGTGGGCCGGTATAGCGGGGCCGTCTCTTCGCGCCCCCAGCGTTTGGTCTACCCTCCCGCAATCTCCGCCCACAACGCCCGCGTCTCCGCCCCCGGATCGCGTGCCACGTGGCAGTCCGCGTCCAGCACCATCGTCGCGCGCTGCTCCCCCGAGTAGGCGGGCCAGGCCGGCAGCGATACATGTCCCGGCACGCCGGTATGCGCGAACGCCGCCCACGCGCCCGACATCGTCGCCGCTAGCGTGTGTGCGCCAGGACTGCGATCCGTCGCATTGGTGAACTCCAGCGTGTCGAAGGTGAACGGCACGTCGATCGCGTGCGGCGCGCCCAACCGCCCGTCGAACAGCGGGGTCCGCCAGGCGAACGAGTACATCCACACCGGCGCCCCGCTTTGCCGCGCCCTCCGCTCCGCCATCAGCAGCGAGCGGATGCGGAAATTGCAGTCGGTGAGCGTGGCGATCAAACGTTCCGCCGGGTTCGCATCGGGCATCAGCCGCCGGTACGTTGCCACCACGCGATCCGCTTGCGCGCCGGCGACCGCAGCCACCCGCGTGTGCAACTCCGCCTCGGTCAGCGTGCGATGCCACACTTTGTCGTCATGCGCGAGGAACAGCGACGCCTCGTGCGTGCAGTCGCCGATGATCAGCGGAATGTCGGCGGATACCGGCGTGGCATCGGGATCGAACGGCTGGCGCGGCAGCAGCGTGCCATCGACCACCGGCCCAAACGGATAGCGATCCAGCAATGGCCAGGGCGACGGCCCGATCGCCCGCTGCGCTGGTTCGATAGCTGCCAGCAGCCGCCGCATCGGCACCGCGTGCAGGTCCGCCAGCGACGCCCGCGTCAGGCCGAGGTCTTGCAGCACCGCCTCGGTCAGCTTCGCGGCACGGTCGCGGGTGCGCAGCCGCACCGCGGCGCCGCTCTGCACGATGGCGCGATGGAACAGCCCGCGCGCCGATGGCATCGCCAGCAGCGTGCTGACTTTCCCGCCGCCGCCGGATTCGCCGAAGATCGTGACGCAGCCCGGGTTGCCGCCAAACCCGGCGATGTTGTCACGCACCCACTGCAACGCGGCGATCATGTCGAGCGTGCCGGCATTGCCCGACGACGCATATTCCGCGCCGCCGATCTCCGACAGATCGAGATGGCCGAAGATGTTCAGCCGCTGGTTCACGGTCACCAGCACGACGTCGCCGCGCCGGCACAGCCGCATGCCTTGCAGCCGCAGGCTGTTCGCCGATCCGAACGAAAATGCGCCGCCGTGCAGCCACACCATCACCGGCCGCCGCGCCGCGCTGTCCGCCGCCGGCGTCCAGACGTTCAGCGTCAGGCAATCCTCGGTCTCCGGCGAGCCGTCCGGCGGACCGGAGAAATCAACCATCTCCGACCGCGGTGCCGGTCCAAGCCGGGCCTGCGGCGCCTGGCCGGCATAGTCCAGCGCATCGCGCACACCGGCCCAGGGCTGCGGCGGACGCGGCGGCATAAAGCGGTTGGCGGAAGCGGTCGAAGCGCCGTAGGGCACGCCGCGGAACGCCGCGATGCCATCGATCACCGCGCCGCGGATCTTGCCGCCTGTCGTTTCTACAATCGGGTTCATCGCTCTTCTCCCCATGCTTCGCATATCGTAACGACCTGCCGGCGTCGTTCGCTGCGTCTCCAAAACAGCCCCGCCGCTGCCACTGCCGCCAACCCGGTCAGCTCGATGGCATCCACCGCGCGCAGCGGCCCCATCAGACTGGCCAGCGCGCCGACGAGCAAGATCCCGACCGGGCCGGTGCCGATGCACACCGTCAGCAGCCCCATCAGCCTCGAACGAATATGCGGCGGCGCGTGGGTAATGATCAGCGATGTCTGCATGTTGGCAAAGGCCGCCGAGCCGAAGCCGCCGGCGACCAGCAAGCCGCAGGCCACCGGAAATATCGGTGCCAGCGGCATCAGGGCCACGCAGACCAGGAACAGCAGCGAGCCGCCGACCATCAGCTTCCGGCCGCTGCCGGGCGGGTCGCCGCTGGTCAGCCATAGCCCGCCGAGAAAGGCGCCGAACGATTCCGCGGCCGCCATCATGCCGACCAGCACGGGCGACACCATGAAGTGCTGCCGGCCGATCGGCGCCAACAGCGCGGCGTACGGGAAGCCGAGCAGGTTCATCGCGATCGTGACCATCAGCACGCCGGCGATGACGGTGTGGCCGCGCGCGAAGGCAAAACCCTCGGCCAGGTCGCGCGGCACGTGGCTCAGCGCCAGCCTGCGGATTTGTTGTTGATGCGACAGCCCGGCGGCGAGCAATGCCGCGAACAGATACATCAGTGCGGACAACGCGAAAGCGCCGGCCAGGCCGGCGACCTCGTACAACGTTCCGGCTATGACCGGGCCGATCATGCGGGTGACCGAGTTGGTCAGCGTGTCGAGCGCCAGCGCGCGGGGCGCCAGCGCCGGCGGCACGCTCTCGCCAACCATGCGGCGGCGCGTGGCCATTTCGGTGGACCAGACGGTGCCGGCGACCAGCGCGGCCAGCGCGACATGCCAAGGCCGTGCGGCGCCCAGCGCGGCGAGGGTTGCAACCGTCGCGGAGGCAGCGGCGGTTGTGAGTTGTCCGACAACCAGCACGCGCTTGCGATCGACCGCTTCCGACATCACGCCGGCGAAGGCGCCGAGGAACAGCATCGGCATGGTGCGCGCGGCGGTTACGATCGCAACGGCGAGGCCGGAGCCGGTGACGTCGAGCGTGAACAGCGCCGCGGCTAGTACCTCGAACCAGCGCATGGCATTGACGCAGCCGCCGATCGACCACAGGCGCAGGAAGCTGCGCGCGCGTAGCAATTCGCGCAGGCCGGGGCGTGGCGTCGTCACGATATTGTCCCCCTCTCGCAAGGGGAGGGGGAGAATATTTCGCCCGTTCCGGTCCCGGGGCGGGCCGGACACTGCTTCCATCGGTTGGTTTCCTCGCTCGGCCCAATCTGGTCGGAAAGGAGGGCATGGACCAGACCCGCCTCTGGGCGCTAACATGCCCCATTGGATGGAATTCCGGCAGAGGGGAGAGACCACAATGAATGACGCGATGGCGATGCCGCAGTTCGACCGCAGAGTCGAGGATCTCGGCAATATGGTCGAACTCGGTCACGTGAATGTCACAGTGCCCGACCAGCACAAGGCGACGGCCTTCTACTTCATGGGCCTCGGCCTGACCCGCGATCCATACCTGATGGCGGGTGTCGAGAACATGTGGGTCAATGTCGGCCGCGGCCAGTTCCACCTGCCGACCCGTGAGCCGGCGCAGGTGGTACGCGGCACCACGGCGCTGGTGCTGCCCGATCGCGAGGCGCTGCTGCGTCGTTTGTCGGGTGTGCGCAAATACCTGGAAGGTACCAAATTCGATTTCTGCGAGAGCAATGACGGGGTGGAGACCATCTGCCCCTGGGGCAACCGGATCCGCGTGCACACGCCCGACCGTGCGCGCTTCGGCGCGATGCGCGTCGGCATGCCGTATGTCGAATTCGACGTGCCGGAGGGCACTTCGCTGTGGGGCATCGCCCGCTTCTACACCGAGATCCTGGGTGCCATCGCCGGCGTGGCGAAGGACGAGCGCGGTTGCTACGCCTGGGCCAGTTGCTCGATGGAAAGCAAGGTGATCTTCCGCGAAACCGACAAGCCGTTGTCGGACTATGACGGCCACCACATCCAGATCACCCTGGCCGACTTCTCCGGCCCGCACAAGAAGCTGCTGGAGCGCGGCCTGATCAGCGAGGAGAGCGACCAGCACCAGTACCGCTTCCTCGACATCGTCGATGTGGACAGCAACAGGCCGCTGTTCCGCATCGAGCATGAGACCCGCAGCATGCGCCATCCGATGTTCAACCGGGTGTTCGTCAATCGCAACCCGGACATGAACAACCGCAACTTCGTGCCGGGCTATGAAGTCGGTCTCTGGGCGTTGAACTGACGATCAGGCGGCGTCGTCCGCCCTCCGGAAGCAGCTTGTTGCAACGACGCGGATAATTCCCCCCTCCCCTCGCGGGAGGGGGGGTAGTCGCGTACTTTGCGGCCATGGACCTGGTGTGACGCGTGGCGCTTGTGCGCACGCGGACGCACATCTACCGCAATCCGGACATGAACCTGCGGACGTTTGCTCCGGGTTATGAATACAGCAACTGGGCGCTGACCTGACGTCCGACCCCGCCGTCACCGCATGCCCCGCGGCCTTGAATCCGTGGGCGTCCATACCGCCGGGGCGCCGCGCGGCTTTCCTTGCGTCCCGGATCGTGCGTAGCTGCGACATCCAGGCTATCGCGATCGGGACATCAAGGAGCAGCCTATGAGTTCATTGCCGCCGTACCAGGTCTCAGCGTTCAACACCGCCAAGGCATCGGAAAACAAGATCCACGACGACGCCACTGCGAAGCGCCTTGGCTTCCGCGGCGGGCTGGTCGGCGGCGTGCATGTCTATGCCTATATGACGCACCTGCCGGTGCAGCGCTGGGGCCGTGCCTGGCTGGAACGCGGCACCGGCGAGGCGCGCTTCGCCAAGCCGGTCTATGAAGGCGAAATCGCCGAGATCACGGCCGCGGGAGACGCCGATGGCCTGGCGCTACGAGTGACCAGCATGGGCGTGCTGTGCGCCACCGGCCGCGCCGCATTGCCCGCAGCAGCGCCCGCTGTCGCGCTGAACGATTTTCTCCCCGCCACCCCGCCGGCACACGAAGCGCGCCCCGCGGCCGATGAACAATCGTTGCCGGTCGGCAAATGGCTGGGAATGACTCCGCTAACCGTCACGCCTGACTATCAGACGCGGGACCTGTCGGACACGCGCGAGACGGACCCGCTCTACGCGGCGGAGGGCATCGTGCATCCCGGCACGATCCTGCGCTGCTGCAACTGGGCGCTGTCGCACAACGTTGTGCTGCCGGCCTGGATGCACATGGGCAGCATCGTGCAAAACCTGGGCGTGGCACGTGTCGGCGACACGCTGGGCGTACGGGCGCGCGTGACGAAGAACTACCAGCACAAGGGCCATAAGTGGGTGGAGATCGACGCCCTGGTGCTGGCGAATGAGCGCACGCCGATCGCGCGTGCCACGCACATTGCCATCTATCGTCCGCGGCAATTGGCCGAGGCGGCCTGACGCGCTCCCCCACTGTCATTGCGCGCCTCGCAATGACAGTGGGGCCGCGCGCAATGACGTGACGCGGGCACGCCACCGTTTGCCAAGGCCGCACGCTATGTCAGGTTGCAGCCCGGCAAGTGCCAATCGCGGCAACGGGAGAAAACGCTTGCGCCGCCGTGATCGCGACAGAACGGGAGACAAACAATGCAGATCGGTGTGGTCGGCCTCGGCCGGATGGGTGCCAACATCTCGCGCCGGCTGATGCGCGCGGGACATTCCTGCGTGGTGTGGGACGCCAACGCCGCCGCCGTGCAGGGTCTCGGCAAGGAGGGCGCGCAGGGCGCCGGCGGCCTGGCCGAAGTGGTGCAGGCACTGACGGAAAAGCCGCGCGCGGTCTGGGTGATGCTGCCGTCCGGGAAAATAACCGAACAGACGATCGAGCAACTCGGCACGCTGCTTTCGGCCGGCGACATCATCATCGACGGCGGCAACACCAATTGGAAGGACGACGTGCGGCGTGGGCGGACGCTGAAGCAGCAGGGCATAAGCTACGTCGATTGCGGCACCTCGGGCGGCGTGTGGGGCCTGGAGCGCGGCTACTGCCTGATGATCGGCGGCGAGAAGGCAGCGGTGCAACACCTCGATCCGATCTTCGCCGCGCTCGCGCCCGGCCTGGGCACGATCGAGCGCACGCATGGCCGCGAGGGTCGCGATGCACGCGCCGAGCAAGGCTATATCCACGCCGGCCCGTTCGGCGCCGGGCATTTCGTGAAGATGGTGCATAATGGCATCGAATACGGCATGATGCAGGCCTTCGCCGAAGGCTTCGACATCCTGCGCAACCGCCGCTCCGACAAGCTGCCGGCGGATGAACGGTTCGAGCTCAACCTGGGCGATATCGCCGAAGTCTGGCGGCGCGGCTCCGTGGTTTCGTCGTGGTTGCTTGACCTGACCGCGAGCGCGCTGGCCACCGACGAACATCTGGAAAAGTTCTCAGGCTACGTAGACGATTCCGGGGAGGGCCGCTGGACCATCGAGGCGGCGATCGAGGAAGCCGTACCGGCGGAAGTGCTGGCCGCGTCGTTGTTCGTGCGTTTTCGTTCGCGCCAGGTGCACACGTTCGCGGAAAAAATCCTCTCCGCCATGCGCTTCGGCTTCGGCGGCCATGTCGAGGCAGCGCTCGAGGCGGCGCCGAAGAAATGACCATCGCGGTGATGATGGGCGTCGCCGGCAGCGGCAAGACGACCATCGCCGAGGGTGTCGCGCAGCGCGAGGGCTGGACGCTGCTGGAAGGCGACAAGTTCCATCCGCCAGCCAATGTCGAGAAGATGAGCCACGGCCACCCGCTGACCGACGAGGATCGTTGGCCCTGGTTACGAGCCATCGCCGCCGAGATCGACGCGATGCGCGCGCGCGGCGAGTCCGCGGTGGTGGCGTGTTCCGCGCTGAAGCGCGCCTATCGCGACATCCTGATCGGTGACCGGCCCGACGTGGTGCTGGTGTATCTGCGCGGCGACAAGGACCTGATCGCAGCACGCATGGCGGCGCGCAAGGGGCATTTCATGCCGCCCGCGCTGCTGAACAGCCAGTTTGCCACATTGGAAGAACCGGGGCCTGACGAACATCCGATTACCGTTTCGGTCGCACCGCCCCCGGACGCGATCGTCGATGAGGTGGTGCGGCAATTGAAGGAGCGCACCGCATGAGCGGCCAATTCGCGACCTATCCCAGCCTGCGCGACCGCGTGGTGTTCGTCACCGGCGGCGGCAGCGGCATCGGTGCCGAGGAAGTGACGCAGTTCGCGGCGCAAGGCGCCAGGGTGGCGTTCGTCGATATCGCCGACGACACGGCGCGCGCGCTGGTGGTAAAGCTGCGCGACGCCGGCCATCCGGCGCCGTTTTACCAACACTGCGACCTGCGCGACATCGCCGCGTTGCGCGCCGCGATTGCCGAAGCCGCGCGGCAACTCGGGCCGATCACCGTATTGGTCAACAACGCCGCGAACGACCAGCGGCATAAATGGGAAGACGTGACGCCGGAATTCTGGGACGAGCGGATGGCGACCAATCTGCGCCACCAGTTCTTCGCCATCCAGGCGGTGGCGCCGATGATGCGCGCGGCCGGTGGTGGCTCGATCATCGATTTCGGTTCGGTGAGCTGGCATAACATGCAGGGCGGCATGCCGGCCTACACGACCGCGAAAGCCGGCGTGGAAGGACTGACCCGCGGCATGGCACGCGACCTGGGCGGCGACAAGATCCGGGTGAACACGGTGATCCCCGGCTGGATCATGACCGAGCGGCAGATCACGCTGTGGTTGACGCCCGAGGCGGAAGCAAACCTGATGCGCGCGCAAAGCCTGAAGGAGAAGGTGATGCCCGCGGATGTCGCAAGGCTGGTGTTGTGGCTTGCGTCTGATGACAGCCGGATGTGCAGCGGGCAATTGTGGGTGGTGGATGGGGGGCGGTGGTAAACTTACTTCCTCTCCCGCATCGCGGGAGAGGGTAGTGCCCCGAGTCGTTCATTTTGCGGGGGCCGCAAGCTGCCAAACACCCCCGCGGCCGCCGTCGTCGCCTTGCAAC
>Ga0209415_10015618_pt1 | contig 12288 bp, 11 predicted proteins | sample PeaSoiSIISIP2007_FD_187696 | JGI IMG/M metagenome (GOLD analysis project Ga0209415, IMG submission 187696) | Peat soil microbial communities from Weissenstadt, Germany - SII-SIP-2007 (SPAdes) (version 2) | ecosystem: Environmental > Terrestrial > Soil > Wetlands > Peat | place: Germany... | reverse complement strand
CTTCATGCTGCTGCACATTTTTCTGGTCAGGCGCTACCGCCACGTCGACGTGGTGTTCATCCGCCACACCAGCACGGCCGAGGAGGTCGACGAGGAGACCTTCTTTTACAGCCGCGAAACCGGCGGCACAGTGGTGTCGACCGCGCTCGAGAAGATGCTGGAAATCGCGCGTGCGCGCTATCCGACCGACCGCTGGAACATCTACGGGGCGCAGGCCTCCGATGGCGACAACTACGGTGCCGACAGCAGCCGTTGCGTCACGCTGCTCGGGGGCGAAGTCCTGCCGCTCTGTCAGTATTTCGCCTATGTCGAGGTCGGCGACGGCATGGGCAGCAGCCTGACCGGGCTGTCGCGCGACAGCGATCTGTGGCGGGCCTATGGCGAAGTGGCGCCGGCACACCCGCATTTCGCGATGCGGCGGGTTGGCGATCCGGCGCAGATTTTCTCGGTGTTCCACGAATTGTTTGCAAAAGGGGGCGTCCGTGCTTAACAGGCGTATGGACGTTGCACAGCTTAGGGCGGACATGCCGCTGTTCACCGGTCCCAATTGGGATTACGCGTCGTTGCGCCGAACCTATGAGGCGATCGAGCAGATCGCGTTCGAGGAACTCGGGCTCGACATCTACCCGGTGCAGATCGAGGTCATTACCTCCGAGCAGATGCTCGATTCCTACGCCGCGGTCGGCTTGCCGCTGATGTACCGCCACTGGAGCTTCGGCAAGCGCTTTGCCTATCACGAGACGCTCTACCGCAAGGGCTTGCAGGGTCTCGCCTACGAGATCGTGATCAACTCCAACCCGGTCATCTGCTACATCATGGAAGAGAATTCCATGACGATGCAGACCCTCGTCATGGCGCATGCCGCGATCGGCCACAACCATTTCTTCAAAAACAACTATCTGTTCCGGCAGTGGACCGATGCCGGCGGGATCCTCGATTACCTCAGCTTTGCCCGCGACTATGTGGCGAAATGCGAAGAGAAGTACGGGCTGGACGCGGTCGAACGGGTGCTTGACGCCGCGCATGCCCTTAAGGAGCACGGCGTCAACCGCTACGCCCATCGCTCAAAGCCCAATCTCGCCGAAGAGCGCCAGCGGATCGAAGACCGCCGCGCCCATGAGGAGGCGACCTACAACGATTTGTGGCGCACGGTCCCAACCCTCGACAAGGACGAAGACGACGACGAAGCGGCGCAGAGCGAAAAAGAGGAGGGCATTCGCGGCAAGCTCGGCCTGCCCGAGGAGAACCTGCTCTATTTCATCGAGAAGCGCGCCCCGCGGCTCGAGGATTGGCAGCGCGAGCTGATCCGCATCGTGCGCAACGTCGCCCAGTACTTCTATCCGCAAAAGCAGCTGATGATGATGAACGAAGGCTGCGCCACCTTCGTCCACTACGAGATCATGAACCGGCTGCACGACAAGGGCCTCATTACCGAGGGCTCGATGCTCGAATTCCTCCACTCGCATTCGAGCGTCGTGTTTCAGCCGGGCTTCGACGATCCGCGCTTCAGCGGCCTCAACCCCTACGCCCTCGGCTTTGCGATGATGAGCGATATCAAGCGCATCTGCCAGGACCCGAAGGAGGAGGATCGCGAGTTCTTCCCCGAAATCGCCGGCTGCGGCGATCCCTACGGCGTGCTTCGCCACGCCTGGGCCAATTACCGCGACGAGAGCTTCATCCTGCAATATCTGAGCCCGGCGGTGATCCGCCAATTCCGCCTGTTCCAGATCGCCGACGACAGCAGCAAACCCTCGCTCCGGGTCGATGCGATCCATGACGAGCTCGGCTATCGCCGCATCCGCAGCGCCTTGTCCCAGCAATACGATCTGTCGCGGCGCGAGCCGGATATCCAGGTGGTCGATGTCGATCTGACCGGCGACCGTTGCCTCGTCCTCGCCCATTACGTCCATGACGGCGTCTTGCTCGAGGAAAAGACCTGCCGCTCGGTGCTGCGCTATGCCGCCCAGCTCTGGGGCTATGCGGTCAAGCTCCTCGAAATCGAGGCCGCCACCGACAAGACCCTGAAGACCTACGAAACCGGGCCCGAGGGGAAGTAGGCCTCTTCCTTTCTTTGTCATCCCGGCGTTCGCCGGGATGACAACGACACGGGAGCCGCTGAACGGCGCTTGCAGGCATCGCTCGCCACGGCCATTTCTCTTTTATGACTAAGGGCCTGACCGTTCTCGGGATCGAGACGAGCTGCGACGAGACCGCGGTCGCGGTGGTCGGCGACCACCCCGGCCCGCTGATCCGGGCCAATCTGATCCATTCCCAATTGGCGGAGCACCGGCCCTATGGCGGGGTCGTGCCGGAGATTGCCGCGCGGGCGCATTTGGACCATATCGCCGGGCTCGTCAAGCGGGCGCTCGCTGAAGCCGAACTCCGCATCGATCAGCTCGATGGCGTGGCGGCGGCGGCCGGGCCCGGCCTTATCGGCGGGCTGATCGTCGGCTCGATGGCGGCAAAGGGCATCGCCTGGGCGGCCACGAAGCCGTTTATCGCGGTCAATCATCTGGAAGCCCATGCGCTCGCCGCCCGGCTGTCGCAGGATGTGGCGTTTCCCTATCTCTTGCTGCTCGTCTCCGGCGGCCACACCGAGCTCTTGGTGTGCGCCGGGGTCGGCCGCTACCGCCAGCTCGGCGCCAGCCGCGACGATGCCGCCGGCGAGGCCTTCGACAAAAGTGCCAAACTGTTGGGGCTCGGCTATCCCGGCGGACCGGCGATCGAGCGTGCGGCGCGCGAGGGGAATCCCGGCCGGTTCGCGTTGCCCCGGCCGCTCAAGGGTCGGGAGGGGTACGATTTCTCGTTCTCCGGGCTGAAGACCGCGGTGCGCCATATCGTCGGCGATATGGATGCGCGGGCCGGGCCGCTCGGCCCGCAGGATGTCGCCGACCTTGCCATGGCAATCGAGCTGGCGATCTGCGATTCGCTGGTCGATCGCACGGCAAACGCGGTTCACTGGTTTCGCCGCCACCACCCCTCAGGCACCACCCTCGTCGCCGCCGGCGGGGTTGCCGCCAATCTGCGGCTTCGGGAGCGCTTGGAGGCGCTGGCGGCGTCGGCGAGCCTCAACTTTGTTGCACCGTCTGTCGAGCTATGCACCGACAACGGCGCGATGATCGCGTGGGCCGGGCTGGAACGACTCCGCCTCGGTCTGGTCGACGGGCTCGACGCCCCGGTACGCCCGCGCTGGCCGCTCGACGACACCGCGCGCCCGACAATGCGGTGAAGCGGCTGGCGGTCATCGGCGGCGGGGCCTGGGGGAGCGCGCTGGCGTCGGCCGCCGCGCGCGCCGGCGCCGGGGTCGTCTTGTGGGCGCGCGACCCCAATGTCGTCGCCGCGATCAACCAGCGGCATGAAAACCCGCTCTTCCTGCCGGGGATCGCGCTCGACCGGGCGATCATTGCCACCACCGACGCCGCAGCCGCGATTGCCGGCGCCGACGCGGCGCTGATCGTCGTCCCGGCACAATTCCTGCGTGGCGCCCTGGTGATGCTGGCACCGCTGATGCCGTCGGGCCTGCCGGTCCTGCTCTGCGCCAAGGGGATCGAGACCGGATCGTTACAAACAATGTCGGGAATCGCCGGCGAGATTGTCCCGGAGGCTCCCGTTGCGGTCCTTTCAGGCCCGAGCTTCGCAGCCGAGGTGGCGAAGGGCCTCCCGACTGCCGTGACCATCGCCAGCCGCGACCCCGCCCTCGCGCGCGCCTTTGTGACAGCCCTCGGCAGCGCGCGGTTCCGGCCCTATCTGTCGACGGACCCGATCGGCGCGGAGATCGGCGGTGCGGTGAAGAACGTGCTGGCGATCGCCTGCGGGATCATCGAGGGGCGCGGTCTGGGCGACAACGCGCGCGCCGCCCTGATTACCCGCGGCCTTGCCGAGATGGTTCGTCTGGGGCTCGCCAAGGGGGCCGATGCGGAAACCTTTCGCGGTCTCTCGGGCCTGGGCGATCTGGTGCTGACCTGCACCGCCGGGCAGTCGCGCAATTACGCGCTCGGGCTGGCGCTGGGTCGCGGCGCCACTCTCGCTCGCGCGCTCGCCGGACAGCGCTCCGTCGTCGAAGGCATCGCGACGGCCGCGGCGGTGGCGCGCTTGGCGGCGCGGCTCGGAATCGAGCTGCCGATCAGCGCGGCGGTCGATGGCGTGCTGCATCGCGGGATGGCAATTGATATAATGATCGAGGCGCTCCTCGCCCGGCCCTACCGCAGCGAATGAGCGCATGCGGCCGTTCTCATGCAAGGGGGACATGCCGGGCAACAGCGCGCAGCGCCAGGAAGAGGCTTTCCCACAGGGGGACAAAGCCAATATCATGCAAATGCTTTACCGCCATCGGCTCGGTTCGACATGAGCGACAACGGAAAACGCGGCGAGGAAGGACCCGGCACCGGCGTTATCGTCAAGGCCAAGCCGAAGACGAAAAAGCCGTCGATGTACAAGGTCTTGATGCTGAACGACGACTACACGCCGATGGAGTTCGTCGTGCACATCCTCGAGCGGTTTTTTGCCAAGAGCCGCCAGGAAGCGACCCGCATCATGCTGCACGTGCATCGCCGCGGCGTCGGCATCTGCGGCGTCTTTACCTACGAGGTCGCCGAGACCAAAGTGACGCAGGTGATGGATTTTGCCCGGCAGCACCAACATCCGCTGCAATGCACCTTGGAAAAGGACTAGGCTCGCATCGCCAGAAAGGGAGCGGCCGTGCTGTCACGCAATCTCGAGAAATCTCTACACCGGGCGCTCGCCCAAGCGAATGAGCGGCGGCACGAATATGCCACGCTCGAACACCTGCTCTTGGCCCTGACCGAGGATCAGGATGCGATCGCCGTGCTGCGCGCGTGCAGCGTCGATCTCGATCGCTTGCGCCGCGAGGTCCTGACTTACGTTGATAACGAGTTGACCAACCTCGTCTCGAACCACAGCGACGACGCCAAGCCGACCGCGAGCTTCCAGCGCGTGCTGCAGCGCGCCGCGATCCACGTCCAATCCTCGGGACGCGAGGAGGTGACCGGCGCTAATGTGCTCGTTGCGATGTTCGCCGAGCGCGAGAGCCATGCGGTCTACTTCCTGCAGGAGCAGGACATGACCCGCTTCGATGCGGTCAACTACATCTCGCACGGCATCGCCAAGGCGCCTGGCCGCTCGGAAACGCGCCGCGTCCAGGGCGCCGAAGAGGAGGAGCGCGGGGAGAAGGGGCAAAAGCGCAGCCACGATGCGCTCGACGCCTATTGCGTCAATCTCAACAAGAAGGCGAAGGGCGGCAAGATCGATCCCTTGATCGGACGCGAGGCCGAAGTTGACCGGACGATCCAGATCCTCTGCCGACGGGCCAAGAACAACCCGCTTTATGTCGGCGACCCGGGGGTCGGCAAGACCGCGATCGCCGAGGGGCTCGCCCGCCGCATCGTCCAGCGCGAAGTCCCCGAGGTGCTCGTCAACGCGACGATCTACGCGCTCGACATGGGAGCCTTGTTGGCCGGCACGCGCTACCGCGGCGATTTCGAGGAGCGGTTGAAGGCCGTCTTGGCCGAGCTCGAAGCCCAGCCCGGCACGATCCTCTTTATCGACGAGATCCACACCGTGATCGGCGCCGGCGCAACCTCGGGCGGAGCGATGGACGCCTCCAACCTCCTAAAGCCGGCGCTGGCCGGCGGCGTCATCCGCTGCATCGGCTCGACGACCTACAAGGAATACCGCAATTATTTCGAGAAGGACCGGGCCCTTGTCCGTCGCTTCCAGAAGATCGACGTCAACGAGCCGTCGATCGCGGATTCGATCAAGATCCTGCGCGGCCTCAAGCCCTATTACGAGCGCCACCACAAGGTCCGCTACACTGCCGATGCGATCAAGGCCGCGGTCGAGCTGTCGCATCGTTACATCGGCGACCGGAAGCTGCCGGACAAGGCAATCGACGTCATCGACGAAACCGGTGCGGCGCAGATGCTTCTGCCGGAAAACCGTCGCCGCAAGACGATCACCGCGAAGGAGGTCGAGGCCTGCATCGCGACGATGGCGCGGATCCCGCCAAAGAGCGTCTCGCGCGACGACCGCGAAGTGCTGAAAAACCTCGATCGCGACTTGAAGACTATGGTGTTCGGCCAAAACCCCGCGATCGAGGCGCTGGTCTCGGCGATCAAGCTTTCCCGCGCCGGGCTGCGCGACCAGGAAAAGCCGATCGGCTCCTATCTGTTCTCGGGCCCGACCGGGGTCGGCAAGACCGAGGTCGCCCGCCAGCTCGCGCGTACGATGGGGATCGAGATCACCCGCTTCGACATGTCGGAATACATGGAGCGGCACACCGTCTCGCGTCTCATCGGCGCCCCGCCGGGCTATGTCGGCTTCGACCAGGGCGGCCTCCTAACCGATGCGATCGACCAGCACCCGCACAGCGTCCTCTTGCTCGACGAGATCGAAAAGGCCCATCCCGACCTGTTCAACATCCTCCTCCAGATCATGGATTACGGGAAGCTGACCGACCATAACGGGAAGTCCGTCGATTTCCGCAACGTCATCCTGATCATGACGACGAACGCCGGCGCCGCCGAATTAGCGAAGCAGGCGATCGGGTTCGGCAGCGGCATTCGCACCGGGCACGACGAGGAAGCGATCACCCGGATGTTCACGCCGGAATTCCGCAACCGGCTCGACGCCATCATCTCGTTCGCCGCGCTGGCGCCGGAGACGATCGGCCGGGTCGTCGGCAAGTTTGTGCTCCAGCTCGAGGAACAGCTCGCCGACCGCAACGTCACGATCGAATTGGACGCGAGCGCCCGCGACTGGCTGGCGACAAAGGGCTACGATCCCTTGTTCGGCGCCCGCCCGCTCGCCCGCATTATCCAGGAGCACATCAAGAAGCCGCTCGCCGAAGAACTGCTGTTCGGAAGCCTCGCCAAAGGTGGGGTCGTCCGGGTGTCGGTCGACAAGGAGGCCGACAAGCTGGCCTTCACCTACATCGAGCGGCCACCACCGGCACCGGCAACCCGGCTCGACCCGAAAGAGGCCGAGCTGGTCGAATAGCCGCGGCCGCTCGCCGTCATTGCGAGGGCAATGCGGTGCGCCGCAAGGTCAGCGCGCTCTACATCAGCCTGTTTGCCGCCAATCTGCTCGCCTGGGTTTGGGCCCTCGCGGCGTTTCGCGACCATCCGGCGCTGATCGGGACGGCACTGCTCGCCTATGGTTTCGGGCTGCGCCACGCCGTCGACGCCGACCACATCGCGGCGATCGACAACGTCACACGCAAGCTGATGCAGCAGGACAGGCGCCCCGTCGCGGTCGGCTTCTTCTTTGCGCTTGGGCACTCCTCGATTGTCTTCGTAGCCGCGACCGCGATCGCCGCGACCGCGACAACGCTGCAGCACCGCTACCCCGGCCTCATCGATGCCGGCAGCGTCGTCGGCACAGCGGCCTCGGCGGCGTTTCTACTGGTGATCGCGGCGGTCAACACCGCCTTGCTGCTTGGAATTTTTAAGCTATTCCGGAACGTAAGACAGGGCGGCGCCTATCGCGCCGATGAGGTCGAAGGCCTTCTCGCGCGCCGCGGCCTGCTCGCGCGGGTGCTGCGCCGGCTGTTCGGATTGATCTCGCAAAGCTGGCACATGTACCCGCTTGGCTTATTGTTCGGGCTCGGCTTCGATACGGCGAGCGAGGTCGGCCTCCTCGGCATCGCTGCCGCCGAGGCGGTGAAGGGCCTGCCGATCTGGTCGATCATGGTGTTCCCGGCCTTGTTCGCCGCGGGCATGTCGCTGGTCGACACCACCGACGGGGTGGTGATGGTGGGCGCCTATAGCTGGGCCTTCGTCAACCCGATCCGCAAGCTCTATTACAATCTGACGATCACCGGCATGTCGGTCATCGTTGCCGCGCTGGTCGGCGGGGTCGAAGCGCTCGGCCTCATCGCCGGCAAAATCGGTCTATCCGGCGGGCCGTGGAACATGGTTAACGCCGCGAGCAACAATCTCGGCATGTTCGGCTATGTCATCATTGCCCTCTTTGTCGCAAGCTGGGCCGTCTCGATCCTGGTTTATCGGTTGATGGGATTCGATAAGATCGATTCTGCCTGAATTGAATGATCCTGCGCCCGCTGCAGCGCCAGCTCGGCACCACCCTCTGCGCCCTCGCCGTCGCGGCCGGCCTAACCGCGATCCTCGGCGCCGCAACGCCGATCCCGCGTGACGACCGCGCCCTTTATACGCCGGACGAACTGGCGAGGATCTACCGCCGCTCGCCCTTGGGAGAGCCACCGCCCGCGCCGACCAACGCTGTTGCCAACAGCGCCCGCGCCGCCTCCCTCGGCCAGTTTCTGTTCTTCGACGCGAGGCTCTCCGCGAACGGCGAAATCGCCTGCGCCACCTGCCACCAGCCGGCGCACGGCTTCACTGACGGGCAGACGGTGGCAAAGGGGCTCGCCCCCGGCAGGCGACATACGCCGAGCTTGCTCAACACGGCGTTCAATCGCTGGTTTTTCTGGGACGGCCGGGCCGATTCGCTGTGGTCGCAGGCCTTGCAGCCGCTGGAAGGGGCGCGTGAACTCGGCGGAGACCGGCTGCACATCGCCCATCTGATCGCCGCTGACCCGGCGCTCGCCATCGCCTATCGACAGGTCTTCGGCCAGCTGCCGCCGCTCGCCGACGAGGCGCGCTTCCCGCCGCATGCGCGCCCAGATCCCGACTCGCAGTCCCCACTCGCCCGGAGCTGGGAGGCGATGACACCGGCCGACCGCGCCGCGATCGACCGCGTGTTCAGCAATCTCGGCAAGGCGACCGAAGCCTATGTGCGCAAGCTAATCAGCGGCCCCTCGCCGTTCGACACCTATGTCGAAGGGCTGCGCACCGGAGATCCGGGGAAACAGGCGGTGCTTTCGCCCGCGGCCAGGCGCGGGCTGAAGCTGTTCGTCGGCCCCGCCCACTGCGCTGCCTGCCATACCGGCCCGGCCTTCAGTGACGGAGAGTTCCACAATCTCGGCCTGCCGCTCCTACCGGGAGAGGTTCCCGATCCCGGTCGCGCGGCCGGGATCGCGCTGGCGCGCGCCGACATCTTCAACGAGGCGGGTCCCTTTAGCGACGAACCGAGCGAAACCATCAAGCGCCGGCTCCAATTTCTGCCGTCGCCGCGATCGCAGCTCGGCGCGTTCAAAACGCCGAGCTTGCGCAACGTCGCAACGACAGCGCCCTACATGCATGACGGGCGGTTCGCCACCCTGCCGCAAGTCTTGGAGTTTTATGCGCAAGGTCCGGCGGCGAGCCGCGGCCGCCTCGTCGGCGCGCGCGACGTCACCCTCAACCTCGTCCCGCGATTGGGCCCGGCAGAAAGGGCCGACCTCGTCGCCTTCCTCCGGGCGCTGACCGGCGCCCCGCTTCCGCCTTCGCTGACCGAGCCGCCGCCCGGACCCTGAGCTATCCCCGCGCCTGCGCTGCGAGCGCCGCCGTCACCGCCAGCGCGTCGCGCAAGGCGCCGGGGTCGTGGGTGCGGATATAATCGGCGCCATGCGCGGCGGCATAGAGTTCCGCCGCCAGGGTCGCCGGGCCGCGTTCGGCCGGAGCGGCCCGGCCGGTGATCGCGCCGAGAAAGGATTTGCGCGAGACCGAAACCATGACCGGCAGTCCGAACGCCCGCTTCAGCCGGTCGAGGCTGGCCAGCACGCGCAACGACGCATCCGCCCGGCTGCTGAGGAAGAACCCCATCCCGGGATCGAGGATCAGCCGCTCGCGGGCGATGCCGGCGCCTTCGAGGCGCGCCACCCGCTCGGTGAAGAAGGCTAGGATCCGCCGCCACACCTCGCTCGGTGCTAGATCGACGCGCTGGGCACGGCCCCCGCTCTCGACGGCGTGCATCACCACCAGCCGGCAGCGTGCGGCGGCCAGCGCGGGGTAGACGCCAGGTTCGGGGAAGCCCCGTATGTCGTTCAGATAAGCGACACCGCGGTCGAGCGCAAAGCGCTGCGTCTCGGGCTGTGAGGTGTCGATCGCGAGCGGCGTGCCGGTGCCCGCGAGTGCGGCGATCACCGGGTCGAGCCGGCGGATCTCCTCGGACGGGGGGACCGTGCCGGCCGCGACGTTGCTGGCGGCGGCCCCCAGTTCGACGATGTCGGCGCCGCTCGCCGCCAGGAGGCGAGCCTGCGCGATCGCCGCCGCGGGGTCGAGAAAACGCCCGCCGTCGGAAAACGAATCGGCGGTGATGTTGACGATGCCGACGAGCAGCGGGCCGGCCATGGCCTCAACCGGGGCGCGCGCGTTTGAGAATTGCGCCAACTGCCTCGGCATCGCCAAAGATGTCGAGCTTCTCGACTTCGACCCGGATATGCCCGACCCGGGGATCGGCAAAACACGATTCGCAAATCCGCGCCGCCAGGCCCTCGCACAAATCGATATGCCCGGATTGGGCGATCTGGCGGATCGCCGCCACGACCTTCTCGTAATTGATGACGCGCCGGCGGTCTTCGCCCGGAAAACTCGCCTCCGCCGTCGCCGTCAGCTCGACCGAGACGCGCACGCGCTGCGGCCGCTCGCGCTCGGCGCGGCGGATGCCGATGCTGCAGATCAAGACGAGGCCGCGCACCACCACGGTGTAGCGATCCGGCGCGGGGAGCGAAGGCTCGGACATGGCGATCTCAGCGCCGCGCGGCGATCGTGGCGCCCGGAGTGCGGCATCGTGCAACTGCAGGTCTCATGCTAGTCTCGAACAGCACGGGCGGGAGGCAAGGCATGTGGCGCGAATTCCGTGAATTTGCAATGCGGGGCAACGTAATCGACCTCGCCGTCGGGATCATCCTCGGGGTGGCGTTCACGGCGATCGTGAACTCGCTGGTCAACGACCTCCTTATGCCGCCTCTCGGTTTATTGATCGGCGGCATCGATTTCTCCAGTTTCTTTGTGACCCTCAAGGGCGGCTCCTACCCGACGCTCGAAGCTGCCAAGGCCGCCGGTGCGGTAACGATCAACTACGGGCTGTTCATCAACGCCATCATCCGGTTCGTCATCGTCGCCTTGGCGATCTTCATCCTGGTCAAACAGATCAATCGGCTCAAACACGAAGAGCCGTCCGCCCCCGCCCCGCCCCCCGAGCCGCCGCGACAGGAGGTGCTGCTCGCCGAAATCCGCGATCTCCTGAAAGCGCGGCCCTAGCGCTTGTGCGGTACCGCTTCGTATAGCGTGGTGTCCTGGCCGCGCACCGGATCGGCGATCGCGGCTTCAAGGCCCCGCACCCCTTTCCATTCCTCCTTCGGCCGCGCCCGGCCGTCACTGCCGATCTGGTCGATGCCCCAATAGATTTCGAGGCGGTGGTTATCGGGATCACGGAATTCGACCGCCAGCTGGCACCCGGCGCGCCGGCGCCCCTCGAAATCAATCTCGACCCCGTGCTGGCGCAGGTGATCGCGGGCGCGCATCACCTCCTCCAGTGTGGCCACCTCGAAGGCGATATGGTTGAGTTCGACATTGTCCGCCGCCGCCGACATCGAGCCTACGAGGGCAATGCCGTGGTGGTCGGGGTTGCAGCGCAGAAACGCCATGCCGCCCGGCACCATCTCGTCGGGGTAGACGTCGGAGACCTCGAACCCGAGCACCTCGGTATAAAAGCGCACCGAGCGCGCGACATCGCGCACATTGATGACGACATGCCCCAATTTGCCGATGCGAAACGGCATCCCTTTGGGGCGTGCCAGCCCCTTCACCTCGTCGACATCGATCATGATGTGCTCCTCCGCGTGGCGGCGATTGCGAGCGGCATCTGCCGGATGATTGGCGATATTAGCGAGTCGAGGCCCGACCCGAGAGAGGCTTTGTGATCGCCGAGGTGGCGCGCTACGATCGGTCGACCAACGAGATTTTTGCGGGAGCCGCCCTGATGCCCACGACCTTCGCCGTCAACGACATGACGATCCACCGCATCGTCGAGCAGGAATACGGGTTTACCCCGCTCTTCGAATTCCTCCCGACCTTGACCAAGGAACGGTTCGAGGAGAACCGCTCGTGGATGGAACAGGGCGCCTATGACGCCCAGACCGGCAATTGCGTCCTCTGCTTCCAGTCCTATGTCGTCAAGACGCCGCACCACAACATCCTGGTCGACGCCTGCATCGGCAACGACAAGACCTTCCCGCTGCGGCCGTCGTGGAACGGCAAGAAGGACGGCAACTGGATGGCGGCGCTGAAAGCGGCCGGGCTTGGGGTCGGCGACATCGATTTCGTCATGTGCACGCATCTCCACGGCGACCATGTCGGCTGGAACACGAGGCTCGAAAACGGCCGCTGGGTCCCGACCTTCCCCAAGGCGCGCTACCTCTTCTCCAAAAAT
>Ga0209415_10015617_pt1 | contig 12288 bp, 11 predicted proteins | sample PeaSoiSIISIP2007_FD_187696 | JGI IMG/M metagenome (GOLD analysis project Ga0209415, IMG submission 187696) | Peat soil microbial communities from Weissenstadt, Germany - SII-SIP-2007 (SPAdes) (version 2) | ecosystem: Environmental > Terrestrial > Soil > Wetlands > Peat | place: Germany... | reverse complement strand
CAGGGGCAACTCGGTGATGCGCTCGGTGTCTCGAGGCAGACGATCAACGCCATCGAGACCGAGCGCTACACCCCGTCGCTTCCGCTCGCCATCGGCCTGGCCCGGTTCTTCGGCACCACCGTGGAGGACGTGTTCCATGTCGACGAGAACGGACGGCAGGCGTGACGTGATGCATTCGAAGTGGACCATCCCGATCTTCAGCGTCGCCGCCGGCCTGGTGATGCTCGCGGCAAATGCGGTGGGCCACCAGCTCGTGTGGGGCTTCTGGAGCCTCGGGATCATGTCGGCGTTCGGGCTGGCGGTGCTCCTCGGCGGCCGGAGCGAGACCGTCCGCGGTCTTCGCGGCGACGGCCGGGACGAGCGCTTCGCGGCGCTCGACCTCCGCGCGACGGCGTACACGGGCTTGGCGCTGATCGTCGCGATCCTGGTTGCATTCATCGTCGCGGTGGCGCGGGGCGGGAGCGGCGAACCGTACGACTGGCTCGGGGCGATCGGCGGTCTCGCCTACATCGCCTCGGTGGTCGTGCTTCGCGTGCGGAGCTAGGGGCGTCGCGAGGTCAGCCGGCGCCGCCCGCGAGCTTTGCGGCCGTCAGTCGCACCACATCCTCGATCGTGTCGGCGATCACGGCCCCGGCGCCGGTGAGCGCATCGATCTTGCTCTGGGCGGTGCCGGTGTTCCCGCTGATGATCGCCCCGGCGTGACCCATGCGCTTGCCGGGAGGCGCCGTCCGTCCGGAGATGAAGGCGACGACCGGCTTGTCGAATCCGGTGTCGCGGATCCAGGCAGCGGCGGTCTCCTCGTCGGAGCCGCCGATCTCGCCGATCAGGACGACCGCTCTCGTGCCGGGGTCATCGGCGAAGAGCCCGAGAACGTCTGGAAAGCTCAGTCCCATCACAGGGTCGCCGCCGATCCCGACCGACGTGGTCTGCCCCATGCCGGCCTCGCCGAGGCCCTGGATCACCTCATAGGTGAGCGTCCCGCTCCGGCCGACGATCCCCACCGGTCCCGGACGGTTGATGTGGTTCGGGATGATCCCGACCTTGCACTGCTCCGGGGTCACGATCCCCGGGCAGTTCGCGCCGAGGAGCCGTCGCCCGGTCCTCAGCACCACCTCGCGGGCTCGGATCATGTCCTGCACCGGGATCCCCTCGGTGATGCAGACGGTGAGCTCCACGCCGGCGGTGGCGGACTCCATGATCGCGTCCGCCGCGAAGGCGGGAGGCACGAAGATCCCGGAGACGTCGGCGCCGGTCGCCGCCACCGCGTCCGCCACGGTGTCGAAGATCGGCACCCCGTCCTGGTCGGATCCGCCCTTGCCGGGTGAAACCCCGGCGACCACGTTGGTGCCGAAGGCGCGCATCTGGGCCGTGTGGAAGCTCCCCTCGCGCCCGGTGATGCCCTGGATGACGACGCGGCTGCCGCGACCGACCAGCACGCTCACGATGGCTCCTCGCGTGTGAGGGCGACGATCGCCGCGGCAGCCTCGGTTGCGTTCTTGCCTGGAACGATGCCGGCCTCCTGCAGCAGCCGCCGTCCCTCCTCCTCCATCGTGCCGGTCATGCGCACGACGAGTGGCTTCGTGATGTGCAGCTGGTCGCGCGCGGCGATGATCCCGCGGGCCACCTCGTCGCCCCGCGTGATGCCGCCGAAGACATTGATGAACACCCCGCGCACCTTGGGGTCGAGGAGCACCATCTCGAGAGCGTTGCGCACGCGCTCCGCGCTCGCGCCGCCGCCGATGTCGAGGAAGTTGGCGGGTTCGCCGCCGTGCTGCTTGACGAGGTCGAGCGTGTTCATGGTCAGACCGGCGCCGTTGCCGATGCAGCCCACGTCGCCATCGAGGTGCACGTACGTGAGCCCGCGCCGGCGAGCCTCGACCTCGAAGGGATCGTCACCGGTGCTTCCATCCTCGCCGGTCTCGTCGCGAGCAAGCTCCTCGGCGACATCGCCGTGCCGGAAATGCGCGTTCTCGTCGATCTCGAGCTTGCCGTCCGCCGCGACCAGCGAGCCCTGCGGCGTCAGGACGAGCGGGTTGATCTCGCACGTCAGCGCATCGAGCGCGGTCGCGACGCCATACAGCCGCGTGGTCATCGCGACCAGCCCGTTCACCAGCTTCGCTGCCTGACCGCGCAGCTGTGGGGCCTGAGCGAGCCCCGCAAAGGCGAGCCGGCGGATCTCGAAGGGCATTGGCCCCGCGAACGGGTCCGGCCACAGTTTCGCGATGCGTTCCGGGGCCTCGATCGCGACCTGCTCGATCTCCATGCCACCGGCGGCGGAGAAGATCACCACGAGCCGGCGCCGGTCGCGGTCGAGCGTGATGCCGAGATACAGCTCGGCGGCGATCTCGAGGCCGCTCTCGCACCAGACGCTGCGAACCGGATACCCACGGATGTCCATCGCGAGGATGCGCGCCGCCTCGCGATACGCCTCATCCGGCGTGTCGACCACCGCGATGCCGCCTGCCTTGCCCCGTCCACCGATCGGGACCTGCGCTTTCACCGCAACGCGGCCGAGCTCGCGCGCCGCGTCGGCCGCCTCCTCGGGCGTCCGGGCGAGGCGGCCCGGCGGGACGTTGATGCCCGCCGCCGCGAATCGTTGCTTCGCCTGATACTCGAGCAGCTTCATCGGCGCGCCAGTCTAGAGAAACCGTGCAGCGTCATCGGCGCGGCGCCACGCGGTCGAGCTCCGCCAGGTCGGATGCGCTCGGACGCCAGCGCCCGGCCGCCGCGTTCGCCCTCACCTGCTCGGGCGTCATCGCGCCCGCGATCACCGACAGGATCTGCGGCTGCGCCGCGAGCCCGCCGATGACGACATCGAGGAGCGAGACGTCCCGGTCTCGAGCGAATCCTTCGAGCGCTTCGAGGATGTCGAAGTTGTGGTCGTTGAGCAGGGCCCCGGCCCGCTCGGGTGCGCGCGCGAGGCGGCTGCCCGGAGCGGGGCCGTAGCCTCTGCGGTGCTTCCCGGTGAGAAACCCGCCTTCGAGCGGGCTGTAGGGGATCAGGCCGATGTCGAAGTGCGCGCACGCGGGAACCACCTCGCGCTCGACCGAACGATCGAGGAGGCTGTAGCGATTCTGCGCCGTGACGAAACGCGTCCGGTCCATGGTGCGCGCCATCCAGTCCGCATCGGCGATCTGCCAGCCATCGAGATTCGACGATCCCGCGTGGCGGATCTTGCCCTCGCTCACCAGTTCCGTGAGTGTCTGGAGCGTGTCCTCGATCGGAGTGTCCGGGTCGGGCACGTGCATCTGATAGAGGTCGATGCGGTCGGTGCCGAGGCGCCGCAGACTGTCCTCGACCGCGGTGCGGATCCAGCGCGGGGACGCGCCACTGCGTCCCTCGCCGCCCACGTGGTGGCCGAACTTGGTGGCGATCACTGCGGAGTCGCGCCGGCCGTTGAGCGCCGCGCCGAGCATCTCCTCGCTCCTCCCGCCACCGTAGATGTCGGCGGTGTCGAAGAAGGTGATGCCTTCATCGAGCGCCGCGTGCACGACGCGCGCCGCTCCGTCGGCATCGAGCGCGCGCCCGAAGTTGTTGGTCCCGAGACCGACGGCGGTCACCCGCAGCCCGTCGCTGCCGAGGCGTCGAGTCTCGAGACCGCTCACGCCCGACAGGGTACGCAAACCCGTGATCTGCACATCGCCCGGGGCTGGTAGGCTGACCGGCGGTGGCCAGACGCGTCACAGCTCCTCCATCAAACGAAGATTCGGCTCCCGAGCCGGCGCGGCCTCAGGTCGGGGCGGCTGCCGACCGCGCCGCGGAGCCGCAGACGGCTGTGCATCGCGAGGTGAGGACCGTCATCTCCGTGCGCACGCTCGTGACTGCCGCGCTGATCGTCCTTGCCGTGGTCGCGCTCGTGGCCTTCCTCTCCAGCATCATCGGCATCGTCCTGGTCGTGCTCGTGGCGATCGTCTTCGCCGAGGGGATCCGCCCGCTCGTCGCCGACCTGCGCCGCCGCCGCATCCCCACCCCCGCCGGGATCCTGATCGTGTACGTCGCGCTGCTCGCATTGATCGCGCTGATGGTCGTGCTCCTCGTGCAGCCGATCATCAGTGAGGCACAGTCGCTTGCGTCACATTTCCCCACGTACCAACGGCAATTCCTGAACTGGTTCACCCACCTCGAGAAGCAGCTCCACTTCAACGTCGACGTGAGCAAGCAGGTCAGCAGCTTCATCGGCGCCACCCAGCAGATCCTCTTCGCGATCGGTGGGACGATCTTCAGCATCATCGTGGACTTCGTCCTCGTGCTCGTCGTCGGCTTCCTCTGGTTGATGAGCAGCGACCGGCTCAAGGCGTTCACCGTCGACCTCTTCCCCGAGGCGCATCACGACCTCGTGGTCGATATCTTTCGCGAGATGGGGTTCCGCATGGGTGGGTTCCTCCGGGCCGTCGCGATCAACAGCGTTGCCGTCGGGCTGGTCGTCGGTGTGGCATGCACCATCCTCGGCCTCCCTGATCCGGTCATCCTTGGCATCTTCGCCGGGCTCACCGCGGCGATCCCCATGGTGGGCGGGATCATCGGCGTGATTCCCGCGGTGCTGCTCGGGTTCACGGTGAGCCCCGAGTACCCGATCCTCGTGCTCGCCGTGCTGCTGGTCATCCAGCTCGTCGACGCGAACACGGTCGTGCCGATGGTCATGAACCGCGTCGTGTCGCTGCCCGCGCTCGGTGTCGTGCTCGCGCTCCTCGTCGGCGGCGCGCTGCAGGGGCTGATCGGCGCGCTCCTCGCGGTGCCCGTGGCCGCGGCGCTGCAGGTCCTCGTGGTTCGTGCGGCGGTGCCCGCGATCCACCACGCGCAGGGCCGCACCGACAAGGCGTACGCGGCCGCCTACGTGCCACTCTCGGCATCGCTCAAGAGCTCGGCACCACGCACCGGCGGCCGGCGCGTCAACCCCCGCTGATCACCCGGGATCGGCGCCGTCGCGTGGTCGATCGCCACGCGGAGCCTCAGAGCGGGATGTTGCCGTGCTTGCGGAGGGGCTTCGGCACCCGCTTGTTCCTCGCCATGCGCAGCGCGCTGATCAACGCGCTCCGCGTCTGCCGCGGCTCGATCACGTCGTCGATGTATCCGCGCTCGGCGGCGTAGTACGGATTGGCGAACTGCTCGCGATACTCCTCGATGAGCTCCTGTGAACGCTGCACCGGGTCCGCCGCTCGGGCGATGTCGTTCTTGAAGATGACGCTCACCGCGCCCTGGGGCCCCATGACCGCGATCTCCGCGGTCGGCCATGCGACATTGAAGTCCGCGCGGATGTGCTTGGAGCACATGACGTCGTACGCGCCGCCGTATGCCTTGCGCGTGATCACCGTGAGCTTCGGCACCGTCGCCTCGCAGTACGCGTAGAGCAGCTTGGCACCGTGCCGGATGATGCCGCCGTACTCCTGGTCGGTGCCCGGCAGGAAGCCCGGCACGTCGACGAACGTCACGAGCGGCACGTTGAACGCGTCGCAGAAGCGGACGAAGCGCGCGGCCTTGTTCGACGCGGCGATGTCGAGCGCCCCGGCGAGCACGCGCGGCTGATTGCCGACGACCCCGACCGGGTGCCCGTCGAGCCGGGCGAAGCCGCAGATGATGTTCTCCGCCTGGTGGGCCATCACCTCGAGGAACTTGCCGTCGTCGACGACGCGGGTGACCACGCCGCGCATGTCGTAGGGCTGGTTCGGGTTGTCGGGGATGATGCTCTGCAGGCCGGGATCCTCGCGATGCGGATCATCCAGCGTGGGCCGGTACGGCGGCTGCTCCGCGTTGCTCGCGGGCAGATAGGAGAGCAGCTCGCGCATCTGCGCGAACGCCTCGTCCTCGGTGTCGGCAATGAAGTGCGCGACACCGCTTCGCTGGTTGTGCACCTCTGAACCGCCGAGTTGCTCGAAGTTGACCAGCTCGCCGGTGGTCACCTTGATGACGTCCGGACCGGTGATGAACATGTACCCGATCTTGCGCACCATGAAGATGAAGTCGGTCATCGCGGGCGAGTACACGGCACCGCCGGTGCAGGGTCCGACGATGAGTGAGAGCTGCGGGATGACACCGCTCGCCTCGACGTTGCGATAGAAGATCTCCGCGTATCCCGCAAGCGACACGACGCCTTCCTGGATGCGCGCGCCACCCGAGTCGTTGATCCCGATGCAGGGGCATCCGGTCTGCTGCGCGAGATCCATGATCTTGGTTACCTTCTCGGCGAACACCTCGCCGAGGGAGCCACCGAAGACCGAGGCGTCGTGGCTGAAGATGAAGACCTGCCGGCCCTCGATGGTGCCCCAGCCGGTGACGACGCCGTCGCCACGGATCCTGCGCTCCTCCATGCCGAAGCTCGTGGTCCGGTGCATCGCGAAAACGTCGACCTCGGTGAACGATCCGGCGTCGAGCAGCCGGTCGATGCGTTCGCGGGCGGTGAGCTTCTTCTTGGCGTGCTGCGATCGCTGGGCGGCGCCCCCGCGGTGGATCGCGTCGTACCGGCGCTTGCGCAGCATGTTGATCTTGCGCTCGGTGCCGCCGCCCGATCCGCTCGACGACGCCCCGTCAACCTCCGGGGCTTCGGCCGGCTCCGACACGTCGAGCGGGGCCGACTCCTCCGCCTCGACGGGATGGACGTCCTTGCGCCCCTGTCTGGTCACTGCTTCAGGCTACTCGCCTCATACCGCAACCTGTGGATGGTAGACACCGAACACGTCGCGCAGCGCCCCGCAGACCTCGCCGACGGTCGCGTGGGCGGCGAGCGCGTCACGCATCAGGGGCAGCAGGTTGTCGGTGCCCTCGGCACCGCGATGCAACGCGTCAAGCGCCCGGGTCACCGTAGCCGGCGAGCGCCTGGCTCGCATCTCGACCAGGCGTTCGATCTGCTCCGCCTCGAGCTGAGCGTCGATGCGGAGGATCTCCACGTGGCGCTGCGACGTCTCGGTGAAGCTGTTGACACCGACGATGACGCGATCGCCTGACTCCACCTGCCGCTGATACCGGTACGCGGAATCCTGGATCTGCTGCTGGTAGAACCCTGCCTCGATCGCCGCGACGGCGCCGCCGAGATCCTCCACGCGACCCATCAGGGTTCGCGACTCGTCCATGAGCTTCTCGGTGAGCGACTCGACGAGGTGCGATCCTCCGAGTGGGTCCGTGACGTTGGCGGCGCCCGACTCGTGTCCCACGACCTGTTGCGTCCGCAGCGCGATCTCCACGGCCTGTTCGGACGGGAGCGCGAGCGCCTCGTCGAAGCTGTTGGTGTGCAGCGACTGCGTCCCGCCGCAGATCGCGGCCAGCGCCTGCAGCGCAACGCGAACGACGTTGTTGAGCGGCTGCTGCGCGGTGAGCGACGCGCCGCTCGTCTGCGCGTGGAACCGCATGTGCATGCTGCGCTCCTTGCGGGCGCCAAAGCGGTCGCGCATCACCTCGGCCCAGAGAGCCCGCGCTGCGCGAAACTTCGCCACCTCCTCGAAGAAATCGTTGCTGACATTGAAGAAGAAGCTCAGTCGTGGCGCGAAGTCGTCGATGTGAAGCCCGGAATCGAGCGCCGCCTGCACGTACGCGATCCCGTTGCACAGCGTGAACGCGATCTCCTGCGGAGCTGTGGCGCCGGCCTCGCGGATGTGATATCCGCTGATGCTGATGGTGTTCCAGTGCGGCAGCTGCTGCGCGCAGTACGCGAAGGTGTCGGTGACCAGGCGCATCGACGGACGTGGTGGGTAGATGTACGTCCCCCGCGCCGCGTACTCCTTGAGGATGTCGTTCTGAATCGTTCCACCGAGCGACGCGGCGGCGATGCCCTTGCCCTCGGCGGCCAGCTCGTAGAGGAGCAGCAGCACGGACGCCGGGGCGTTGATGGTCATCGACGTCGTCACCCGGTCCTGGGGGATGCCGCGCATCAGCAGCTCCATGTCGTCGAGCGAGTCGATGGCGACACCGACCTTGCCGACCTCGCCGTGCGCCATCGGGTCGTCGCTGTCGTACCCCATCTGGGTGGGCAGGTCGAACGCGACCGACAGCCCGCTCTGGCCGGCGCGCAGGAGGTAATGGAATCGCTCGTTGGTCTGCGCCGCGCTGCCGAACCCCGCGTACTGGCGCATGGTCCAGAGCCGCGAGCGGTACCCATCGGCTCGGATCCCCCGGGTGAAGGGGAACTCGCCGGGCGGGGGCCAGTCCTCCGCGTGGCCGGCGTAGAACGGTTCGAGCGGGAGACCGGACTCGGTCTCCCCCCTGAGGTCGGTCGCGCCGCCGGCAGCGTCGCTCATCGGTGCGGCCCGGCCTGTTCCCCGTCCGGCTGGCAGAGCTCGATGAGCACCCCGTTGCCCGCCGACGGGTGCAGGAACGCGACCAGCCTGCCGGCGGCACCGCGCCGCGGGCACGTGTCGATGAGCTCGAAACCAAGGCCGGCAAAACGATCGAGGCTCTCCTGGACGTCGTCGACGCCGTAGGCGACGTGGTGGAGACCGGGACCGCGCTTCTCGAGGAAGCGGCCGATCCTCGATTCCGGGCCGGTGCTGCCCAGGAGCTCGATCCGCGATTCGCCGACCTCGAACATCACCGCCTCGATGCCGTCGGACGCGACGACCTGGCGGTGGGACGGCGCGGACCCCGTGAGTCGCTCGTATGAGGCGATGGCGGCGTCGAGATCGGCGACCGCGATACCCACGTGGTCGATCTTCGTGAACACGCTCGCCATGGTCGGCCGAGTATAGGAAGCAATACGGCAACGCCGCGTTCGCGTCCCCGAAGCGGGTGTTAGCGTGCGCCCGCCGTGAGAACCCGTCGCGCGGTCGCCGTCGCCGCCGGTGTCAGCACCGTCCTGATCGCGTACTACGTGATCTCGTGGGCCCAGGTGACCCCGGCACGAGAGCGAGGGAGCGACTTCTCCGCCTCGTACGCGGCTGCCCTGCTGCTCAGGAGCGGCGATGGAGCGGCGCTGTACGACCAGCAGGTGGAGCACGCGCGCCATCTGACCCTGCTCCCGGCCGGCACCACCATCAATCTCCCCTTCATCACCCCGCCGACCACCGCCCTCGTCGTCCTGCCCTTCACCGCAGTGGACCCGGGGACGGCCTTCCGCACATGGTCACTGCTCCAGCTCGCCCTGCTCGCTCTGGCGGTATGGATCGCGATCCGGGCCGGTCCCTGGCCACAGCGACGCGAGCGCGGCACCCGCCTCTCGGTGCTGATGATGGCCGTCGCCGGCGGCGGCACGTTCGCGTTCCTCCTCCTGGGTCAGATCGATGCGATCCCCGCGCTCGGCCTCGCCGCCGCCTATGCAGCCTGGCGGGGCGGGCGATCCGCAGCGGGCGGGTTCTGGCTCGGCCTTGCCTTCGCCGCCACCAAGCCCCATCTCGCGGTGGGCCTCGCCGTCTGGCTCCTCGCTCGGCGCGACTGGCGCGCCCTCGCGGGGGCGATCGCTGGGTGCGCCGTCGCCGGAGCGGCCTCCTTCGCCCTGGTCGGGCCCTCGGGGGTGGGGGGCTTCGTGTCGGCGCTCGGCTTCGCGTATGGGAACACGCCGGGATCGAGCACGCTCGGCGTTGCCGGCCTCGTCGCCTCCTGGCTCGGTGATGGAGCGGCAGCGGGAGCGATCGGCCTGGCCGGCTCGGCGGCCACTCTGGCGGGATGCGCGGTGCTCGGGTCGCGATCCCGGCTCGGCGGGGCGCTGGAGGCATCCCTCGCGGGCGCCGCGGCCCTGTCGCTGGCGGCCTCTCCCCATCTGCTGCCGCACGACCTGGTGATCCTCGCGCCGGTCTTCGCCTGGTGCGCCGCACGGGCAGCCACCGCGAATGCCTCGTCCTGGCCGGGCACGATCTCGCTGCGCGTGGTCGCGGCCTGGGCCGTCCTCGGCGTCCTCACCTTCATCGACACCGGCAATGCCGCGCCGGCTCCGCCCGGACGGCTCGTCCCGCTGGCACTCCTCGGGATCGGCGTGACCGCCCTCGTCCTCTCGGGCTCAGCAACCCCAGCCGGGAGCCGCGCGCGGGTGGCGCTCGCTCAGTCGGGAGGCGGCAGCGGGGCGGGCGGGTCCACCGCGTAGTCGTAGAAGCCCCGCCCGCTCTTGCGGCCGAGCCGGCCGGCGCCGACCATGCGCTCGAGGATCTCCACCGTGGCGACATCTCCTGGGGCCGCCTCGCGCTCCATCCGATCCCTGCGCACACCGAGCACGGTGTCGAGGCCGGAGAAGTCGGAGAGCTGGAACGGCCCCATCGGCCAGTTGAGCCCCCGCTTGACGGCGATGTCGATGTCCTCGGCAGAGGCCACGCGACCCGCGAGGAGCGCAAACGCCTCTCGCGATGCGGCGCCGAGGATCCGGTTCACGATGAAGCCGTCGATCTCCTTCTCGACGACGATCGGGGTGCGGCCCATCCGGTGCGACCAGGCGACCGCCCGGGCGCAGGTCTCGTCGGAGGTGGCGGGACCGCGGACGACCTCGCACAGGTCCATCACCAGGACGGGATGGAAGAAATGCATGTTGCAGCAGCGATCCGGCCGCCCCGTCGCGTCAGCGAGCCGGGACACGACGATGTTGCTCGAGTTGGTCGCGATCCCCGCCTGGGCAGGGAGGTGCGCGTCGAGTGCGGCGAAGATGTCGCGCTTCACCTCCGCGTTCTCGACGACCGCCTCGATCGCCCACGCCGAGCCGGCCGCCGCCGCCGCGAGGTCGTCCATGGGCGTGACCCGGTTGGCAGCCGCGTCTGCCGCCTGCGGCTCGAGCTTGCCCTTGTCGACACGGCGCTCCAGCCATTCGAGGTTCGACGCCATCGCATGCTGCAGTTGCTGCGCGTTGACGTCGACGAGCGCCACGTCGACACCATGGAGCGCCGCCTGCTGCGCGATCTGCGCGCCCATGGTGCCGGCGCCGACGACCAGCAGCTGCCCCTCGGCGCCCTCCGTGGGCGCGGGCACCGTCATCCGGTCAGGACTCGTCGGGCCAGCGGACGTTGAGCCGCGTGGTGCACTCGGTCAGCTCCTGCGACGCCTTCGTGTAGCGGACGATCGTCGGGAAGTCGCCCTTCAGCTTGAGCCGGCCGAGCATGATGCCCTTGGTCGCGTCGAGCTGCTTCTGGGCAACCTGCTTCCATCTCGAGTACGCGCCGGTGAGCACGAACTTCGCCTGCTGAGCGTCCTCGCGGGTGCCGACCCGGACGTCGCGAGCCTCGCCATGCCAGAGGTCGAGGAAGACGCCACGGTCCTCGGGGAAGTTCTTGTCCGGTTCGGCGAGCACGACGAGCCCGACCGTGCCCTCCCAGCCGGCCGCGGCCTGCTTGTACACGGACGATTTGTTGATCTCTTCCTTGAACGCGACGGCCCACTCGGGGCTGTACGCGTCGTAGACGACGTCGGTATCTGCCACAGCGATTACCTCCTGACAACGAGTGTACCCAGCGGCGCCGGACCCCAAGTGTGCCCTCACGGCGTGCCGGCGTGCTCCGACGAGGTCGAACGTCAGCCTCCGGACGGCTCCGCAAGGGACCGCGCCACGTAGACCGCCACGTCGTCGACGGCGAGCGTGTCCCCGATCTGCTTGGCCGCGATCCCCTCGTCGAACATGTTCAGGCAGAAGGGGCAGGCCGTCGCGACCTTGGTGGCGTGCGTGTCGACCGCCTGGTCAACCCTGCGGTGGTTGACACGAGGCTGGTCCTCCTCCATCCACATCCGGCCACCGCCCGCACCGCAGCACATGCCCTCGTTCTTGCTGCGCGCCATCTCCACCACGCGCAGGCCCGGGATCTGCTCGAGGATGTCTCGCGGCGGCGCGAAGATGTCGTTCCAGCGGCCGAGGTAGCACGAGTCGTGGTACGTGATCGTGTCCTCCTGCGCCTTGGCGGGATCGAGCGTGATCCGCCCCTCCTTGAGCAGGCGGTCGATGAGCTGGGTGTGGTGCACGACCTCGTACTCGCCGCCGAAATCCTTGTACTCGTTGGCGAACGTGTTGAAGCAGTGCGGGCACGACGCGATGATCTTGCGAACGTTGTGCTTCTTCAGCACCTCGACGTTCTCCTTGGCGCGCTCCTGGAACAGGTACTCGTTGCCGATGCGTCGCGCGGGATCGCCCGTGCACTTCTCCTCGGTGCCGAGGATGGCGAAGTCGACCCCGGCCTGCTTGAGCAGCCGCGCGGTCGCCCGGGCGATCTTCTTGGCCCGGTCGTCGTAGCTCGCCGAGCAGCCGACCCAGAAGAGCACGGGCGCGGTGGGCTTCTCGCTCATCGTCGCCACGCCGAGCCCGTCGCTCCACGCCGCGCGGTCCATGCGCGAGAGGTTCCAGGGGTTGCCGTTGGTCTCCATGGCCTGGAAGGGCCGCGCGAGCTCCTGCGGGAACTCGCT
>Ga0209415_10015616_pt1 | contig 12288 bp, 12 predicted proteins | sample PeaSoiSIISIP2007_FD_187696 | JGI IMG/M metagenome (GOLD analysis project Ga0209415, IMG submission 187696) | Peat soil microbial communities from Weissenstadt, Germany - SII-SIP-2007 (SPAdes) (version 2) | ecosystem: Environmental > Terrestrial > Soil > Wetlands > Peat | place: Germany... | reverse complement strand
TGAGGTAGCCTAGCTCGGCCAAGGCGCCAGATTCGAGATCTGGTGATGCGTTTGCATCGCGGGAGTTCAAAGGACGCGCGGGGTCGGACCCCGGCGACGGGGAATCTCCCCCTCAGCGCCTCCCCCCCCAAGTTCCGAGTGGAGGTCGAGGTCGCTCGAGGCGGCCGCTCGCGGAGCGCGCACTTCGAGGTCGAGCTCGGGACCTTGGTCCGGGCAGTGGTCCGCTTGGCCGGCGAAGCTCCCGAGGGATGCGCGGTCCTCATCGGAGAGACCCCCGTACCGCTCGACACGCCAATCGAGCGCCCTCTCCACCTTACGGTCGTCCCCACCTTCTCGGGAGGCTAGGTCCGACAACGTCCGAGTCCGCTCTCGAGAGCCGGAGCGTGACGAAAGGGATTAAGGCCGTCCGTATCGTCTCTCCTCTCGATTGGGAACCTACCGTGCCGTCCAGCTGTCCGATCTGCGAACAACCGATCCCCTCGACGGCGGTCCATTGTTCGGTCTGTGGGTTTCCGACCGGCCTCGCGATCGAGGGTCTTCGTTCAAACGACGGCGGGGAGACCGAATCCGCGTCGAGCGACGCCCCGGCGCCGAGCGACGTTCGCGCCGCCCCGGCGCTTCAGCCGTTGTCCCCCGAGGAGGACCTGAACGCGGCGATCAGCCGCGACCTCCGGTCGAAGATGGACCTCGTACGGGAGCTCGGGCGCGGCGCCCCCGACCTGACGAACGAGCTGTGTCAGGCCGCGCTGAGCGAGGCCGACGGCCGCCTTTCGGAGGCGCTCGCCACCCTGCGCTCCGCCCAATCCCGGCTCGAATCCGAAAGCGACGACCTCGTCCATCGCCGCCTCACCGAGCTGAGCGAACGCCGCGAGTCGCTCGAACGGACGGGGGCCCGGGTCGCGGTGGGGGACGAGCTGCGTCGCGCTCAGGAGGCGCTCGAGGCGGGAGAGCGGGAAACCGCGATCCGCCAGGTCGTCGATACCGACCGACGCATGACCCAGTTCGAGTCCGACTGGCGAGGCCTGCAGGGTCTCCTCGCTCAAGTCGAGGGCCTTCGGAGCGAGGCGGCCGACATCGGGATCCCGCTGGGGGAGATCTCGGGCGAGGTCGAGGCGATCCGGGAGCGCTTGCGCGAGCCGGACCTCACCGAGGAAGCTCTCGATAGCGTGGCCCAGGACGCGGCTCAGACCCTCATGCTGCTGCACGAGGCGATCCCGAGCGCGCTCGCCGAGGAGCTCGACCGCGCGGAGAAGACGATCGACCGCTTCCCCGAGGACGACCTCCCGAGCGCGGTCGCCAAGCGAATGCACCTCGAAGCGACGCGCCACCTGAAGAAAGGTCGACTTTCGGAGGCGGTCCGCAGCGTTCAGGACCTTCGCCGGGAGCTGGCGGAGCTCGAGGTCGCCGCGGCGGCTTCGCCCGCGGTGGGCCCGATAGCTCCTCCGACCCCGGGAGAGACCGAGGACGAGATGCTCGACCGTCTGCTGAAGAAAGCCCGGCTGCTCGCTTCCCGGGTCCGGACGCTTCCCCCCGACAGCGACATCGCACACGATGCCGCGGTGCAGATCCGGGAGGCGACCGACCTCCTCCGCGGTCGTCATCTGAAGGAAGCGGACCTCACCCTGACCCGGCTCATGCGAATGCTCCCCGCCACGGGTTCGGGGGTCTGATCGATGAGCCCGGAGCCCCGCGCGATCTCCGGTCTGCGACCTCGACTCGACGCCCTCGTCGAACGGGGGAAGGCGCTCGAGGCGGAGGGGCTTCCGTTCCCTACCGAGAATGTCCGCGACGCGTTTCTTCGAGCCGCGCGGGACGGTCAGGTCGACGCGGCGGCGAACGTGATCAAGCGTGCCGAAGCGCTCCTCGCCCGCGCCGGGGCCGACTGGGTCTGGGTGCGGGAGCTTCTGCGCCGGGCCGACGAACTCCGGGCGGTGGCGGGAACGATCGGCGTCGACCTCGATATCCTCGACAACCGGGTCGGGAACCCGCGCAAACGCTTGATGGCCGAGCCCCTCAGCTCGGGTTCGCTCGAGAAAGCCGCGGCGAGCGCCTCCCTAGCGCTGGCGGTCCTCAACGACGCCGTTCCCAAGTTCTGCGTTCAGGAAGCCCAGGCTCTCGGGGTCTCGATCCGGCGAGCCCGCGATCGGGGGGAGGACGTAGGCGATTCGGCGCGCGCGTTCTCCCGGTTCCTGCAGGCGATCCAGGATGAGAACCTCACGACGGCGGCGCAGCGGTTGGTCGAAGCCCGCCGAACGGTGGCGCGGATCCCTCGAGCCCCCGCGCTCCCGCCGCTCTCTCCGCGCGAGGAAGAAGAAATCCTCCTCGAAGCGCGCAACTTGGCCCGTCGGCTCCAACGGATCAAGGGCAAGGCGAGGGACGCCCCCAGCGCGGCCCGTTTGATGGCCCAGGTCCGCGCGGCGATCAGCGAGGATCGACGGTACGGTACGCCCGAGGAGGAGATCGAACAGCTCTGGGCCGAGGTCGAACGCCAAACCCAGGAAAAGAAGCAGGGCGCTAGCGTCGTATCGACCCCAGAGCCCGAGGGGAAGGAGGAGACAACGCCGGAGGACCTCGAGGAGCCGGTGGACGAGGAGGCTCCGCACCAACGGACCGTCCGCCCTTCGTTCTACGTTCCCTACATCCCGCCCGAAGAGCGTCCCCCGGAGGGCGCCACGGACGAGGAGAGCGCTCCATCGGCGGCCGGTCGGGGTCGCAACCGACCTCGGCCCCGGGCGTAATCTTCAAATACGTATCGCAAGTGGTTTATACCACTTGTCGCGCGCGGACGGCCGGGTGAGGACTCGCGACGTGGGGAACGTGCTCGCGATTACTCCGGCGGGCCACCTGACGGTTCGGGCCTTCGGCCCCGAGGTCGTTCCCGAGGGCACTCTCGTCAGCGACGCCCGCGCAGCGGTTCGGGGACAGGTGGTTCGAGTCTTTGGACCGGTGTCACGGCCCTATCTGAGCGTCCGACCCCGACGCACCCCGAGCGCCTCGGAGGGCGCGGCGCTGTTGGGCGCGACGCTCGTCCGGGAATAGGAGCACACAGCGCATGGAAAACGCACCCGTCCCTCCGAACGCGGACAAACCCGCGGAGCGGCCCGAGGACATCGTCGTGCCGACCCGATGCACGAGCTGCGGGTCGACGCACCTGACTCGGGACTACGAACGGGGAGAGCTGGTCTGCGACGAGTGCGGCCTCGTTCTCGAAGAGTCGATGATCGACCAGGGTCCGGACTGGCGCGCGTTCGACGCGGAGCAGGGCGAGAAGCGGGCCCGCACCGGCGCTCCGACCACCCTCACGATTCACGACAAGGGACTTTCGACCGAGATCGGCTGGAAGAATCGCGACCCGTACGGCAAATCGATCCCCACTCGAAATCGTGCCCAGCTCTATCGGCTGCGCAAATGGCAACGCCGGATCCGCGTGTCGAACGCCACCGAGCGCAACCTTGCGTTCGCTCTCGCCGAGTTGGACCGGATCGCGTCGGGGATGGCGCTTCCGCGGAACGTGCGCGAGACCGCGGCGATGATCTACCGCAAGGCCGTGAATCGGAACCTGATCCGAGGCCGGTCGATCGAGGGCGTGGTCGCGGCGTCCTTGTACGGAAGCTGCCGGCAGTGCAATGTTCCGAGGACGCTCGACGAGATCGCCTCCAAGTCCCGGATCGGTCGGAAGGAGATCGGCCGCACGTACCGGTTCATGACCCGCGAGCTCCATCTCAAGCTCATGCCGACGCGACCGCAGGATTACATCCAGCGGTTCTGTTCCGAGCTCAAGCTGAAGGGCGAGATCCAGACCCGGGCGAACGAGATCCTGAAGGAAGCGACCGAGCGCGAGCTGACCAGCGGTCGGGGTCCGACCGGCGTGGCCGCCGCCGCGATCTACATTTCGAGCGTGCAATGCGGTGAGCGGCGCACGCAGCGAGAGGTCGCCGAAGTCGCGGGCGTGACCGAGGTCACGATCCGGAACCGTTACAAAGAGCTGACCGAGAAGTTGAACCTGCGCGTAATGTTGTAACGGTCCGATTCCCCGATGGGGGCCGTTCCCACCCACAGGCGTAAATCCTCCCCGCCGCTGCGGCGGCGATATCACGAGGCTCCGTGGAGGACCTGATCCGGACCGCACTTTCGACCGTCGACCTTCCGGGAGTGGTGCACGCCGACGTTCGGGTCGTGGCGCCCGACCGGTTCGTGCAGCTCGCGGTGCGAAACGGCGCCGCGAGTGCTCTCACCGATGCCCGGAGCGAGGCGATCGGCGTGCGAGTTCGCACCGACCGAGCGTGGGGCTTCGCGACGACCAGCGACCTACGCCCCGAACCGACGAGAGAGATCGCTCGGCTCGCCGTCCGCCTGGCGCGCGCGGCCGGTCGTCATGCCCGGGCACCGCTCCGAGTGACGGACGAACTCTCCCCCGACGGCGGACAGTACCACACTCCGTTGCGGCGCGACCCGTTCAGTAGCTCCTTCGAATCCATCGTGGACCTCCTTACCTCGGCCGAGAAGGGACTGCATGTCTCGCGTTCGGTGCGCAGCGGCATCGCGACGTTCCAGGCCTGGGAAGAGAACAAATGGTACGGCTCTTCCGAAGGGGCCTCGTTCACCTCGCGGATCGTTCACGTCGGGGCCGGGATGACGGCGACCGCGGTCCGCGCTTCGAACGTCCAGCGCCGGAGCGCCCCGTCGTCCCACGGCGGAGACTTTGCTCAGGCCGGCTACGAGTTCGTGGAGGACCTCGACCTCGTTGCTCGGGCCCCCGAGATCGGGAAGGAGGCCGTCGCCCTCCTCGACGCGCCCGCCTGCCCCACCGGCCCGACCACCCTCGTCCTCGGCTCCGACCAACTGGCGCTCCAGGTGCACGAGAGCGTGGGGCACGCGGTCGAGTTGGACCGGATCTTCGGCTCGGAAGCGGGCTTTGCCGGCACGAGCTGGGTGGCTCCGGACAAGGTCGGTGTGCTTCGCTACGGCAGCGACCTCATGAACGTCGTCGCCGACGCGACCGAACCGGGTGGGCTCGGAACTTTCGGGTGGGACGACGAGGGAGTCGCCGCGCAGCGGACCCCGATCGTGCATCGAGGAGTGCTTGTCGGGACGCTCTCGTCCCGGGAGTCGGCGGCCCAGCTCGGGCTCAAGCACTCGGGAGGGACCGCCCGGGCCTCCGGCGGCGACCGCGCACCGCTCGTTCGGATGACGAACGTGAATCTCGAACCGGGCGACCGCACCTTCGAGGAACTGCTCGAGGGGGTTACGGAAGGTGTCTACCTCGATACGAATCGTTCCTGGTCGATCGACGACCGGCGGCTCAATTTCCAATTCGGGACCGAGTTCGGACGTCGTATCGCGCGCGGCGAGCTGGGCGGACTCGTCCGGAATCCCATCTACTCGGGGATGACGCCCGTCTTCTGGGGGTCGATGGACGCGGTCGGCAACGCGAGCACGCGTCATTTGTGGGGGCTTCCGAACTGTGGCAAGGGCCAACCGATCCAAGGCGCTCGGGTGAGCCATGGCGCGCCGGTCGCCCGATTCCGCAAGATCGCGGTCCGAGGCGGTTAATGGCCCGTCGGCGCCCCACCCCGGACGGCACGGGGGATCCCAACGGCGCGCTCCGCAAGCTCCCGTCCGGCATCACCGGTGACGTCCGGTTGATCTCGGCGACCTGGATGACAATCCGATTCGCCAACGGTCGGATCCATCAACCTCACCTCGAACGTTCCACACAGGTTTCCTTCCGCGTCGCCGACGGGCGGCGGTTGGCCAGCGCCACGGGCTCGGACGCCTCGGCGGGCGGATTGGAAGCCCTCGCCTCGACGGCCCGCGCGCTCGCTCGGATCGCTCCGGTGGAGCCCAAGTTCCCCGGGTTCGCAGCCCCTTTCGGGCGCGGGCCCGGGCGTCTTGCGTTCTCGACCTCGACCGCCTCGCTCTCTCCCGAGGGCGCGACCTCGATCGCGGAGGAGATCCTTGACACGACCGCCTCCGAAGCCCCGGGGGCCCGGACCGCCGGGGCGGTCACTCTCGGGAGCGAGGTTTTGCGCGTCGTGAACTCCGCAGGGGTCGACCGTACCTCGACCAGTTCGTTCGCGCGCGCGAGCGTGCTCGTGCAGCGGCCGGACCGCGACCCGCCGGTCTCGGGATGGTCGGAGGGCGCGCACTGGGACGCGAGTCGTCTGGGAGCCACTCGGCTCGGAAAGGAGGCGGCGGAGCGGATGGCGAAGACGACCCCGGAGCCCGTCGAACCCGGGTCGTACGCGGTCGTGCTCCGGGGTCCGGCCGTCGCCGACCTTGTGCGCTTCCTGGCCCATCTGGGCTTCGGAGCGAACGGAGAGGTCGAGGGGTGGAGCTGCCTGGCCCACCGCCGGGGAAAAAGGGTCGCCCCCCAATGCGTCACGCTGCTCGACGACGCGAGGTCGCGGGAGACGATCCCCCAGTCGATCGACTACGAGGGGACCTGGACCGCGAGCACACCGCTCATCCAGAACGGGATCGCGGGAAACGTCGTGACCGACCTGCTGACCGCCGGCCGCCTCCAGCGAAAGCTCACGGGGCACGCACAACCCCCCGAAGCCCCGTTCGGCGACTACGGCCCGACTCCGTCGCACCTGCTGCTCGAGCCGGGGGACGCGACCGAAGAGGAGCTCGTGCGCGAGACTCGCCGGGGCCTCCTCGTGACCCGGTTCCACTACGTGCGGGTGGTCGACCCGGGAACCGGAACGATCACGGGCATGACCCGGGACGGGACGTACGTGATCGAGAACGGAGAGGTGGCCCGTCCGGCCCGAAATCTTCGGTTCACCGAGAGCGTTCTCACGGCCCTCGCCGGTATCTCTCTTCTCGGCAAGGATCGGCGCATCTATTCGGGAGAGGGCGCGGCGACCGTCCCGGCGGTAGCGACCCGCGCGTTCCGCTTCACCTCCGCCACCCTATTCTAATCCCGGCCGCTCGACGGTTCGTGGCGCGAACGCTCTCGATCGCGGTCCTAGTCTCGGGAGAGGGCACCACCCTCGAGGGCCTCGCCGAGCTCGCGGTGGGCGGGCACCTTCCGGTCCGGATCGCGCTCGTCGTGGCCGACCGACCGCACGCGCCCGCCATCGAACGCGCCCGGCTTCGGGGAATCCCCACGATCGTCCTACCGACCCGCGGGGTCGAGCCGGACGCGTGGTCGGACCGTCTGACCGCCGAGCTGCTCGAAAAGGGAGTGGAGCTCGTCGTCCTCGCCGGATTCCTCTCGATCCTACCGCGACGTTGGGTCCAGCGTTGGCAGGGCCGGGCGATCAACATCCATCCTTCGCTCCTGCCCCGACACGGAGGCGCCGGAATGTATGGGATGCGGGTGCATCGTGCGGTCCTCGACTCCGGCGACTCAGAAACCGGAGCGTCGGTCAATCTCGTGACCTCCGACGTCGATGCCGGTCCGGTCATCGCGCAGGAGCGCCTTCCGGTACTGCCCGATGATACGCCGGAGTCGCTCCGAGCACGCTTGCACCCGGTCGAGGTCGCGTTGCTCGCGGCCACGATCCGGCGATTTGCCGAAGGGCAGCTCCCGCTCCCGTACTCCCGGTCGGACCCGGCCCAGGCCGGTCGTCACGAGCGCTCGGACGCTCGCGAGTGAGCGTCGCGAGGGGCCGCGCGCGGCAGGAGGTCGGAAAGCGCCGTCGGTCGCGCGGGCAGGTCGAGCAGCAGCCGGTGGCGCGTGGTCTTGGGCGGAAATAGCCGGCCCTCCTCGGCTCGGCGCACGACCTCGCTCTTCGCGATCGGCGGACCGGGGTGCCAGCGCTCGAGATGGACGAGTTCGCTCTCGTAATCCAGCACCCACGCGGGGACACGTTCGGCGCCGAGCCGACGAAGGGCTTCCACGCGGTGATGGCCGTTCAGGATGACCGACGAACCCCGCGCGACCCAGATCGGGTCGGCGAGGACCTGCGTTCGCCGCAACAGGGCGACCAGGTCGAGCGCGTTCGACTCTTCGATCCGCTCGTGGGGCCGGAGCTCCGAAAGGGGGAGCAGGGCGAATTCCGCGGGGCCCGTCATCCCGCGTCGCCTCCCTTGGCCTCCGCGATCGCCCGTCGAACGTAGACTGCGACCATGCGCCGCCGGTAGTCCGGAAGGAGGAAGGTGTTGTGCACGGGACGGACCGCTCGGGTGATGGCGTCCGCGAGGGCGCGAACCCGATCCTCCGAGAGCGTTTCCCCTACGAGAGGACTCGTCAGCTCGTCAAAGCGACGCGGGTAGGGCTCGACCCCTCCCATCGCCACCGAGAGCGATTCGACGCGTTGCCCGTCCCAATTGCCCGCGACGGCGACACCGAGCTCGGGGAAATCGTACGAGGGGCGTACCCTCAGCTTCCGGTAGCGCCCGCGCAACTTCCGGCTGCGAGACGGGAGATGTACGGCCACGAGCAGTTCTCCCGGCTGGATCTTCAGTCGTCGGATCCCGTCCCCCTTCTCGTCATAGAGGTCGGTGAGGGGGAAACGGCGTCGTCCGGCCGGACCGGCGACTTCGACCTCGGCGTCGAGGACCAAGAACGCCGGAGCGAGGTCCCCGCTGAACGTCGCGTAGCAGCGTTCCTTCTGGGGGACGACATGGCACTTGTTCCCGTCGGCCTTGAGACAGAAGCCGAGGCTTTCTCGCCAGAAGTAACTCTGATTGAAGAAGAAGCACCGGGTCTCCACGAGAAGGTTGCCTCCGACCGTTCCGCTCGCCCGGACGAGGGGGGTCGCGACCTCCCGGACCGCGTCCGCGACGGAAGGGTATGCCGCGAGGAAGGCGGGGTCTCGTTCGAGCTCCCCGAGTCGTTCCATGGCGCCGATGCGCTCGAGCGTGTGGCCGGCGAGCTCCGGCACTGCATCGAGCGCGATCAGGTGCGGCTTGAGGTTGATGTGCATCTTGTAGTTCGGCAGCAGGTCGGTGCCGCCCGCAAGATAGTCGAACCTTCCCGACCACTCGGCGGCGAGGCGCACGGTGGCGTCGACGCTCGTGGGACGGTGCAATTCGAACTCGTCGAGGTGCACGGCGTCAGCGCCCCTTCCAGGGCCGCCCTTCGGCGCGGCGCTGGTCGATGCCCTTCAGAACCTTGTCCGGAGTGATCGGCAGGTCGCTGAACCGGACGCCGACGGCATCGTAGAGGGCGTTCCCAATGGCGGGGAGCGTCGCGATCAACGGCCCCTCGCCCGCCTCCTTCGCCCCGAACGGACCTTCGGGGTCGTCGTCCCCCACGAGGAGGATCTCCACGTCCGGCATCTGCTGCGGCATCGGAATCTTGTACTCGAGGAGCGACGGATTGAACAGGCGACCGCCCCGATAGTTCATCGACTCGCCCATCACCTGGCCGAGACCCATGTGGATGGACCCCTCGATCTGACCCTCGACCGCGAGTCGATTCAAAGCGCGACCACAATCGAACGCCGCCCAGATTTTCGAGACGCGGTATTCGCCGGTCTCGTCGTCGACCTCCGTCTGGGCCACGTAGGCCGCGAACGAGTACGCGGGCGCCGTCCCCGCGCGCGCACCCTTGAACGAGCCGCCGAGGGCGGAGGTATTGAACGACCCGCTCGCCGTGAGCGCGCCGGCGGACTCCATCGCGCGGTGCAGCGCGGTGAGGAACGTCACGCCGACCTCGGGATGGCCTTTCTCTTGGATTCGTTCGTGGACCACTTCGAGAGCGTCCGGGCTCCGGTCGAGGAGCGCGGCGGCCGCGGCCACGAGCTTCGCCCGAAGTTCCTCCGCCGCCGCTCGCGCGGCGTTCCCCATCATGAACGTGACGCGGCTGGAGTACGACCCGATGTCGATCGGGCTCACGTCCGAGTCCACGCGCTGGACATGAACTCGGTCCAGGTCGACGCCCAGCACTTCCGCGACGATCGCCGCGAGAAGCGTGTTGGACCCCTGGCCGATGTCGGCCTGCATCGAGTGGACCGCGATGCCACCGTCCATGTCGACCTTCAGATGGACCGTCGACTGGGGCATCTTCGGGGTGAAGTGGATCGGGCTGTTCGACCCCGAGATGTAGAAGCCGCATCCCAAGCCGACGCCCTGACCGTACGGGAGCTTCCGGTATTTTTCGTCCCAGCCGCTCCGATCCCGAGCGGCCGCGAGACATTTCAGGAACGACGTCGAAGTGATCCGGAACTCGTTCACCGTTTTCGAGTTGGGCGGTAGGGCGTTCCGGGAGCGGAGGTCGAATGGGTCGATCCCGGCCTTTTCGGCGAGCATGTCGAGCGCGACCTCGACGGAGTAACGAATGTTCGTGCCTCCGTGCGCCCGCATCGCGCCCGACGGAGGCTTGGTGGTGTAGACGCGCCGCCCGCGGTAGCGGAAGTTCGGGACTCGGTACGGTCCCATCGCGAGGACCCCATTGTAGTACGTCGTGACCGTGCCGAACGAGCTCCACGCGCCTCCATCGATCAGCGCTTCGATGTCGTACCCGAGGATGCGGCCGTCCGGATCGATCGCGATCCGCACGTCGTTCTGGGTCGGGTGGCGACCATGATTCGTGTAGAATACATCCTCTCGGTCGAACAGGATCTTCACGGGTCGACCCGTCTCGAGCGACAGCGCGGCGCAGACGATCTCATGCGGAAGGGGGTCGGACTTCCCCCCGAACCCCCCTCCTACCTCGGGCTTGATGACCCGGATCCGATGCATCGGGATCTCGAGCACTTCCGAGAGCGCACGATGGAGGTAGTGCGGGACCTGCGTCGCGCTCCACACGGTGAGTCGTCCGTCCGGCGTCGCCTCGGCGATCGTCGCCATCGGTTCGGTGAACGCGTGGGTGACACCGGCGAAATTCCCCCGGACCCGAACGGTGTGCGCCGCCTGGGCGAACACGCTGTCGACGTTCCCGAAGTGCTGAACGACCTCCTTCTGAATGTTCGACCCGAGCAGGCCCCGCGAGTGGATCGGTTCCGCCACCTTCGAGGTTCCGACCCGAGGGTCCGCGTACTCGGGCAGGGGTTCCACGTCGACCCGGATCAGCGAGATCGCGCGCTCGGCCGTGGGTTCGTCCGCGGCGGCGACGGCGGCAATGATGTCGCCAATGTAGCGCGCCTTGTCCACCGCGATGGCCGTCTCGTCATGAGTGATCGGGAGGACTCCGAATGGGATGGGGTAGCGGTCGCCCGTCAGAACGGCGTGGACTCCGGGGAGCGCCCGGGCGGCGCTCGTATCGATCGACCGAAGTCGGGCGTGGGGCCAGGGGCTCCGCAGCAGCCGGCCGACCAACATGCCCGGTCGCTGGATGTCGTCCGTGTACTCGGCGCGTCCGGTGACCTTGAGAGGACCCTCGACGTAGGGGATCTTTCCGCCGAGGAGCCGATAGGAAGGCGGCGGGGAGGAGGCCATTAGGGCGCCTCCCGGCCCGCCGCTTCGATGGCCTCGACGATCTTCCGGTAACCGGTGCAGCGGCATAGGTTGCCCGATATTGCCCGCTCGATCTCTGCCCGGTCCGGATGGGGGGTATCTCGGAGAAGGGCGGTCGCCGTGACGATAAAGCCCGGCGTGCAGAAGCCACACTGCGTGGCGCCGTATTCGACGAACGCCCGCTGCACCGGAGAAAGTCCGTGCGGCGGGGTGACTCCCTCGATGGTCGTCACTTCGCGGCCCTCGACCAGCCGGGCGAGCGTCAGGCAGCTCAGGGTCGGGCGTCCGTCGAGAAGCACCGTACAGCAACCGCACGTGCCGAGGTCGCAGCCGCGTTTAGTGCCGGTGAGACCGAGGTCCTCGCGCACGAGGTCGAGAAGGATCCGGGGCGCCCCGCAGGCCACCTCGACCGGGTGTCCGTTCAGGCGGAATCTAAGGAGGTCGGGGGACGACATCGTCGTTCCGGAAAACCACCGGGGCATCACGCGTCGGAGTACCTAAGGTCGAGGGGTGCATTTCCCTCACGAGCTCCGCGACGATGCTCACGGCGATTTCGGCGGGAGTCTCCGCGCCCATCGGCATTCCCACGGGCGAGTGGACCCGGGCGATCGCCTCTCGGGAGACTCCCCGGTCCCGAAGGCTCGCGAACATGTGCTCGCGTTTCGAAGCGCTCGCGATCAGCCCGATCGTGTTCGGGAAACGGTCGATCGCGCGGACCAGTACCGCGAGGTCCTTGCGCGCATCGTACCCGAGTAGGTAGAGGTGAGTGAACGAGGCCGGGTCAAGCACTTCGAAGAGTCGTTCGGGCTCCACGACCTCGCGCCGTTCGGCGGTCGGGAACCGGTCGACCCCGACCCACTCCGGCCGGTCGTCCGCCACCGAGTAGTCGTACTCCAGCGTCGGCAAGAGCGCGGCCAGCGCATGGGCCACATGCCC
>Ga0209415_10015615_pt1 | contig 12288 bp, 14 predicted proteins | sample PeaSoiSIISIP2007_FD_187696 | JGI IMG/M metagenome (GOLD analysis project Ga0209415, IMG submission 187696) | Peat soil microbial communities from Weissenstadt, Germany - SII-SIP-2007 (SPAdes) (version 2) | ecosystem: Environmental > Terrestrial > Soil > Wetlands > Peat | place: Germany... | reverse complement strand
GTCGGTCGAGGAATGGAACCCCTTGCCCCAGTAGTAGACGGCATCGCCCCAACTCGCGTCGGCCGTCATCAGGCAGAACTGGTAGGGGTAGAAATGGTCCTCGACCATGAGGTGGCCGGTGCCCGCCTTGTCGTTGGGCAGGGTCATCCACTGGGTGGATTCGTCGAAGGAGGTGTTCGGACCCTGGACCACCAGCGCGCGCGTCGCGTTGTTGCCCCCGGTGGCGCGGACGGTGTCCACGAAGATCTGGTGGAAGCCGAGCAGGACCTTCCACGCGGAAAGGGAATCGGCTTGGGGTTCGTTGGTGCTCGCGAACATCAGGTGCCGGTCGTAGGTCTTGAACGTCGTGGCGATCTGCCTCCAGAAGGCCCCCTGCCTGGCCGAGATGGCGTTGCGGAGGGTGGCATTGGTCACCGCCGCGTCGATGTTGCTCTGCAGCCAGCCGCCATCCCAATGGATGTTCAGGATCACGAACAAGCTGTCCTTGATCGCGTAGTCCACCACGGTCTTGACCTGGGCCATCCAAGTGGGGTCGATCGCATAGGACGAGTCGGAATGGGAATACCAAGCGCAGGGAAGACGCACCGTCTTGAATCCGGCTGCTTTCACGGAATCGAACAGGGCCTGGGTCGGGATGGGTTCGACCCCGGACAGCTCCAAGGTGTTTCCAAGGTTCCATCCGGCTCCCATTTCCGAGGCGATGGACTTCGCGGTGGGCAGGGTCTGCGAGAAAGAAAGCCCCGCCGCCACCAGAACGACCGCGCCGAGGCGCGAAGCCATTGGACTGCATCTACCCGAATTCATCTCGACTCCTTGGATGGCAAAGTCTTCCCCGTCTCCGGATCCTTCATCCGAAGGCCGTGCTGGACGCCGACCTGGAATGCGGATGGCGGTCCACGATCGTGAGGATAGGCGTCAGCGGGTCCCTGCAGGCGTCGATCGCCGGGAATGTGCTGAAATCCTTTGCAGCAGCCTCGTTCAGCGCAACCGGATATCGTCCAGGTCCAGGAAGGTCCCCGGACTGTAGGCGCTGAACTGGATCACCAGCACCCGCCTCGCGAAGGCGTTCCAGGTCGACAGGGAATCGGGAGTGTCGGAATCCGGCGCGAAACCGGAAATCGAGGCGCAGGTGTCGGTCCACGACGGTGCGGCGGGCAGGGTGGTGGAGAGGGTCGGGCGGACGCCGGAAACCGAATCCCGTTGGAATTCGATCTTGAGCGGCGAGTCGGCGCGGTAGCTCAGGCAGACCTCGCTGCGCGCCTCGAGGTCCAGTTCCATGTTGGTGATTCCCGCAGCGACCTGTCCATTGGACGCGGTCGGGGTGAACCGGAGGTGGAGGGCCCGGCCCGGCCGGGTGGAGTCGGGGCCGATGGCGCGCGGTATGGAATCCGGGTCCACGGATCCGGGAAGGATCAAGTCGGCCGCCACCGACCAGACGAACCAGGGGGACACCGCGGGATAGCTCGCGCGGAGCATGGGCCAGACGCCACCCGATTCGAAGTTGTCGATCCACAGGGGTGAACCGGTGGTATCGCCCCCGAGCAGGATGTTCCCGGACCCGATGTACCGCACATCGCCTTCGCCCAGGTCGGCCTCGCCCATCGGACGGAGGGAACCGGTGTCGGGGGCCAGTTCCAGCGCATAGACCCCCGCGGGGACGTCGTTGAAGACGAAAGATCCGTCGTCCGGCAGGGACGCCGAATGGAAGGTGGAATCCAGGAAGAGCCTCCCGCGGGCAACGCTGGCTCGGTCGGCCCAAACGCCTTTGATGCATCGCAGGGTGTCCAGACGGATGGTGCGGGTGTTTCCATCCCGAACGACGACGACCTTCGCCCAGGCGCCCAGGTTCAGCGAGGAATCCCGGACCTCCAGGAAGGCGTAGGCCTCCTGCCCGAGCACCATGGTTCCGGTCGAGTCGCCGTGGAGCGTGTCCACGATTCCCGGAGTTCCCGCGAGCGTGTCCCACGACCGGGCGGCGAAGGCCACGACGCCGGGCAGCGGGTGGCCGTCCGGTCCCACCGCGACGAGGGTTCCGCCGCCGTTGGAGGTGGTGGTCGTCTTGCCCGCCACGGTGTCGTATCCGCAGGAGACCAGGCTCCCCGCGGCCACGGCCAGGAACGCCGCACGCCACGCCGTCGATCGGGGTGTCACGCCGGATCTCCGGGGAGGTGGGACAGCGGGAAGAGCTGGATGTTCATGTGGTAGACGCGGTCGGAACGCGCGGCGTTTTCCACCAGCTTGGCGACGTTTTCCTGGAATTCCCGGACCATGACCCTCAGGTCCTCCAGGGTTTCGGCATCGATGTTCATCGTCATCGTTGAGATGTCGCGCCGGGATGGCGGGTCGACGTCCAGGGAACGGGACGCGAGTTCCATGGTGGACTTCTGGAAGGTCTTGATCGCCTCCCCGCGCCAATTCTCTCCCGAATGGAGGTGGTTGTCCAGGACCTCGTAGCCCACCTCGGTGCGGCGCACCATGCCGAGCCGTTCCAGCAGGAAGACGGCTTGTTTGGCCTCCTCCCCGGAGATCGGCGGCGAAAGCTCGGCGCCCAGCGCCTCGAAATCCCCGTCGAACGGCCGGTAGTCCAGCAGGGAGCGCAGGGCGGCGTGGACCCAGTTCGAGAAGTACTCCTCCTGGTCTTCCCGGACCACGCGGTATCCCACGCCCCGAAGCCGCAGGAGCTGTTCGTGGAAGACGCGGGCCTGGACCTCGTTCTTCGCCTTGTTGAAGGAGACCAGGTTCCGGAAGTACTCCAAGGAGTCGCCCGTCAGTCCGAAGGCCCCGGCCATGCGCTCGACCAGGTCGTCCCCCAGGTGGAGCTTCTTCTGGAACAGGCGGGTCAGGTAGCTGGAATCCATCCCCACCCGGTTCCCGATGAACCGGTAGGAGAAGTACGGCTGCAACCCGCGCCGCTCTTCGTAGGCGTCCTTCAGGTAATCCCGGTATTCCAGGTAGGTGAAGAGATCGGGCATGGGTTCCTCGGTGCAGCTCGGACCAAGGGTACCAACTGCGCACGATCGCCGCAGGAGATCCGTCGTTCCGCCCCGGGGAGGTCCGCTGAAAAGCATTTCAGCAGCGAGTGCCCCGTGTCGATCGGGAAAATCGATACGATCCGTTCCGGAAGCGGTCTGCTCGCCCGGGGGTGGCCTGCCGCGAGGATGCGGGAGGGTGGACGTTGGGGCTTGGCACGGGTTCCGCTTTACCGTATGCTCCATGACCCGCTCTCCTCCGGTTGGAGGGGAGATCGGAAACCAAGGAGATCGCCATGAAATCGCTCAAGACCCTCGCCATCCTCGTCCTGGCCGCGGTGGGCTTCGCCGCCGCCCAGGCCCCGCACCCCGACCACGACGCCGCCCGGAAGGACGGGATGCACAAGAAGCACCACAAGAAGCACCACCACAAGAAGGTGGAGCATCGGCCTGCGCACGACGAGCACAAGTAGGCAGTACCCGTTTCCGGGGCCTTCCGGGGCCCCGGTCGGACTTGCCAGGCCCCGGTGGGAGCGGTACCATGGAGACATGGAGCAGCTTCCGCTCTTCGACGAATCCGTGCTGGGGTCGTTGCGCCGTTTCGGCCCGCCGTCCTTCCTGACGCGGATGGTCGATCTATTTCTTGGGACAACGGGCGGGCCGGTCCGGCAGGCGATGACGTCGGCCGCCAGCGGGGACTGGGATTCCGTGGCCTTCGCGGCCCATTCCCTGAAATCCAGCGCGGGGACGCTGGGACTTCCGCGGTTGACCGGCATCGTGCAGAAGTTGGAGATCGCGGCGAGGAGCCGGAATTCCGACGCGGCCACGCCTTGTCTGTCCGACCTGCCGCGCGTGTGGGAGGAATCCTGCGCCACCCTCGCGGAGTACCGCGGAAGGCTCTGAACCGACCCTACTTCGTTCGGCCGTGGAGGCCGGCGGCCAGGATGCCGTGGGCCACGGCCACGTTGAGCGATTCCACCCCGCCGGCCAGCGGGATGCGCACGCGGGCGTCGCACTGGTCCAGGATGTTCGCCGATGCTCCCTGGCCCTCGTTGCCCACCAGGATCGCGACCTTGTGCTTGAGAGGCACGGTCTCGATCAAGTCCTTGCCGCGGGGACTGGTTCCCACCACGGTGAATCCCTTGTTGTGCAGGAATTCGATGGTCTGCTCCAGACGGGCTCCGGTCTCGAAGGGAATGGCCGCCACCAGGCCAGCGGAGCCGCGGGCGGCGCGGGGATTGAACGGATCCACGCTCCCCTTGCCCAGCACCAGGGCGTCGAATCCGAAGGCCGCGCAGGTGCGGAACAGCGCCCCGAGGTTGCCCGGATCCTGCACCGCGTCCACCAGGGTCACGCGCCGCGCGGTGTCCCAGTTGATCCGCAGCGCCCGGGCCGTGGCCACGGCCAGGAGGCCCTGTTGGGTCTTGGTGGAGGAGATCTGCTCCATCTCGCGCTCGGAGACGGTCCGCACCGAAAGCCGGCCGTTCTGCCGGGTGAGCAGGGACCGGTTCCATTCCAGGCCCTCCGTCTGGTAGACGGACACCACGTTTTCCCTCGCGTGGTCCAGCAGGGTCTCCACGGCGCGGATCCCCTCGACCAGATATTGTCCCGTCTTCTCGCGACCCTTCTCGTTGCGGAGGTCGGCGACGCCCTTGAGCTCCTGGTCCAGGAGGAAGAGGCCCTGCTGGTCCAGCGCCACCTTGGGAGCGAACGCGCGGGGCCGCCGCTTCCAGGAGGGGAGGTCTCCGCCGCGGCTTCCGCCGGGACCTTGGGAACGGTCTCGATTCATGCTGTCTCCAGGCTTTGGCGGATGCGCCGGGCGACGGACTCGGCGTCCAGTCCCAGGTCCGCGAAGAGTTTCGCGTTGTCCCCGTGGTCCACGAACCGGTCGGACGGGTGCCCGAAGAGGAGGTGCCTCCGCGGAAGATCCAGGTCGGCCATCGCCTCGCCCACGGCGGACCCGTAGCCGCCGGACCTCACGCCGTCCTCCAGGGTCGCGATCAGGCCGTGGCCGGCGAAGATGGAATGGTAGTGCTCCAGCGAGAGCGGCTTGGCGAAGCGCGCGTTGACCACCGTCGCGTGGATGCCGGAAGCGAGCAGGAGATCCGCGGCGGCCAGGGCCGTGTCCACCATGGCTCCGATGCCCAGGATGGCGACATCGGATCCGGAGCGGACGATTTCCGGCACCCCGAGGGGAAGGAGGGATGGCACCTGCTTGCGCGGCAATCCTTTCCCGGCTCCGCGCGGGTAGCGGATGGCCACGGGACCGCCGGTGTGCGCGTACGCCGTGTGGAGCATGTCCACCATCTCCACCTCGTCCTTGGGCGCCATGACCACCATGGTCTGGACGCTGCGCATGTAGGCGAGGTCCAGCGCGCCGTGGTGGGTGGGTCCATCGGCGCCCACCAGGCCTCCGCGGTCCAGGCAGAAGATGACGGGAAGGTGCTGGATGGCCACGTCGTGGACCACCTGGTCGTAGGCCCGCTGCAGGAAGGTGGAGTAGATGGCCACCACCGGCCGGATTCCCTCGCAGGCGAGTCCGGCCGCGAAGGTGACGGCGTGCTGTTCGGCGATGCCCACGTCGAAGACCCGGTTGGGGAAGGTCTTGGCCATGATGCTGACGCCCGTTCCTCCGGGCATGGCGCCGGTGATGGCCACGATCTCCGGATGCGAGGTGGCGAGTTCGGTCAGGGCCTCGCCGAAGATCTGGGTGTAGCTGGGTCGGGTGTCCGAGGAGGGCGCCACCTTGCCGGTCTCGGGGTCGAAGGCGCCCAAGCCGTGCCACTTGCCGGTGTCGTCCTTCTCCGCCGGCTCGAACCCCTTCCCCTTCACGGTGATCACGTGGACCAGCTTTGGGCCCGGCACCACCTTGAGCTTCTCGAAGAGGTCGATCAGCGCGGGAAGGTCGTGGCCGTCCACGGGACCGTAGTAGCGGAAGCCCAGGTCCTCGAACAGGGATCCGGGCAGGACCATGCCCTTGACGGCCTCCTCGACCTTGCGGGCCGTCTCGCGGGCGTGGTCGGCCCAGCCCTTGCCGAGCTTGTCCAGGTGGCCCAGAGCGCCCCAGACATCCTTGCGCAACCGGTTCCAGCGGGGATCGGAAATGACCCGGTTCAGGTACTTGGAGATGCCGCCCACGTTCTCCGCGATGGACATCTTGTTGTCGTTGAGGACGACGGTGAGGTCTTCCTGGCGGTCTCCGGCGTTGTTCAGGGCCTCCAGCGCCATGCCGCCCGTGAGGCTTCCGTCCCCGATGATGGCGAAGACGCGGTTCTCCCGCTTCTGCAGGTCGCGTCCCACCGCCATGCCCAGCGCCGCCGAGATGGAGGTGCTCGCGTGGCCCGCGCCGAAGTCGTCGAAGGGGCTCTCCGTGCGCTTCAGGAATCCGGAGAGTCCGTCGTGCTGCCGGATGGTGTGGAAGCGGTCCAGGCGGCCCGTGAGCAGCTTGTGGGGATAGGCCTGGTGGCCCACGTCCCACACGAACCGATCGACACCGGGGTGGTGGACCTTGAAGAGGGCCAGGGTGAGTTCCACTGTGCCCAGGTTGGGGCTGAGGTGGCCTCCGTGGCGGCTGATCGTGGTCACGATGAACTCGCGGATCTCCTGGGCGAGCGCCGCGAGCTGGCGAAGGTCCAGATCCTTGACGTCGGCTGGACTTCGGATTCCCGAGAGGAGCGGGCCTGCCTGGGGCGGCCCGGAAAGCTCTGCCATCAATTCCCCCGTTCGACGATGAATCGCGCGAGGTCGGCGAGCACCGGTCCCCTGGATCCCATCTGCTTGGTCAGTTCGACGGCGCGTGCGACCAGAAGCCTCGCTTGCTTCTTGCTCTCGCCCAGTCCGACCACGGCGGGGTAGGTGGCCTTCTGGTTCTCCACGTCCGATCCGACATCCTTGCCCAGCTTCTCCGTGGACGATTCGATGTCGAGGATGTCGTCCACGATCTGGAAGGCGAGGCCGATGGAACGGCCGTACTCGCGGTAGATGGAGCGCCGGGCGCCGTCCGCGCCGGCGAGGACGGCTCCCAGCTCCAGGGACGCCTCGATGAGGGCCGCGGTCTTGTGCAGGTGGATGTAGTCCACCGTGGCCAGGTCGCAGGGCTTGCCCTCGCTCTGGATGTCCACCACCTGGCCCCCCAGCATCCCGTCGGAGCCCAGGGCGGTGGCCAAAAGCGAGACCGCCTCCGCGTTCCCCGAACGGGAGAGCACCTGGAAGGCGTAGATGGAGAGCGCGTCGCCGGCGAGCACCGCCATGGCCTCGCCGAACTTCTTGTGGCAGGTGGGCAGGCCGCGCCGGAAATCGTCGTCGTCCATGCAGGGGAGGTCGTCGTGGATCAGGGAGAAGGTGTGGACCATCTCCAGCGCCACCGCTCCCCAGTCCGAAGCCTCGCCGACCCCGCCGCAGTCTTCGAAGGCGGCGTAGCAGAGCGCCGGGCGAAGCCGCTTGCCCCCCGCCATCAGGGAGTAGCGCATGGCCTCGTGGAGGATGCCCGGGCGGTGGTCCGGGGTCGGGACCAGCCGGTCGATGGCCGCCTCCACCCGATCCTTGGCGTGGAGGAGGAACTGGTTCACGTCGTTCACCCCTCGCCTCCGAACAGCTCCGCGGGCGAGGTCTCCTCGGCCTGGACCGATCCGTTGCGCTCCACCAGCCGACGGATCACGAGCTCCGCCCGGTCCAGCTCGGCACGGCAGGACCGGACGAGTTGGACACCCTCCTCGTAGCTCTCCAGGGCCTCGACCAGGGGCAGGTCGCCGGATTCCAGCCGGGACACGACGATTTCCAGCCGCGAGAGTGATTGCTCGAACGTTTGGGCTTTGCTCATCGGGCCGCGAATTTCCCCCGGTGGGACCTCTTGGCCGACCAGGCCAAGGGCAGGAATATAGCTCCCCGACTCGTCTTGCCCCGCCACTTCGGCGGCCGGGGTGAGGTGGGAAATGGGGGTGAGGTGGGGAGGACGGTGAGGCGAGAAGGGCCTCAGGTATCGCCCACCCGGGCCGGCACGCGACCATCGGCGAAGCGCAGGGAGACCCGATCTCCGGAGCGCAGATCCGCGGCGCGCACCACCAGGGTGCCCTCGGTTGTTTCCACGGCGGCGAATCCCCGGGAAAGGACCCGGAGCGGGGAAAGCGCGTCCAACCTGCCCGCGGCCAGCGCCAAGGCGGCGTGGGCGCGCTCGCGGCGCACGGCGAAGGCTCGTTCCATGCGGTCGAAGAGGAGGTCCAGGGTCTGGTTCGCCCGTTCCACCGCCACCTCCGGGCGGCGCAAACAGGGGCGATCGGCCAGAAGCTCCAGGCGCTCGCGACGGCGGTCCACCAGATGCAGCAGAGCCCCTCCGGCGCGGTTCTGGTAGTCCGCCAGGGCGGCGAGCAAGGCGTTCCGCTCCTCGCTGACCAGCTCCGCCGCCGCGGAAGGCGTCGGGGCGCGCAGGTCCGCCGCGAAGTCGCAGAGGGTGGTGTCGGTTTCATGGCCCACGGCGGAGATGGTGGGGAAGGGACACGCGGACACGGCTCGGACCACCGCTTCCTCGTTGAAGGCCCAAAGGTCTTCCAGGGATCCGCCGCCACGCGCCAGGATCACCACATCGGGTTCGTCCGCGGTTCCGGCCAGGGAGGCGATCTTCTCCAGGGCCGCGCGGATTCCGGGAACGGCCTCCGCGCCTTGGACCGGGCTCGGGACCAGGAGGATCTCCAGATGGGGCGCTCTCCGCGAGAGCACGTGCCAGATGTCGTGGAGCACGGCGCCGGTGCGGCTGGTGACGACCGCCACCCGGAAGGGGTAGGCCGGAAGCTCCTTCTTGCGGTCGGCGTCGAAGAGGCCTTCTTCGGACAGCTTGCGCCGCAGTTCCTCCAGACGGGCGTTGAGATCTCCCGCCCCGACGGGCTTGATCAGGTTCGCGATCAGCTGGTAGGCGCCGCGGGGTTCGTAGACGCTGATCCGGCCGGAGACCACCACGCGGTCGCCGTCCCGGGGGATGGCGGGAAGCCGACCCACCTGCGGCTTCCACATGGCCGAGGGCAGGGAGGCACCCTCGTCCTTGAGGGTGAAGTAGAGGTGGCCGCTGCCGTGGTGCTTCAGTCCCGAGATCTCGCCTTCCACCAGGACGGTGTCGAAGTCCTGTTCCAGGGTGGTCCGGATGGCCCGGGTCAGCTCGGTGACGGACAAGGCGCTCAGGAAAGCCTCTCGGCGGCGTCCACCGTGTTGGACATCAGGATGGCGCGGGTCATGAGTCCCACGCACCCGGGAACCGGCGTGATGGCGGAGGCGACCTCCTTGGCGGTGGAGAATTCCACGTCGCCCACGACGCGGTAGCCTTTGGGCGAGGACGGGTCGTCCACCCGGTTGATCCCCACGTCCACCACCACCGCGCCCGCCTTGAGCCAGGAACCCTTGACGAATTCCGCCTTGCCGATGGCGGCCACCACGATGTCCGCTTCGCGCACGACCGCAGGGAGGTCCGCGGTCCGGGAATGCGCGACGGTCACCGTGGCGTCGCCGAAGGCGCCCTTGTGCAGGAGGAGGTTCGCCATGGGGCGCCCCACGATGTCGGAACGGCCGATCACCACCGCGCGCTTGCCGGCGGTGGAGATCCCGTAGTGGCGCAGGACCTGGATCACGCCCCAGGGAGTGCAGGAGCGGTGGCCGGGGCGGTCCAGCGCCAGGAGTCCCACGTTCTGCGGGTGGAAGCCGTCCACGTCCTTGCGCGGGTCGATCAGGTCCACCACGGCGGCTTCGTCCAGCCCCTTGGGCAGCGGGGACTGGACCAGGATCCCGTGGACGGACGGATCCGCGGACAATTTCCGGACATGGGCTTCCAGGTCGGCCTGGGTCGTGTCCGCGGGAAACCGGAAGGTGCGCGATTCGATCCCCAGTTCCCGGGCGTCCTTGTCCTTGGCGTTCACGTAGATCTGCGACGAAGGATCGTCGCCCACCAGCGTCACCGTCAGGCAAGGGGTCGTCCCCTTCGCCTTCAGCGCCTCGATGCGGGTCTCCAGACCGCGGCGCATGGACGCGACCACGGGCTTGCCTTCCATCAGCAGCATTTCAATCCTCCGAGAGTTTGAGGGCGAGCATTCCGAGCTTCTCCCGAAGTTGCCGCAGTTCGGCCTGCGCCGATTCCAACGCCTCCCGCGTCTCCACGAGGTCTCCGGCGACCTGGAGGGACGCCAGGACGGCGGCGCGGAAGCGGTCCGTCTCCCCCAGGGCCACGCGGGCGCGCTGGAGCCTGTCGTCCACCAGGCGGGCCACCTGCTCGATGGTCTCCGGAGTGGCGTCGGATCGCACGTTGAAGGTCTCGCCGCCGATGGCGACCCGACGGTTGTTCTCCAGCGGCTGGTCGGCCACCGGTTCAGTCCTGCTGCAGGCGTTCCACGAGGGCCTGGACCCGGGTGGTCGCCGCCTGGATGCGCCCGTCCCGTTCCTGGATCTCCGCCCGCGCGGCTTCCAGGTCGGCCCGGGCCGCTTCGGTTTCCGCCTTCGCCTGGGCGAGTTCGGCCTCCAGTTCGAAGCCGCGGTTTCCCGCTTCCGCCTGGAGCCGTTCCACCTCCCGGCGCAGCCGCAGGCGGTCGGCGATCAAGGTGTCGATGCGCTGGCCCAGCTGTTCGAGCAATTCCGTGTCCATGCCCCGGAAATGTAAGCCCTGCGAGCGTCAGAACACGATCTCGAACCCGATCTGGCCCAGGTGGTCCTCGTTGTCGATGGGGCTCTGGTCCAACGGGATCCAGCGCAGGTAGACGCCGGCCACGTTGTGCCTTCCCAGCAGGTACATGTGCGTGGACAGCGTCCATTTCTGCACGATGTCGCCGGTGGCCCGGCGCCAGAAATGGGGCTCCACGTCCTGGAAGAATCCGAAGGGTCCGATGCTCCCCAGCCGCAACCGGGCGGTCCCGAAGAGTTCCTGCCGGAAGTCGTGGTTCTGCCCGATCCAGATGGAGCGCTCCCCGTACAGGAACTGTCCGAAATTCACCTGTCCGTCGAACTTGAGCGCGGAAAAGCCCTTCTGCGCGCGGTAGTCGTCCACCAGGTGGTCGTGGTAGGCCCCCAGGGAACCGGCCCCGATCTCGAAGGAGTTCCACCACGTGGCTCCCAGGTCGCTTTCGGGGCGCGAGATCGTGTGGATGCACTCGTGGAGCATCTGTCCCTGGATCTGCCAGGTCCCGAACTCGTAGCGGTAGCCGGGCGTGAGGATGTACCGGATCCGGGAGAGCCGCAACGCCGTGGTGTCGTCCCGGGACATGATGGTGGTGTTCCCGATCAGCCAGGTGGAGATGAACCCCTTCCAGCGGAAGAAATCCACCCACAGGTAGAAGTCGGACCTGTAGCCGGGAGGGAGATCGTTCCCCAGCGGGTGGCCCCAGACGTCCGTGGCGAAATCCACGTTTCCGGACGCGGCCATGAGCACGGAGAAATCCCGGCTGGTCCAGTCCCAGGCCTGCGCCAGCACGCCACGGGTGGAACCGGAAGGGGTGGAGTCGGCGGCCATGGAAGCCGGTTCGGGCTTCGCCGCCGCGGCGTCCGTTCGGGGTTCGACGGGGGCGGAGATGGTGGCGCACCACAGCATCGCGGCGAGGATCATGGCATTTGGTCGCGTCTTCGCCGGGTGGAGTTCACCTCAGGGCCGTTCGCCGCCGCCCAGGGGGTGTTTCCATCCGCAGGCGGGGCAGCGGATCCAACGGGGCATCTTGAAGGTCCCCCAGGCTCCCACGAGCGCGACCAGGCAGGCGAACAGGGCTTCCAGCTCCATGCCCGCGTGGTGGAACATCCAGGCGTTCCACGCCATCGCCAGGAGCACGATCCAAAGGAGCGGCCCGACACCCGTGACGCGGGCCGAGCCCTCGTAGCCGCAGTTCACGCAGCCGAACCGCCGCCGTCGCCGCAGCCACAGCGGCAGCCGTCCGAGCCTGTTCCCGCCTTCCTCCTCTCCTGGAGATGAGGAAGGACGGGAATCGTCAACCATTGCCCTTCTCGAAATCCCTCATGGCCTCGATCAGCGCGTCCACGCCGGCCTCGGGCATGGCGTTGTAGATGGAGGCCCGGAATCCCCCGACCGAGCGGTGCCCGGTGAAGTCCACGAAGCCGCGCGACTGCCCCAGCTTCTTGAAGGGCTCCTCGTGCTCCTTGTTCGAGGTCAGGAAGCAGACGTTCATGCGGCTGCGGTCGGCGACCTCCACCGTGCCCTTGAACAGGGGGTTGCGGTCGATCTCGGCGTAGAGCTTGGCCGCCTTGGCGTCGTTGATCTTCTGGATGCCTTCGATGCCGCCCTGGCCTTCCAGCCACTCCAGGACCAGGTCCAGCACGAAGATCCCGAAGGCGGGGGGCGTGTTGA
>Ga0209415_10015614_pt1 | contig 12288 bp, 9 predicted proteins | sample PeaSoiSIISIP2007_FD_187696 | JGI IMG/M metagenome (GOLD analysis project Ga0209415, IMG submission 187696) | Peat soil microbial communities from Weissenstadt, Germany - SII-SIP-2007 (SPAdes) (version 2) | ecosystem: Environmental > Terrestrial > Soil > Wetlands > Peat | place: Germany... | reverse complement strand
GACGCCGTGCGCGACGGCATCCGCATGCGCTCTCCCTCGGCGCTGCAGGCCGTGTGGACGGCCAGCGACGTGGTCGACGTCTCGCTCACGGTGCTGACGGTCGGCATCGATTCCTTCGCCGTCCCCTTGCTGCGCGGCAGCCCCGACGTCGCGGTCCAGCTCACCCTCATGGATGGCGAGGCCTTCGCCCTGAGCTCGATCGTCACCTTCAGCATGTACGACTCGATCGGCCGGGCCCGTCCTCTCTACGAGGACTGTCAGCACGATCCCAACGGCCCCGGGTGCCACGGCAGCCTGACCGCGTCGTTCCCCAGCGGCCACACCAACGAGGCCTTCACCGCCGCCGGCGTGTCGTGCGCGCACCACCTGCACGTGCCCATCTACGGCAGTCGCCTCTGGGACACGCTCGCGTGCGTGCGCGACCTGACGCTGGCCGCGAGCGACGGCGTGCTGCGCATGATGGGAGATCGCCACTACTTCAGCGACATGCTGACCGGCGCCGCCATCGGCTTCGGGTTCGGCTACGGCACCCCGTGGCTGCTGCACTACCGCCCCACTGCCGCGTCTTCGCCCGTCAGCTGGACCGTGACGCCGATGGTCGGCCCGCAGACGGGCCTGCTGCTCGTCGGGGGTTTTTAGGTCCCCTGCATCCGCGCCTGCATGACGTCCATCGCCAGGGCCGAGACGATGCGCGGGTCGCGGAACACGTTGAGGTTCGGGGCGAGCAGCTTCGCGTAGCGGTCGAAGTACAGCATCTGCTTGGTGACAAGCACGAAGTCGCGCGGCATGCGCATCCCGTGGCACACCGAGGTGCGCAGGATCGCGGGAATCAGGTCGGCGTACTTGATGGCGCCCAGATCGCTCGACAGGATCGGCTCGTACGCCGTCGCCAGGTCCTCCGACAGCGCGTCGAGATCGACCTTCTCGCCGACGGCGCCCATCGCGGTCATCACCTCGGCCAGCTTGCGGAAGTCGCCCGACGCGAACGCCATCAGGTAGTCGGTGACCTGCTCGCGCCGCTCGCGCGCGAACCGCCCCACGATGCCGAAGTCGAGGAAGCCGATGCGCCCGTCGGACAGGGCCATGAGATTTCCGGCGTGCACGTCGCCGTGGAAGAAGCCGTGCAGGATCATGCACTGGAACCAGGCGCGCATCCCGAGCAGTAGCTTCTCCTCGCCGTCGGTGTTGCTCGCGCGCAGCTGCTCGACGTCGTCGACCCGGTGGCCGAAGAAGCGCTCCATCACGAGCACGCGCGGCGTCGTCAGCTCGCTCACGGCGCGGGGCGCCACGACCTGCGTCTGCCCGTGCTCGGCCATGATCCGGTTGAACTCGGTCATGTTCGCGGCCTCGAGGCGGAAGTCGAGCTCCTCGCGGATGTTCGCCTCGAAGTCCTCGACGATGCCGGACGGGTTGGCCAGCTCCCCGTGCGGCAGCATGTTCATGCCGCGCGCGGCGAGGTGCAGCACGCGCAGGTCGGCCTCGATGATGGCGCCGATCTTGGGCCGCTGCACCTTGATGACGACCTCTTGCCCGTCGAGCAGGCGCGCCGCGTGCACTTGCGCGATCGAGGCGGAGGCGAGCGGCTCGGGATCGATCCACGAGAAGACCTCGTCGGGATCGCGGCCGAGCTCCGCGCGCAGCGTGCGCGCCACGTCGGCGTACGGGAAGGGGCGCACGCGATCGAGGCACCTGCGGAACTCGGCGCAGTACGCCTCGGGGAACAGGCCCTGGCTCGACGCGACCAGCTGCCCGAGCTTCACGTAGGTGGGGCCGAGATCCTCGAAGGCGTGGCGCAGGATCTCGGGGCCCGCGTCGCGACGGCCGCAAACGCGCGCCCAGAGCATCGCGGTGCCGGCCTTGATGCCCGCCCACACGGTGGCGAGGACGCGGCGAGTCGTGCGCGACGCGGCGAGGGCGGCGACGCCGATGACGCCGACGGCGATCCACACGGCGAGCGAGCCGCGGGCGAGGGGCGACGAGGCGAGAGTCATCGGCGCTCCGAGCATGAGGGCGGAGGGCGAGCAGCTTCCGCAGAGCACGAAGCGGGCGTGATCGCCGCCTGCGACGCCCACGCGGGCGCGTTCACCGCGTGAAAGCGGGGTTCCGCAGGCAGTACACGGGCAGTCGCGACCCAGGGTCGCTTCCACGAGGCACACCTCTCCCGTACCGCCCGCGCCGGAGGCATCGCTCATGGGCGTGATACATGAGTCACTTTGTATCACGCGTCAAGGGGAAGGCTGGAAGAAAGGGGGAAAGAGAGGATGTTTTCAGAAAAACGCCGGGACGCCGAAGAGCGCCTGGATCGCCAAGAGAAGCAGAGTTTGTGTTGCGAGGATTGCGGTCGACCCGTCGACGTCGCCCGACGTCCCGTCCACCTAGTCGGCTGCACCGTCCACATCGACGATCGTCCCGTCGACCTCGACGGTCACCCCGTCCATGCCGACGGTCGTCAACTCCATGTCGTCGGTGGTTGCGTCGACATCGTCGGTCGAACCGTCCATGTCGACGCGCCGCTGTGCGACATGGACGCGCCGCTCGTCCATGTCGACGCGCCGACCGTCCACATCGACGCGCCGCTCTCCTATGTCGCCGGTCGTCCCTCCCACATCGTCGGTCGAACCTCCTCCCTCTCCCGCCCGCACGGCGGGGGCCGATGCCCCCGCCGTGCCCCAGCTCGCCAAGCCGCTGATGGTGACGCAGTTCGACGGCGCAGGAGCTCGTGCCCCCGTGGCAGTTCGTGGATGCGCTCATGCGCCGGGAGGCCCGGGCTTAGGTCTTTCGTCCCTTTTTCGCCCCTCTTCGACTTGCGTTACCCTCTCCTTCACCCCCTAATGCTCTCCGCCAAGGCTCAAGAAGCGCTCTCGACGCTCACGGCGTCGATCGCCACCTTCCCCGAGCTCGACGAGGCGCTGCGCGTCCGTTGGCGCGGCGGCGTGCGCGAAGGGGGACAGTTCCACCTCGCCGTGGAGATCACGGCGGAGCAGCGGGGCGCCGCCGATGCACTGTCTGCAGAGCTCCCCCCCCTCACGCGCTCCGACGCGGGGGTCGCGTCGCTCGCCGAGATCTTCGGGCAGCCATCCGTGACGGTCCTGCTCGCGTGGTGCTCGGCGAGCGCGTGGCGTCGCGACGTCCGGCTGGCGCCGCTGCTCGCGGTCGGAGCGAAGAAGCCCAATCTCGTCGATCGCATCTCGGAGGTCGCCCGCGACCGCGTCGTGGAGGGCCCCCTGCTCGACGCGCTCGCGTGCGCTCCGCTGATGGGCGACGGCTCGAAGCTGTCGCTGCCCGAGTACGCCGAGGCGCGCGCAAGGCTCGAGATCCTCATCTGGGAGGCGGGGTCGAGCGCTCGCGAGCTGCCGGACCTGGGCAAGTGGCTGTGGGGCTCGCCCACGACCTTCCAGGAGATGATCAGCGGACCGGCGCACGGCGCGCTTCGCGGGCGTGTCCTCGCGGCGCGCTGTCTCGAGGTCAGCGTGGGCGGGATCCCGTCGTCGACCGATCAGGAGCTCGTGGGCAAGACGTTGCAGGTGCTGCAGCCGCTGCTCCTGCACCCCGAGCCGCTCGTGTGGGTGCACGCCGCGCGCGCCCTCGGCCGGCTCACGGGCGTGATGGAGGCGATGGAAGGCACCATCCTCGACTGGGCCTTGGGCGAGTCGCGCGTGCTGCGGCAGCGGGCGACGACCGCCTTCGCGTCGCTTCCGGGCGAGCGGCTCAAGTTCCTGTCGAGCCAGATCGTCGCGATCATCGACTCCAAGGGTGAAGACGAGGCGTGGGTGCTCGGCGCGGTCGCTGCCGCCACGCCGTACCTGTTCCACGAGCGCAGGGATCTCTGGGACCGCCTCGCCAAGCGAATCCTGTCGGGCGACGGCGGTGCCATCGCGGCGCGAGCGCTCGCACGTGGCCTCGCGACGCTGTGGAGGCGCGGCGATCTGGACCCCGAGATCGAGCGCCCCCTGCGCGCATTGCGGGAAATGGCCCGCCGCACGCACCCCGACTCGCTCGACGAGTCGCGCCGGTGGATCGAGGTCATCGCGGTGACCGACGGCGTCGACGGGGCCGAGCGCGATCCGCTGGACATCGAGCTCGGGATCGAGAACCTGGTGCGCATCGCGGCGCAGTACGACGACGAGGAGGCCGACGCGCGCGCCGCGCGCTTCGCGGGCTCGCTCGCGACGACGTTCGAGGAGGCGCGCCGTATCGCGACCGGCGAAGGGCGGCTGCGCCAGCGGGCCGCCGCCATCAACGCGCTCGAGGGATGCGCCCGGATCTTCGCCTTGCGTCTCTGGTGGCCTCTGCTCGCGACGCGTCCTGCCGGGGATCCCATCGAGGAGCCGGATCTGAAGGCGGCGTGGAAGCTCGTCTCCACCGCGCCATCGGAGATCCTCGACCTCGTCAAGGAGCGGCGTCAGAAAGAGGGCGCCGACATCGAGGCCGACGTGCCGCTCGAGGTGCTCGCCATCCGCCTCGGGGGCTACGCGCTCGACGCGTGCGGCGAGGACTCGGATCTCGGGCCGGGCAGGGGACCGACCGCCCACGACACGTGCCACTGGCTGCGCAAGCTCGAGGGCCTCGCCGATGGATCGCGCGAGCTGCCGTCGGCGCTCAAGAACGCGCTGAGCACGCTCTTCTGGCGGCTGGTGGACACGACGCGCGGCACGGCGCTCGGCGAGGTCGACGATGTGCAGTGGCTCGGGCCTTTCGCGGCTTGGTGGGGGCTGGTGATCGATCGCCCCGCGATGCTGCTGCAGCTCGCGAAGGCGCTGCCGATGATGGCGGAGGGCGCGCTGGCGCAGTGCTGCGCGCAGGCCGATGCGCTGCGGACGGCGGTGTCGCTCGGCGTCGCCGACGGCGACTGGAGCTCCACGGCGACCGAAGCCCTCGAGGCGCTGCATGCTTCGGACACCGAGCTGTCGCACGCGCTGTCCGGCCTCGCCGCCGCGCTCCAGAACTTCGCAATGGCCGCAGGACCGAGGCCGAACCTCGAGGCGATGTGTCTGGAGCTGGTGATCGCCGGCGAGCGGTTGCAGGGCGCGCTGGCCGATCCGGTCAAGGCGCTGCGGCCCGTGAGCAAGAAGAGCGCCGAGGACTCGATGTCCCGAGCCGCGACGGAGAACGCGCCGCGCGTGTCGGCGCTGGTCGCGCGCGCGATCCGGGCGCGCGAGCTGTCGATGCTCGACGTGTGGTTCGCGTCGCTCGGGCCGGTGGCGTCGGCGCTGCTCGAGGGGGCCGTGCAGGGCGCCATCCGCCGCACGCCTCCGCCGCCGCCGGTGCCCAAGAAGAAGGAGCCGAAGCTCATCGAGGGCTACGAGCTGATCAAGCCGCTGGGCGAGGGCGGCATCGGATCGGTGTGGCTGGTGCGCAAACCCGGGGCCGATCGCTACTTCGTGCTCAAGATCCCCAAGGCCGAGGCGCTCGCGCAGGCGACCGACGTCGAGCGCGAGGGGATCCTGGCGTCGTTCGTCGAGGAGGCCCGGGTGCTGGCGGGCCTGTACCACCCCAACGTCGCCAACATCATCGACCGCGGCGTCTCCGGCGGCGTGCCGTTCCTGGTGCTCGAGTACCTCATCGGCGCCGACCTCAAGCAGTACGCGACGGCGCGCAACATGTCGCTCTTCGAGCTGCGCCAGGTCGTGCTCGACTCGTGCGCGGGGCTCGCGGCGCTGCACGGCGCGGGTCTGGTGCACCGTGACATCAAGCCGGCCAACATCTGGCTGCGTCTGCCGCTCGCCGGGGGCGAGCGCTTCGACGCCGAGAAGCACCGCGATCCGGCGCGCGCGCAGCCGCTCGCGGCGGTGGTCATCGACTTCGGCATGGTGCGGGCCATCCGCGTGCCGCAGGACGCTGCCGGTCGCTTCGTCGCCGGCACGGCGGGGTACATCGCTCCGGAGCAGGTGCTCGATCCGGTGGAGCTCGATCCGCGCTCGGACGTCTATGCGCTCGCGGGGACCATCTACAACGTGACGACGGGGCGCGCGTTCTTCGACGAGATCGAGAACCAGCGCGACCGCATCATCGCCCACATGCGGCGAGACCCGTTCGAGGACGCCGAGAGGCTGCGGGTGTTCCCGGCGGCGATCGCGAAGCTGCTGCGCGCGGCGACGCTGAAGGATCCGGCGCACAGGCCGACCCCGATCGAGTTCGGGAAAGAGTTCGCGAGCTCCCTATAGACGCAGGCGCCCGACGAGGTTGAACGTCGTGATGTCGCCGCCGTCGACGCCGTTGGTGTCGTTGTTCGAGAAGCTCTCCCCGACCAGGAAGTGGTAGGTCATCTCGGCGCCGAGGCTGAAGTGCCAGCTGAGCGGGATGTCGAGGCCCAGGCCTCCGACCATGCCCGGCTCCGAGCTCGAGAAGAGCACCGACCCGGCCCGCGCACTCGGCAGTCCGATGAGGGAGCTGTCGAAGTATCCGCCGCCCGCGAAGACGTATGGGTGCACGTAGGGAAGCGGCGCCGTCAGACGAACGACTGCCTCTCCGCCGGTCGTGAGGAACCCCACCGCGCCGGCCGGGCTCACCCACCCGTAGACGGCGTTGTACATCCCGACGTAGCGCCCCTCGACGGCGAGCCAGGGGAGGATCTCGAGACCGACGCGCGCGCCCCACGCGGGCCCCGCGCTGGTCACCGTGCCGATACCGTTGCCGAAGCCGAACGGTCCGCTCTCGTTCATCTCCGAGATGCCGAGATCCATGCCGAGCATGATCTGGGGCCCCGTCCACTTGCGGTCGGTGCACGAGCCCCCCGCGAACCAGTGTTCGTTGCAGTAGCGATCGTGGTCGTCCCCGGCGGGCGGGGCGCTCTGCGCGAGGGCAGAGCTGGCGGACAGCGCCGCTGCGATGATTACCGGCAGCGAGCGCGAGAGCATTCGCAATGAGTGGGTCACGGTGGAACCCCCTTGCAATCGGGCTTGTGAGGAAGCTCGACTGCAAGACGCAGGCCCTTCCAATTCGTGCTCTGCTACGCCCTCTTTCGCGTCTGGCTGCTGGGATCAGCCCACGAGGCTGCACCGACACGCAGGCTTTGCGGTTGGCATCAGGCAGATTGTCAGTGGAGCCCTCAAGGCGTCGGTTGCAGAGGCCGGCTATCCTTCCTGGGTGCGCCGTGTCTTCGCCACCATCCCACTGGTCCTGACGTGCGCATGCGCGAGCCCCTTCCTGGCGAGCGACGGCACCCTCGTCTTCCAGGAGAAGGGTGCCCGCGGAGCGTCGGTGATCACCGCCAACGGCGTCGAGTTCCACGACGTGACCGACGTCCCCGCGCGCGTCGTCACGCGCGATCCCTACGAGCCGTGGCGCGCGCCGGTCGGGTTCATCGTCCCGGCCAGCGGGCGGTTCACCCGGACGAGCACCCCGACGCTGCTTGCCACGAGCGGCCTGGCCATCTCGCTCCGGCCCAGCGACACGCGGGTGCCGTCGTGGGGCGGCGAGATCCTCGTGCGCGTCGATGTGATCGCGCCCGCGGCAGCCGGCGCGGCGCGCTGGGGCGAGGACGTCGCCATCGTGCTCGACGGGCGCGGCGAGGACGCGCGCGCCTTGTGCGAAGCGGCCCTCGCGCAGCTCGGGGCGCGTGACCGCGTCGTCGTGATCGACACGGCCGGAGCGCGCGTCGTCGTACCCGTCATGCCGGCGTCGCACCGATCCCTGATCCTCGCCGCCATCGAGCAGCGCCTCGGGCAGCCCGGGAGCGCGCCGCGCGATCGAGCAGGCGCGGTTCGCGCCGCGCTCCAGGCCACGACGAAGGGAACCTACCGGCGCGTCCTCGTGCTGACCGACGCCGGCGAAGCGGCCCGCGAGGACGTCCAGCAGGGGCTCGGCGACGAGCTGGTTCCCCTCGAGATCCTCGGCTCCTCGCCGTCGTCCGGAGGCGACCTCGAGATCCGCCTCGACGCGATCCGCCAGTTCGTGCCGCCCGCGGGCAAGCCGGCGTTTCACGACGTGGTCATCACGTTCGACGGGACTCCCGCCCCGTCGCACGTCCTCGAGGCCTCCGGCGGCGACGCTCGCTGGATGGTCGAGGGCGGCGAGCTCGCGCTTGGCGACGTGAGAGCCGGCGACGAGCGCGCCGAGGTCGTGCGCGTGACGATCCCGGCGTGGACGCCGGGCGAGGCGTACACCCTACACGCGACGGTGCGGTTCGCAGATCTCTCGCGCGACGGCGAGACACGCACGATGACCGCGGACATGCCCTGCACCTACGACGACGACATCGAGCGCCTCGCGGGATCGCGGCACGGCGACGTTATCGCGTATGCGTCGGCCCTGGCGACCCTCGCCCGGCTCGATGCCGCCTTCACGGGGGGAGGGAGCACGCCCGGCGACTTGCGTCCGGTGGCGCGCATGCACGCGCGGTCGCTCGCGCTGCTCGCGCACGACATGCACGACTCCGCCGCGGCGGACCAGGCCGCGCTGCTCGAGGCGCTCCTCGACGCGGTGACCGAGCCCGCGCGTCCCGCGGCCGCGCGCTGACCAGCGCTACTTGCCCCGTTGCAAGCATGCGCGGGTACCTGAATCTCGCGGTTTTTCGCGCGATGCGCGCCTGGCACGCGGGCTGCTCTACCTAGCTGCGTGCTCTCGCGACGCTCTGCAATCCTGCTCCTCGGTCTCGCCGCACCCGTCGCCGGCTGCATCGGCTCGGGCACGAGCGGCGGCAACTCGAGCGATGAGATCGACTGCACGGAGCTCACGTGCGACTGGATCACCGTCTCGGGCAACCCGGTCTTCGGGCCGACGTGGCACGACGGCGATCTCGGCGTAGACCTGTCGGCCCCCGGCCAGACGGTCATCGAGCTCAAGGACGTCTTCTTCGTCGATCACGACGCGCGGCAGATGACCCTGCGCGCCGTCATCACGCGGGACCCGTCGGCGACGATGAGCTTCGAGCTCGACTTCTACGCCCCCGGACAGGGGGCCGGTGCGACGTTCTGGGACCGGAGCCCGGTCTTCCTGGTGACCCGGACGCTCGCAGTGACCCAGCAGGGCACCTTCCATTTCTCCCGGCCGGTGCTCGTGCCGTCCGAGGGAGCCGCGGTGATCTTGCGAGTAGCCAAAGACGGTGGCGGCCCGGCGATGATCGACGAGCTGGAGCTGGGATCATGAAACGCTGGTTCGTTCTGCTCACCGTCGGCTTCGGGGTCCTCACGCCTGCCCTGGCGGTGGCTGACGAAGATGCGCCGCAGGACTCCGCGCACGACGCGGTCAAGCCGTTCCGCCCCCACTTCCTGGGTGACCTGCGTTACCTGTTCCTCGACCGCACCGACAACAACTACTTCGGCCACGCGAACACGTACTCGTACCCGGTCGACCCCGGCGCTAGCGGCGTGCAGCTCAATCTGGGGGCCGAGCTGCTGCCACGCCTCGCGCTGCTCGCCTCCGCCGACTACGCCATCAACGGTGCCGATCGCGATTCCGCGCAGCTGCGGCTGCAGTCGGGTGCCGTGCTCGGTATGCTGCGCTGGTCGGTGTGGCGCGTCGGCGACGACGACATGCACTTCGAGGCCGCGCTACAGGGTGGCTTCGGCCGGTACGCCATCAAGGAGACGTACCTCGACCCGGCTCTTTCGCCGCAGACCTACGAGAAGGACGCCGGGGCCTGGGGCGGTACTGCGGGAGCGCAGGTGTCGTTCGACGTCTCGGGGTTCGTCGCCGTCCTGGGTTACGGGTTCCACTACGCGCCGGCGACCATAGCCGATCGCATCGGCGGAACGGTGCAGGCGGGCGGCAACGAGATCTCGATCGGCCTCGGCGTCTGGCTATGACGGCGGCGCTGGCGCCCGTGCTGCTCCTGACTCTCGGCGCGCGGATCGGTCCGCAGTCGATCTACCTGGAGGGTGACGGAGCACCGTCGGACCTGCGGGGGTACGTGGCCGGAGTCGACGCCGCGGTGCGGCTGTCGCGGAACCTGTCGCTGGCCGTGGTTTTCGAGGGATCGCTCTACGATCGCCGGAGCGACCGCCTCGAGCCGGGCCCGCCGGCGACGAGCGCCGCCGTGTTCGCCGAGCTGCACGTCGACACCAATCCCGACGGCCCGTGGTCCGTCCGCATCGATCTCGGTCCCGGCTACCGGTGGCTCGAGCTGCCGCTCGCCTCCGGGCCCACCGACGAATACAGCGGCATCGAGCCGCTGCGCCTGCGCATCGGCCCCGCCTACTACTACGGAGACCTCGAAGTCTCGGTCGCGTTCGGTCTCGGGTTCGGCTGGTTCACGGCGCGCCCCGGGGCCCACAGCTGCGCGGTCACCGGCACCTGCCAGGACTCGTTGCTCGATTCGGACACGGCGAGCCCGGTGCACTTCGTAGGCGACCTGTCGGTCGCAATCCGCGGATGGCCGTGAAGCAACGCCCGCGTCAGTGGTCGATCAGGAGCACGGGCAGATACCGGGGCAAGAACCCCGACGACGTTCCCGGCGGGTCCCAGGTGATCGCCATGACCTGGAAGCCGCCTTCTCCCTTGGCGGTCGGCGTCACCGTGATGGTCGCGTTGTCGCCGTTCTGCCCCGACGTCTTGTCGATCATGACGTTCCCGCTGCCGTTGCCGAGCGGCATGAAGCTCGTGTCGAAGTCCATCAGCGTCGAGGGGAAGTCGTACGCGATCGTCCACGGCCCCACCGGTGCATCGCTGAAGAAACCGACGTGGAACGTGATGGGTTGCCCGATCGTCACGTTGAAGCCCAGCGACGTGGCGCTCCCGCCGCCGATGACCGTGAGGTCGGCCGTGACGGTCGACTCCTCGGAAGGAAACAAAGTCATGCCGTGGTACGGGCCCATCGGCTCCGGCACGCACGGGTCGTGGCCCTGCATGGCCGCCTTGTTCGACCAGGAGCGCTCGATCCAGTACGGGAAGCTCCCGGTCTCCTGGTAGTACGCGGTCTGCCAGTACTGGCACGCGTCCTCGAGCTCGTCGGCGTAGCCCGTGTACAGGTCCCAGGCCAGGTGGTTGGCGTCGAAGCCGATGTACCCTTGGTTTGCGGTCCCGGTGTACGGGTCGGTCGCCGACTCGACGGTCTCGTGGGCCGCCGATTCCTCGATGCCGGCCGCAGGCATCGACGGGCACTCGAGAGTGACCGAGTAGGCGATCGACGTCGTGCCCAGGGAGACGACGCCGTGGTAGCCGAGGCCTCCCTCGGTGCAGAACGCCGTCCCGGTCCCGGGATCCGTCACCGCGATCGAGGGTGGGATGAACAGCGAGTAGATCGTCTGCGAGACGCCGTGCGCGTCCAGCGTCGGCGCGGGCCACACGGGGTTGGGCGGACCGGCGTCCGTCGCCCCAGCCTCGGGCGCCCCCGCGTCCGACCCGATGGCCTGCAGGGAGGCGGTCACGAAGTTCTGCAGGTCCGTGTACGAGAGCGAAGCGGGCAGCGACTGCGTCATGCGCAGATGGTTCGATGGACCGCTCGTGGGTTTCCCGACGCCATACTCCGCGGTCGTCGCGGACCAGAAGCTCGTCGCCCCGATCCCGTCGCCATACGCCTCCCACGTCGAGGCGTTCGTTTCCGAGGGAAAGGTGATGGTGACGATCACTGGCGCGGTGAGGACTGTCCCCTGGTTCTTGAGGATCTGCGGGACGTCCACGGCGAAGGCGGGATACGCTGGCCCCGCCTCGGCGTCGCCCGCGTGCCCCGAGTCGCTCGCGTCGGCGACGCTGCCGGCTTCGGCGTCGAAGCTCGCGTCGGTGCCGCCGTCGCCTTGGCCCCCGGGCGTCGCGCCGTTGTTGCTGCTGCCGCAGCCGGCGAGGGCGCCGGCCGCGACGATGAACACGAGGGCGCGGGTGGGCAAGGGCAGGGCAATCACCGGCTGAGGCGTAGCGTTCTCCCGCGCCGAGGGCAACCGGACGGCACCTCCGCGCAAGGGCTCGCCTTCGCGAACTGGGGCCTGTGGCCTGTGCTCGTCGAGGTGCCCTGAGAACGAGGCTGGTGGATCGCCCACGATCCGCTTCTGCTCCGGCTCTCACCCGGACCGTTCCAAGTTCCCCGCAAAATTCCCCTCTCGCGCGAAGAGCGCCCGCTGGCCTGATGCGTGCTGAAGGTCCTGTCGGGAAGCGGGAGAGGTCACATGACGAGCACCTGGTCGCGGGGTCTTCAGGTCTTGGGCGCGGTGGTGATGCTGGCGGCAGGAGCCGCCGCGGGTTGCGGAGGGGGAAGCCACGACAACAGCTTCTCCGGGCCGGGCGGCGACGACGGCGGCGGCGGCTCCGACTCGGGTACCGGGTCGGGCGACGACGGAGGGGACGGCGGTAGCCTCATCGGCACCACTCCGACTCTGGCCTCGCTGTCGATCACGCCGGGGCAGGCCGCCATCACGA
>Ga0209415_10015613_pt1 | contig 12289 bp, 18 predicted proteins | sample PeaSoiSIISIP2007_FD_187696 | JGI IMG/M metagenome (GOLD analysis project Ga0209415, IMG submission 187696) | Peat soil microbial communities from Weissenstadt, Germany - SII-SIP-2007 (SPAdes) (version 2) | ecosystem: Environmental > Terrestrial > Soil > Wetlands > Peat | place: Germany... | reverse complement strand
GTGTCTCATCACCGCGGCGCCCAACTTGTCTCAGTGACGCCTCCACTAGAGCAGGTTTCGCGCCCCGCGTCAACCGTTCACAAACGCTGTAGGTAGAGCGTTCGGCCAGACACATTGCAGATTCGCTGCCCCCCCTCCCCAGCCGACTCCATCCCCCGAAAGGGACCGCATCCCACCAATGAGCAATGAGAGCGCAGGATGGCAAGCCTTCAGTCGCTTGTCCACCGCAGTCACACGACACAAGGCCCAGACGCAACCGGGAAGCAGAGCTTTCCCTGGCGATGCAAACCGCGAGCTGTACGCCGAGCGCGACCTCATCCTTGCCGAGATCGCGCCGGGGCTCCCTCGTCCACTCCAGCTCGACGCAACGCAACTCACGGACTGACCCGCGTTGGAAGCCATCATCCTCTTCGCTCAATGTTCGACGGTATGCGCGCTAGGTGTAATGCGCCGGGGAGTCGTCACTATCCCAACTACGGAGGACGCGGGATCATCGTATGCGGGAGATGGTCGGGTCCCGACGGCTTCCCCAACTTCCTTGCCGACATGGGCGAGCGTCCAGACGGAATGACTCTCGACCGTATTGACAATGACGGTCCTTACTCGCCCGACAATTGCCATTGGGCAACGCCAAAGCGGCAGGCTAACAATCGTCGGCCGCCGCGTCGTCAACGCCAAGCCGTCGCTGCTCTCGCTATGCGACTACAGGTTGAGCCGCTACGGCGTCACCGGATGCTCCCGGTCCTTACAGACATTCCGTAATGACTGCGTGGCCGGTGCGATCACACGGGGACACACACCCTCATCGCATCCCCAAGCCTCAGCACCGCACCAGCGCCGTACACACACGACAGACTCCCTCTCAGCGCCCCAGAATCGACGCCTACGGCCATACACCGTTAGCACCGGACGCATCCCCCACGCCGTCCTCAACCCACACACACAGACGCTCAGCCCGACGCGCTCCCTCAGCTTGCTAGGCGAGGACCGCCGTGCGATCACGCCAGCGATCAAGCAGCGAGGAATGACAGGGAGGTCAGTCGTGCCCAACCCCCGCGGGATGGTCTTGCAGCGATAGCGCTAGGGGGGTGGGGGAGCCCTTAGCACTCGGGCGCGCCGACGCCTGTGGGGCTGATGATTTTTTCGCGTGCGTCGGAAAAAGGTCCGAATCGACCCCTTAGACCCCGTGATCCCCCGCCAATCCGGGCCTTCCCACCGTCGAGCACCGTGCAAACGCCGGCAGATCGTGACCGCACGGCGCATGAGAGCGACAGATCGGGACCAAATCGGGCCGATTCCTGACATCACACACCTGGCTAGGGCGACTCCTGGCCACAACGCCGGCTTAGGCAAACCCCGAGCTACCTTGAGCGCCGATTCGATGTCCTCGCAGCCGGTGAAATGCCCCGGCTCCCGTGCAATATGCCCGAGCAATTCGTGCGTATTCCCCGGCCGTATTGCGATGCCCGTCGAAGTGCTTCTCAACCCACGCCCCCCGCTCCCCCGGAGGAACCCCAGTGACCCCATCACGTCCGCCGGCACACCTTCAGGCCGCCGGCAAGCGCTTCTATCGGCAGATCACCGCGGAGTGGGAGCAGGGCTCGCACGAGTCGCTTCTCCTAGTTGCCGCTTGCGAGCAGCTAGACATCGTCGAGAGCTGCCGCCAGACCATCGCAGCCGACGGCTTGCAGATCACCACGGCCAAGGGCGTGCAGAAGGAGAACCCCGCGGTTGGAACGATGCGCCAAGCCACGCGGCTGATTCAATCGCTCGTCCGACAGATGGACCTCACCGATGAGGCTCCCGACTCCTATCGAGGGAAAGTCAGACCACACCGACACCGGAGAACCAATGTCTAAGCGCCGCGCAGTAGCCGAACGGAAGGCTGAGCCCGACGCTGAGCCGCGCCACGCCGCGTCCGAGCCGGGATGCCCCCAGCCGCAGCTTGAAGGTGACAGCCTACTCGCGTGGCTCCGGGAGAACGCTCCCGACCGCATACCTACGGAGGCCGAGCTGGCCGCTGTCGAGCTTCGCGGGATCGACTGCATAGCGGACGTTCTGTACCTCCGTCACGTTCTCTATGAGGATGCGCTCTACAGCGCAGGCGTCGATGACGTTCGCGCCTACTTCCAGCGCGAAGCCCCAGCCGCAGTCTTTAGCGATGACGGAGCGAGACTCAACGGGCTCCATCGGGAGCGCGCCGAACGCGAGCACACGCCGCTTGGCCGCTGGGACATGGGCCGCACGTTCGTCGCCTAACCCACTGGCCAGCTCGCCCGAGTAGACCACGCCACCGTCACCACGACGGCCAACCCACACAGAGGAAACCATGCCCCAGCCACGCGACCCCCACACGGGCCGCTTCGCCGTACCCGAGGCCGAAGGCAGTCATAACACGCTGCTCGCCGCCATCACCCGGCCGGCGAAGGCCGCACACGTCGGCATCTTGAACGCGATCAGCCCGCCGATAACGCCCCAGCCCCACGCTTCACCTAGCCACGTCGCCCCGGAGATTGATCCGGAGCTATTGGCTCTCGCGTTCCCAAGCCAGTAACCACCACCACAAATGAGGAAGACATGACAACATTGATAGGCGCAGTCGATACATCACAAGACATCGCGTTTAGGAGGTTAGACGAGCCGTGGCGCCCCTTCGCGGGCGACCCTACACCGCTGCTCTCGGGTGACTCCGAGCTAGAGCGCGAGATCAACGCGCTGTACGAGGATTGGCGCAAGCGTATGGTTCTCCTGCACGAGGCAGAGCGTGCCCCCGAGGATGCCCGACAGGGCGTGATCGCGCTACACGAGGCCTTCCTGGCAGAGCTAGACCGCGCAGCGCAGGCCGGCGAGGGAAGCACGCTCGTCCGGGAGCTGAAAGAGAAGCGCGACGCAGCCGAAACCGAGGCACGCGGCGCAGACTTTCAAGCAGCCATCGACGCCGCCGCGCGAGCAGTCGAGCACGCACGCGAGCGCTACGTTTCACACCTAGAGCAGAATTGGCCGGCGCTCATCGCTGCGAAACGAGCCGAGGCAGCCAAGGTCGCCGCGGATCATGCGAAGGCGTATGAGGAACTACAGCGCAAGCTCGCCCCGATTCAAGCTCGGTGGGCGAGTCTATGGGAGGACTCTCGCGCCATCGTGGGACACATCCACGACTTCACCCTTGCGGACCTTCCCCCGCTCAACGACTTCGGCTCGGCGCCCATCCCGTCGGCCGAGGCCATCGAACGTAACGGAGGGTCTGTCTCCGCTCCGACGCCTCCCGCACCGTCTGCAACGAGCTTGCGCTAGGGGACACTTCCTCTCTCCCGAGCGCCTGGCGCGGCCCGCGTGACTCGACGGGCTGCTGCGAATTACCCGGAGTCAACATAGCCAATTGGCGTGTGAGGTATGGGGGTTCATTCCCCCGCTCGATCATTGCCCGCGATGGGTAGCGACCGGGCGGGGGGTGAACAATTCCAACTCTCCGCACCATCCCCAACTTGAAAGAGACTCACCATGTCCTATCGCACTCGTCCCAATGCCGCGGCGCTCTCGCCCGTGACTGACGGCCTACCGCTGAAGGTCGGCCCTGGCCAATATGGCGTCATCCCAAAGGTGGCTGACGCCACGCCTCTCGCTCGCAACGAGGGAGCCGTCAAAGCGGTTGTTACCGACACGGCTGAGCAGGCCGACCCGAACTCATGACGGATGAGCTAGCCGGCTGGCCCTCCCTGGAACGCGGCATCGACCCGATCACCGGGCGCCGCGGCTCTCACCAATTCCTCGGTGACGCAGCCAATCACCACGCCGATCAGCGCCCCTGGGGACCGCGCGCAAACCGCGTCCAGGCTGGGGAGTTGCCGACAGTATCGGGACCGGCCTTCAACACGAACACCGCAACGAAAGCCAACCCCCTTGGAAACGACGGCAGCGCCAGCTTGGAGGAATGATGGCCAAGGACAAAGCAAGTGTCTCGCTCGCTGAGCTGAGACATCCCGGCATTGAGATTCGGGGCGGATTCACCAAGGAGAGCCTCTTCCCGACCATCGAGGGCGCCGCTCACATCGTCCCCGACAATCCCGTCAACGGCGAAGGTGGGGCGCAAGACCCCAACGAAGCCGCGTGAGGTAGGGAGCGAGCGATTCTGACGCCTAACCCCTGGCCAGCGCCGCTCAGGCAGTCCGCGTGCCCTGAGTCACCTCCAGCGCGTCCATCTCCTCTTCGGTGATGAAGCTGACGAGGTCGCCACGACCGGCCAGTGTCTTGCTCTTGAAGGCATCCCACGGCACCGGAGCAAGCCGGTAGTCAGTCCCCCCGCGCTTCGGCTTGTCCAGTTCGTCCTCGCCTCGCTCGAACAGGATCACGCGCTCTGGGACGGGCTCGCTGCCCTTGCGGACGTAGACGCTGTCTAGGCAGCCACGAACAGCCTCGCGCATGTCGTCATCTCCGAGCCCGTCGAAGGCCGGGAGGGGCTGCTTACGGGTGCGTAGAACGTGCTCAACGGCTGCCTGCGCCTTCTCGACGGCGCCGCGCCTGTCATCGGCCTCAGCTCGGCAGGCAGTCTCCCCCACCATCTCGGAGAAGTCGTCGATCTTGGCCGTGAAGGCCCTTAGTCGATCTTCGGCAAGCTGGAGCGTTCGGCGCGCCTCTTGCAGCTCGCCGCCGTCCTCAGTCTGTCGGGTGATGGTGATGAGCCGTTCCATGACGAGGGGATCAATCAAGTGCGCCGCAATGGCCGTGGGGGCTTGGCACTCACCGCTCCCGTGGTGCTTGGCGCAGACATAGCCGGGGATGACCTTGTCCCCGCGCGTTTCGCGCCGCGGACGCATGACGTAGCGACAGCCAGCGCACCGCACGATCCCTGCGAGTAGCCCCTGCTCACCCTTCAGCTCGTTGCGACCGCCTGTCACTACCTGCGCCGCGTCGAACTCGTCCACGGTCACGATAGGATCATGCGCTTCGCGGTTCTCCAGCTCGCCGTAGTAGGCGCGACCAAGATAAGCGCGGTTCTCGACGATGCCCCTCACGCGACGTGCTGTCCATCGGCGCTCACCGTCAAGGGGGGCTGTCTCGTCCAAGTGTCGGGCGATCCGTCCGCAGCTCCAGCCGTTCGCACGCAATTGGAACATCTCGCGCACGGTGGGAGCGGTCTTCGGGTCGAGCTGCAACGGCTGGCCATTGACTTTCACGTACCCGTAGAGAGGCGATGCGCCATGCACGCCGCGCGCGATCTTCGCCCGCTGGCCACCTTCCCAGTCCTCTTTACGGCGCTCGCGCTCTAGCTCCGCAAAGACAATCATGATCTGTCCCATTGCCCGCCCGGTCGGAGTCGAGAGGTCGATGTTGTCGGCCACACTGACTAGCACGGCATCGCGTTCCGCCAGCTCGGCCATCACCTTGACGCCCCCGGCCAGTGTCCGGGCGAAGCGATCAAGTTTGGCCACGATGATGCCGTCTGTGGCACCCGCGCGGACGCGCGTCATGACCTCGTTGAAGATCGGTCTGCTCATCGTGCCGCCCGACACGTCCAGCTCGGGCTCGTGCCACGTCAGACGGACGTTGTGTAGCTCGGCGTGCTTGGTGATCTTGTCTCGCTGCTCGTCCGGGCTCAGGAAGTTCTCGCCGCCACGTCCTCCGACCTTGCTCACGCGAATGTAGGCGTCCAGGTGCACGATGGCCTCTCGATAGGGTCCCTACACGTTAGCACTGCCTACGAAGGAGCGCAACGTGGACTTCTACGCGCGTCACGGCTTCCGCGTGCTGGAGCGGGTGCGGCTGCTGCGCGGGCCGCACATGTGGACGATGTGGCGCGACCCTCGCAGCTAGATGGTTGATTCCACGGCCGACTCGACCATCCGCGCCCCCAGAAATCGGCACATTCCCGTGGAATCAAGCATCTGGCGCCGCGCCTACCCCGCGGCGAAGTGATCCGCCCGCGCGCGCAGGGCGTAAGAATTGCCAAGCATGTTGGGGCCGCTGCGCTCAGTCACGGGAAGATCGGACGCGGGCCTGCGCGACCTGGCCGACGAGGAGCTGATGCAGCTCGTGCGCCGCGGCAACGCCTCAGCCTTCGAGGTGGTCTACGACCGCCACGCCGACGCGGCCTTCTCGCTCGCCTACCGCATGTGCGCACAGCGCGCGCTGGCCGAGGACGTGGTGCAGGAGGGCTTCCTCGCGCTCTGGCGCAGCGGTGCGCGCTACGACCGCAACCGCGGCAGCGTGCGCACCTGGATCCTCGGGATCGTGCACAACCGCGCGATCGACGCGCTGCGCCGGCGGGCCGTCCGCGACCGCGGGCGGGTGAACGACGAGGGGATCGAGGAGCGGATGGCCGCACCCGACCGCACCGACCTGGAGGTCGCCCGCCGCGACGAGGCGCGCGAGGTCCGTGACGCGTTGCGGGCGCTGCCCGACGAGCAGAGCCGGGTGATAGAGCTGGCCTACTTCGGCGGGCTCACGCACGTGCAGATCGCGGCGATGCTCGACATCCCGGTGGGGACGATCAAGGGCCGCATGCGCCTCGGGCTGGCGAAGATGAGGATGACACTGGGCGATCCGGCGGAGGTGGTGCAATGAGCGAGGATCGACGGCCGAGCGGCGATGGCGACTGCGGCGGCAACGCCGCGCCGTACGTGCTGGGGGCGCTCACGCCGGCCGAGAACGACGCGTTCCTCCAGCATATGAGCACCTGTGCTGTGTGCCGCGAGGAGGTCGCCGCGCTGGAGACGGTCGCCTCGTCGCTGCCCGCGTCAGTACCGCAGTTCTCGGCGCCGCGCCAGATCAAGAGAGGGGTGATGGCCGAGGTCCGTGCGGACGCAAGGCGCGCGCGCCGACCCGGTGCGACGCGGCCTGCCATGGCGGCGGGACGGCGCGGGCGCTCGGCGCTCGTGCCGGCAGCGCTCGCTCTCGCCGTGATCGCCCTGCTGGCGATCGTGATCGTCGGCTCGGGCGGCGGCGCAAGCGGCACGCGCGTGATCCGCGCCGAGGTCAGCGCGCCTGGCGCGAGCGGCACGGTGCGGGTCAGCGGCGGCCACGCCGAAATCACGCTCGCGGGGATGCCCCAGCCGCACTCCGGCCGCGTGTACGAGCTGTGGACCAAACGCGCGGGCGGGCCCGAACCGACCGACGCGCTGTTCACGGTCAGCTCGCGCGGCGAGGCGACGGTGGGCGTGCCGGGAGGCGTGGCCGGCGTGCGGGTCGTGATGGTGACCTCCGAGCCGCTCGGCGGCAGCAGGCGCCCGAGCGGCGCGCCGCTGGTCCTCGCCCAGCTCGGCTGAGCCTCGCAGAGCGCGCTCCACGGGCAGCTGATACCGTTAACCATATGGCTAACGATGGCGTGCTGGATCGCACGTTTGCGGCGTGCTCGCACCCGATTCGCCGCGGCATCCTCGAACGGCTCGCGCAGGGCGAGCTCAGCGTGGGCGAGGCCACGCGCGACTTCGGCGTGTCCAAGCCCGCGATCAGCAGGCATCTGAGGGTGCTGGAGGAGGCGGGGGCGATCGTACGGGTGATCGACGGCCGCACGCACAGGCTGCAGATCGCGCAGGACTCCCTGCAGGACGCGCACGCCTGGATGGCCAGGCAGCGCGAGCTGTGGGAGCGCAAGATGGGCGTGGTGGAGGAGTACCTGCGGGAGCAGCGGCAGGCCCAACCGCGCGCTCGCGTGCCGGCCGAGGCCGGACCGGGAGCGCAGCCTCGGTGAGCGTCGCCGACTCGACCACGCTGCGCATCGAGCGCACGTTCGACGCGCCCCCCGAGGAGGTGTTCGACGCGTGGACCGATCCGGAGGTGCTCAAGCGCTGGTGGGCGGCAGACCCGCGGGGGCGCACGCCGGTGGCCGACGTGGACCTGCGCGTCGGCGGCGGCTACCGGCTGACGATGGAGGACCGCGACGGGCGCGGTGCGCACACGGTGCGAGGCGAGTACCGCGAGGTGTTGCGCCCGGAGCGCCTTGTGTACACGTGGGCGTGGGAGCAGGACGACGGCAGCAGCGGCCACGAGAGCACGGTCACGGTCACCTTCCACCGCGACGGCGAGCGTACGACGGTCGTGCTCGAGCACACCGGCCTGCCCGACGCGGATGCGCGCGAGCGTCACGGCGCGGGCTGGAGCGGATGCCTGGAGAACCTGCGGCGGCGGGTCCTGCCGGGTCAGACAACGTCAACGCAGTAGAAAGGGAGAATCAGATGGCGAACTACCTGCTGGCCTACAAGGGCGGCGGCATGGCCGCGACGGACGCCGAGCGCGAAGCGGCGATGGCCGCATGGGGGAGCTGGTTCGGCACGCTGGGGCCGGCGATCGTGGACGCGGGCAATCCGTTCGGAGCGTCGGCGGCGGTGGCCTCCGACGGCAGCCTCAGCGATGGGGCGCCGTCCGCGCTGACGGGCTACTCGGTCCTGACGGCCGACAGCCTGGCGGCGGCCGGCGAGCTGGCGAAGGGCTGCCCGGTGCTGTCCGCGGGCGGCAGCGTGGAGGTCTACGAGACGTTCGAGGTGATGTAGGGAGCGCCCCCGCGCGCGGCCGGGGTCAGCCCGGCTGCGCGCCGGTGGCAGCGGCGACGAGGCGCAGCTCCCGCTCGCCCACGCTGACCGTGTCGCCCGCGTGCAGCTGGCGGCCGCGCCGGGTCTCGGTGCGGCCGTTGATCTGGACCTGCTCCTCGGCGAGCAGCGGCTTGACCTCGCTGCCGCTCGCGACCACGCCGGCGAGCTTCAGCAGCTGGCCCAGCCGGATCGTCTCGCCGCGAATCGGGACCTCCTCGGGCACCTGCCGAGTCCTGAGCCGGCCCTCAGCGGGGCGTGGCGGCTCCGCTGCCGTTGTGCCGCTCGGCGATGTCGGCTCCGGTGGTCGTGGTCATGACCGCTGAGGCGCTGCCGCCGAGCACGCGGCGCACGAGCGCGGGCGCGAGAACGCGCAGCACCGCAGCGAGCACGTAGGGTCGCGGCACGTAGCGCTCGGGACGACGGCCGATGCCGGCCTCGTAGATCGCCTCGGCCGCGTTCTCGGGCGTGGAGACGAGCCAGCGCGTCCACGGCTTCTCCGTCAGCTCGGCCTGCGGGAAGCCCTCGGTGCTGATGAAGCCGGGCAGCACGAGGCCGACGTGCACGCCGCCGGCGTGCTCCTCCGCCCACAGCGAGTCCGACCAGCCGGCGAGCGCGAACTTGGACGCGCTGTAGGCGCCACTGCCCGCGCGCGCGACCCGGCCGGCGGTGGAGGCGACGTTGACGATCGCGCTCGGGGCGCTCGCCCGCAACAGCGGCAGCAGCGCCTCGGTGAGGCGCACCTGCGCGTCGAAGTTGATCGCCATCGTGCGCCTGACGTTCTCGTAGCCGCCCTCGGCGAAGCGCGCCCTCCAGGCGGCGCCGGCGTTGTTGACGAGCAGGTCCAGGCGGTCGTGGCGCTCGAGCACGTGCGCGCGTACGCGCGCGGGGGCGTCGTCGTCGAGCAGGTCCAGGGCGAGGCAGCTGACGCGGTGCTCGCCCAGCGAGGAGGCCAGCGCGCGCAACCGGTCCTCGCGGCGCGCGACGAGCACGAGCGTCGAGCCGGGCTCGCGTGCGAGCCGGCGGGCGGTCGCCTCGCCGATGCCGCTGGAGGCACCGGTGACGATCATCACGCGGCTGTCGCGCGGGGGTTGCTGACCTGCTGCCATCGGCTCCTCGCAGTTGGCTGGCGGACGTTTGCCCGGTCGGGGCGCGCCGGTTAGCCTTTCAGATCGCGAGAAGATGAGCTGCCCCGCCCCCAGTGGCGCCGAGCACGCCGCGTCCGCCGATCGCAGATCGGCTCGCAAGCGTCAGGCGCTCGAGCTCTTCAGCGGCCTGCCCGGCCGCTACGACGCGCTGTCCGCGGCGCTGAGCTTCTGGCAGGACCCGCGCTGGCGCCGGGCGCTGGTGGACGCGGTGGCGCTGCGCGACGGCGATCGCGTGCTCGACGTGGCGACCGGCACGGGGATGGTGGCCGCCGAGCTGCTCACCCGCCGCGAATGCTCGGTGGTGGGCGTCGACCAGAGCGCCCAGATGCTCTCGGCGGCACGCGCGCGCTTCGCTGCGCGGCCACCCGCGGGCGGCTCGCAGGTGGAGCTCCTGCAGGGTCAGGCCGAGGATCTGCCGTTCGCGACGGCGAGCTTCGATGCGCTGACCGTGACCTACCTGCTGCGCTACGTCGACGACCCCGCGGCGACCGTGCGCGAGCTCGCGCGGGTGCTGCGCCCGGGCGGGCGGGTCGCATCGCTGGAGTTCGGCGTGCCGCCCTGGCCGCCGGCGCGGGCGGCCTGGCGCCTCTACACGGGCGTCGGCCTGCCGCTGCTCGGCCGGCTGGCCTCGCCGGAGTGGGGACGGGTCGGAGGCTTCCTCGGCCCGAGCATCCGCGACTTCTACGCGCGCCACCCGCTGCCCGCGCTCGTCGGGTACTGGCGCGAGGCCGGCCTGGCCGACGTGCGCGTGCGCAGGATGAGCCTCGGGGGCGGCGTGGTGATGTCCGCGGTCAGGGAGGGCGCGCCAACCGGTCGGGGGGACACGGCGCCGAGCGACCCCCGTGGCGAACCCGGCGAGAGCTGAGCGCGCGGTGTCGGCTACACCTGAGCGGCCCGCGTTCTATGCGATCGGCGGCGGTCGCGTGGGTGACCTGGTGACGTTGCTGCATCCGCCCTACACCGCCTGGCACCTGAGCTACTTCGCGCTCGGTGCGGCCGCCGCTCCGCGGCTGTATGCCGATCGCCTGCTGTGGGGGCTGCTCGCGTTCGCGCTGGCGGTCGGGGTGGCGGCGCACGCGCTCGACGAGCTGCACGACAGACCGTTGCGCACCGGGCTCGGGGACCGCGCGCTGATCGGGCTCGCGCTCGTGAGCATGCTCGCGGCGCTCGCGATCGGGGTCGCCGGCGTGCTCACGGTGACCCCGTGGCTCGCGCCGCTGGTGCTCGCCGGCGGGCTGTTCCTACCCGCGTACAACCTCGAGCTGATCGGCGGCCGGCTGCACAGCGACCTCTGGTTCGCGGTCGGCTGGGGAGCGTTCCCGGCCTTCACCGGCTATTTCGTGGAGGCCGAGAAGATCGCGCTGCCCGGGCTGCTGGTCGCCGCAGGCGCGCTCGTGACGAGCGTCGCCCAGCGCCGCCTGAGCACGCCGGCGCGCGAGCTGCGCAGGCGCACCCGCTCGGTGAGCGGCGTGCGGGAGCTCGCTGACGGGCGCACCGAACGGCTCTCCCGCAAGGAGCTGCTGGCCCCGCTCGACGGGGCGCTCGCGGCGCTGTCCCTGGCGATGGTCCTGACGGCCTGCGCGTTCGTGGCGGCGCGCCTCTGAGCGCCGTGGCGGCCTACTCGACGAGCAGGTGGGCGCCGGGTCCCGGCCGCACCTCGCGAGCTCCCGCCGGAGGGGCCACCCCGGGGGCGAACAGGCCGAGCACGCTGCCCCCGAAGCCGCCGCCGACCAGCCGCGCCCCCGCGGCGCCGGCGTCGCGCATCCGTGCGACGGTCTGCTCGAGCGCCGGTGTGCTGACCTCGTAGAGGTCGCGCAGGCTGGTGTGCGAGGCGTCGAGCAGCGCGCCGAGCGCGCTCAGCTCGTCCGCCCGCAGCGCGGCCACGGCCTCGGCCACGCGCCGGTTCTCGCCGAACACGTGGCTCGCACGGTCGCGCAGCGGCTGGGGCAGTCCCGCGATCGCCTCCTCGCGGGCGTCGCGCAGCGACGCCACGCCGAGCAGCTCGCAAGCGCTCGCGCACTCGGCGCGGCGCAGGTTGTAGCCCGAGCTGGCGTGCGCGTGGCGCTCGCCTGAGTCGAGCACGGCCAGCCGCCAGTCGCCCAGGCGCAGCGGCACGCGCTCGACCGCCAGGGAGCGGAAGTCGATGCGCAGCGCGCAGGCGCTCGCGCCGTACAGCGATGCAAGCTGGTCGAGCAGGCCGGTGCGTGCGCCGACCCAGTCGTTCTCCACGCGCGCGCACAGCCGCGCGAGCTCGGTGCGGTCGGGCTCGGCTGACGCGCCCGCGAGGTCCAGCAGCGCCAGGCAGAGCGCCACCTCCAGAGCGGCCGAGGAGGACAGGCCGGCTCCGGGCGGCACCTCGCCGTGTATATCGACGCTCGCCGAGACGAGCGGGTAGCCCGCGTCCGCCAGCTCGGCGACGACCCCGCGCACGAACGCGCGCCAGCCCTCGGTGCGCGGGGGATCGACGAGCGGGAACTCGTCGCGCTCGCCCAGGTCGAGCGCTTGCGCCTGCACGCGCCCCGGTTCGTGCGCGCCGTCGGCGAGCGCCGCGGCGCGAACGGTGACGCCGGCGGTGATTGCGAACGGCAGCGCGAGCCCGCTGTTGTAGTCGGTGTGCTCGCC